>Ga0066708_10000319_pt1 | contig 12389 bp, 11 predicted proteins | sample GraSoiAngelo_157_FD_66504 | JGI IMG/M metagenome (GOLD analysis project Ga0066708, IMG submission 66504) | Grasslands soil microbial communities from the Angelo Coastal Reserve, California, USA - 14_1009_16_20cm | ecosystem: Environmental > Terrestrial > Soil > Grasslands | place: USA...
CCGAAGGAGCCAAGTTGTTCCCAGGTTTGCAGTCGTGCCGTAATGCGTTCGGCACAGGAAACGCTCCCATGTTTTTCTCAACTCTTCCTCAGGTTTGATATCGACGATATTGACCTGGGCCAGCTCGAAAGTTGGGTTATCGCCCCATCCGCGCAATAGCAGGTCAACTGCCTCCACATCCGTTGCTGGGGCAGCATACCCGAAGATCGTGAGCATGTATCCCTGTTGAAGGGATGCCTCCAATTCCTTCCACTCGGCAAATATGAATGGGTCAGATTTGTAATTTTTCCGGCGCACGGGGTACAGCAAATTGGTGGGCTGGAGAGGCGCTCCACAATTTGAGCAAGTGTCTCCGCTGAATCCCTTGACGCGATCCTTAATACAGACGGCTATCGCAACATTTCCATGTAAAAAAAGGATTTTGGGAAGCGGCGCAAATTCCCTATTGCGAAGAAATGCCTTGGCAAGGAACGGATCCCAATTGAATGTGGCGATGCAGTCCTTCGGCCGCATCGACAACAAAAGACAGTCATAGAGCGTCGGGGCGTCAGGCAACTGCAACCGGTCGAAGTAAGACCACACTTTGGCTTCGATTTCTTCCCGGAGTGACCTGTGCATTCCAGTTGTGGCAAGTTCATCGTAAAGCGCTTCAAAGTCGACAGTTTTCTGGAATCCCGCGGCTTGGAAGGCCTGACCGAGTCCAAGGCAACCGACCAAATCAACCATGAGGGGAAGGCGCGATCCGTTTGCATCGCCGTTCGGGAATGCTGCCCTACTGGCACCAGCGCCGAGAATCACAACGTGCGGCGACTCATTAACGTTCGTGAGTGGATTAAATGCAGGGAGCTGTGGCATTTCGGACCTCGGCGGCCCGGTCGGGCCGCGTGGTACCTGTACATTATCCGCCATGCCGACGCGAGAATAAGCCGCCGTAGCGGTCCCTTCCGCAAGCGGGGTTGGGGATTCTCATCCGGCGTTGACAGTCGCACTTGCGCGAGGAATCTTTCGGCAGTTTTGCGCAGGCGGAATTGCGCTTAGCTGCGCCCAAATCCGAGCAACTTTTGGGTGCCGATCCCATCACCCAAGATTTTGGGCGATGGGTAAATTTGGGCGCAACTTGGGCGCAAAATCATTTTCCATTTTTTCCAAAACCACTCAAATCCGTGCCTTTTTTTCGAGAAACGTCGGTCGCGCCTTTCCGGTCGAATCTCGTAAGCGATGCAAACAAGCGAGTTACGCAGATCCTTCGAAGCTTCGATCCCGGGTCGTCGTCAAGATCGGAAGCCCGCGAGGCTTCAGATGTTGGATTCGATCATTGAATACCTCTTGCATTGCACCAGGAGGTCGCCGATTCAAGTCCACGCTTCGTACTGAAGCGGCCGGCAGCGGGCAGTCGGGATAGTTGCCCGACGACCTACTAGGCGGTTCCAAGCCCCGCTTTGATATTATGCTCTTCTGCGCTTTTCTGGTGTCCGTTTAGTGCCCACAATTCTTGCACGCCACCGTCTGAACTGTTCCACGAGCCGTCAGACCTCCCGACACTCGTGTTGGGGGGCCAATAGGCCGGTTATCCAAATCCATTCGCCCGGAGCGCCGCAGAATCACTGGCTCGTGCGAGAGAAAGTCGTCGAAAACCTCTTGGCGGAAAACCACGAGGTCAGGAGTCACCTCTTGGCATCGCCCTGGTGGTTTCCAACAGCCCAGGTTCGCATTCGCTGATAGGTCAGATGTATAGGTTCGGCGAGGCAAGGATGCGGCTGCGCTCTGTGCGAGCCTTTCGTGTTTCCGCATGCTGATCGAGATCGCGATCCGCCATAAATCGCGGGCTGGCAAAGGTGGCCGTATCGTCGTAAGCGCAGTAAGCGCAGCCTAATTTTCTCCGCCATTCCGTGGATGGCAGCACCGATCCCGCGAAGGCCGGGCCTTGCGGTGAGAACTGATCCGCCCCAGTCCGCACAGCGCAGGCCTTGAGGGGTAGTTCGGACGCGGGTTATAATTGACGCGGACCTTGGCTGGCACGGTGCGGCCATGAACTATTACGAAGTGCTGTGTGTTCCCGATAATTCGGACGACGGAACGATTCGGTCTGCCTTCCGCAGACTTGCCCGCCGCTATCATCCTGATGTAGGCACCGGATCATCGCCCGAAAAGTTTCGCGAGCTTGCTGAAGCCTACGAAACCTTAATCGATCGCGCTTCGCAGGGCCAAGTACGACCGAACTCTCACGAATTTCAGCAGGCCAGTACCCAGTCGGATCGGGCCACTCCGCGCAGCTCCAGTGACTTACTCCACGAGAAACTATGCGACGAGCCGCGGGCCATTCTGGCGCTCTCCATTGGAAACCTTCCAGTTCATCGAAGAAATGTTGCGAGCGCTGGAAGATGATTTCTTCTTCGGTTGGCCGCGTAGCCGCTAGCGCCGAGACAGTTTGCGGCAGCAACAGATAATTGCGAAGAATCGTATGCGTTCCTCGTACAACTTCGGTTTGCAAGTTACCAAACTCATGCTATAATGCTGATAATAGGACGCTTAAAGAGCAGCTTGACAGGAGGAATAAAACCTGCTATGAAGCAACTCAGGTTGCTCGGGAGGCGTCAAAGCAGACCGAGCCATAACATGCTCCCTCCTCCGAGGGGCTAGAAATTTGGATTAGGAGGTATGTCATGACCAACCTTGTTCCTCGCGATAGTTTCTTTCAGGATCTGTTCGATTTCCGGCGGGATTTTGATCAGATCTTTAATCGCATGATGAGCGGATGGCCGTTCGGTGGCGAACGAACCGCGAACACGTCGACCACATTCGCTCCTGCAGTCGAGTCGTTCGTTGATAATGACGGTAAGAAGTATCACTGTCGTGTCGCGCTTCCTGGCATCGACCCCAAGGAAGTGCAAATCCAGGCGCTGGGGAACACGCTCACAATTAGCGGCGAGCGCAAAGTGAGCCATAGCTCGAAGGAGGTGGATTTCTTGCACGAGGAGATTTCGTACGGGAAGTTCGAGCGCACCTTCACGTTGCCCGAAGGCGTGGACACCGACAAGCTCACTGCCGAGTATCAAAACGGCGTGCTGGAAATCACCGCGCCCGTTGCCGCTGCAGCATTGCCGCGGCGAATTGAAATTCGAACCACACCGCTGTCGAAGCAAATCGCTGCATAAGCGAATAAGAGCGAATAAGTGCGACAGTAAGGATGGGTTCGCAACGAGGGCCGGCCCGGAGCCAAGCTGGCTCATGGCTCCGGGCCGGCCCAAACGGCTTGAGTGGCGGTATTTGTTATCTTAAAGCGCGTGTCGTTTGACCGCGATCCAAACCTAAATAACGCTGGCTGTCGCTGAGCCATGCTGCGGAGCGTCTGCGATCATTGACGCGACGCACGCGGGCGGCTTGTGAGCTACCGGAGGACTCTTGGAGAAGAACGCTTGGGCGGAGGTTAAAAGCCATGAGAATCGATCTTCGAGAATTCAGTGGAGTCGCGCGGCGGAATCGATGGGAATTTGCTGTTTTGCTGTCAGTGACGCTTCTCTGTGGCCTGCTTATCGGGACTGTGCTTCCCGGGCGCGGAGCGGTCGCAGCCAAAATCGACAAAGATTCGGCCACACCGCTGGCTATTCCTGATCCCATTCATCTTTCGAGTGCCTTTGCGTCCATCGTACAAAGCGTGGAACCCGCCGTTGTGAATATTTCTACGACGCAAGTTCACAAAACGAGCCGCAGGCCACGACGGCCGCGTGGCTTTGACGATTCGTTTGACGATTTCTGGAATCGTTTTTTTGATTTTCCCGAGAGCGGACCCACCGCTGAGCGAAGCTTGGGATCAGGGGTTGTCGTTGACAAAAAGGGCTACATTCTGACGAACAATCACGTCGTGGACGGAGCCACGAAGATTCAAGTCCAGCTCAATGGAGACACGGCGCACTATACCGCCAAGGTTGTTGGCACCGATGAAGAAACCGACCTAGCCGTACTCAAGATCGATGCGAATCGGGATCTTTCCGTGGCGAAACTCGGGAATTCAGACGGTGTCAAAGTCGGTGACTGGGTTCTCGCGATTGGTAGCCCATTCGGGCTGAAGGCGACGGTGACTGCCGGTATCGTCAGCGCCAAGGACCGTGGCGGCGTCGGCGGACAGTTCCAACACTTCCTGCAAACGGACGCCGCCATCAATCCCGGTAATTCGGGCGGGCCGCTGGTGGACATGGCCGGGCAAGTCATCGGAATCAATACGGCCATTGTGACCCAAAGCACGGGATATCAAGGCGTTGGGTTTGCCCTGCCATCGAACACGGCCGTGAATGTGTACAACGATTTAATTGAACATGGCAAAGTGACGCGTGGCTCAATCGGCGTGAGCTTCCAGGAGGAACAGAGTACAAATCCGATCGTGTTAAAGCAATTGGGTGCTCCCTACGGAATTGTCATCGAAGGAGTGGAACCGGGAAGTCCGGCGTCGAGAGCGGGGCTGAAGCCGGGCGACGTGATTACAGAAGTGGACGGGAATCCCGTGAGAACGGGGAACGACCTGGTGGACCGAATTACACACGCGAAGGTTGGAAGCATGGTGCGAATCAATTACATGCGGGACCGCAAGGAAATGGGGACCAATGTCATGGTCGAACCGCGCGATCGTGTTTTTTCAGGAACTGCGAACGAAAAGGAAGAGCCCTCCGATGAGAACTCTCCCGCGAAGTTTGGCCTCCATGCGGAAACTTTGAGTTCGGAACGAGCGCAGCATCTCGGAATGCAGGGTCAGCGCGGCGTACTTGTCTCGGAGGTGGAGCCCGGCAGTTTCGCTGAGGATATCGGCTTCGCGGCCGGCGACGTCATCGTGGAGGTCAATCACAACAGCGTGGACACGTTCAACGGGTTGCATCGGGCCTTGGCCGATCTTCGCAAGGGGCAAGAGGTGGTGTTCAAGGTTCTTCGGCAGGATGAGAATCGGGGCCTGCTCACGGTGTTCCTTGCGGGCAAGGTGCCAGCCTAGGCGGACGATGGATCGAGCTGCGAGGAGGAGAAGCGAAAGGCGAACGAGGAGGTCATGTGCGCCATGAAAGGGAGCGGTGCTTGGAAATGGATGCTCGGGCTGGCCGCGGCGGTTCTCGCGGCCAAAACAAGCGTTATTGAGGCCGTGTTCTCGGTCCTTCTGTTGCTTGCGCTGGCATCTGCGATTCTGTTTTCGTTAGCGCTTTTTTCCATGGATTTCGTGGAGGCAACGGCCTGGGGGCTGGAATTCCTCGAAGGCCGCGTTCGCCACGCCGCTGATCGCACCCGCAACATTCTCTCCCATTGTCTTCATCATGTGTCGGCCTGCGCGGATCCGCGGCAAGGTCTTTTCCTTCTGCTGTCGATGATGGCGAGGCCGATAGGAAGCGGTATCCACAGGTTGCTGCAGCCTCACGGGAAGCGTCGCACGAAGTTCGTTCAAGGTGCAAGGAAAGGGGAGCGCCAAGAATTCCGTGTTTCGAGAGAATGCAGATGAGCGCGATCCCCGCTAATCTGGATTCTGGAGGCCTGGCCTACAAGCGTACAGCGCGGTTTCGAGCACGGCCATTTGATCCGCACCCGCTGCTCCGGAATCCTCATCTTGCGACCGTCGCGGCGGCCTACTGGCCGCGCGATTTCGCAAGCTTGCCGCCGGCCACGAACCGTCTGTTTGAGGTCGAGCCGGGAACGCGACTTCTCGCGAAATGCCACTGGCAAGAGAGGCGGCGCGGCCATGGCACCTTGGTGCTCGTGCACGGCCTGGAGGGTTCGAGCGAGTCGCCGTACATGCTGGGAAATGCCGAGCGGGCGTACCAGGCCGGATTCAACGTTCTGCGGATGAATCAGAGAAATTGCGGCGGGACGGAACATCTGACGCCAACGCTCTGCCATTCGGGCCTTTCGGGAGACTTCCGGGCGGTCCTTAACGAACTGATCGAACGCGACAACCTGCCCGAAATCTTCTTTTCGGGTTATTCCACGGGCGGCAATCTCGTCCTCAAAATGGCGGGCGAACTTGCGGAGCGGGCGCCGCGAGAGCTGCGCGGAATCTGTGCGGTCTGTCCTTGTCTCGACCTTGCGTCCTGCGCGGACGGCAGCGGCCAGCCGCGAAACCTTGTCTATGAATCGTACTTCCTTCGCAGCATGAGGAACACGATGCAGCGGAAAGCAGAGTTGTTTCCAGAACGATACCGCACGGATCGGTTCTTCCGGCCGCGGACCTTGCGGGAATGGGACGACGCGATAACGGCACCGGAATGGGGTTACCGCGACGCCTCCGATTATTATCATCGAGGGAGTGCGTTACCCGTGACAGGGCAAATCCACGTGCCGACGCTGATCCTCGCGGCCCAGGACGATCCGCTCGTGCCCATTGCTTCGTTCCGCAATTCGGGAATTGAGGAGAATCCTTTTATTGCGCTGGTCGCACCCAAGTATGGCGGGCACTGCGCCTTCATTTCGAGCGAAGGCGGGAATGAGCGTTTCTGGGCCGAGGAGTGCGTGGTTGAGTTTTGCACGAGCCAGTCGTTGTCGTAGTCTGCGAAGGCCGTCAGGAAAACGGCGATACGTATGTTGAGAGACGACGAAAGAGAAGCTTGGCGTGGTTTTCTCGCCGCCGCTCCTGAATTTGTGGGCGACGCCATCGGCAGTGCGGTCGATGGACCTGATCCGCCTGACATATTGTGCGTGACCAGGTCAGGCAAGAAGATCGGCGTGGAACTCACGAAATGGGTGGAGCATGGGCAGGTCGCCTCCGGCAAAGCGCGAGAGTCGTTTGAAGACAGCTATCTTGACATCATCGCGAGCGCCAATCATGCAAGGCCCGGTCGAATCGGATGGGTCTGGCTGCATCCGAAGTCACGGCGAGTGAAACCCGAAGATGTGCCGCAGTTTCGCGAGGAGTTGTACGAGTTCCTCGCGCGGGAGAACGGCTTAAGCGATCCCGAATGGGAACATCCGCAGGGAGCGCCAGTTCAGGACTTCATCGGATTTCCGGTCCTCGCTTCCTATCTGGAGAGCCTGTGGCTTTTTCCGCGCCGCAGATTGGAATTCCTGCTGGTGGGAGAGAACTGGATTGGGTTCGAAGGTGCCAGCGGAGCCTACACTCCATCGTGGATGGTACAAGCGGCGGTGGACCGGATCTTGGCAAAGGTGGAGCGTTACGAAGACCAGAATCTGCACGTGCTGCATGCGCTCGACGAACTCCATCTCGTTTGTCACTACTGCGACGAAGCACTCTTGTACAACACGCCTGCGCGAACTCCGGGATTTGAGTTCGCTGCCGTCGCATCGAGAGTGGCCGACGTGCTTGCCGATGACCACGGAGTCTTCAATCGCATATTCCTTTTCAATCCGTACGACGCTCGAAAGGTTCTGCAGGTCTATCCGGTTCGAGTTGGGAAACAGGCTTCACTGCAAAAGCGGGGCACTGGAGTCAGCTGATGCAAAAAGAGAAGTTGTCTGCGAATTGCTGCGTCCGCAAGAACTCTCTCTTCCGCTGGCGGTATTGCTGAATACTCGAATTTGCATCGCAAATTTGGGGCCTTTTGCAAGCAATCTAAGGCACTTATATTCAATAGTTTACGATGGCCCTCCAAACGTCAAAGACTTGACAAGAAAAGCGTTTTGGGTAGAATTGGCACTCGCTAAGGGAGAGTGCTAACCGTAGCCTTAGCGCCCTCCTTTGGCAATTCAACAATCTTCTTTGATGCAGAGGTTAAGAGCGATGTTTACAAGAAATCGTCCTTTCCGCATTCGTTTGGTCGCCAATGCAAACAACAGATGTGCATTTCGGCGGAGTGCGCGGAGGCGCATGGGTCAGGGGATGCCCCTGACGCATCAAGCCGAACGTGCGAACGTCGAATCTCACGCATTCGGAAATGCGTCGCCACGTGAGAACAATGCTCTCGCTGTTTTCGCGGGCAGATTATACGCCGCAGTGGCAACGTGAACTTGCGTTTGCATGAGGCGGACAGTCTTGATCCTAATCAAGGATATAGAACAAAAGGAGGTTCGAGAGAAATGGCAATTGCACTGAAACCGCTCCACGATCGACTCGTGGTCAAGCGTATCGAGGAGAAGGAGACCGTGAAGGGTGGCATCATCGTGCCCGATACGGCTAAAGAAAAACCGCAGGAGGGGGAGGTCGTAGCCGTTGGCGCAGGCAAACTGCAGGAAGGCAAGCGAATTCCCATGGATGTGGAAGTCGGTGATCGCATCCTCTTCGGGAAGTTCAGCGGCACCGAAATCAAGATTGAAGATGAAGAGTACTTGATTCTTCGCGAAGATGAGGTTCTCGGAAAGATGCAGCGGGCCGCCAAAGCGGCTTCCGGGAAACGATAACTCTTTCCTCTCTCTGGCGAGCGAAAGCCGCCGGGGGAGTCTGAAAAAATACTAGAAAAATCATGAGGAGGAACAATAGTCATGGCAGCAAAGCAGATTGTGACGGGCGACCATTCCCGCCAGTCCATTTTGCGGGGCGTCAATCTCCTGGCGGACGCCGTCAAGATCACGCTCGGCCAGAAGGGCCGCAACGCAGTGATTGAGAAGAAGTTCGGCGCGCCGGTCATCACCAAGGATGGCGTCACCGTTGCAAAGGAAATCGAATTGAAGGACTCGCTCGAAAATATGGGCGCGCAGATGGTGCGCGAGGTCGCTTCCAAGACCTCGGACGTTGCCGGCGACGGCACGACCACCGCAACCGTGCTCGCGCAGGCCATTTTCCGCGAAGGCGTAAAGACAGTGGCAGCAGGCGCAAGTCCGATGGCCCTCAAGCGCGGCATCGAGCGCGCCGTCGAAGTTGCCGTCGAGGAAGTCAAGAAGCTCCACAAGGACGTTAAGGGCGAGATGATCACGCAGGTCGGCACGATCAGTGCGAACAACGACAAACAAATCGGCGGCATCATTGCCGAAGCCATGAAGAAGGTCGGCAAGGATGGCGTCATCACCGTCGAGGAATCCAAGACGATGGAGACGCAACTGGAAGTAGTCGAGGGGATGCAGTTCGACCGCGGCTATCTCTCTCCCTACTTTGTCACCGATCCGGAGCGCATGGAGTGTGTGCTTGAAGACGCACGCATCCTCATCCACGAAAAAAAGATCAGCTCGATGAAGGACTTGCTTCCCTTGCTCGAAAACATCGCCAAGGTCGGCAAGCCTTTGCTTGTTATCGCCGAGGAAGTCGAAGGCGAAGCCCTGGCCACCCTCGTGGTCAACAAGCTGCGCGGCACGTTGCAATGCTGCGCGGTGAAGGCTCCGGGCTTCGGCGATCGGCGCAAGGCCATGCTTGAAGACATTGCGATTCTGACCGGCGGCAAGGCCATTACCGAGGATCTCGGCATCAAGCTTGAGAATGTCAAAATGGAGGACCTGGGATCGGCCAAGAAGGTGACCATCGACAAAGATAATACGACGATTGTCGAAGGCGGCGGGAAGACCAGCGCCATCGAAGGGCGTGTGAAGCAGATCCGCACCCAGATCGAGGAAACCACATCTGACTACGACAAGGAGAAGCTGCAGGAGCGCCTTGCCAAGCTCGTCGGCGGCGTCGCGGTGATCAAGGTCGGTGCGGCAACTGAAACCGAGCTGAAGGAAAAGAAAGCCCGCGTTGAGGACGCCATGCATGCGACCCGCGCGGCCGTTGAGGAAGGCATCGTTCCTGGCGGCGGCGTGGCTCTCCTCCGCTGCATCCCGGCGCTGGAGAAGCTAAAGGTCGAAGACGACGAAGAAATCGGTGTGAACATCGTCAAACGCGCTTTGGAAGAACCGCTCCGGCAGATTGCGCAGAACGCTGGAGTGGAGGGAGCGATTGTCGTTGGTCGCATCCGCGAGTCGAAGGACGAGCACTTCGGTTACAACGCCGAGACGGGCGAATATGGCGATCTCGTGAAGATGGGTGTCATTGACCCGGCGAAGGTCACACGCCTGGCCCTGCAAAATGCGGCTTCCGTCTCAGCACTAATGCTCACTACGGAAGCGCTCGTGGCTGAAATCAAGGAAGAAGAGAAGAAAGCCGCGGCTGCCGCAGGGGCCCCGGGCGGCGGTATGTACTAACGAGATGTCTGGACATGAAGGGACGTCGTGATCGATCGGCGTCCCCTCTTGCTCGCAACATTCCAACCAAACGAGCCAATAACGCTGTTACGGGCCGCTTAGAATGCTCGAACGCTTGAGGTGTCAGCCCGCGAATGTGGAGGGTACGATGAAACGCGCGATGTTTGTTTGTCTGCTGTTCGGGATTCTTGCGTGTCCCGGATTTTCTCAATCGTCTGGTGACAGCAAGAGCGAGAACCTGCGTAATTCCTTTGCGGGCCTTGGGGCCTGCGACCTCTCAGCATTGAGAAGCGCTCAGGCCAAGCAAATTGCCGATATGCGCCACAATCAAAACCTGTGGAAGTGTCTGGACGGATACGGCGAATGCGATCATAACGCGCTCAGGGAGTCAGAGGCTAAGGAGATAGCGTCCGCGCAGCATCGGCGGAACCTTCTGGCCTGCGAAACGACTATCGGGATTTGCGATAAGTCCCAGTTGACCGCGTCCGAGGCAGAGAGAGTTGCAAGAATTGACCACGAGCGAAACCTCCTGAATTGCATGACCGGGTTTGGCGAGTGCGATCACTCTTTGTTAAACCCCTCGGAGGTAACAGAAGTTGCCGAATTCGAGCGCCAGCGCAATCTGCTGTCCTGCCAGACGGGTCATGGTCTCTGTAATCGCCAATTGCTGAGTTCCTCTGAAGCGGGAGAGGTCAGTGATGCGGAGCACCACAGAAACATCCTGGCCTGCAAAACAGGAAATGGGTATTGTGACGGTTCTCTGCTGAGTCCATCAGAGGCAAAGGAGGTTGCTGATGCTAAACATCAGCGCAATCTGCTGGCCCGTGAGACGGGATATGGCTTGTGCGATCGCACACTATTAAGTGTTGAAGAAGCCAAACAGATCGGGCTCGGCCCGTCCTCGTAATTCCTACGTCTATCACCTCGGGACGATCAGCGGTGGAGGTTCAAAATGCCCAAGGTGAAATTGCTGACTGTCACTTGCGAGAATCGGCCAGGAACTCTTTCCTACGTCGCCAGAGTGTTAGGCGATGCAAAGATCAACATCGTTGCCTTCCATTGCGGAACCATCGGGCAAAACGGTTTTGTGCATGTCGTGGTAGACAATGTACGCAAGGGCAAGAAGGCTCTGAGTGCGGCCGGACTGGGCTATACGGAAGCGGATGTGTTGCTGGAAGAATTGCCGAATGTCGCTGGGGCTTTGGGCTACTTCACGGGCAGGCTGGCTCGCAAGGGAATTAACATCAATTCGAGTTGGGGAACGGCCCTCCAAGGTGCCAAGAAGGCCTCCGTTGTTCTCGCCGTTTCGGACCTAAAGGGCGCAACTCACCTCCGTTAGGTTAGCCAACGGCCCGCCGGTCTTTGACCTGCGATGGACAACGTCACCAAAAATGTGCATCGTATTGGGTGGTAGCTACTGCCATTAAATCTTTGGCGCGCTACCGCCGTGAGACAGTTCCTCTGCCTCACGGAACGTTCAAAAAACTTGAAGCTGGAGGTTGCTTGATATGCGTAAGCTTGCGTATCTCGCTTTGATGTCCCTTCTCCTGTGTCTGAGCAGTTCGGCACAGGAACGAACAACCACGGATGTATCCTTAGGCTACTCGTACATCCGCGCCAATCCTGCGACATCCAATTCACCTGATTTCAACATTCATGGAGGCACTGCATCCGTGGTCCTCAATCCCAAGAGTTGGTTCGGGATTATCGGAGACTTCAGCGGGTACCACATGGACAGATTTGATTCCAGTCTCGGAACCTACCTGTTCGGCCCGCGAGTCTACTTGCCGAGCTACCGACGTGTTACGCCGTTCGCGGAGGGTCTCTTCGGCGTGGCCCACGCGACGGGCGGGACCGGTTTCAGCGTCCCCGGATCGCGGAATTCTTTCGCGATGGCGACAGGAGGAGGCCTCGATATAGCTGCCACTAAACACATGAGCCTGAGGCTCGGCGAAGTGGACTATCTGCTTACGGACTTTCGTGAGGTTCCGACGGCAGGTCGTAAAGTGCAGGACAATCTGCGCGTTTCGACGGGCTTCCGCTTTCGCTTTTAACTAGGAATCAAACCACACGATGAGCCGGGCGGAAAGCCCGGCTCTCTAGGTGGTTCTGCAATACCTAAGTGATCCTGATCCTCGTTTATCATTCAAGCTGAGCCGGCGTCATTGTCATCCGCTTTCACCGAGGATGTCCTTGACTCGCTGGTAGTACTCGCGTTGGAACTCTTCTAAATCTTGCTTCACGAAATTGAGTCCGACCACGCAGGTTTCGAAATTCTCTGACAGACTCCTAAAGAGCGGCGCCTCATCCCGATACTCGAATTGATCGAACGAAGACACAATTGCATAGGACTCCTTGCC
>Ga0066708_10000324_pt1 | contig 12325 bp, 14 predicted proteins | sample GraSoiAngelo_157_FD_66504 | JGI IMG/M metagenome (GOLD analysis project Ga0066708, IMG submission 66504) | Grasslands soil microbial communities from the Angelo Coastal Reserve, California, USA - 14_1009_16_20cm | ecosystem: Environmental > Terrestrial > Soil > Grasslands | place: USA...
CCGCCCGCCCGAACGTACACCGCGGGGTAGGGATCGTCCTTGCCATTGGCCTCGAGTGTGATGGCAACGCCATCGTGCTCCCCGCCACCATCCACGAAATGGGCGAGGGGCTGAATGCCCTCGTCAGTGATACCGCCGTCGGAATCGACGCCGATCACGCGGGCCAGGTACGAACGCTGGTGCCACAGCTCCGGCCCTCGGCTGGCCTCGGACAGAAGGAGCGGCACTACCTCCTCGGACCTCAGCCTCCGCTGCTCGGGCTTGTGGCCAAACCTCTCCTCCGCCAGGTGCCTGGCCAGCACACGGGCGTTGTAGCGGTAGCCCTGCACCGCGCCGGAGTTGCTCGGGATCCCATGCTTCCGCATTCCCTGCGACCCCTGCATGATCGTGCCCGCGAAATAGATGCCACGGACTGTCGCACTCTCCCAGAACGGTGTCTGGGTCGGGATGCGACTCTGGCCGAAGGTGGCCACCCCGACCTGCGGCAGGTCCTGCAGCGGCGAGACGAAGCCGGTGGCGGCGATCACGTCATCGACCTCGAACACCAGCTGCCGGCCGTCAGCCGGGCTCTTCGTGTGGACGGCGTAGCCGGCTCCAGATGGCTCCACTCGCTCTATCGACGCGTCGAGGATGACCACCCCTCCGGCCAGGGCCCAGTCCTCGTACGGCTGAACATATCGAGCCCGCACACCCACGAGCGTCCGCGTGTCGACCGAGAGCTTTGCGCTGCTGGGCGAGGCGAGCACTATCTGCCGCGCCCAGGGCAGGAGCCCGGACGCAATCTCGAACCCTGAGTTCTGCTTGCCGACGATGAAGACGCGCTTGTCGGCGTACTGCTCAGCAGGCCGCAGCTGCCCGTACTGCTGAACGCCCTCGATGTCGAGCACCGACGGTTTCCACGGCTCGGCGATACCGACCGCAAAAACGACGCAGGGCGCGCGGTACTCGCCGTCCGAGGTGGTGAGGACGAAGTCGTCGCCGTCCTTGCGGGTCGACTCCCACCGGCACTCGTAGCGGATCTGCAGACCCGTGCCGGTGGCAAACGCCTCCAGGCCCCGCTGCATCTCCGGTCGGGATGGGAAGTAGGAGGTGCCGTCCATGATGCGGGGCATGATCGCCCGGCTGGCATCGTCGTCGCCGAGCAGGCTGTTCCAGTCGTAGCGCTCGTAGGCCGTGCTCCCACGCTCGTGGTTGGCGTAAGGCTTGGTCCAGCTGAGCATCCGCTGGAAGATCGGCCAGCGCCGGAACATCCCGCCGGGCTCGCTGTCCTGCGAGATGACCGCGTGCTCAACGCCCAGCCGGCGGAGCGAGTACGTCAGCTGAAGAGCGCCAGGCCCGCTGCCGACGACCAACAGCGAATAGCGAGCCGGCGGAAACGGCCGGTCTGTCATAGGGGTCCCTACCAAATCGATGATTTGTGGGGGCGGATCAGCTCAACCACCTGGTCGTGGTGCGCACCTTGCGCGCCTCTCCCTGGAGAAGTCGATACATGACCTGCGGATGCCCGACGAGAAACGATTCGAGCTCCTGGGCCGGCAGCACGAGGCAGCGCAGCGTTCCGCGCGCCACGATGTCGGCGGTCGGCGGCACTCCGAGGAGGCATGAGATCTCACCGAAGTAGTCACCCGCCCGCAGGGAGGCGCGGTCGACCCCGTCGACGCGGATGCTCGCGGAGCCGTCGAGGATGACGTAGAAGCTCGATCCGGTCAGGCCCTGACGGAGCACCCTGTCGCCCTCGACGTATGTCTCCTCGCCGAACGTCTCCACCAGGCTCTCGAGCTGGGGGGTCGACAGATCCGCGAACAGGGCAAAGCCGGCAAGGATGTCGACGACGTCGTCACGTACGTCCATCTATCTAGCCGCCCTGTTCAGTCACCGCCGCCTCGACACGTGGCTGGTCGGCCGCAGCTTCGGCCTCGGGCTGCCTGCGGGCTCCAGAGTTTCGGATGCCGACTGCGTTGACCACTGCCCCGACCAGCAGCAGGGCCGCACCGACGTACATCGCAAGGTGGAAGGAACTGGTCGAGGCGTCGCGCACGATGCCCACGAGGCTATGGTCCGGCGGCGTGTTCAGCGGGCTCACGCGAGCGCGGAAGGATTCGGACGAGACATCGACCCCGGTGAGCTTGCCGGCCAGGCTGGCGTAAAAGGTTGCGGTCAGAAAGACGAAGATCAGCGCGCCGGCGAGCTGCGGCCCGACCCTGGAGATGGCGTTGTTGATCGCCGAGCCCACCCCTGAGTTGCGCACTGGAATCGAGGTCATGAGGGCCGTCGTGAGGGGTGCCACCATCGCCATGATGCCGAGCCCGAAGATGATCGAGCCGGGCAGGAAGTCGATCACCCAGGAGACCGGGGGCAGATATGAAGCCGGATTTCCAGGCGTGAGCTGCCAGGGCGTGCTGCTGGACGGCACGCGCGAGAACCACAGGACGCCAAGGGCCATCAGCACGGGGCCCGCGGCCATGAACCAGCGCGGGCCGTACTTCGCCGCCAGGCTGCCAAAGCGAGCCGAGAAGAAGATCAGGAAGAGCGTGCCCGGGATCCCGCCGAGGCCGGCGGCCGCCGCCGTGTAGCCCAGCGTCCCCTGCTGGAAGAGGACGAGGTAGTAGAAGGTCACGTAGAGCGCGCCGTAGATCAGGAGCGTCGACAGGTTGGTGACCGCGAAGTTGCGTGATTTGAAGAGGGAAAGCGGGATCAGCGGGTGGGCGGAGCGGGCCATGAGGATCGGCAGCGCGACGGTCGCGACGACACCCACCGCCAGAGCGATGTAGCCGATCGGGTCGCGCCAGGCTCGCTGCTGGCCGTAGATGGCGCCGAAGGCAAGGCCGCCGACGGCCAGCGCCACCACCGCCGCCCCCAGCCAGTCGAAGTGCGAGGTCGCCTGGTCATCGCGGCTCTCCGGGATGTGCTGCCAGGTGGCCCACGCCGCCAGAAGGACCAGGGGAATGTTGATCAAGAAGGCAGCCCGCCACGAGATGGTGTCGACGAGCAATCCGCCGATCACGGGCCCGAGGATGGTGGTCGCGCCGGACGCGCCGGCCCAGACACCGAATGCCCGGCCCTGCTCCTCGCCGGAGAAGTTGGCGGTCAGCAGAGCGAGCGAACCCGGCACGAGCAGAGCGCCGGCGGCCCCCTGCAGGATCCGGAACAGGACGAGCAGCTCCATGTTGGGCGCCAGGCCGCACAGGACCGATGTGAGACCGAACCCGACCAGGCCGTAGAGGAACATGCGCTTGCGCCCGTAGAAGTCGCTCAAAGCCCCGGCCAGGATCAGCAAGGCGCTCAGCGTCAGCAGGTAGGCGTTGTAGACGTACGACTGGCCTTCGAGGACGCCGAGGAACAGCCGCGGGAGCTCGCGCCCGATACGCGGCAGCGCCACGTTGACCACCGTCGAGTCCAGGAACACGATGCCCGACCCAAGCACGGCGGCGGCCAGGATCCAGCGCTTCTGGGTCACCCCTTTTCCCTCAGGCGAAAAGCTTAGACGCGAGTCGTGGTGATTGTTCGGGCCGGCCCCTGTGGCCGGCCCGTTGGATGCTTCTCGTTACTGGCCGTAGTTGTTCTGATCGAGCCAGGCCTTGGTGGCGGCGTCCGCGTCCTGGTGCTGGAGCTGAACCTGTGCGTTGAGGTTGATCAGGTCAGGGGTCGTCAGCTTGGCACTGATCGCGTTCAGCACCTTCTTCACCTCATCCGACGCCACCGCGGTGCGAATGACCGGCACTACGTTGTCGGCCGACTCGAGGTGCTTGTCGTCCTGGAGCACCACCAGACCAAGGGAGTTCAGGTCGGCATCGCTGCTGAACACCAGGCCCACCTGGATGCTGCCGTTGGCGAAGGCGGCACGGGTCAGAGTCCCGTCGGCGTCCAGCGTCTTGAAGTCCTTGAAGGTGATTCCATAGACCGACTTCAAGCCAGGCACGCAGAACGGCCTCGTCTTGCACTCCGGCGGTCCTCCCATGACCAGCTGCTTCGAAACCTTGGCCAGGTCCGAGAGCGTCTTCAGGCTGTATCGGTCGGCTGTCGCCTTGGTCACGGCGAAGGCGTTGGTGTCGATCGTGTTCGACGGGGTCAGCGCCTCGAGCTTCTGCGTCTGGAGGTGCTGGTTCAGCTTCGCAACCGTCGCGTTCACGTCTCCGGTCGCCTCACCGGCGCCCTTGTTGTAGAACTCGAGGTCGGTGGCGGCGTAGCCGATGTAGAGGTCGATCTGTCCGTTCTCGATCGCGGGCGCCACCACCTCGCGCGAGCCGAGGTTCGGCTTGTAGTTGACCGTGTACCCGTCGTGGGCCAGGGCCTGGCCGTACAGGTACATGAGCACGCTGCCCTCTGAGAACTTGAAGCCGGCGATGGTGATGGTCCCCTTGCTTCCCGTGCCGGAGCTGGTGCTTCCGCAGGCCGCGGCCACCATCACCAGCACGATCGCGAGGGCCGCGCGAGCGCTGCGCAGTCTCCAGTTCATCGAGTTCCTCTCTCCTTGACCCCAGGCCGGGTTACGCCGGTTGAACCGGGGTTGTGGCCTGATTCTTCCACCTGCGGACGAGATCAGGCAGTTTTGAACGTGGTCGCCCTCTCTCGTGCCGGCCGCTGCTGGAGGCGCAGGCCCCTCGGCACCAGGAGCCTTTCGACCCCTGCCAGGGAGACCTCGGTGGCGAGGGCGAGGACCGCCACGAGGATCGCTCCCGCCGCTGCCTTGGTGTAGTCCTGCTGGTCTAGCCCGTCCACGATGAACCTGCCGAGGCCACCTCCTGCGATCAGAGCACCCAGGGTCGCGGTGGCCACCACCTGCACTGCTGACGTCCGGATGCCTGCCATCACCAGCGGGACCGCCAGCGGCAGCTCGATGCGCAGCACGCGAGCGAGCTCTCGGTAACCCATGCCCCGGGCCGCGTCCTTCACATCCGGATCGACCTCCCGCATGCCGACGTAGCTGTTCGTGACCATCGGCGGGATCGCGAGCATGGTCAGGGCCAGGATGATGGGAGTGTCGCCCAGGCCGAAAAGGTAGAAGGCGATGACAAGAATCCCGAACGACGGGAGAGCACGGCCGACGTTGGAGACGTTCATGGCCAGGTTTCCGAAGCGGCCGTAGTGGCCGAGGACGATGCCGATGGGCAGAGCGATCACCGCTCCGATCACCACCGACTCCGCCGACAGCTGCAGGTGCTCGACCAGGTGGGTCGGAATGCCATCCGACCCGCTCCAGTGGCCCGGGTCTGTCAGCCAGTGAATGAGGTCCGCCGGTGTTGGCATCAGGCCTCCCTCGACCACGGGACTGCCACCCGCTGCGTTCCTGCCAGGGTGAGATCAGCCACCAGGGCCAGGGCGACAGAGAGGACGGAGGCGACCACGAGCGGGGTACGGAAGCCACTGACAAGGCCTTCGAGGATCAGCTCGCCAAGGCCACCGAGGCCGATGACTGCAGTGATGGTCACGAGCCCGATGGTGGTCACGGTGGCGATCCTCACGCCCGCGAAGATGGCAGGCAGGGCGAGCGGCAGCTCGACCTGTAGCAGCCGCCGGTAAGGCCGGTAGCCCATACCGTTGGCGGCGTCGATCACGTCGGCCGGCACCGACTCGAGACCGACGACGACATTGCGGACGATCACCAGCACGGCGTATCCCACCAACCCGATCTCAGCGGTCAGCACGGTGAGGCCTGTGAATGGGATGAGAAGCACGAACAGCGCGATCGAAGGGATCGTGTAGAAGATGCCGAACACGGTGAACACCGGGTTGCGCAGCACCTTCCAGCGGTGCGCGGCGACGCCGAGCGGCAGCGAGATGGCGAAGGCGACCACGACCGCGATCGCAGTGAGCTCGATGTGCTGAACTGTCGCGTCGACGAACAGCTGGCCGTGCGTCGAGAGCCAGCTCCACAGGATCCACGGCTCCTGGGTGGCCAGGAATAAGCCCGACGGCATTCGATTACGGTAATCGACGCGCGATGATCAAGCTCGAGCAGGTCAGCAAGGGCTTTGCGGGCGGCTCGAACGCTGTGCTCGACCTGTCGCTCGACATCCCCGAAGGCCAGACCTGTGTGCTGATCGGACCATCCGGCTGCGGCAAGACCACCACGCTGCGGATGATCAACCGGCTGATCGAGCCCGACCGGGGGCGGATCATGATCGACGGCGAGGATACGAGCGGGGTCGATCCGGTCCAGCTGCGTCTGAAGATGGGCTACGTCATCCAGCAGACAGGCCTGTTCCCTCACATGACGGTCGGCCAGAACGTCGCCACCGTCCCTCGCCTTTGGGACTGGGACCGCGCGCGTGTCAAGACGCGAGTCGACGAGCTGCTGGAGCTTGTGGGCCTCGACCCGCACGAGTATCGCGATCGCTATCCACATCAACTTTCTGGCGGCCAGCGACAAAGAGTTGGTTTTGCGCGGGCGCTGGGTGCAGATCCGCCCATCCTCCTGATGGACGAACCCTTCGGCGCCGTCGACCGCATCACGCGCGAGCGTCTGCAGCGGGAGTTCATCAACATCCAGCGCTCGATGCGCAAGACGGTCGTGTTCGTGACGCACGACATCGACGAGGCGGTGATGGTGGGCGATCGCATCTGCCTGTTCAAGATGCAGGCGCAGGTGGCCCAGTACGACACTCCAGAAGCGATCCTGACCCGACCGGCGAGCGACTATGTCGCCGAGTTCCTCGGCCGAGAGCGGCTGGTGCGGCGCATGTCGGTGGTGACGGTGGACGTGCGCACACTCGAGCACCCTTCGGGCGGGCCAGGGGCCGGTGAGCCGCGGGTCACGATCTCGAGCACCCTCAGCGAGGCTTTCGCGGCAGCGCTTGCAAGTCCCGACGAAAGAGCCGCGGTCTATGAGGGTGAGCGGTACCTCGGCTCGTTCTCGGCCACGTCTCTGCTCGAAACGTTGCGCCTGGCAGGTACATCCGCCGACCACACGAACGATGGAGGTTCAGAAGTTGCCGCAGGAAGTTGACGTTGTTTGCCTGGGCGGCGGTGTTGCGGGAGAGGCGATCGCGCATGGGCTCGAGGGCAGCGGGCTCTCGCTGGTCGTCGTCGAGCGTGAGCTCGTCGGCGGTGAGTGTCCGTACTGGGGCTGCGTCCCCTCCAAGACCTTCCTGCGCTCCGGCGAAACGCTGATCGAGGCCCTGCGCGCACGCACGCTCGCAGCTTCCCGCGTGGAGTGGGACGTCGACTTTGCAAAGATCTCCAAACGTGTCCTCTGGATGGCCAGGGACCTCGACGACAGCCGGCCTGCCGCCGCCCTCCAGGCCACCGGGGCCCAGCTGGTGCGGGGCGAGGGCAGGCTGGTCGACCTCCGCACCGTCGAGGTCGGCGAGGAGAGGTTTACTGCGCGCAAGGCGGTGGTCATCGCCAACGGCGGAACCGCGGCCATCCCACCGATCCCCGGGCTGGACACCGTCGAGTACTGGACCAACCGCCACGCGGCGACCCCGCGCGAGCGCCCTGACACGCTGGCGGTGCTTGGCGGTGGCGCGATCGGGGTCGAGCTCGGCCAGGCCTTTGCGCGAGTAGGGACCAACGTGACGGTCATCGAGGCCGGTGCACGATTTCTCGGCCTCGAGGAACCCGAAGCGGGCGCTGCCCTGCTGCCTCATCTGGAGATGGACGGGATCACCGTGATGGTCGGCGACGCCTGCACCGGCGTGGAGAAGGCCGGTAACGGCGTCAGCGTGAGCCTGAGATCCGGGGCCAGCGTCCAGGCGGACCGGCTGCTGGTCGCAACCGGGCGGCGCGCCAACTTCGAGGCCTGGCATGGAGCGGGGCTCACGCGCACCGAGCGCGGCTGGCTGAAGGTCGACCCCGACACACTCGAAGCACACGTCGGGGTGCTCGGAGCCGGCGACGTCACCGGCATCGGGGGATTCACCCACCTTGCGTACTACCACGGGCAGATCGTGGCCCGGCGACTCAGGGGTGAGGACGCACGGGCTGACCACACGGCGGTGCCGCGGGTCACCTTCACGGATCCTGAGGTGGCCTCAGTCGGGCTGTCGGAGGCCGCAGCTCGGGAGCGGGGCCTTGACGTCGTGACCGCCTCGACCGACCCCGGAGAGGCCGCCCGTGGCTACATCCACGACTTCCACGGCGGAATGATCAAGCTCGTCGGTGACCGGGGCCGCAAAGTCCTGGTCGGCGCCACACTGGTGACCCCGCGCGCGGGCGAGATCCTGGGCGAGCTCATCCTCGCAGTCAAGGCGGGCACGCCGCTCTCCACTCTTGGCGACGTGATCCACCCCTATCCCGCCTTCAACCGGGTGCTGGGAGCAGTGCTCCAGGAGCTGGCGTCTAAGGCGGCCTGAAAGCTGAAAGGGCTGTGCTTTACTGAGCGGCCATGATCAGCATCAGCCTCACTGTCGACGAGGTCATCGTTTGGATCCTGGTCGGCCTGGTCGCCGGCGCGCTGGCCGGACGGGTGGCGCTTGGCCACGACCTCGGATTGCTTGGAGACATAGTCGCGGGGGTGCTGGGTGCCTTCCTGGGCGGAGTGCTCGCGGAGATCTTCAAGATCAAGATCTCGATCGCAAACAGCCTCATCATCAGCGAGATAGTCGTCGCCTTCGTGGGCGCGATTCTTCTGCTGTTTGTGCTCCGGATCTTCGGCTTCGGCCGAGGCAAATAGCCGTCGCCTGGCGTATTTACATTCCTATACGCGGGCCCGAGTAGCCGCCTGTCAGTAGGCGTTTCTGGAGTCAAAGGGGGTCTGATACATATGGTTGTCAACCTCGACTTCGACACCATCCTGGTCTGGCTGCTGGTCGGCCTGGTGGCCGGTTTTGCGGCCAGCCATCTCGCCCTCGGACACGGTCTCGGCATCGTGGGTGACGTCCTGATCGGCATCGTCGGAGCCTTCATCGGAGGGTTCCTGGCTGGTGTCTTTCACTGGAGCATCACGATCGTCGGGCATCCGATCATCAGCGAGATGCTCATCGCGTTCATAGGAGCGGCGCTCCTGCTGATCGTCGTGCGCATTCTGGGTATGGGGCGTGGAGGAGCGCGGCGGCGGGCTTACTGGAGCTGAGCGGGAGCTCTAAGTAGTTCGACGTGTGACGCGGCGCCTGGGGCTGCTATCCAGGCGCCGGTCGCCGCTTCCTGGGTCTTCTCGCACGATTCGGACGTGGTCCCGCCGGCGCACGGCAGGCATGGCGAACTCGAAGCGGTCGGCCTGAAGGGCCAGCTCGAGGTCGGAGGCGGGAAACCCCGGCCAATCGCCCGCCGCAAAGCGCCGGTAACGCTCGGAGGCACGCAGCGGTTCGAGCAGCTCGTCGACGCGGGCGGGCCTCCCCAGGAGCATCGATTCGATGTACTGGCAGCAGGCGTGATCCTCGGGGAAGTCAGCCGACCTGACGAGCGTGACCAGCCGGTCTCGACGCAACAGGCAGGCTTGCGCCGTGGCTTTGGCAACCACAAGACTCGCCGCATAGATGGCGACCGCACCCTCCACCGCGTTGATGGCTTGGGTGCCGGCGCTGGTGCGCTGGACGACGGCTCGCCCACCGAGCTCCTCATGGCTGATCTGCGTCGGCGAGTTGCTGATCGCGATCCCCTCCACAGGCAGGGTGTCGACCTCGGCCGACAGCAGAGAGCCCTCTGTGGCCGCCCCCAGCCGCCGGGCGTCGTCGACAGTACGCACGAGGAGGCACTCGCGCGCGCCGCCTGCCAGCGCATATGCACTGAGTGTGAAGGCGCGCAGCACATCGACCACCACCACGACCCCCTCCGCCGCCCGCGCCCCGTCCGCTCCGACAGCGTGCCTGACCTCCACGGTAGGAATGGTGAACTTCCAGGGGCCGGGCATGATATGCCGGAATCGTGTCAGCGCAAGGACCAGGCTCAGCGCGTCGCGCCATCGGCTTTGAGCAGATCGCGGACTGCGGCTCCATGCGCGTCGTCGGCCTGCGGCTGGAACCCGGTCAGGAGGTGCCTGAGCATCGCAACGCGATCCCCGTGGCCTTGATCGTCACCGCCGGCACATTGCATTTCGACGATGGGTCGCGCGACGGTGAGGTGGCTGCGGGAGAGATGCTCCTGATCAACCCGGGTGAGCGGCACACGTACCGTGCCGAGGTCGCGACCTCGGCCTATCTCGTGTATGCAGGACTGCCTGGCGTGCGCAGCCGCACATGGAGCTTGAGGCGCCGATAGGTCTGCTTGCCGGACGGTGCCGGCTCATGGCGCATTCCACATCGCGAGCTCGTGGCCGTGCTCGCCTTCGACAAGGAGGCTGAGCGTGGCGACGTCGAGCCGCAGGCGCGCCGCGGCCGCGATCTCGAGCTGCATCCAGGCCACAGCGACCGCGCGCAGGATGTGACCGTGCGCAAAAGCGAGCACCGCTCCCTTGGCTGTGGCGGCCAGTTCCAGGAATTCGCTCGCGCGGCGATAAACGTCGGCGGGTGACTCGCCTCCGGGACATCCGTCGCGATACAGATCCCAGTCGGGGTTCCGAGAGTGGATCTGCTCGGAGGTGATGCCCTCGTAGTCGCCGTAATCGAATTCCCGGAGAAGAGGGGTGATCACCGGAGTCACAAAGCCGGCTATCTCCGCCGTCTTGCGCGCGCGCGCCATCGGGCTTGAATAGACCGCAGCGAACTCTATGCCGGCCAGTCGCGGGCGCAACGCAGCTGCCTCTTGCTCACCGTGTGCGGTCATCGGAATGTCGGTCCGGCCGGTGTGGCGCCCGTTGAGACTCCATTCAGTCTCGCCGTGGCGTGCGAGATAAATCTCGACGGTCAGGCGGGCTTGCCCATCATCTCTGGGCGGCCGGAGCGGAGCGAGCGGCTCGCGCTTTCGATCACCGCGCCCGCACGTACGCGCTGCCCGGGCCTCACGCACACCAGCCCGACAGCGGCCCGTGTGCCGCCGCTCTTGAGGGCCTCGTTGACCGCTGCGAGCACGCGGGTCGCCGCATGCGCAGTGCCGGCGACGTCGGTGTCCGGGAGGATCGCCAGCAGCTGAGGGGGAGTACGGCCGATCACGCCGGGGGTATCGACGTCGCGGACGGTGCCGGCGAGGGCGGCGGCCATTGTCTTGAGAGTTTCGTCGACAGCACCCGACTCGGTGACCTCGATGAGCAGGACGCCAAGGTTGCGCTGATAGCGGTGCGCACGGGCCAGCTCGTCCTCGAGCACGGGTCGGACGAAGCGCTCGTTGAAGAGCCCTGTGGTGCGGTCGACGATATGTAGGGGCTCGGCCTGGGGGTCGTCCGCGCGGACTCCGCACGAGGGGCAGAAGATGGCGCCGCTCGGCAGCGGCGACCCGCAAGCCTGGCAGGTCATGGCCTCCGGCCTGCGGCGCAGGAAGTCGCCAATCGGCATCCGATAAAGCCTATCAGCCGTGCTTATTGAATCCGGAATGGGCCCTGTCGACCGGCGAAAGCCGTCGAATTTTGAGCTGCGGGTCCTTAGCCGACCGCCGCGGTCGGAGCCTCGAGCCAGCTCCCTGCCCAGTCGGACACTGCCGCGAGGACCGGCTCGAGTGCATGACCTCGCGAGGTCAGTCGATAGCTCACGCGGACCGGCGGACCCGGATCGACAAGCCGCTCGACGATGGCTTCCGACTCCAGCTCGCGCAGTCGCTCGGTCAGCACACGATCACTGATGCCGGGGATGCCCGCGAGCAGCTGATTGAATCGCGCCGGGCCTGGAATCAGAGCTTTCACCACAGCCCCAGTCCAGCGCTTGCCAATCAGCTCGATAGCACGCTGAAACGGCGCGCTGTACTCCAGCCCCCCACCGACCATGGGGAGAGATTCTATGCGCTTATGGCAGTCGCGGACGTGAGACCTCAGGCGATTCTCGAGAATTTTTTTCGTGGCGGCCAAAAAGCAAACGCTTTAGGACGCACGGAGTCGTCGATGTGTGGAAAATCGGTGGAAAATGGATGTCTCAGACCGGGTTGTGGTCGTCACCGGAGGTGCCCGAGGCATTGGTCGAGCGCTGGCACGCCGGTTCGCCTCATCAGGAGCCGCCCACGTTGTCGTGGCTGACATCGATGGAGATGGAGCCGCCACAGTTGCTCAAGAGGTCGGCGGATCCGGCATCAGATGCGATGTGTCCGATGAGAGCGATGTCCGAAGCCTCATCGAGCGCATCGAAGCGGATCACGGTCGCATCGACATCTTCTGCTCCAACGCCGGCATTGCTGTCGGAGGCGGACCAGAGGCTGCATCGAGCGATTGGCACCGGATCTGGGAGGTCAACGTGATGTCCCACGTCTATGTGGCCAGGCACTTGCTGCCGGGGATGTTGAAGCGCAATGACGGTTACATAGTGGGCACAGTTTCCGCCGCGGGTTTGCTCAATCATGTATTCGCCGCGCCGTACGGAGTCACCAA
>Ga0066708_10000328_pt1 | contig 12305 bp, 15 predicted proteins | sample GraSoiAngelo_157_FD_66504 | JGI IMG/M metagenome (GOLD analysis project Ga0066708, IMG submission 66504) | Grasslands soil microbial communities from the Angelo Coastal Reserve, California, USA - 14_1009_16_20cm | ecosystem: Environmental > Terrestrial > Soil > Grasslands | place: USA...
GCTCCCGTGACGCATGCAGACTCCGCCGTGAGCCCCGGCACTCCGACCGGGGCGTTCAGCGAGCTGCACCGGAGCACGCCTGGAGATCCGCGCGGCTCGAGCCAGAACAACCTCGTCGGTGAGTCCCTCGGCGGTTATGTCTACGCCGCTGCGACGAGGACCTACGGCGCCGCGGTCTGGAACGACACGCGCAACGCCGCCGACTGCCCGGCAATCGATGCCTGGCGGCAGGCGCTGGCGAGCGGCGACACGAGGGTTCCGAGGCCGGCGCCGCAGCAGGACTGCCCGCCGACGTTCGGCAACAGCGACATCTTCGGCGGGACCTACCCCGGATCCGACTCCCTAGTCGGCCGCCGAAGAGGAGTAGACAGAGGGGCGCCTTCAGGGCGCCCCTCGTCGATCCACATCGACCGCATACTTGTCCGTGCGCAAGTCGACGACTTGTTGGTTGACGACCGGGACCCAAGCGGCGCGGTCGGTTGCTTGACCCCTCGACCAGTAGCATGAAAGGCCTTCGAACATCGTTCGCTTGCCTTGTTGGCCGGCGAAGAATTAGAGGACATGACAGACGAACGAGAAGCAGATCAGACGCAAAGAGGCGCTGAGCTACATGTTCGTCCTGGGGAGACGACGGTTGCGACGCGCGCGGCGGCGGACTATTCCACAACGAACCAACAGCAGCAGCGCGATCCCCTGAACACCCTAAAAGGATGCGAGCGGATTCTGATACTTGGGCGAACCGGGTCCGGCAAGACCACGCTCGCACGACAGCTTTCGGTTGCTCTCGGCGTGCCCCATGTTGAGCTGGACTCGCTGTACTTCGGCCCGGACTTCAGTAGAGCGCCCCTGTCCCTGCTACGCGACAGGACGAGCGCGGCAATCGCAGGAGATCGTTGGGTCACGGACGGCAACAAGCGCGTCGTGCGCGACTTGGTCTGGCCTTGGGCTGACACAATTATTTGGCTTGACTACCCCGCGCATGTGAGCTTGTGGCGGCTCGCCAAACGCGCGCGCACGCGCACCTCGACGCTCAGCGCGCAGGCGGCTCGGACCGGTCGAAGGACCGAACTGCCTAAGCAGTTGCTCGCCGCCGCGAAAGGGGTGCTCACGGCGCTCAGATCACACCGGGGACAGCGGCGGGAATACCCGCGTATGTTCGCCCAGCCGGCGAACCAGCATCTCGCGGTGGCACGCCTGCGTTCACCGCGTGCCACTCGTCAGTGGATGGCTCGCGTCACCGAGGTGTCCCGCCCGCCGGCGTAGGGGCCGTATCCTCGGATCGGCACGATGGTCGGAAACCCTGGGCCGGCGCACATCGCAGGCAGTCCCAGCGCTATGCCTCCAGCCCCACCGCCGGGTCGCCATTGAACAACGGCTACCGAGTGAGTCTCGAGGACGGTGGGCGGGCCGGTCAATCACTCCGGCGAACGCGCCTCCCGATGTCCTCGCGGCCGTCGGTGAGGTCACGGAGGCGAACGACGACGACGGCGTCGTGGCTGTCATCGAGCGTCTGCTCCGCGAAGGTGACGTCAGCGACCCTTCATCGGGACAATGACGTCGGTGGTCGAAACCGATCGGATCAGGCTGCGCGAGTTCAGCAGAGCTGATCTTGAAGAGCTCGCCGCGATGGTTGCGGATGAAGAGCAAATGAGGTTTTACGGTCGCACGAAGACGAGAGACGAAGCGTCCGCTTGGATCAGCCGGAACCTCGGCCTGTACGGGAAGTACGGGTTCGGCATGTGGTTGATCGAATCCCGCGCGACTGCGGGCTTCCTTGGGTACTGCGGGATCAGACCCTTGGCCATCGACGGCGGCTGGGAAATAGAGATCGGATGGCACACGAAGAAAACGTCTTGGGGTCAAGGGATCGCCACCGAGGCTGCGACGGCGGCTCGGGACCTAGCGTTCAGACGCTTCCGGTTGTCACGGCTGGTGGCGATCGTCCACCCCGATCACATCGCGTCCCGCCGCGTTGCCGAGAAAATCGGGATGCAAGAGGGGAGGACCACTATCCTCGCCGACTACGACGACTACCCCGCCATCATCTACACGACCAAACAGCTTTAGCTCTTCACCGGATACACGCTGCAGACCGCGAAGCGGCCCGGGCGCATGGCCTTTCTCACGCGGCCCGCGGTGGACAGTCGCCTCTGCCCGGTGAGTCGATATTGACTTCTCTGCTGTAGATCGCTAGACCCTGAGCTACTCGACCGAAGGAGGGTGGTGTAATGAGGAGGAGTCGGCGAACCGCACTAGCGGCCGCCGTGGCTGCGTTTCTCGTCACGGCCGGGGTCGCCGGCGCGAACGTCCCGCTCACGATGGTCAGCGCGGACCCGTTCACGAACACGACGAGCCAGCACGCAACCGAGCTTGAGCCCGACACCTTCGCCTTCGGCGGCACGGTCGTGGCGACGTTCCAGGTGGGCCGCTTCTTCAACGGCGGCGCGTCCGACATCGGCTTCGTGCGATCCGGCAACGGTGGCGCGTCATGGGATGCGCCGGGATTCTTGCCGGGCATGACCTTCAGCTCCGGCGACCCGTCGAGCCCGTATGAGCGGGTGAGCGATCCGAGCGTTGCGTACGACTCCGTGCACCACGCCTGGCTGATCTCGTCGATCCCGCTCCTGCCCACGACGACGGTGGTGCCGACCGTCTTCGTCAGCCGCTCCACCGACGACGGCCGGACGTGGAGCAACCCGGTCAGCATCCCGCCGCCGGTCTCGAACTCGGTCGACCTCGACAAGAACTGGACCGTCTGCGACAACAACACGGGCAGCCCATTCCGGGGTCACTGCTACACCGAGCTCGACAACTTCGGGGACGGCGACCTCGAGCTGATGAGCACGTCCACCGACGGCGGCCTGACGTGGAGCACGCCGATCCGGACGGACGGGAACGACAAGGGCCTCGGCGGCCAGCCGGTCGTGCAGCCGAGCGGCCGCGTCATCGTCCCGTTCGAGAGCCTGAATGGCACGATCTCGGCCTTCCACTCGGACAACGGCGGCGCTTCCTGGAGCCGCGGGTTCAAGGTGTCGGGCATCCGCTTCCACAGAGTCGCCGGTGGCCTGCGTACGAGCCCGCTACCGAGCGCAGAGATCTCCGCGGACGGCACCGTCTACGTCGCCTGGGAGGACTGCCGCTTCCGCAAGGGCTGCACCTCGAACGACATCGTCGTCTCGACGTCGACGGACGGCGTGAGCTGGACCGATCCGGCGCGCGTCCCGATCGACGATGTCACGAGCAGCGTCGACCACTTCATCCCAGGCCTCGCCGTCGATCCGACTACCAGCGGGGCGAGCACGCACCTGGCGCTGACGTACTACTTCTACCCCAACGCCAACTGCGGCGGCGCCTGCCGGCTGCAGGTCGGCTACATCTCCTCGCCGGACGGCGGCGCCCACTGGGGCGATGCGACGCAGCTGGCCGGGCCGATGGCGCTCAGCGAGATCGCGCAGACCTCGCAGGGGCCGATGGTGGGCGACTACATCTCAACCTCGTTCTCGGGCGGGAAGGCGACGACGGCGTTCGCCATCGGGCATGAGACCACGACCGCCGCATTCGACGAGGCGATGTACGCCCCGGCGTCGCGTCTCTCAGTCGCGACTGCGGCCCAGGCGACACGCGCAGCGAGCAGCGCCGGCGTTACCGGACCGATCACCGGCGTCGGAATCGGCGCCGCCCACCGCGCTCTGAGGTAAGACCACGACCATAGTGCGCGCCTCCCGTTCCCACGGGAGGCGCGCTACACCACCTCGGCGGCGCCGTCGACGACCCGGCGAGGCGCGGAACCTCATCCATGCGGCAGGGTTAATGTCGGTCCCAAACCTGTGTGTGCTTGCGTTCGTTCGCGAAAGGCGCCAGGTGCGGCGCAGCGAGGCACCGGATCCAGCTCTGGCTAGTTGAAGCGAGTCTGAGCCGTCACGAAACCGAGGCCTAGTAGTGATCGCCCGTTCGGCGATAGTCGGCCCGACAGCGCAGTTCCCGCCCGCTAACGCTCTCTCATCGGAGGCGGTGGGACCCAGTTCAGCGGGCCCACCGCCTCCAAAAGTTGCAGCCTCGATTCGCTGGGCCAACCCCCGCCCTTGCTCTTACGCGATCGTCTTAGCGCTTGATGATGTTGTGGATCTCAAGCATCTCGGGCTCGCCCGATAGCTCAATCCCCGCGTCCTTCAGCACCGGCATAAGGCGTTCGCCGAACGCATCGAACTGCTCTCGCGAGTCCCAGATCTCGCTGACTCGAAGGTTCCCCTCCGACTTGAAGGCGACGTGATACTGAAGTCCCTCCGGCAGCCAGTCGCCCGACTCCTCCAGACGGTGGATGGTTTCGTCGTACTGTTCGGTAGTCACGTTGGGCGCGGCCGTGAAGCGAGCAAGGACCTTCGTCTTGCGGGCGTCCAAGGTCGGTGTCGCGGACGGAATACTGGTGGCCATTCGTGGCCTCCTTCGTGTGGATGCCCCTGACCGAGCCGACCTACAACCGAATGCGTCTTATTGCGTTCGCCTGGCGGGCGAGGATTCTGAGCCAGAAGGCACCACGCAACGTATCACGCGTCTCGCCCCTCGCTTACGCCGAACGCCCCGCTAGGTACGGGCCGCCGTTTTCCATAAGGTCGGCTCAAGGATTCAGCCCAAACGGGGCTCATCGCCCCTTCACCAAGGAGGCTCGGCAGCTATGCAGGCAGACAGCCACTCGGCAGGGGAAGCTCCGTATCCCGTGCGATTCAACGTCGCCTATCCAGATCGCGAGCTCGACCGCCTCACGACCGGTTTCAGGCTGATCGTCGCGATCCCGATCCTGATCGTCGCTGGGGCGCTGGGCGGCCATGAATGGGCCGGCAATGGGCCAGGGCGCGGAGTCGTGGCGGGAACCGGCGGGGTGCTCTTCCTCGCACCGCTCCTGATGATCGTCTTTCGCCAGAAGTACCCGCGCTGGTGGTACGACTGGAACCTCGAGCTGCTGCGGTTCTCGAACCGGGTCGGCGCCTATCTCGCTCTGATGGACGACCGCTATCCGTCGACCGACGAGCAGCAGGCGGTCACGCTCGAGTTCCCCTACCCGGACGCAAAGCAAGGTCTGAACCGCTGGCTTCCGCTCGTGAAGTGGCTGCTCGCGATTCCTCACTACATCCTGCTTGCGTTTCTCTGGCTCGCCGCGCTGGTCGCGGTGGTGATCGTCTGGTTCGCGATCCTGTTCACCGGCCGTTATCCGCGGGGCCTATTCGACTTCGTCCTCGGCGTATTCCGTTGGACAAATCGCGTCATCGGCTACGCCTTCGTGCTCGTGACGGACGCATACCCGCCCTTCCGACTCACTGACTAACGCGCGGCGCGATCTCCCGAGCGCGGTCCAGCGGCACGAGGCCTACCTGGTTCGCCGAACCGAAAGCTACGGTCGTGCGCATGGATTCGATCGAGGTGCGGCGCTCACCGCGAGCGCGCCGTTGGCGCCTGGAGGTGCCCTGGGGTGAGCCGGCCCGCCTGACCGTGCCTCGGTGGATGAGCGGCGCCGAGGTCGAGTCCCTGCTTGGGGAAAAGCGGCCTTGGCTCGAGGAGCAGCGGCGAAGACAGGTGCCGCGGCTGGGGCTCGAGCGGTTGACCGTGAGCGAGTCGGAGGCGCGGATCGGTGCCCGGGAGCTCCTCTCGGCATTGGCCGAGGAGGAGGCCGAGCGGCTTGGGGTCTCTTACCGACGGATTCGGATCGGCGACCAGCGCACCCTCTGGGGCTCTTGCTCTTCGGCGGGCACGCTCTCATTCAACTGGCGGCTCGTGCTGGCACCGCTCGAGGTGCTCGACTATGTCGCCGTCCATGAGCTCTGCCACCTGCGCATTCCGAACCATTCGAAGAGCTTCTGGAAGCTTGTCGAGGCGTCGCGGCCGGACTGGCGCGACCAACGGCACTGGTTGCGCGAGCACGGACCGGAGCTCTTGGCATTCGTCCCCGCGCGGTAAGGGGGCTTCGTACGGGGAGGGCGGGAAAGCGCGCCAGTCCGCACCGTTTCGGTCGCGCCGGCTTTATGATCGCGGATCCGTCTTCCGCGCCAGCTCTCGCTCCTCGGCAAGCTTGCGGACGACTTCGAAGCCAGCTGTACCGTCGATGACCTTCTCGATCGCCGGGATCACATGACCGGGAGCGACGAAGAAGTCGGTCGGCTCCTGCCGCACCCGCTCGTACTGTGCGACAGAAACGGTCAGTGGTTCCTTGCAGTCGGGATTGCCGCACTCGCACAAGATGTGGAGAGTGTCCAGCTCCCCGCGTTGAGCGAGCTCGTCGATCCGTTCGTTGACTTCTCGGAAGATCGCTTCGTTTCGTGCAAGACGAGCGTGCCGGTCCATTAGCCCGGTTTCTGGGTGATGTCGTAGCCATTTCGTTCCGCCACGAGCTCTTCGCCGGCGGTCCGACGATGGCCGTGAAGCATGACGAAGTGCCGTTCGTGTGAGCGAACCTCGCGATACTCGTCGAGCGTCAATTCAACTCGGCCCATGCATTCCTTGTCCGCACACTCACAAAGAAACGGCACCGGGTCAGCTGTCACCAGTCCGACCTCCACGACGCCGCTCAGGCGTTCGTTGGCGCTACGGAAGATCTCTTGGTTTTCTTCGAGCCGCGTGTCTCGGTTCATCATCAGACGCGTCTCTCCGCCTATGACACCCGCGAAACAGCAGACGGGAGCGGTCACCGGCTAGACACCACAGGCCCAAAGCGATATCACTCTCCCTCCTCGAAAAAGGAGGGGAGAGATGGAGCGTGTGCTTGTTCCCACCGTCGCAGCAGCGGCCGCCGTCCTCGTCTTAGCGGTCGTGAACGCAAGTGCGGGACACGCGAAGGCGCAGCACCACAACCCCGGCAACCACCGGGCGCATGGAGGCGGCACGATTCACGTCGTCGAGCGTGCGACCACCGACGCGGTCACCAACGGCTCGGGCGACTCGGCCGGCAACATCCTCACATTCGCAAACGATGTCTACGACAGCGCGAATGCGAACAAGGTCGGCCGCGACCAAGGATCCTGCGTCCGGACGGTGGTCGGTAAGGCATGGGAATGCACGTGGACGACGTTTCTGCCGGAGGGTCAGATCACAGTCGAGGGTCCCTTCTACGACGCCAGTGACAGCACCGTGGCCATCACCGGCGGGACCGGCGCATATCGGAACGTGCGAGGCTCGATGGATCTCAAGTACCGAAACCAAGCAGGGACGGAGTTCGACTTCGTCTTTCATCTGATCGGCTAGGCCCGACGGCCTCGGCAGTGGGCTCGGCGGAAATTTGCGCCGGGCCCACACCGAGCCTACGTCTCCAAGGGCGGGACAGAAGCTGACGCCGTCGACGAGCTGCTGATGCGGCGCGCGGACATCCCTAACACTGGCCCAGGCAGCCCTCGTGCACCTTTGAGAAAGTGCACCCGATGCCCGAGGACCACTTCGGCGAGCGTGTGGCGGAGTGCTTTGACGAACGGTACGCGCACCTCGCTGACGCCGACGTCGTCGACCCGATCGTCGCTTTCCTCGCGGATTTAGCCGGCGGGGGTGCCGCGCTCGAGCTAGGCATCGGCACAGGCCGGATCGCGCTGCCGCTCGCGCAGCGCGGCGTACGCGTCCACGGGATCGATCTGTCGGAGGCGATGGTCGCGCGGCTGCGTGCGAAGCCGGGCGCGGAGCAGATCGGTGTGACGATCGGCGACTTCGCCACAACTACCGTCGAGGCTACGTTTTCGGTCGCGTACCTGGTTGCGAACACGATCATGAACCTGACGACGCAGGGCGAGCAGGTCGCCTGCTTTTGCAACGCCGCAGCACATCTCGAGCCGAACGGCTGCTTCGTCATCGAGGTGCTCGTACCGGGCCTGCGGCGGCTTCCGCCGGGCGAGTCATTCCAACCCTTCGCCGTGGGTCCGACGCACCTCGGGTTCGACGAGTATGACGTTGCCCGCCAGGGTCTGATTTCGCATCACTACTGGATCGACGGCGACAGGGTCGATGTCTTCTCGCCGCCATTTCGTTTTGTATGGCCCTCAGAGCTTGACCTGATGGCACGGCTCGCGGGGATGACTTTCCGCGAGCGTTGGGGCGGTTGGAAGCGGGAGCCGTTTACCAGCGACAGCACCAAGCACGTCTCCGTCTGGGAGAAGTCTGCGGTTACGGCCGCAGGGACATGACGTCTCCGAACGCTCGGCCGCGCCGCTAGCCCAGCGCCGCGCTGAAGTCCGTCGACTGAGAAACCGACCGCCGGGTTCTCAGGGGCGCCGAACTGCGACGATCGCAGCAGTCGCGGCTGTTGTCAGAAGCTCAACCGCGACCAGTCGCTGATCCTGAAAGAACGCTTCCCGCACAGGGTCACCCTCGATCGGTCTGCCGGGTGTGAGGTCGTCTTTGATCAGGATGCCGCCGGGCGCAAGTAGCGAAATGGGAAGTTCGAGCGGCCGCTCCCTTGTCCCACCGTCGAAGAAGACGAGGTCAAACGGCCCGCGTCCCGGAAGCACGTCCTCCCAGCACGCGTTCACGACTTCGGCCCGCGTTTCCGCGAGTGCCGCGCACGCCTCCGTGTAACGCGCGGGATCAGACTCCACCGTTACGAACGTCGCGTCCGGTGGCAGTGCGTCGGCAATCGCTCGTGCTCCAGCGCCGAAGGCGGTACCCAGTTCGGCGATCTTCCCACCCGGCTTGGACGCGACAAGCGCCGCGAGCAGATTCTGCACTTCCGGAATCGACGAGCCGCCGCCGGTCACGCCCGCACACGCTACTGCGGGATGTAGAGCGCGGTGTGATTCGTTTCATTGACGTGTCGATAGGCTCGCCCCGATGAGGACGCGGACGCTCGGCCCGCTCGAGGTCTCCGTCGTCGGCCTCGGCTGCAACAACTTCGGTCGGCGCGTGGATCAGGCGGGTACGCGCGCCGTCGTCGACGCCGCGCTCGATTCCGGTGTGAACTTCTTCGACACCGCGGAAAGCTACGGCGGCGGGCAGAGCGAGGCCTTCCTCGGCGATGCGCTCCGCGGCCGGCGAGAGACTGCCGTGCTTGCGACGAAGTTCGGCGGGGGCGGCGAAGTCGGATACGGCAAAGGGTCGCGCGAGCAGATCCGGCGCGCGCTCGATGCCAGCCTGCAACGGCTGCAGACCGACTACGTCGACCTCTACCAGCACCACCAGGAGGATCCGGAGACACCGCTCACAGAAACGATCGCAGCGCTCGACGAGCTCGTCCGCGAGGGGAAGATCCGCGCCTACGGGACCTCCAACTACTCGGTGGCAGAGGTCGAGGAGGCAGCCGCGTTTTCGCGGGAGGCCTATGTCTCCGAACAGAGCGAGTACTCGTGGCTCGCACGCGAGGCCGAGCGCGAGCTTCTGCCGACCTGCGCCCGGCTGGGCCTCGGCTTCATCCCCTATTTCCCTCTAGCGAATGGGCTCCTTACGGGAAAGTATCGCCGTGGCAGGCCCGCACCGGAGGGGACGCGCTTGCAGGGGCGGGATCTCAGCCCTGAGGAGTACGACCGAGTCGAGGCGCTCGAGGCTTTCGCGCACGCGCGTGGGGTGTCCGTCCTCGAAGTCGCGATCGGCGCGCTCGCCGCGCAGTCGCCGGTGGCGTCGGTGATTGCGGGCGCGACCAAGCCTGAGCAGGTGCGCGCGAACGCGGCGGCTGATTGGGAGCCGACGCCGACCGACCTCACTGAGCTGCGGGCGCTTGGCTGACTGCCTCGAGACGACATCGGATGCGGGGCGATAGGCTCATTTCGTTGGCGACTCAGGGAGGCCGGGAAGGATGCCGAAGGCTTCGCAAGACAGTTCGACCCAGGGTGGCGACCAGGGCGCGGTAGTCGAGGGGAGCGAGGAGCTTGGCGACTGCACGGTGAACTTCTTGACCTCTCGCGAAGACATCGATCAGACCCCCATGCTCAAGGGGCTGGCGGATGATCGATGCCAATGCCCGCACTGGGGCTACGTGACCAAGGGTCGGCTCACCTATCGCTTTGCCGATCATGAAGAGGTCTTCGAGGCCGGTGATGCCTTCTATCTCCCGCCAGGCCACATCGGCATCGGCAACGAGCCCGGCACCGAGTACATGCAGTTCAGCCCTGCGGACGGTCTCCGAAGCGATCATGAAGAACATGCAAGGGGCGCAGGGGCAGTAGACGCCGGGCTGTGCGTTCAGACTAAGCGCTTGCCTGGGCGTCGCGGGCGTAAGCTGGTCATGCGTTTCCTTTCGGCTTGGCGACTATCTCAGACTCACGTCGCGAGTCGCCGTGGGCTCATCGCCCACTCGATCGAGGGATCCGCGCAAGTTTTTTTCGTGCCGTCAGTCCCTTAGGGGAATCCATCCCTCCCCCGAGAACCGAAAGAGAGTTCGAGATGAAGAAGATCGTGCTTTTCCTCGTCGTCGCGGCGGCCGTCGCTTTCCCGGCCGCGGCCGGAGCCGCTTCGTTCAGCGGCATCGTCGTCGCGAAGCAGGTCCGCCGCCACGCACTCGTCGTCGCATCGCCAACGGGCGCCGTCCACGTCGTCCGCACCCATCATCTCGCGACGCGGCTCGGAGCCCGCGTGACGGTGAGGGCGCACCGCCTCCGCGACGGGACGTTCAGCGCTACGAAGGTGTCGGTGCGCGGCCGCGCGCGTCGGGCCCGGATCCACGGCGTCGTCGTGCGCCGACTGCGCGGCCGTGTGCTCATTGCCGCCGGTCACAGCGTGCTGTCGATTCGATCCCACCAACTGTTCTCGCTCCAGGACGACAACCCGGGAGCCCAGCCCGGTGATGAGGTCGACGAAACCGTGACGATCGACAACGGCAACCTGGACGAAGACCAGGTCGAGGAGGTCGGCCACACTCAGAAGCTAGAGCTCGAAGGAGCGGTAGTTTCAGTCACGTCGCCGACAAACGCGGCGGATGGCGAAATCGTCCTGCAGGTCGGCACTTCGACGATCCACGTCGTCGTGCCCGCGGGAACGCAGCTTCCGGCTCTTGCCGCCGGCGACAACGTCGAGCTGAAGGTGACCCTCTCTGGTACGACCTTCACGCTTGCGAAGGCTGACGAAGAGGACGACAGCCAGGGCGATGACGACCAGGGTGATGACGACGGAGGCGGTGGCGACGACTAGCTCCGCAGCGGTTTCTGCGGGCCGCTCGAAGCCCGAGCGGCCCGCAAAGCTCCTCGCGGAGCTCTTCGAGGCACACGCCACGCTCGTGCTCGGCATCTGCCGGGGGATGCTCCGCGATCCGCACGAGGCCGAGGACGCGGCGCAGCAAACGTTCCTCTCCGCCTACGCAAGCCTGCTCGGCGGCACCAAGCCTCGCGACCCGGCGCCATGGCTCGCGACGATTGCTCGCAACGAGTGCCGCTCGCTCGTGCAGCGGAAGATGCGGGAGCCACTGCCGGCGCCTCGTTCCGAGGCCGACCGGAGCGATCCCGCTTTCCGGGCGGCCCGGGCGGCGGAGGTGGAATCGCTTCGCCTCGCGCTCGCACAGCTCCCGGGGCAGCAGCGGCGGGCGTTCCTGTTGCGGGAATTCACCGGCCTCTCCTACAACGAGCTTGCCACGGCGCTAGGCGTCAGCCGGCCCGCCGTCGAGTCGCTGCTCTTCCGCGCCCGGCAGCACCTGCGCGGATCCCTTCGCGCCGCGGTCGCCGCGGTAGTGTCGCTGCCCGCGAGTCTGCGCGAGATCTTCGCCCAGTGCACTTCCCCCGAAGGACCGGCGACGCTCGCGAAATTGGGGTCGGCGCCGCTGGTGGCGAAACTAGCCGCAGGCACTGCCGGCGCGTTCGTAACGGTTGGCGCAGTGGCAGTGTTGCCCGCCGGACACGGGAAGGCGGCGGCGCAGTCCGCGCCGGTACGAACACATTGGACCGCCGCGCACCACCACCGGATTCACGGCTCCACGAGTTCGACCGCGGCCCGCGTGCGGCCGCTTGCAGTAGTCAGCGCCCACGACTCGGACCATCGCGAGCTGTCGGAGCATCGTGATCGCCTCGAACATCGCCGGGCGGGCCGCCAGGGCTTGAGAGTGGAGTCCGCCGACCGCTCCTCGGCCGCAGAGGCCGGCGTCGAGCCCGTACACACCGAGCCTGCTTCGGACAGCGGTCCGGGCTCAGTCGACGGCGGCTCCGGCTCGGCTGACAGCGGCTCCGGCTCGGCCGAGAGCCTCTCCCAATCAACTCCACCCGACGCGTCGGTGGATACGACGCCGGCAAGCCAGGCGAGCCCTCTCGACGGCAGCGATTCCGAGCCAACCGGCGAGGAGCCATCGGACTAACGCTCGAGCCGGACGAGCCGGTCCCGAGACAGACTCGTTAGCAGGCTAGACCCGAGCGCCAGATTCGCCG
>Ga0066708_10000331_pt1 | contig 12288 bp, 9 predicted proteins | sample GraSoiAngelo_157_FD_66504 | JGI IMG/M metagenome (GOLD analysis project Ga0066708, IMG submission 66504) | Grasslands soil microbial communities from the Angelo Coastal Reserve, California, USA - 14_1009_16_20cm | ecosystem: Environmental > Terrestrial > Soil > Grasslands | place: USA...
CGTCTTGCCGTGGTCGACGTGACCCATCACGGTGACGACCGGAGGCCGGACGCGCAGCGCTTCCTCGTCCTCCTCCTCGTTGTCGTCGAACAGCGTGAGCAGCTCGAGCTCCTGCTGCTGACCGGGATCGACGAGCAGGACGTCGGCACCGATCTCGGCTGCGAAGAGCTCGATCATGTCGTCGGACAGCGACATCGTGGCGGTGACCATCTCGCCCTGCTGCAGTAGGAAGCGCACGACGTCGGCCGCGGTGCGGTTCAGCTTGGGCCCGACGTCCTGGGCGGTGGACCCGCGCTCGACGACGACCTCGCCCTCGGGGACGGGCGCGTCGGAGCGGGTGTAGTTCGTGGCCTGGGTGGGCTCGAGCTCCTCGCGGCTCCGGCGCCGCCGCTTGCGCCGCTGCGGCCGGGGCCGTCCGGCGCCGGGCCCGCCGCGACCGGGCGGGCCGCCACGACCGGGCGGGCCGCCGCCCGGTCGGCCGAAGGGCGCGCCGCCGGGGCGATCGGTGGAGAAGCCGGGACGCCCTGCGCCTGCCGGGCGTCCGGTACCGCCGGGGCGACCGACGCCCCCTGGACGCGGGGCGCCGCTCGGCGGCGCGCCGCGGCCTCCGGCTCCGGGCGGCGGCGGGATGGGCTTGCCGCTCTGCGAGCGCGGCGGACCGCCGGGCGGCGGAGGGATGGGCTTGCCGCTCAACGAGCGCGGTGGCCCCGCGGGTGTCGTCTCTTCAGCCGGAGGGGCGGGGCCGACGGGAGGTGTCGCCGTCGCGGGCGCCGCGCCAGTGGCTGCCGGCGCGGTGGGCAACGGCGGCGGGGCTGCGGGCGGAGGTGACGACGGTTGTGCCTCGACGGGAGGCTTCGGTGGCGCCGGGGCAGCCGGCGCGGGCGATGCCGCCGCGGGAGCGACCGGCGCGGGGGCGGCGGGCGGTACGACAGGGGGGGCGACCGCCGCGGGCCGGGGCGCCGGCGCGGGACGCGGTGTCGGGGGGACGAGACGGGGCGCGTCGTAATCGGGCTGCTCGCTCAGCGGGCGGCTGGTGACGAGGCGGGACGCGTGCTCCGGCGATCGCGCCGCCGGCGCCTCGGCAGCCTCGGCGGCGATGGTGTCGTCCGGCTTGGGCGGCGTGACCGCGGCGGCCGCCTTCTTGGCTCCGCGCTTCGCCGGCACGGGCTCCTCCGGTTGCACCTCTCGCCGCAGGCCGTCGCGGTCGGCCTTGCGCCGCACCCGGTCGGCCTGCGCGTCCTCGATGCTCGACGAGTGGCTCTTCACGCCGATCCCGAGCGATTCGCAGAGGTCGAGCGTCTCCTTGTTGGTGAGCCCGAGCTCGCGTGCAAGCTCGTAGACCCGGATCCTCGCTGCCAAAGTGCTGCCTCAGTCCTTTCGATGCTCTTCGAATCGTCTGCTCTACATGCGCATCATCCGTGCTCGGAGTTGTGGTCGACCCGATGCCGTCTCAGTTTGTGCCGTCCTACTGCGTGCCGTTCCGCCGGGTGCTCATCCTCGCACGATTCACCAGCGTGGCACGAAGCGACGCCAGCGCCTCGGACCCCACGGTCGTGCGGAGCGCCCGCTCGAACCCGTGGCGGCGGACCGCCGTATCGAAGCAGGCGAGCGACCCGCGGCACAGCCATGCGCCCCGACCGAGCAGCGTCCGCCCGAAGGCAAGGCCACCATCGGGCAGGGCGACCACCCGATCGAGCTCGTCGGCCGGCCCGACCCGCCGGCATCCGGTGCAGGTCCGCTGCGGTTGTCCTATGCCGTCCCCTCACTGTCTGTTGCGGGGACCTCGGTCGGGGTGACGTCGGCCTCGGGCGCTTCGGGCTCGGCCGCCTCGGGCGGCTTGGCCTCGTCGGCCTCGTCGCCGGGCGGCTCGGCCTCGTTGACCTCGTCGCCGTGCGGCTCTGTTGGCTCGTCGCCGTGCGACCATGCCTCGGCGGTGAGGCCCTCGCCGCCCTCCGCGGGCTTCCACACCATCTCTCCCGCCTCGTTCTCGACCCACTCGCCCTCGGCCCAGTCCTGGTTGGCGTAGGCCTCCTCCTCGGCCAGCTGCGTCTCGCTCTTGATGTCCACGCGCCAGCCGGTGAGGCGGGCGGCGAGGCGGGCGTTCTGCCCTTCCTTCCCGATGGCGAGCGACAGCTGGTAGTCGGGGACGATCACCTCGGCGGTGCCGGTGCCCTCGTCGATGCGCACCTCCTTCACCCGGGCGGGCGACAGCGCCTTCATCACGAACTCACTCGGCTCCTCGGAGAACGGCACGATGTCGACCTTCTCGCCGCGCAGCTCGTTCACGACCATGCGCACGCGGGCGCCGCGGGCACCGACGCACGCGCCGACGGGGTCGACGTTGCTGTCGTTGGACCACACCGCGATCTTGGTGCGGTGACCGGGCTCACGCGCCACGGCCTTGAGCTCGACGATGCCGTCGCTGATCTCGGGCACCTCGAGCTCGAACAGCCGCTTGATCAGGCCCGGGTGGGTGCGCGAGACGACGATCTGCGGACCCTTCGTCGTGCGCCGCACCTCGACGATGTAGGCCTTGAGGCGGGCGTTGTGCTCGTAGCGCTCGTACGGCACCTGCTCGGCCTGCGGCAGCAGGCACTCGACGTTGCCCAGGCTGAGCAGGGTGTACCTCTGGTCGGACTGCTGGATCGTGCCCGATACGATGTCGCCCTCGCGACCCGCGTACTCCTCGTACTTCATCTCTCGCTCGGCCTCGCGGATGCGCTGCAGGATCACCTGCTTCGCCGTCTGCGCGGCGATGCGGCCGAAGTCGTCGGGCGTGTCCTCCCACTCGCGGGTGACGTTGCCGTCCTCGTCGAGCTCCTGGGCGTAGACGTGCATCTCGCCGGAGTCGGGATCGATGGTGACGAACGCCTCCTCGGCGGCGTCGGGCATGCGCTTGTAGGCCGACACGAGCGCGTTGGCGAGCGCCTCGAGCAGGGTGTCCATGGGGACGCCCTTCTCGCGCTCGATCACCTGCAGCGCTTCCATCAGCTCGAAGTTCATGATGCTCTCTTCTTCGTGGACCTCTTGGCCGAGCCTCCCCAGCTGAAGACCGTGTGCGCCCGTTCGATGTCGGCGTAGGGGACGGTGCGGCTCCCGACGGTGACACCGACGTCGTCCGCGGCGGTGAGCGTGCCTTCCACCCGGCGGTCGCCCTCGGTGCCCGGTCGGGTCTTGACGGCGACGGTGGAGCCGATGTGGCGGAGGAAGTGCGCGGGCGTGCGGAGCGGGCGCTCGACGCCGGGGCTGGACACCTCGAGCGTGTAGCGACCCGGGATGGGGTCGTCGCGGTCGAGCGCCGCCGAGACGACCTCCGACGCGCTGGCCACGGTCTCGAGGTCGATGCCCCCGCCCTCCACGCGGTCGACGGTGATGCGAAGGGTTGCGCCGGAGTGCTCGACGTCGACGACCTCGAGGCCCTGCTCGCCGAGAAGGGGCTCGATCAATCCGCGGACGCGCTCGCCTGCCGACATCTCTCGCACCTCCCTTCTCGCGCTATGCCCTCAACAAAAAACGTGGGCAAACGCCCACGCTCCACCACCACCCGTCCTCACCCGTTGCCCACCAGTCGAACGGAACAGCCGGCAGAGTATAGCGGCTCAGGTGCGGCTACGGCGGGCCGCGGCGCGTCCTGTGTCAGAACTCCGTGGCGCACCAGGGCGCTTCGGCGGTCTTGAAGAGCCCGTCGCCGGCGGCCAGCGCCCCGGGCGCGTGCTCCTCGATCCGGCCCGCCCGCGCCAGCGCGGTGCAGCCGACGCCACCGAGGTAGAGCGCGCCGAGGTCGGCCACGCTCATGGCGAGGTCGGGCTCGGCGCGGGTTCTTCGGCACTCGGCACCGTCGGGACCGCCGACCAGCTCGTAGCGGCCCGCGTTGTGCGGCTTGAACGAGTCGGTCACCTCGAGCACGAGCCGCCCAGGTGACGCATAGCGCCGGCCGCCCAACGCGCCGGGGATGTCGACCAGGCGCGCCCACAACCAGTCGCTCACCGCGGTGACCCGGAACCGGCGCGGGTCCGACAGCATCCAGCGCAGGGGCTCGTCGACCGGCGCGTTTGCGCAGCTCAGGGTGGCTGTGAGGTCGACACCGAGGCAGAACTGCCAGAGCGCGGCCCGCACCGCGGGGCTCGACCCGTGCAGCTCGTACACCTGCGTGTCGCCCGCGGCCACACCTTCGTCCCTCCAGTTCCTCTTGACCCGGTACGAGACGAACCCGTCGGCCTCGCCGGCGTCGGACTCGTGCAGTGCGTAGAAGCGCGGCGAGGCGCCGTCGCGCTGGTCCTCGGGATCGCGGAAGTAGTCGAGCCACCATCCGTGCGGCCGGCTCAATGCGCCGACGCAGCTCCGACGCAGCTCGTCGTAGAGGTCAGGGATGCGCTTGGGTGCTTCGTCGTTGTCGAGCATCACCACCCGGCCGCCCGCATCGACCGGTCGGGTCAGGCCGGCGTGGAGCCGTTCGATGGCGAACCCCGCGGCCCACGTGGCGAGGCCGTAGCCGAAGCGCCCGTAGATGATGCTCTCCGAGGCGGTGAGCACGGCCACCGCCTCACCGCGATCGGCGACGTCGTCGAGCTGGCGCGCCATGAGCGAGGTCAGCACGCCCCGACGGCGGTGGGTGGGCAGCACCGCCACCGCGGTGACCGTGGCCGTGGGGACGATGGCCGGCCCCGGCACCGTGAGCTCCCACGATCCCGCCGCGGCGGTGCCGACGACGCGGCCCGCCTCGAACGCGGCGAGCGTGCGATCGATCTCGGTAATGGCCCGAATGGCTTCGAGGCGCGCCGGCGTCATCTCCTCGCTGAACGCAACGTGCCCGGCCGCAACGAATGCAGGGAGCTCGTCTTCGGTGACAGGACGGATCTCGAAGTCGGCGCGGCGTCCCGAGCCGGGGGCACCGAAGTCGGGGGCAGAGTGCATGCCGCCGTTCTACTCGGTGCGCTTGCGGATGAGCTCGACCTTTTCCTCGCTGTGGTTGACGTCGTGGCCCTGGCTTGCGAGCAGGGCCTGCCGGTCGGCCTCGGCCGCCGCGGCAGCGCCGGAATCGGCGGCGGCCAGACGCGCCTCGACTCCTTCGGCCACCAACCGCTCGGCCTCCTCGACGAGCGCATCCACCATCTCGTCCTCGGGGACCACCCGCACGACCTGGCCCTTGATGAACAGATGGCCGCGCTTGCGGCCCGCGGCGATGCCGAGGTCGGCCTCGCGGGCCTCGCCGGGGCCGTTCACCACGCAGCCCATCACCGCGACTTGGATCGGCAGGTTGAGCGACTCGAGGGCAGCCTGCGCGTCGCGCGCCACGCCGATGACGTCGATCTCGGCCCGCCCGCACGACGGGCAGGCGATGAGGTCGAGCCCCTTGCGCTCGCGAAGACCCAACGCCTCGAGCAGCTGCCGGCCGGCACGCGCCTCCTCGACGGGGTCGGCGGTTAGCGAGTAGCGGATGGTGTCACCGATGCCCTCCATCAGGAGCGTCGCCATGCCCGCGGTCGCCTTCAGCAGGCCGGCCGGGGGCGGGCCCGCCTCGGTGACACCGAGGTGCAACGGGTGGTCGACGACGTCGGCCAGCTGCCGGTAGGCCTCGATCATCAAGGGCACGTTGGAGGCCTTCACCGAGATCTTGACGTCGTCGAAGCCGACCTCGTCGAAGTACGCGAGCTCCAGTTGGGCGGACTCGACCATCGCCTCGGGCGTCACCCGCCCGCCGTGCTTCTCGTAGAGCTTCGGGTCGAGCGACCCGCCGTTCACGCCGATGCGGATCGGCACACCGCGGTCGCGGCACTCGCTCGCGACGATCTTGATGTGCTCGGGCTTGCGGATGTTGCCCGGGTTGAGGCGGAGGCAGTGCACTCCCGCGTCCAGCGCGGCGAGGGCCATCTTGTACTGGTGGTGGACGTCGGCGACGATCGGCACCGGCGCGCGGGGCACGATGCGAGCCAGGCCCTCGGCGGCGGCCTCGTCGTTGCACGTGCACCGCACGATGTCCGCGCCGGCCGCGGCCAGCGCGTAGATCTGGGCGAGCGTGCCGTCGACGTCGCCCGTCTTGGTGATCGTCATCGACTGCACGCTCACCGGCGCGTCGCCGCCGACCGTGACGGGGTTCGTGGGATGCCGGAGGACGACCTGGCGGGTCTTCCGACGCGGGAACGCCATCCCTACTGGATCGAGATGGGGCGGACGATGTCGAGGTAGAGGACGGCCACGCCGAACACCACGAGGAACACCACCACGGCAGAGGTGAGAGGAAGCAGCTTCGCCACATCGGCGTGGTACCGGCGGCCCCGACGCGAACGGATGCGCTCGTACACCGCGATGGCGACGTGGCCACCGTCGAACGGCAGCAACGGGATCATGTTGAAGATCGCCACGAAGATGTTGATGCCGATCAGCAGCAGCAGCAGCTCGGAGAAGCGGTGGTCCTCCGCCAGATGGCCTGCGACGCGGGTGGCGCCGACCACCGAGACCGGCCGGTCGCTGTTGGTCGCGGTCGACCCCTGGCCGCTCTGGCCCACGATCTGGTCGGCGTAGTTCTTGAGCCGGTGCGGAGCGAAGAACGAGCCCAGGGCCTTGACGGTGAGGACGGTGCCGTTGCCGATGCCGCGCACGGTCTGGTCGAGCCCGCGCACCGGGCCGACGCGTTTGTTCTCGACCTTCGAAGCGATGCCGACGAAACCCACCCGCTGACCTTCGGGGTTCTGGTGCGCGGGGACGACGGTCAGCGGCACCTGCGCGCCTTGGCGCTCGACGACGAAGCGGATGTCCTTGCCCGGGCGCTTCTGCACGTAGTGGACGACCGTCTCCCAGTCGGCGGGCCGCACGCCGTCGACGGAGACGACGCGGTCCCCCGCAAGGAGCCCGGCCCGCTGCGCGGGACTGGTGCCCTTCTCGAGCTTCGAGATCTCGCCGATGGTGAGCGTGGTCGCGGGCACGCCGACCCCGGTGACGAGGACGAACAGCAGAACGAAGGCCATGACGTAGTGCATGGTCGAGCCCGCGACGGCCACTGACAGGCGGCGGGGGAACGACTGCTGCCGGTAGGTGCGGGCCTCGTCGGCCGGTTCGACCTTCTCGAGGTTGCTCATGCCGATGATCCGCACGTAACCGCCCGCGGGGATCGCCTTGACGCCGTACTCCGTCTCGCCCTTGCGCACCGACCACAGGCGGGGCCCGAACCCGAGGAAGTACTCGGTGACCTTCATGCCGCTCCACTTGGCGGTCAGGAAGTGCCCCAGCTCGTGCAGCATGATCATCACGATCAGCGCGATCACCACGAGGACGAACGGGAACGCGCCGGTCACGATCGAGAAGGCGAGGGTGATCCCCACCACGGCAAGCAGGCGGATCAACGACGCCCGCCGCTGGTCGGGTGTCATCTCCCGGGGAGGGCGACGCCCTCCGAACATGCTCAGCGGGCTACCAGGCGCCACCTCGAGGTCGGCGTCGGCGCCCGCGCCGGGCTGGGTGCGATCTGTGTCGGTCACGCGGCTGCTGCTCTCCGTTCCACGGCTCGCCGGGCCGATTCCCGGGACCGCCTGTCGGCTTCGATGACAACGTCGGCACTGGTGGGGGTTGTTCCATCGTGCCCCGAGAGCACCTCCTGCAGTACTTCGGCTATGGCGACCCAGGGGATGACCCCTTCGAGGAAGGCGGCGACCGCGACCTCGTTGGCGCCGTTCAGCCAGGCCGGACAGGTGCCGCCCACCCGACCCGCTTCGTAGGCGAGGGCTAGGCACGGGAACGCGGCGAGGTCGGGCGGCTCGAAGTCGAGCCGGCGGAGCGCCGCCCAGTCGATGCTGCCGAAGGGGATCGTGGCCCGATCGGGGTATGCGAGCGCATAACCGATGGCAAGCCGCATGTCGGGGTGCGACAGCTGGGCCAGCGTGGCCCCGTCGGTGAACTCCACCATCGAGTGGACGATCGACTGCGGGTGCACGACCACCTCGATGCACCCGTAGTCGACACCGAAGAGCTCGTGCGCCTCGATCACCTCGAGGCCCTTGTTCATCAGCGTGGAGGAGTCGACGGTGATCTTCGGCCCCATCCGCCACGTCGGGTGGGCCAGGGCGTCGTCGACGGTCACGTGGGCGAGATCCGCGGCCGAGCGGCCCCGGAAGGGGCCGCCGCTCGCGGTGAGGACGATGCGCCGCACCCGCTCGGCCCCGGCCACTCCGGCGGCCTGCAGGCACTGGTGCACGGCGACGTGCTCTGAATCGACCGGCACCAGCTCGGCGCCGGCGGTGGCCCGGGCCCGCTGCACGACCGGCCCGCCGGCGATGAGCGACTCCTTGTTCGCCAGCGCCAGGCGGGCGCCCGCCTCGAGCGCGGCCAAGGTGACGCCGAGCCCCGCGAAGCCGACGACCGCGTTGAGCACGACGTCGGCGTCGCGCGCGATGGCCACGAGCGACTCGGGCCCGGCCCAGACCTCGGTGCCCGCGGGGACCTGCGCCTCAAGCGCGGCGGCCTTCGTCGAGTCGGCGATGGCCACCCGCTTGGGCCGCAGGGCGTGGGCCTGCTCGGCCAGCCGCTCGATGGACGACGCCGCGCCGAGGGCCACCACCTCGTAGCGTCCGGGCTCGGACCGGATCACGTCGATGGCCTGGGTGCCGATCGACCCCGTGGAGCCGACCAGGCTGACCGTCCTCACCGGATCAATGCAGCTCGAGGAGCCGCACGAGATAGTAGGTGGCGGGCACGACGAACAGCAGCGCGTCGAGCCGGTCGAGCACCCCGCCGTGACCCGGGAGGAGCGAGCCCGCGTCCTTGAGGTTGAGGTCGCGCTTCACCAGCGACTCGCACAGGTCGCCGAGAGGCGCGAACACGATCACGACCAGCGACAGGAGGAAGGCGCGACGGATCGTCCACGGGTCGAGCCCGAAGGCCGCGACGACCGCCACCGTGACGATCACGGTGGCGACCGATGCCCCGAGGAAGCCCTCCCAGGTCTTGTTGGGGCTGATGGCGGGCGCCATCGGCGAGCGGCCGAACCGGCTCCCGACGAAGAACGCGGCCACGTCGTTGGCGACGGTGGCGATGATGGCGAGCAGCAGGAACGCCACGCCGTGGCGGTGGGGGAACTTCAGCAGCAGTGCCGCGAACGAGCCCAGGAAGCCGACCCAGGCGAAGGCCAGGATGGTGACCGAGAGGTTCGGCACGGGACGCGCCCGGATGACCCCGATCAGGTACCAGAGGAAGCCGAACACGACGAACATGGCGAGCACGAGGGGGAACGCGGCCTCGCCGTTCCGGTAGGCCGCGGCCATGAGCGAGATCGTGCCCACGAGGCCCAGCGCCGTCGCGGGGTGGTAGGCAGCGAGGCGGAGGCCGTTGTAGATCTCGGCGACCGCGAGGAAGACGGCGGCGCCGGCCACCACGAGCAGCACGCCCGGCCCGGCGGCGGCGGCGAGCAGCACGACGCCCCCGAGGCCGAGGGCGGTCGCGACGGCCACGGGCACGTTGCGTCCACCACCGTCGGCGCGTTCGTCGTCGAGCAACGGGGGCCGCGGCCGGGAACTGGCCCGCACGGGGGGTGGCTCGGGCGCGGAGGGCTGCGCCTCGGTCTCGGGCTCGTCGAAGGAGTAGAGGTCGCTGTGCTCGGGCCGGTCGGCGAGCGCGCCGACGCGGGTGTCGCGGGCACCTTGCAGCTCGTCGTCCTCGAAGTCGCGGCCTTCCCAGTCGCCGGGCTGGTCGCGCCAGCGCGGGCTCGAGACCGACGACCAGGCGTCGATGTCGTCGTCTGCGGCGGAGGCGTCGTCGGACTCGGGGAGGATCCGCGGCACCTCGCCCGTGGGGGGCTCGGTCCAGTGCGGGAGGTCGGCGGCGGGCGGCCCGGGCTCGCCGGCGCCCGTCGTCGTGCCGCGCGACGTCGGCGCGACCGGCGGCGGCTTGGGCACGGCCGTCGACGGGTCGCTGTCCTCGGCGAGCGGGAAGCTCACCGGCGGGCGCGGCCCCTCGGGCGAGGGGGGGACGTCGCCGAACCGCAGCTCGTCGTCGGGCCGCTTGCCCGCCGCCTGCCCGGTCTCGATGGCCGCCTGCGCCTCCTCGGCGCCGATGATGCGCACGCCCTCGGTGGGCGCACGCGGTGTGTGCCGGACCTCGATCTCGTCTTCCTCGTCAACGTCGCGGTCGCCCACGTGACCCCTCCTGACAGCTCAGACCTCGAGCAGCTCCTGCTCCTTGTGCTGCAGCATTCGGTCGATCTCGGCCACGTACTCGTGGGTCAGCTTCTCGAGCTCCTTCTCCGCCCGCTCGAGCTCGTCGCCCGACAGGTTGTGGTCGCGCTCGAGCGCCTCGAGGTCGTGGCGGGCGGTCCGTCGCACCTGGCGCACGGCCACCCTCCCCTCCTCCGCCTTGTGCTTCACGACCTTGACCATCTCCCGGCGCCGCTCCTCGGTGAGCTGCGGGAACGCCAGGCGGATGACCTGGCCGTCGTTGGAGGGGTTGATGCCGAGGTCGGAGTGCTGAATGGCCTTCTCGATGGCCTTGAGGTCGTTCTTGTCATAGGGCTGGATCTCGAGCAGCCGCGCCTCGCGGACGTTGAACCCGGCCAGCTGCTGGAGGAGCACCTCGGTGCCGTGGTACTCGACCTTGATCTTCTCGACCAGCGCCGGAGTGGCGCGGCCGGTGCGGACAGAGGAGAAGTCGCCCTGGGTGTGGGCGACCGCCTTGGCCATCTTCTCGACGGTCTCGAGGAGGACGTCTTCGGCAGAGCGATCCTCTGTCATCGGACAAGCGTACCGATCGCCTCCCCCTCGAGGGCGAGGCGGATGTTGCCCGGCTCCATGAGGTTGAAGACCACGATCGGCAGGTTGTTGTCCATGCAGAAGGTGATGGCGGTGGAGTCCATGACCTTGAGGCCCAGGCGCAACACGTCGAGGTAGGCCACCTCGCTGAACTTGGTCGCCTCCGGATTGAGCAGGGGGTCGTCGGTGTAGACGCCGTCGACTCCCGAGTGCGTGCCCTTCAGGATCGCGGCGGCCCCGATCTCGGCAGCGCGCAACGCCGCGGTGGTGTCGGTCGTGAAGTACGGGTTGCCGGTGCCGCCTGCGAAGATCACCACCCGCCCCCGCTCGAGGTGACGCATCGCGCGGCGCCGGATGTAGGGCTCGGCGATCTGGGCCATCTGAATGGCGGTCATCACGCGCGTGGCCTGACCCACTTTCTCGAGCGCGTCCTGCAGCGCCAGCGCGTTGATGACGGTGGCGAGCATGCCCATGTAGTCCGCGTTGGCGCGGTCCATGCCCGCGCCCTCACCCGTGAGCCCACGCCAGATGTTGCCGCCACCCACGACGACGGCCACCTGTACGCCGAGGTCGCTGCTCGCGTCGGCCAGCTCGCTCGCGATTCTGGCGACCACCTTGCCGTCGATGCCGTAGCCGATGGTCGAGTCGGCGAACGCCTCGCCGGACAGCTTGAGCACCACCCTCGACCACTGCGGGAGGCCGTCGGGCATCAGCGCTATTTCCCGATCTCCAGGCGCGCGAAGCGGGTGACGTCGGCGCCACCCAGCAGCTGGCGGATGGTCTGCTTCTGGTCCTTGACGTACGGCTGCTCGAGCAGGCACGCCTCCTTGAAGAAGCCGTTCATCCGGCCCTCGACGATCTTGGGGATCGCCTGGTCGGGCTTGCCCTCGTTGCGCGTCAGGTTCTCGAGCACCGCGCGCTCCTCCGCGACGACCTCCGGGGGGACGTCGTCGCGACTGAGGTATCGCGGGTTCGCCGACGCGATGTGCAGCGCGACCTCGTGCGCGAGCGCCTGGTCGCCACCGGTGAGCTCGACGAGCACGCCGATGACCCCGCGGTCGCTCTGCACGTGCAGGTAGGTGTCGAGGACGGCGCCCGCGGCCGCCTCGAAGCGCACCACGCGGCCCAGCGTGATGTTCTCCTTGAGCGTCACGCCCAGGTCGGTGATGTCGCCGGCCCGTTCGTCGGCGGACGCCTCGCCCTTGGCTGCGACCGCCTCCGCCAGCTCGGACACCAAGCTTCTGAACTCGGCGGACTTGGCCACGAAGTCGGTCTCGCACCTGAGCTCGACGGCAGCCGCGGCCGTACCCGTGTTCGCGGCGGCGATCGCGCCCTGTGAGCTCTCGCGGTCGGAGCGCTTCGCCGCCTGCGCCTTCCCCTTCTCGCGCAGCCATGTCCTGGCCGCGTCGAAGTCGCCCGCGCACTCCTCGAGCGCGCGCTTCGCGTCCATCATCCCCGCGCCGGTGTCCTGGCGGAGGCGCTGCACGTCCTTCGCGGTGAAGTCGGCCATCACGGCGCCTCGGGGGGTGGAGGAGGTGGAGGCGGCGGGGGCGTG
>Ga0066708_10000336_pt1 | contig 12256 bp, 10 predicted proteins | sample GraSoiAngelo_157_FD_66504 | JGI IMG/M metagenome (GOLD analysis project Ga0066708, IMG submission 66504) | Grasslands soil microbial communities from the Angelo Coastal Reserve, California, USA - 14_1009_16_20cm | ecosystem: Environmental > Terrestrial > Soil > Grasslands | place: USA...
TTGCGCCTCACCTCTTGTTCCCGCTCCGTCACGCGCTGCTCGCGCTCGGCCAGCCGCACCTCGGTCGCGGCGACCCATTCGCTCCGCTCGTCAACCTCGACGAGCCGTGCGCTTACCTCGGCCTGAATGCTCTCGAGCTCGACGAGCTGGCGTCGCCCGGCCTCGACCCCTGCCTCGGCATCTCGGACGAGCCCTTCTCTACGCCGGAAACCTTCCGCCGAGTCGGCAAGCGCATGCTCGCGCTCGGCGAGATCCGCTTCCTGCGCGGCCAGCTCGTTCGACCGTTCGCCCAGCTCCTCCCACAGCGCGGCGACGCGAGCGCTTCGATCCTCGAGCTCGTCCGCGCGCTGGCGTGTCGCCTCCTCGCCGCGCCGCTCGCGCTCAGCGAGCGCCTGCCACGCAGCCTCCAGTTCCCCTTGGTCGGCGGGCATCGTCTTCAATTCTCCGTCATGCCCCGGCTACCCTTCTCGCTCGGCGGGGTGCCGGAGCGGTCGAACGGGGCGGTCTTTCAAATGGAGGAACCCTTGGTTTCCCCTTTTGCCCCCTCCTTTGGCCGAAAAGACGGGTTGCCGCAGCGAGCGGAGGCGAGCAAAGCCCGCCTCCGCGACAATGTGGGCCGGCGGGGTGCCGGAGCGGTCGAACGGGGCGGTCTTGAAAACCGCTGGCGGCCGAAAGGTCGCCCGTGGGTTCAAATCCCACCCCCGCCGCTTCGCTCGTTGCAAATGCACAAAATCATCAGCGCATGCTCAACCGCCCGCTCTTCACTGGGCTTTCCGGGGAGAGCCGGGGCCTGGGCGATACGAAGAGCTACGGCTCCTCTTCCAGCCTGGCCTTGGGGAAGGGGGGCTTCGACCCAAGGTCGATAAAACCCCGGCTCGTCAGGCCTATCGACCGCAAACACGTCGAGCTTGAAGGGCAGCGCACTTCAGTGGTTTGAATTAACCCGGCCGCTGTCTGTCCCTGCGCGTGGTGAAAAGCAATAGCTCGGCCATTCCTTATTTCAGCCCGATCACCATCGAGTCAGGGCCGACCAGATGCTCTGCGCGCGTGCTCTTGAAGCCGGCCTCGGTCAACCACCCCATGCAGTCGGTGGCCGTGTAGTCGAAGCCGCCCTCTGTTTCGATCAGCATGTTGAGGCTCATCAGGAGCCCAAACGCGTTTTCGGACCGGTCGTCGTCGATGATGGCTTCGTAGACGATCAGCGCACCGCCGTCCGGAAGCGCCGCATGCGCCTTGCCGATGAGTGCCTGCTTCTCCTCTAGATTCCAATCGTGGAGGACATGTCCGAGGACGTGTACGTCCGCTTCCGGGAGGTCGTCCGAGAAGAAATCGCCGCCGACGAACTGCAACCTTCCTTTCAGACCGTTCTGCTCGACATACTCCTCGAAGACCGGCGCCACCTCGGGGAGGTCGAAGCCAATGCCTGTGAGGTGCGGGTTTCCGAGGGCTATCTGCACAGCAAGGTCACCTTGCGCGGTTCCGATATCGGCGAAGCTTCGATACTCGCGCCAAGGGAACTGCCTTGCGATTGCCAGATTGGCGCCGTGGCTGAGCCCGGACATCGCAGCCAGGAACTCCCTTAGGCGGCGCGGATCGGCGTAGAGCGCGTCGAAGAAGGGCGTATCGCCTGTCTTTGCCTCATTCTGGAGCTGCCCGGTCCGTAGCGCTTCGGTGAGATGGCGCCAGAATCCGTACAAGCGGTGATTGGCCATCTCCAGGAGCCCGCCGACATACGAAGGCTTGCGTTTGTCGAGGAAGAGGTCTGTGCTTGGCGTGTTCGAGTAGACGCCATCGCGACGTTCGAGAAAGCCCAATGCGACGAGAGCGTCCAGAAAATCCCGGTACGCCCGCGCATGAAGGCCAAGCCTGTCCCTGACGGCTTCAGCGTCCTCGGGGTGTCTCGCGAGCTCGGTGAAGAGCTCCATCTCGACTGCGCTAAGAAGCACCTTTGAGGCCCAGAACCCAAGGCCGACCTGCAGGATGTGCTCCGGTGTCGGTTGGTCAGGCACCGTCCGCTCCTTCGATTCGACAGTCGATCACGAGCACGCCCGGATCACGGGCACGATCATGTCAGAGCGCGGATCGAGTCTAGTCGTCTCCTGAAGAGACGCAGGACGGGAGCCTCGCCTACGCCCGCTTGCCCGCGGCGAAGGAGAGTCGTTACCCGGGCGGATTGCTTCCGGGCGACTAGCTCATGACCAAAGAGGCTTGGGGCGCCTTCTGCGACGGAAGGCGACCCTGGTTGCGTTGTGATCGGGAGCGGCGACAGGCTTAGCTATGGCGAGCCCACCCGACGCAGCGCTCCCGATCCACATGATCGGTAAGTCGGAGTCGCTTTGCCTGACCCGTTTGGGCTGGTAAAGGCTCCTGGAAAGCGGACGGGCTACGCCGCGAGCGGAACGGCTCACGCTGCGACCTAGACTCGCGCCGTGACTCACACGCATCGGATCCCTGCGGCTTCAGTGATACTCGGGTGCGTATTCGTGCTGACCGCGTGCTCGGCCACTAGACACCCCGCCCAAGCAGCCACGCTCGTCTACGCGAGCGGTCGAATCGGAAAGCTCCAGATCGGCTCGAGCGGTGCCGGTGCGGTGATCGCGTTTGCCGGCCGACCGGATTCGGATCGACGCGGCCGCCAAGGCAACTTTGGTGTCGTCCCCTACCGGGCCCTTGGCTACGACTGCTCGCGAGTTGCCTCAAAAGCGGGCTGGCCGCTCAGACCGAAAGGGCCGTACTGCCAAACCGTTTTCTGGATCAACCTCCGCACCCGCAGGCTCGGCGACTTCTACACGACCTCACCACGCTACGAGGAAAGCCACGGTGTCCGGATCGGAATGGCAACCGCGACCGCCGAGCGGGTCCTTCACCAACGCGTCTACGTCGGCTGCGAAGAAAACCTCGGCGAGGGCCTCCTGGCAGTTGCCTTCACCGGCGGTGTCGGCCAGGCCAGCCGGGGCTCGCCTGGCCTACACCTCGCTGGCGGGCACGTGTACGCCTTCGCAGCCCACGGCGGGCGCAGCGACATCGGCGTCTTCGACTGCCTCTGACCGAGGCTCGCCTATCCCAGGAGGTCGCGTCGCGTGCCGGTCGTGACGGAGCGCTTAGCCGGGCGGCCAGCCGCGTCGGTTCTTCCGAACTGTCTGCCGCATCGTGATCAGACGGCGCCCGTTCCAGCCCATCCACGTCACCCGCACCCTGCGGTAGCAACAGTGAATACCGGGGCCGCGGTAGTCGACGCCCTCGCGGACGACAAGAGCGTTGGGGGCGAACGAGATCGTTCCTTGGTCTGAAGAGAGGTCTTTCACGAGCCCCTGGCGGACGCGGTAACCGGCATTGGCGAACAGGTGGTAGGTGCCGCCGCCGGCACTCCCGTCGGTGTCGAAGAAGACGAGAATCTCGGGTCGCCCGTCACCCGAGATGTCGCCGAGGCTCACGCGGAAGCCCTCGACGCCAACGACGTTGTTCACGAGCGTCTCGTACGTGTAGACGCGGTGCCACGCGGCGGCGTTGCCGCGATCGAGCTGCCAGATCGCGATGCCACGGCGCTGCCAGATCGCCGCCTGACCGTTGCGCGTCAGATGCGCTCGCTCCCAGGTGACGATCAGCTGCCGTGGCTTGCGGCCGACGTAATCCGCACTGTCGAGGGTCGCGTCGCTCGGAACGGCATTTGAAATAGCGAGCCCGTGCGGATCGGTCGAGCCTTCTACGAGCGTCGGGATCGCTGCCGGGATCCGCCGTGCTGTCCGCGAACCGTTCACAACCTCGACTTTCGTTGTCGTCGACAGAACAGTCCGGGTGTGGGCCTCCGAGCGCGTCATCAGCGCGAGACCGAGTCCGCCGCCGAGCCCGATGGCGACAAGCACTAGCCCGAGCAGGAGACGACGCATGCTCCGACTCTAGGAGCACAGGGACGTAGAGTCGACTTGCCTGCTAGAGGTTCCTCGTGTCGAGCCCAGAAGAGGGCCCGGCGCGCTTCAGGCGGGCAAGCGGCGGCGGCGCCAGAACCACCAGACGGCAGCCAGGGCCGTGGCGGCGTAGAGGTAGCCGATCATGAGATCGACCACGTAGTGGTTGCCGGTGTAGACGACTGCGAACGACTGGGCAAGTGGATAGATCGCACCGATCCCGAGCGCCGACCAGCGCCAACGCGTCTTCCACGCGATCGTGACGACGAAGAGGAAGCAGAGGAAGGCATAGCCGGCATGGAGCGACGGGATCGCCGCGTACGGGTTGGGGTCGATCAACCTCGAGACGGAGATCGCGTGGTAGCCGTGCGCGCCGGAGGGATCGGGCGCCGGGTTGTGCGGGATCCGGATCAACCCAGGCAGAAGGCCCTTTTCCCCCGCGGCCCATGGCGGGGCCGACGGGAAGAGCAGGAAGGTCAGCGCGCCGGCAAACGAGAGTACGAGCATCGTCGCCGCGAAGCGGTAGAAGAGCGCCCTTCGCTTGATCCAGAGCACGAAAGCGAGCAGCGGGGGCACGATGAAATGAAGCCGCATTACTGCGAGCACGACCGGGTCGTACCACTGCTGCGTCCCGTTCCAGAGCCAGTGCTGCAGCGACTCGGAGGGGACGGCCCCGAAGAGGAATTCGTCCGCGTTCAGCTGGGGGAGGTAATAAGGATGGGGACGCAAGAGGTGAGCAATTCCGCGAGACTGCGCGTAGATCACCAGCAAAGCGGCGAAGGGAACGAAATCGAGCAGATAACGACGTCCCCGGCGCAGCATGAGAGCGGGGACCAGCAGCGCGAGCAGGTAGCGGTCCGGCGTCAGCCCGAGCCCGAACAGCCAAACCGCGATCCCGAGCGCGAGGATCAACCCGGCCGACGCGAGCAGCGCCGTGCGGCGATCCAGGTCCTCGCGCGGTGGGCCCCACTTCTCGGCGGCCTCGCGGTCGCCCTCGCCGTACTCGTACGGCTTCCCTTCTGGAAGGCTCCACTCACCGCCGACGAGGGGGGGTACGCCGAGGTCGCCCGGCTGTGGAGCCACGGCGCGACTCTCTACGGCGGCGCCTGGGTCGACCGCCCGCAAGGCCTCGTAGTCGTTTTTCGCGCTCTCCATTTGATCGGCGGCTCCCCGTTGGCGATGCGTGCAGCCGCAGCGGTGATCGCGGCGCTCGTCGTCGCCGCGACGATGCTGCTCACCCTCCGGCTGGCCCGCGGCAGGATAACCGCCGTCACGGCAGGACTGCTGGCAGCAACCGTCGGGGCCTCGCCGTTCATCGAGTCCTTCACCCTCTCGGGAGAGCTGCTGGCGTCGCTTCCGGCCGTGCTCTCGCTCGTCTGCTTCTGCGCCTACCTCGAAGGCCGTCAGCGCGCCTGGCCGCGTAACAGACTGCTGCTAACTCTCGCCGGCGCCGGTGCGCTGACCGGGAGCGCCCTTCTCATCAAGCAGTCCGCCTTCGATGCCGGGCTCGCGGCGGTCGTGTACCTGCTCTGGCGTGAGCGGAAGCGCGGTCTCGTGCCCGTTGCCGTGCTTGTCACGGGCGCGCTCGTGCCCGTCGCGATCGCCGCCGCCAGCGCGGCGAGGCTGAGCGATTGGCTCTACGCCGTCCTGGGCTACCGCTTCCACGGCGACTCGATCGTGACGGGATCGGCGGCCGGTCGGGCCCACCAGCTCTGGCTTTCGTTGCCTCCTGCCGGCAAGGCGCTCGGGCTGCTCGCGCTGCTGGCGGCCGCCGGTTGGCGGCGCTCCCCAGTCCTGGCGCGAATCTGGCTCGGCGCCGCCGTCCTCGGCGCCGTCGGCGGCGGCAACTTCCACCCGCACTACTACCTCCAACTCGTGCCGCCGCTCTCGCTGCTCGGGGCCGTGGGCGTCCGCACCCTCTGGCTCTCCGCGTCACGGCCGGCAATCGCCGCGGCCGGGGCGGCCGCCGCAGCGACGTTCGCGCTGGCGATGCCTGTCGCCTGGGCGACCCCGACGAAGCAGGCGGAGACGATCTGGCCGAATGATCCGCACCTGATCCACGACGCCGTCCTTGCGCGGTACGTCCGCGCGCACACACGTCCGCATCAACGAGTCCTTGCGGTCTGGGCCGATGCCGACCTCTATTACCTGGCCGATCGTCGTCCCGCGGTCCGCTATCTGTGGTCCCGCAACGTCGCGTCGATTCCGGGAGCCCTCCAGGCCGTGCACCACGCCCTGGCGACACGGCGGGCAGAGCTCGTGCTCGTCGTCCAGCCGCCCGCGACGCTCGATCCGAGCGGCCGCACTGCTGCCCTGCTTCGGCGCGAATACCATCGCGTCGCGCATGTTGGCGGCGCGTCTGTCTACCGACGCAAGAGCCAGAGCACCGCGACGTAGGCCACGATCACGGGGATCACGACTGCGGCGTTCGCAGCCTTTCGCGTCTCCTATCTCGTGACCTAGGGTCATGAGATCCCCCGGAAGGGGGGTCAAATGTAGGCGCGATTCGCCAAAGATGAAGGGCGTGAGGCGAGTGCCTGCGGCTCTCTCCATGCCGCCTTCCGGCGGCCTTCCGGCGAGCGGAAACGGTCACCTGGATCGGCACGATCTCGTCGACTCGTACAGGCGGCTTGCGGACGTCTTCCACCACGTCCTCTCAGAGCAGAGCCTCGACACGCTGCTCGACCGGATCGCGGACACGCTCTCCGAGCTGATCCCGTACGACACGCTCAGCATCTTCGAAGCCGACGAGGCCCAGACCGAGCTCGTCCCGGTGCTCGCGCGTGACCGCTGGGCCGAAGAGATCCTGCGCAACAAGATCGGGTTCGGCACGGGCATCGCCGGGTGGGCCGCGAAGCACCGCGAGCCGGTGCTGACGAACGCCGCGCACCTCGATCCCCGAATGATGGTCGTGCCCGGCACGCCGGCCGACGAGCACGAGGCCTTGGTCACGGTGCCGCTAATCGCACGCGACTCCGTCAAGGGCGTCCTCAGCATCTACCGGCTCGGCGACCACGCGCACTTCGACAGCGAAGAGTTCGAGCTCGCGAAGAGGTTCGGTGACGCAGCGGCTCTCGCTCTCGACAACGCGAAGACACGCGCCCGCCTCGAGCTGCAGGCTCAGACGGACTCGCTGACCGGCCTCTACAACCACCGCTACTTCCATGAGCACGTGCGCTCGGAGCTGACCCGAGCGAGCCGGAACCGCGACTCGGTGGCACTGCTGATGCTCGACATCGACGACTTCAAGAAGATCAACGACATCTACGGTCATGGGATCGGCGACCAGGTTCTCCGCGAGCTCGCCGATCAGCTGAAGGCGGCCGTGCGCGGCTCGGACCTCGTCTGCCGGCTCGGCGGCGAGGAGTTCGGGGTGGTGATGGGCTCAGGCGGCACCGACGATGCGGTTGCGCTCGCGAAACGGCTGACCGAGCGCTTGAAGGAGCTCGACTTCGGCCCCGCCGGGAAGATCACGGTCTCGATCGGCGCCGCGGAGGGGCCGGTCAACGCATCCAACCCGCGCGAGCTGATCGCGTGTGCGGAGGCGGCGATGATGACCGCCAAGGCGCGGGGCAAGGACCTGATCGTGCTCTTCGACGAGTCGACGTACGAGCGTCCCGACACCGTCTCCGTCGCGAGCTCGCGCGTCCGCTCGATCGCGCATCTGAAGATGCTTCAGAGCCTCGCGGGCAAGCTCAACCGGCTCAACGACGTCCGCGAGATCGGTACGGCGATCGCAGACGAGCTCCGAGGCTTGATCGATTACCACAACTGCCGCGTCTCGATCGTCGACGGCGACGAGATCATTCCGATCGCCTTCCGCGGCGTTCTCTCCTCGCCGGCCGGCCATGAGGTTCAGATTCCGCGCTCGAAGGTCGGCGAGGGGATCACCGGCCACGCGGCCGCGGAGGGGAAGTCGCTCTTGATCGGCAATGCGCTCGACTGCGAGTACGCCGTCACGATTCCCGGCACCGAGCCTCTGGAGGAGTCGCTTCTTGCAGTACCGCTCTGCTACGGCTCGCGCGTCATCAGCGTGATCGTGATCTCGAAGCTCGGTCGCGACCAGTTCGACGAGGACGACGTCCGGTTGCTCGAGGTGCTTGCCGGCCACGCCGCGGTCGCGCTCGAGAACGCACGGTTGTACGAGTCCCAACGACGCGAGGCCGAGCACTTCAAGGAGCTGCTCGAGTTCAGTCGCGAGCTGGCGACGGCGGAGGGACTGCCGGAGGTACTCCAGCGGACAGTCGAGCTCTCAGCGACGATCCTGGGCGCGCCCAGGACATCGCTTTGGATTCAGGACGTTCCGACGCAGGAGCTCGTTCCGGGTGCGGTCTGGGGCTTCGACCCGGCCCGGCGAGAGCGGATCCTCGCGCTCAGCATCCCTCCCGAGCGGCTCGGACCGCTCGCCAAGCGGGACGAGCCGTTCGTGCTCGACAATGCTGGCGCGGCAGCGATCCATGGCACCCCGGAACTCGACGACGGAACGGCATTCGTCGTCGCCCCGATCAAGCTCGACGGGGGACGGGTCTGCTGCATCGTCGCCGCGATTCCGCCGGGGGCGCCCCACGAGCTGGACGAGGATCACATCGGCCTTCTCGCCGGACTCGCGCACCAGGCGAAGCTCGCGATCGCCAACGCCGCCACCTTCGAGAACCTCGAGGCGACCTTCGTCTCGACGGTGGCTGCGCTGGCAAACGCGCTCGAGGCGAACGACGAGTACACGTCGTCGCACACGCGCTGGATCACGGACACCGCCCTCAAGGTGGGCGCGACGCTCGGGTTCGACTCCAAAGCACTGAAAGAGCTCGAGCTGGGCGCGCTCTTCCACGACATCGGGAAGATCGGAATCCCGACGAGCATCCTGCTCAAGCCGGGCCCGCTGACACCCGAGGAGCGGCGCGTCATGCAGCAGCACCCTGAGCTCGGGGAGAAAATCCTGGCGCCGATCGATCGCCTCTCGGAGGTGCGCTCGATCGTGCGGAGCTGCCATGAGCATTACGACGGACGGGGCTATCCCGACGGAATCTCCGGCGAGAGAATTCCGTTGGAGTCGCGGATCATCCTGGTCTGCGACGCGTTCCACGCGATGACGACCGACCGGCCGTACAGGAAGCGTCTGTCGGTCGAGGAGGCCTGCCGCCGGCTACGCGAGGCCGTCGGCACCCAATTTGATCCCACCGTCGTAGAGGTCTTCCTGGCGCTGCGCAGCGAGATCTGGACGCCTCCAATGACTTCGGAACGGCTCGCGTCTTAAACCCGCCGAACCGCCCGGCGCGAATCGACCGCGCAGGAACTGACCGGCGCTGCCCAAAGAGGAAATACGCTCGGCAGCCTTCGGCCAGGAGGGGGAGATGGAACCACGCTTGACGACGGATCGGCAGCCCGCACAGTTACTGACGATGCTGATCGGCGTGACGTTCATTCTCGTTGGACTCCTCGGCTTCGTCCCCGGGATCACCTCGCACCTGTACGACGGGCTCGACTTCGCCGGGCACAACTCGCCGGCGAAGCTGTTCCACGTGTTCCAGGTCAGCTGGCTGCACAACATCGTCCACCTCGCGTTCGGGCTCGTCGGGCTGGCGTTCTCCCGCACGGCCGCGACCGCGCGCCTCTACCTGATCGGCGGCGGGGTCGTCTACTTGGTGCTTTGGTTCTACGGCTTGGTGATCGCTCAGAACGGCGGCGCGAACTTCGTCCCGTTCAACACGGCGGACAACTGGCTCCATTTCGCGATCGGCGCCGCGATGATCGGACTCGGGTTCGCGACCACACGCGCGCGACCGCTCGCCCCAGCCATCTAGCGCGCCCTCGTCTACCTTGAGTTCGCGTGGAGGTCGCCGGCGTGCTGCAGATGCTGGACGAGACCGGCGCTGAGGCCGACGTCCGGCCCGCGCTGGCTCTGCTCGCCGCGCCCGACCCGCTGGTCGAGCCGGACGAGCTGAAACCGGCGGTGCGTCGCGCGATGCTCCTGCTCGCCGCGGGCGGAGATCCGCTTCGGGAGCTCGAGCTGGACGGACGCGCCGTCAGCTCACTTGCTGCCGAGCTCGACCGTCCGGAGCGCCGAGCGGTTGTCAGCCGCGGGTTGGAGGCCCTGTCCCCGGAGGCGGCCGGGCTCGCAAATGTCTCCGGAGCCCTGGAGCAGCTGCTACTCGATGCCACGCTCGCGTGGCGGGCGTACGCCTGTGCGCTGCTCGCCGACGAGCTCGAGCCCTAGCCCCACCAGAACGCCGAGGCGATCACGACGTAGAGCCCGACGAGGACGACGCCCTCGGGCCAGGTGCTCTCGCCGTCGTAGACGACCACTGCGGTGACGACGGCCGCCAGAAGCAGAGAGACGGCGAGCAGCGTCGGAAAGACGAGCGTCAGACTCGTAGCGAAGAAGAGACTCGCGAAGAGGACCACGGGAGTCAGCGCCAGCGCTACCTGCAGCGACGAGTTCACGATCACAGCGATGGCGAAGTCCGGCCGATTGCGCAGGGCGAGCTGCACGCCGACGACGTTCTCAACCGCGTTACCGGCGATCGCGACGACGACCAATCCGGCGAACGTCTGGCTCATGTGCAGCGAGGAAGTGCCAGGCTGCAACGCCGAGACGAACCAGTCGCTGACGAACACCGCTCCCGTCGCCGCTGCCGCGAGCACGCCGATTGTCGTCGGCAGCGACCAGCGCGGGGGCTCGAGCTCCAGGCCGTCTGCCGCGATGAAGATACTGAGCGTCGAGACGAAGACGACCAGCAAGACACCGCCGCAGATCAGGCTCAACGTCTGCTCGTGTGCGGCGGCCGGAGTATGAAGGACATGAGCGAACGTGGGTACGGAAAGGATGGCCGCTCCGAGCAAAGTCAGCGTCGCGATCGTCCGCGCGCGCGGCGAGTCGAACCGTTGCACGCCGTTCCGGAGGCCTCCCGCGAAGAAAGCAAGTCCGAGGACGAGTAGGCTGTTGGCGAGCACGGAGCCGATCAGCGCTGCCTTGACGACCCCGACTAGTCCTTTCCGCAGCGCGAAGAGCGCGACGAACAATTCCGGGAGATTGCCGAGCGCCGACTGGACCGACCCGGCGCCGCCTGCCCCGAGCCTACCTCCGAGCTGCTCGGTCGCCGTTCCGACGAGGCGCGCGAGCATGGCGAGCGCCACGGCGGCTGCCAGGAAGCGCAAAACCGCATTCAGCCCCGCGAGATCGAACGCGCCGGCAATCCCGACCAGAGCCGCGCTGATCACGATCTCGGCCTGCTCTCGCCGCATCATGCCCGCACGCACCGCGCGACGCTATCAACGGGGGAGACGGCTCCCCCGAAACGAGGGATCGGAGGCTACAGCGCGGCGGCGGTCCAGCCGATAGCCAAACCGTGCGGCCAAACACGCCTAAGAGAGGGGTCTTCTTCGTGCGTATTCGCGTCCTGGTACTTCTGCCGGTTCTTGCTCTCGCGGCGTCGTTCGCCGCGCCGGCTTCCGCCTCGCAGCTGGTCAACCGAGGGGTCACCAACATCAAGCTCGCGGTCGACAGCAAGGGCGAAGCGCTTGTCAGCTACAGAACCGTGCGCGGTCAGGCGCAGCACGTGCTCGCCTGGGGCGCGGTCAACGCGCGGCAGCCGAACCGTACGGTCAAGCAGGCTCGCTTCAAGCTCGACTACTCGGGCGGCTGGGGCAAGTACCACAAGCTCTACTGGAAGACCTTCCGCAACAGCTGCGGCGCCTACGACGGACCGGCGTTGGCCTGGATGATCACGGCTTGCAAGGCGCGCGACGGCAGCTACTGGGCGCTCCAGAAGTGGCAAGTTCACCTTCCCGATCTTGGCTTCACGCCGTGGACCGCGGGCTTGCGCCAATGGGAGCTCCATCTCTCGCACTGGACGACCGACCTCGCCAAGCTCGAGGTCTGGCAGGACTGGATCTACCACGGCCGCTTCCACCACATGTTCGGGCGTTACACGTATCTCGGCAAGCCGGTCTACGGCTTCGGCACGACGCACTTCGGCGCGCCGACCGACGGATACGGCCGGCTGCTCTACCTCGACACTCACAACTCGGCCTACGGCACCGGCTGGCGTCGCGAGAACTCGTTTGTGGCGCACAACCCGACCGGCGTCTTCTGCTACGGCTTCTTCAAGCACAACGCGGGCGCGGGAGGCTACGCGCACCCGCCGGGCTTCGCCGGCATGCGCCCGCAGGGCAACGGCGACATGTATCGGATGACGGCCGGGGGACCTGGCGTCACGCCCGACGTGATGTGGAGCGGCAACGGCCTGCACAACTTCAGTGCGAGCAACTCCGCCGATGTGGCGTTCGAAACAGCGATGAACTCGCAGCTTGATTCGATCCTCAACGGCGACAAGCTCTGCCGGCAGCACTAG
>Ga0066708_10000355_pt1 | contig 12136 bp, 8 predicted proteins | sample GraSoiAngelo_157_FD_66504 | JGI IMG/M metagenome (GOLD analysis project Ga0066708, IMG submission 66504) | Grasslands soil microbial communities from the Angelo Coastal Reserve, California, USA - 14_1009_16_20cm | ecosystem: Environmental > Terrestrial > Soil > Grasslands | place: USA...
AAGGGTTGCGCACCGCCGCGGACACCGCGCACGCGGCACTGGCCGGCCCGGGCGACGGCGCGGGTGACACGCCCGACGCGACGGGGCTGCTGGCGTTGGCCCGGCGCACCCTGGAGACGCAGGCCACGCTCGACCCGGCGCTGGGCGAGCTGGCCGCCCGGCTGACCGAGGCGGCGACGCTGGTCGGCGACGTGGCCGTCGAGCTGGGTGGCTACCTCGAATCGCTGGACGCCGACCCGGCCCGGCTGCAGGAGATCTACGAGCGGCGGGCGGCTTTGCGGGCGTTGACCCGCAAGTACGCCGAGGACGTCGACGGGGTGATCGCCTGGGCGCAACACGCGCAGAGCCGCCTCGCCGAGCTCGACACGTCCGACGAGCTGCTGGAGGAGCTCGACCGGGAACGGCAGCGGCTGGCCGGCGAGGTGGCCGACCTGGCGGCACGGGTACGGGTGGCCCGGCAGGAGGCCGCCGGCCGGTTCGCCGCCGCCGTCACCGTGGAGCTGACCGGCCTGGCGATGCCGCACGCCCGGGTGGATGTCGAGGTCACACCGCGGACACCCGGGCGCGGCGAGCCGACGCTGACCGTGGCCGCTGCCGAGTGCGGCATCGGCCCCGACGGCGCCGACGAGATCGAGCTGAAGCTGGTCGCCCATCCGGGTGCGCCGGCGCTGCCGCTGCAGAAGGGCGCGTCCGGCGGGGAGCTGTCCCGGGTGATGCTCGCGATCGAGGTCGTCTTCGCCGGCGCGGGCGGCCCGCCCACCCTGGTCTTCGACGAGGTCGACGCCGGGGTCGGCGGGCGGGCCGCGGTGGAGATCGGGCGGCGGCTGGCCCGGTTGGCGCGGGCGCATCAGGTACTGGTGGTGACGCACCTGCCCCAGGTCGCCGCGTTCGCCGACCGGCACCTGGTGGTCGCGAAGGACACCGGTGGGGCGGTCACCACGAGCGGGGTACGGGTGGTGGAGGACACCGAACGGGCCCGGGAACTGGCCCGGATGCTGGCCGGGCTGCCCGACTCCGATCTGGGCATCGCGCACGCCGAGGAACTGCTGGCCGTGGCCGAGCGGGAAAAGTCCGGATAGCGACGGGGTCGGTGGGGTAGGCATGTCGCGTACCAACCGGCGACGCCGGCCGTGACAGGATGGGTCACGATGCGTTTACCAGTCTTGCGCCGGTCCCGGGGCGCCGAACCGGGGGTCGTCACCGGCACCGTACGGCTTGATCGGCGGACCAAACGCCTGGTCGGACGGCTTCGGCCGGGCGAGATCGCGGTCATCGACCACGTCGACCTGGACCGGGTCGCCGCCGACTCGCTCGTCGCCGTCGGGGTGGCCGGGGTGCTCAACGCGAAGCCGTCCATCTCCGGGCGGTACCCGAACCTGGGCCCGGAGGTACTCGTCCAGGCCGGCATCCCGCTGCTGGACGATCTCGGCGAGGCGCTGTTCGAGGGGCTGCGCGAGGGTGACGTCGTGCGGGTCGAGGCGGACACCGTCTACCTCAACGGCGAGCCGGTCGCCAGCGGTACCCGGCAGGACGCCGAGACGGTCGCCAAGGCGATGGTCGACGCGCGGGAGGGCCTGTCCGTCCAGCTCGAGGCGTTCGCCGCGAACACCATGGAGTACCTGCTGCAGGAGCGCGACCTGCTGCTCGACGGCGTCGGGGTACCCGACGTGGCGACCAAGATCGCCGGCCGGCACGTGCTGATCGTGGTGCGCGGGTACGACTACCAGGACGACCTGGAGGTGCTGCGGCCCTACATCCGGGAGTTCAAGCCGGTGCTGATCGGGGTGGACGGCGGCGCCGACGCGCTGGTCGAGGGCGGCTACAGCCCCGACATCATCATCGGCGACATGGACTCCGTCTCCGACGACGTGCTGCGCTGCGGCGCCGAGGTGATCGTGCACGCCTACCCGGACGGCCGGGCGCCGGGCGTGACCCGGTGCAACGACCTGGGCGTGGCGGCGACGCCGTTCCCGGCCGCGGCGACCAGCGAGGACATCGCGATGCTGCTGGCCGACGGGAAGGGCGCGACGCTGATCGTCGCCGTCGGTACCCATGCCACGCTCGGCGAGTTCCTCGACAAGGGGCGGGGCGGGATGGCCTCCACCTTCCTCACCCGGCTGAAGATCGGCGGCAAGCTCGTCGATGCCAAGGGGGTCAGCAAGCTGTACCGGCAGAACATCTCCGGATCCTCGCTGCTGCTGCTGATCCTGTCCGCGATCGCCGCGATGACCTCCGCGATCGCCGTGTCCACCGTGGGCAAGGCCTACCTGGGCCTGGTCTCCGAATGGTGGGACAACCTCCTCTTCCAGATCCAACGGCTGTTCTGATGGGCTTTCCGCAGTGATCAACTTTCGGTACCACGTCGTCTCGCTGACGGCGGTGTTCCTCGCGCTGGCGATCGGGCTGGTCGTCGGTACGGCGGCGTTGAACGGGCCGCTGTCCGACGCCCTGAAGAACCGCGTCGACTCGCTGACCAAGCAGACGCAGGCCTACCGCGACCAGATCAACCAGCTGGAGACCGAGACCGGCAAACAGGAGCAGTTCACCCAGGAGGCCGCGCCGATCATGCTGGCCGGCAAGCTGACCGGCCGGCGGGTCCTGCTGGTGTCGATGCCGCAGGCCCGGCCGCAGGTGTCGAAGGCGCTGGACATGCTGCACCTGGCCGGCGCGATGGTCACCGGCCAGGTGGAGATCCAGGACAAGTTCTTCGACCCGGCCAGCAAGGCGTCGCTGCTGGACACCGCCAACATCGCGGCCCAGCCGACCGGCCTGACCGGGGTACCGGCGAACAGCAACGGCGTGGAGACGTCCAGCTTCCTGCTCGCCTCGGTGCTGGTCACCCGGCACCCGGCGGTGTCGCTGTCCACCGATGCGGCCAAGACCGTGCTGACCGCGTTCAAGGAGGACAACTTCATCGTCCCGACCGGCGACTTCACCGCCGCGGCCGACGCGGTCGTGCTGCTGGTCGGTGACCCGTACAACGACAGCGACGCGGGGCCCAAGAACACCAACGTGGTGACGATGGTCGACCAGTTCGCCAACCCGACCGCGACCGGCGCCGGGGCCGCCCCGAGCCCGGTCGTGGTGGCGGCGAGCGGCGCGGCCGGGCCGGGCAACGTGATCAGTGCGGTCCGTGGCGACCCGACCCTGTCCAAGTCGATCGCCTCCGTCGACAACGTGACGACGCCGGACGGGCAGGTCGCGGTACCGCTGGCGCTGGCCGAGTACCTGACCACGACCAAGCCGGGGCACTACGGGGTCGCGGCGGGCGCCAGCGCCATGCTGCCGAAGCAGAAACCGGTGACGTGAGCGGGCTCGCCAGGGCGGCGCTGGTCGCCGCGGGTGCGGTGGCCGCCCGGGCCGCGCTGGCCGGCGTCCGTCGGCCGGCCGGGCTGGACCGGACCAACTTCCGCGGCCGCACGGTGAACCTCGCCGGTGGGCCGGCGCTGGCGGTGTCCGCCACCGCGACCGCCGCGCTCGGTGCGGGTACCCCGTCGGTGGCCGCGGCTGCGGCGATCGCCGGGCTGGGTGCCGGCGCCGTCGGGTTCTACGACGACCGGGTCGGCAGCCGGCCGGAGCACCAGGCCAAGGGCTTCCGGGGACACCTGCGCGCGCTGCGGGAGGGCAGGGTCACCAGCGGCCTGGCCAAGATCGTGGGGGTCGGGGCGGCGGGCCTCGCGGCGGCGTCCCTGCTGCCTCGTCGCCGCGGCGTCGTCGACGTGCTGCTCGGGGCCGGGGTGATCGCCGGTACCGCCAACCTCGTCAACCTGCTCGATCTGCGACCCGGCCGGGCGTTGAAGGCCGGACTGATCGTCGGTACGCCGCTGCTCGGGGGCGGCCTGACCGCCGGGCCGGTCGGGGCGGCCGCCGCGTTGCTGCCCGCCGACCTGGGCGAGGAGATCATGCTCGGCGACGCGGGTGCCAACGCGCTCGGCGCGCTGCTCGGCGTGGCTCTCGCCGCACGCACCGGTACCGCCGGGCGGGCCGTCCTGCTCGCCGGCCTTGCCGGGCTCACCGCGGCCAGCGAGCGGGTCAGCTTCACCCGGGTCATCGAGAGCACGCCGGGCCTGCGCGAACTCGACGCGCTCGGCCGGCGGCGCGCTTGACCGTGACCACCGAGCGCGCCGCCGCCCGACCCCGGGGGAGCCGGATCGCGCACGCCGCCGCGCTCATCGCGGTACTCACGCTGGTCAGCCGGGTCGCCGGGTTCGCGCGCACGCTGGTCCTCGGCGAGACCGTGGGGTACACCCACCTGGCCGACATGTACCAGACGGCCAACACGATCCCGAACATCGTCTTCGAGATCGTCGCCGGTGGAGCGCTGGCCGCCCTGGTCGTGCCGCTGCTCACCGGCGATCTGGACCGGGACGACCGGGCCGCGGTCGGTGCCACGGCATCGGCGCTGCTGAGCTGGGTACTCGTCGTGCTGGTACCGGTCGCGTTGCTCGTCGTCGTCCTCGCCGACCCGGTGATGGCGCTGCTCGCGCCCGGCCGGTCCGCCGACCAGCAGGCCGTCGGGGCCGGCATGCTGCGCATCTTCGCCCCGCAGCTGCCGCTGTACGGGGTGGGCATCGTGCTCACCGGTGTCCTGCAGGCACACCGCCGGTTCGCCTGGCCGGTGCTCGCACCGCTGCTGTCCAGCCTGACCGTGATCGGTGCCTACCTGACCTACGGCGCGGTCGAGCCGCACCAGCCGGACATTCCCGCCGTCGGCCGCACCGGGCAGCTCGTCCTCGCCGTCGGCACCACGGTCGGTGTCGTCGTGTTGTCGCTGTGCCTGGTACCCGCGGTGCGCCGGCTCGGCCTGCCGTGGCGGCCCACGCTGCGGCTGGCCGACGGGCAGCGGCGCGCCGTCCGGGAGCTGGTCTGGGTCGGGGTACTGACCGTGGCCGCCCAGCAACTGACCACCGCGCTGACGATCGCGCTGGTCAACTGGCGTACCGGCGGCGGCGCGCTGATCCAGTTCAACCAGGCGCAGACGGTGTACCTGCTGCCCTGGGCGGTGCTCGCGGTACCCGTCGCGACGTCGGCGTACCCGGCGCTGGCCAGCGCATCCGCGGCCGGCGACCTGGACCGGTTCCGCCGGACACTCGCCGGGGCCACCCGCGGGGTACTGCTGCTGTCCGGCCTCGGCGCCGCCGCGCTGGCCGCGCTGGCCTGGCCGTTCGCGTGGACCTACGCCAGGGTCGCGCACAGTCCCGGCCAGGCGTCCGGGCTCGCCGCCGGTATCGCGGCGTTCGCTCCCGGCCTGCTCGGGTACGGGCTGTTCGCGCTGCACTCGCGCGCGCTGTACGCGCACCGGCAGAACCGCGCCGCCGCCCAGGCCACCGTGCTCGGCTGGGGTGCGGTGGCGGTGCTGGCCACGATCCTCGCGCTGACCCTGCCGGTGAGCGTGCGGGTGGCCGCCGTCGCCGCGGCGAACTCGGCCGGCATGCTGGTGCTCGGTGCGGTAATGCTCGGGTTCGTCGCGCGCCGGTGCGGTACCGGTGCCCTGGCGGGGGTGGGCCGGGCCGGCGCGGCCGCGCTGCTCGCCGGTACCCTGGCAACGCTGGCCGGGATCGCCGTCCGGGCGGCGCTTCCGGTCGCCACCGGCTGGATAGCGGTCGCCGGCACGGCCCTGTTGTCCGGCATTGTGGTCGCGGTGGTGTTCGCCGGTGTCGCCCTCCTGGTGGACCGCCGCGACGCGGGCGCCCTGCTGGGTCGGCTGAGAGGAGGTAGGGCATGAGCGAGCGCAGCGAGCGACCGGCTGGCGCAGCGTCGGGGCGAAGCCCTTCGCCGAGCGGCAGCGAGGCGATGGGTTGAGCCCGCGCGTGGCCCTCGTCCTCGGTGCCAGCACCGGCGGGATCGGGCGGCACGTGGCCTCGCTCGCCACCGGGCTCGTCGCGCGCGGCGCCGACGTCACGGTGTTCGGGCCGGCCGCGACCGGGGAGCGCTTCGACTTCGGCGCCCCGTTCGTCGCGGTACGGATCGACGCCGGCCCGCGGGCGGCACCGGCGCTGCGGCGCGCGCTGGCGAGGGTACGCCCGGACGTGATCCACGCGCACGGGCTGCGCGCCGGCCTGGTCGCCGGGCTCGCCCGGCCGGACCGGGTGCCGCTGGTCGTGACCTGGCACAACTCGGTGCTGGCCAGCGGGGTGCGCGGCGTCGTGCACCGGATGCTGGAGCGCCGGGTCGCCCGGCTCGCCGACGTCACCCTGGGCGCCTCGACCGACCTGGTCGCCCGGGCCCTGGCCGCCGGCGGGCGCGACGTGCGGCCGGGCGCCGTCGCCGCACCGGTGCTTCCGCCGCCGTCCCGGCCCGCCGCCGAGGTACGCGACGAGCTGGGGGTGGCCGAGGGGCAGCCGCTGCTGCTGTCCGTCGGGCGGCTGCACCCGCAGAAGGGCTACGACGTCCTGATCGACGCGGCCGCCCGCTGGCGTGGCCGCACGCCGTCCCCGGTGGTCGCCGTCGCCGGCACCGGGCCGGTGTACCTGGGGCTGGCCGCACACGCCTCGGCCGCCCGGGCGCCAGTGCTGCTGCTCGGGTACCGCGACGACGTGTCCGACCTGCTCGGCGCCGCCGATCTCGCGGTCGTGACGAGCATCTGGGAGGCCCGGCAACTGTTCGCGCAGGAGGCGCTGCGGGCGGGGGTACCGCTGGTGGCGACCTCCGTCGGCGGGCTGCCGGAACTGGTCGGCGAGGCGGCGGTCCTGGTACCCCCGAAAGATGTGGACGCGGTCGACGCCGCGGTCACCTCGTTGCTGGACGACCCCGCGCGCCGGGCGGCGCTGGCCGCCCGCGGCCGCGAGCAGGCCGCCACCTGGCCCACCGAGGAGCAGACGGTGGACCACGTCCAGGCGGTGTACGCGGAGCTGACCGGCCAGCCGGCGGAGCGCTGATGCTGCGCCGGCTCACCCCGTACCTGATCGCCGCGGCGGTCGCGCTGACCAGCACCCTCGGCTTCGTCTCGCGGCCGGCGACCGGCGCGCCCGGCGAGCACGCCGACTACGTGATCATCGCGGGCGCTGCCGGGCTGCGCTGGGACGACGTGAACGCGGTGGACACCCCGACGCTGTGGCAGCTGGCGCAGAACGGCGCGGTCGGCGCGCTGTCGGTGACCTCCGCGCACACGCCGACCTGCCCGGTGGACGGCTGGCTCAGCCTGGGCGCGGGCAACTTCGCGCTCTGGTCGGACGACGAGGTGGTGAACCCGGACTGCCCGACGAAGACGCCCGACATCCGGTCGCCGGACGGGATCGGCGCGTTCCTGCCGGACGTGGACCCCAAGGTCAACGGTGTGAACGACCGGCAGGCCTACGGTGCCCAGCCCGGCGCGCTGGCCGAGGCGGTCCGGTGCACCGCCGCGGTCGGGCCGGGAGCGGCGGTCGCGGCCGCGCGGGCGTCCGGGCGGGTCGACCGGTACCAGGCGGCGCTGCCCGACCGTCCCCAGGCGCTGCTGGACACCTGCATCCTGTCGATCGTCGACCTCGGCACGATCATGGGCACCTCGCCGCAGCTCCGCCAGGTCGCCGCGCGGCAGGCCGACCAGGCGCTGGCCCGGGTACTGGCCGCCCGGCCGGCCCGGTCGCTGGTGCTCGTCGCCGGCCTGTCCGACACCGACCGGACCTCCCGGCTGCACGTGGCCATCGCCGACGGTCCCGGGTACCCGGCCGGCTGGCTCACCTCGTCGAGCACCTCCCGGCCGGGGTACCTGCAGCTGACCGACCTGGCACCGACCGCGCTCACGGCGCTGAACCGACCGGTACCGGAGAAGCTGTTCGCCGGGCAGCCGGCGGTGTCCATCGCCGGCCGGCCGAGCGACCTGGCGACCGCGGTCTCCCGGCTCGCCGACGCCGACCGGGAGGCCGGAGCGCAGCGGCGGGTCACCGGCGGGTTCCTCACCGTGCTCGCGGTTGCGCAGCTGGTGCTGTTCGCCGCGCTGGTGCCGTTCCTGCGCCGGGCGCGCCGGTACGCCGGGCCACGCGGCCCCCGGCCGATGCCGCCCCGGCTCGTGCTGACCCTTGAGGTGCTGCTGGTCGCGGCGTCCCTGACGCTGCCCGCCGCGCTGGTGGCCGACGCGGTGCCGTGGTGGCGGACCGACGCGGCCGGGGCGATCTTCAGCGCGGTGACCGTTGCCGTGGTGGCGGCGCTGACCTGCGCGGTGACCCTCGGCCCGTGGCGGCGCGGCGCGCTCGGGCCGCTCGGCGCGGTCGCCGGTATCGTCGCCACGATCGTCGGCGTCGACGTGCTGACCGGCGCGCGCTTGCAGCTCAACGGGGTGGCCGGGTACTCGGCGCTGGAAGGTGGCCGGTACGCCGGGCTGGGTACCGTCGGGCTCGGCCTGCTGCTGGCCAGCATCCTGCTGCTGGCCGGCTGGCTCGGACAGCGGTTCCGGCGACGGTGGCGGCCGGTGGTCATCGCCGTGGTCGGCGGGATCGGCGTGGTACTCGTCGGCAGCCCGTACCTGGGCGCGAACGCGGGCGGTGCGGTGGCGCTGACCGCCGGTACCTGCGTGGCGGTCGCGATCTGCACCGGCGGCTTCCTCACCTTCGCGCGACTGGCCTGGGCGGTGCTGACCGGCCTTCTCGTCACGACCGGCTTCGCGCTGCTCGACCTGCTCCGGCCGCCCGGCGATCGGGGAAGCCTGGGCCGGATCCTGACCGAGGCGCAGAACGGTACCGGTGCCGCGGCGATCCACCGTACCGGCGCCGCCACCGCCGCCGCCCTGGCCAGCCCGCTGACCCTGGTGGTGATCGCCAGCGGCGTGATGCTCATGCTGGTGCTGCTGCGCCCCTGGGGCGGGCTCAAGCGGCTGTTCGGCCTGTACCCGGCGGTGCGCGCCGTGTTCATCGGGGTCGGCGTCGCCGGGTTGCTGGCCGGGCTGCTGGACGGGGCCGCGTTCGTGGTCGCCGGCGCCGCGGCCGCGACCGCGATGCCGCTGGCCTGCCTGGCCGCGCTGCGGGTACTGGACCGGGCCGACGACCGTACCGGCGGACCGGCCCGTACCGGGGAGGAGGCCGAGGCGACCGCCGCGGTACTCGCCGAGCAGACCAGCGACAGCCCGGCCCGGGTACCGCGACCGGCCCGGCGCCGGCCCCGCGCCGCCTGGACCCGCACGGCCTGGAGCCGCACGGCCTGGAGCCGCACCGCCTGGAGCCGCACCGCCTGGCGGCTGCGCGGCCGCGGGCGGGTCGCCCCGGTGGTCCCTGCGGTGCCCGCGGCGTCGAACGGCGCCGCCTCGAATGTGGCCGCCAACGGTGCCGCGCCCAACGGCGCGGCAGTCGCGGACGGTGTGCCCGCGGCTGCCAACGGGGCGGCGGCGGCCGACGGGGCGGCGGCGGCCGACGGTCCGGCCGTCCCACCGGCGGTGTGTCCACCGGCCGGCGGCGGAGGTGACGTGTTACCGTGAAATCCCGTGGGTCGCGTGATCTCCATCGCGCTTCCTCCAGCAGCGGCGACACGATCCCCGGGAGCAGGCCTTGACCCCTTCGGCACGGACGACCAGGCACATCTTCGTCACCGGGGGCGTCGCCTCCTCGCTCGGCAAGGGCCTCACCGCCTCCAGTCTCGGCAACCTGCTGACCGCGCGCGGACTGCGCGTGGTGATGCAGAAGCTCGACCCGTACCTCAACGTCGATCCGGGCACGATGAACCCGTTCCAGCACGGTGAGGTGTTCGTTACCGAGGACGGCGCGGAGACCGATCTCGACGTGGGCCACTACGAGCGGTTCCTCGACCGGGACCTGTCCGCCAAGGCCAACGTCACCACCGGCCAGATCTACTCGGAGGTGATCGCCAAGGAGCGCCGCGGCGAGTACCTCGGCGACACGGTACAGGTCATCCCGCACGTCACCAACGAGATCAAGTCCCGGATCCGGGCGATGGCCCAGCCCGACGACGACGGCCGCACCCCGGACGTGGTGATCACCGAGGTCGGCGGGACGGTCGGCGACATCGAGTCGCTGCCGTTCCTGGAGGCGATCCGGCAGATACGCCACGAGATCGGCCGGGACAACTGCTTCTACCTGCACGTCTCGCTGGTGCCGTACCTGGCGCCGTCCGGAGAGCTGAAGACCAAGCCGACCCAGCACTCGGTGGCCGCGCTGCGCAGCATCGGTATCCAGCCCGACGCGCTGGTCTGCCGGTCCGACCGGGAGATCCCGGAGAAGCTCAAGCACAAGCTCGGCCTGTACTGCGACGTCGACCGCGAGGCGGTGGTCTCCGCCCCGGACGCGCCGAGCATCTACGACATCCCCAAGGTGCTGCACCGGGAAGGGCTGGACGCCTACGTGGTACGGCGGCTCGGCCTGTCGTTCCGCGACGTCGACTGGACCCGGTGGGACGACCTGCTGGAACGGGTACACCACCCGCGGCACACGGTCACCGTGGCGATCGTCGGCAAATACGTGGACCTACCTGACGCCTACCTGTCGGTGTCCGAGGCGGTACGGGCGGCCGGGTTCGCCCACCGGGCCCGGATCCAGCTGCGATGGGTACCCAGTGACGAGTGCGTCAGTCCCACCGGCGCGGCCGCGGCACTGTCCGGAGTGGACGGTGTGGTGATCCCGGGCGGGTTCGGGGTGCGCGGCATCGAAGGTAAGATCGGCGCGGCCCGGTACGCCCGGGAGCAGGGCATCCCGATCCTGGGCCTGTGCCTCGGGTTGCAGTGCATGACCATCGAGGTGGCCCGGCACCTGGCCGGCCTGTCCGGCGCGAACTCACGGGAGTTCGACGAGCAGGCGGCGCACCCGGTGATCGCCACGATGGCGGACCAGGCCGACATCGTCGCCGGCCGGGGCGACCTGGGCGGCACCATGCGACTGGGCGCGTACCCCGCCGTGCTGACCCCGGACTCGCTGGTCGCCAAGGCGTACGAGGCGACCGAGGTGTCCGAGCGGCACCGCCACCGGTACGAGGTCAACAACGCATACCGCGACCGCCTGACGCAGGCCGGACTGCGGATCTCCGGTACCTCCCCGGACGGGCGGCTGGTCGAGTTCATCGAGCTGGACGCAGGCCTGCACCCGTTCTTCGTGGCGACCCAGGCACATCCCGAACTGAAGAGCCGGCCGACCCGGCCGCATCCACTGTTCGCCGCGTTCGTCGGTGCCGCGCTGGCCTACGCCGACGCCGCGCGGCTGCCGATGGACCTGCCCGAACCGGTCGAGCTGACCGAAGTTTCCCGGTGAGCCACGAGTACCGGGTGCGGGCCCGGCACGAACGGTTCCGCGGCCGGGTGTTCACCGTGCTGACCGACGAGGTCGACATGCCCGGTGGCGACCCGGCCGAGCGGGACTACGTGCTGCATCTGGGTGCGGTGGCGGTGGCCGCCGTTGACGACGCCGACCGGGTGGTGCTCATCCGCCAGTACCGGCACGCGCTGGGCCAGGAACTGTGGGAGCTGCCCGCCGGCCTGATCGACGTGGCGGGGGAGGAGCTGCCCGCGGCCGCCGCGCGGGAGCTGTCCGAGGAGGTCGACCTCACCGCGGCGCACTGGCAGCTGCTGCTCGACCTGCACAGCTCGCCCGGGTACTCGAACGAGGTGGTGCGCATCTACCTTGCGCGCGGCCTCGACGAGGTACCCGAGGCCGACCGGCACACCCGCGAGCACGAGGAAGCCGGGATGACCACGCACCGGGTACCCCTGGATGAGGCGGTGGCCATGGTGCTGCGCGGCGAGATCACCAACGCCACGGCGGTGGCCGGCGTGCTGGCCGCGGCCCGGCAGCGCGACGCCGGCTGGCCCGCCCCGTCGCGACCACTCGACGCGGCGCTTCCCCGGCATGATCCAATTCCGGCCCGCGGAAGATCGGCGTCCTAGTCGGAAACCCGACGCCCACACCGGGGGCCCGACGCCGCCTACTCAATGACCCGAGGGAGCGAGGGGACGGTCACCAGCGACGGCGCCGGGCCACGGCCCGCCTGGCCCCGTGTCCGGCGCGCCGCTGTCCGCGGTGGAATCGCCACCGTAACGACCGGTGCGATAAATACTCGATAACCCGGCGAGCCACAAGCCGGTCACCCGATGCCAGAATGTGCTGGTCGTGGTGACCGAAGTGGATGTCCGGGTACTCGGGCCGCTGGAGATCAGCTCCGGCGGTCAGCTCGTGCCGCTCGGTACCCCCAAGCAGCGCACCGTCCTCGCGCTGCTGCTCGC
>Ga0066708_10000359_pt1 | contig 12118 bp, 9 predicted proteins | sample GraSoiAngelo_157_FD_66504 | JGI IMG/M metagenome (GOLD analysis project Ga0066708, IMG submission 66504) | Grasslands soil microbial communities from the Angelo Coastal Reserve, California, USA - 14_1009_16_20cm | ecosystem: Environmental > Terrestrial > Soil > Grasslands | place: USA...
TGCCCCACCGGCGATGCGAAGGCGACGGGTGCCGGAGACCTCCCGGCCCGGCACGTCATCCACGCGGTCGGCCCCGTGTGGGACGGAGGCGGGTCGGGCGAGCCGGAGCTGCTCGCGTCGGCGCACCGGCGCAGCATCGAGGTGGCCGACGGCCTCGGGTGCGAGTCGGTCGCGTTCCCGGCGATCTCGACGGGCGTCTACGGCTATCCGGTCGAGCTGGCCGCCCCGGTCGCAGTAGTGGCCGCGCGGGAAGCGCAGCGCCCACCGGTCGAGCTCGTCCGTTTCGTCCTCTTCAGCCAGGGCCATCTCGACGCGTTCAGTCGTGCCGTCGCCGAAGCCAAGTAACAGACTGTTACAAGGATATTTGCGGTCGAGCCAAGGAGCGATTGAGGTTTGCGGCCTCGTATGCAAGTAACAGACTGTTACGAACTTCTTGCTTCGTGACCGGGCTCCATCCAGGAGCGATTCGCGATGAGCCTGCCTCGAAGGGTCGTAGCTGACACTTGCGGGCGGAGCCGGGCTTCGCCCGGCGGGAGCCAGGGCAACATTGGCCCGGACGCGGCCAAGACGAAGGGGGCTCGCGGGGGAAACATGGTTTCCCCCGCGCTAAAAGAAGGGGGCTCGTGGGGGAAACATGGTTTCCCCCACGGCTTAAAGCGCGGCCCAGACCTCCAGCTTCTGGCGGGTGCGGCGAATGACCTCGTCGGTGAACTCACTCGTGCCCGCGTGGCCGCCGAGGTCGGCGGTGCGGGTGCCGTCTGCGACCGCTTCCAAGCAGGCCTCGCGGATCGCGCGGGCGGCCTGCTGGGCCTTCTCGTCGCCGTACCCCAGCAGCGCCGCGCCGGCGAGGATCATCGCCATCGGGTTCGCTACGTCCTTGCCCCGGAGCGAAGGAGCCGTTCCGTGCGCCGCCTCGGCCATCACCGTCCGCGGCTCGAGCTTCTCGTCCAGTGCGATCAGCATCGACTCGGACCCCGCGATCGAGCCGAACAGCGGCAGCACGAGGTCGGAGAGGATGTCGCCGTCCCGGTTCAGCGACGGAATCACGAGCGGGTCGCCGCTCGTCGACAGCAGTAGCGCGAAGGTCGCGTCGATCAACTGCGGTTCGTAGCGAACGGCGGAGTGCCGCTCGGCCGCGGCATCCATCTCCTCCTTCAGCATCCCCTCGTAGACGGGGCTGACGGTGTACTTCGGCCCGCCGAAAACCTTGGCGTCCATCCGCTCAGCCAGCTGGAAACCGAATTCGGCGACCGCGCGGCAAACCGAGCGCTCGATCCGCTCGGTTCGGAAAGCCGCCTCGTCGTCGCCCTCTCCCTCGCGCCACTCCTTCGCGCCGTAGGCGCCGCCGACCGCCATTCGGACGACCGAGATCGGCGCATGGACGCCGCCGAGCGGAGGCACCCCGGGAATCCGCCTGCCCGTGCGAACGATCACCGTGCCGCCGATCTCCTCACGCAGGATGCGGTTGGGCGAACCGACGTCGTCGGCGCCTTCGGGCGTGATCGTGGCCGCCTTCAGACCGAGCCCCGCCTCCTTGAGAGCCACAGCCGTCTTGTAGACGACCGTGTTGTTCGACGCCCGCCGCGACTCCAAGGAGAGGTCGAAGCGCGCGAGCTCGAGCTCGAGACCGATTACGTCCGGCGCGAGAACGCGAATCGCCTGCTCGAGGAGCTCCTGACCCGTCTCGTCGCCCTCGAGCACCACGATTCGCTTCGTATCCATGGCGGGCGATTCTAGTTGTGTGATTAGGGCGCGTTCCCGAGGGCATCACGGCCACCGTGGCGAGGAAAGGAGGGTGGACACGGGTCGGCTCGCGACGCCATTTCCGGTATCTCGACGGGCGCGGCAGGCGAATCACCGACCCCGCGAAGCTCGAGCGTATCCAGGCGCTGGCGATCCCGCCCGCCTGGAAAGACGTCAGGATCTCGCCCCGGCCGGGCGCGAAGCTGCAGGCCACCGGCGTCGACGCCGCCGGCCGCAGGCAGTACCTGTACCACGACGATTACCGCGCAGCCCAAGAGGCGGCGAAGTTCGCCAAGCTCGTGCGCTTCGCCGACGCGCTCCCCGCATTTCGCGAGGCGATGTCGGAGCACATGGAGATCGAGCCTATGTCGCCGGAATGGACGTGCGCGGTCGCCGTGCGGCTGATCAATCTCGGCTGGTTTCGGGTCGGTGATGACCGCTACACGAGGGCGAACAAGACCTTCGGAATCACGACTCTTCGAAAAAGCCACGTCAAGGTCCGCGGCAGCCGGATCGCGTTCCGCTTTCGTGCCAAGCACCGCATCTGGGTTCGGACGGCAGTCGTCGATTCTGAGCTCGCCCAGGCGATGCGCGAGTTGTTGGAAACGCGGGGCGGACGGCTTTTTCGCTACCGCCTGGACGACGAGATCTACAACCTCACCGCCCGCAGGCTGAACGACTACATCGCCGAGTTCATGGGCGAGGAATTCACAGCCAAGGATTTCCGCACCTGGGGCGGGACGCTGATCGCAGCGGTCGCGCTTGCCGAACGCCCTCCGGTGAAGACCGAGACCGAAGCGAAGCGAACGGTGGCAGCAGTGATGAGAACCGTCGGCGAGCGGCTTGGCAATACACCGGCGGTCGCGCGGGCTTCCTATGTCAGCCCAGCCGTGGTCGACCAGTATCTGGACGGACGAACGCTGGACGATTTCCGCCCGCGGCATTTGCGCATCGTCAGAGCGCGTGAGACGGGTCTGGATCTCGAAGAACAGGCACTTGTCAGCTTGCTGCGGTCGTGGCGAATACGTAGCGCTCGCAAAGCTGCGTAGAATTGCGTTCGGATCTCGGCTGGGGGTGATCGCTACCGCGACGAAAAGGAGGACGAAACGTGGCTCGAAAGACGGTGCTCGTCTGTGACAACTGTGGCAACGAAATCGACGAAGGTAAGGGCGCGTCGATGCGGATCAACTATTCCGACGCGCGCCGCGGCTCGAAGCAGGCCGATCTGTGCGACAACTGCGCCGGTGGGATGCCAGGTCATGCGGCGGCACGACGCGGGCGCCGCCCGAAGTCGGTTGCCGCGTAGTGCGCTGACGTTCCTCTCGCTGTAAGAGCCCCTTTCACGATGAAGCGCTGAGCCGCCGGGCCCGCTGAACGCCGCCTGGCGGCGTCCTCAGTCCCGTATTTGTTCGATACGAACGCTCCCTGCGTCCTTGCCAGCCACCGCCCAGCGCACCCCGGCGACGAGGCCACATCATGAAAGGAGCTCTAACCAGAAACCGCAAAAGACCGTCAGACCGCGTCACTAGGATGGGCCGATGGCCCTGACGCTGCTTGCGGGCCCTGCGAACGCGGGCAAGGTAGCCCTCCTGTTGGAGCGCTACCTCACGGCCCTCGACCGGGAGCCCTTTTTGATCGTGCCGAACCGGTCGGACGTCGGACGGGTCGAACGCGAGCTGCTGGCGTCCTGCGGAGCGTTGCTGGGCGGCCAGATCGGAACGTTCGACGACTTGTTTCGCCGGCTGGCGAGGGACGGTGGTGAGCACCGGCCGGTCGCAACCGACGCGCAGCGCGCACTGATCGTCCGCAGGGCACTCGCGCGGGCGCGGTTGAACGGCTGGACTCGCTCGGCCCGCTTCGCCGGTTTCGCGGATGCGCTTTCGTCGACGCTCGGCGAGCTCGAGTCGGGGCTCGTCGAGCCCGGCGAGCTCGACGGAGATCTCGCCGGACTGTACGCCGAATACCGGGCCGAGCTCGACCGGCTCGGGCTGTGGGATCGCGACCTCGAGCGCAGGGAGGCCGCCGAGCGCGTTGCCGGTGAGCTCGAAGCGTGGGCAGGGCGGCCCGTTTTCGCCTATGGCTTCGAGGACCTGACCGGTGCGCAATGGACATTGCTGGAGGCCCTCGCCGGCCGGGCCGAGGTGACCGTCTCACTCCCCTACGAGCCCGGCCGCCCCGCCTTTGCGTCGCTGGAGAAAACGGCCGCCGACCTGTCCGAGCTGGCTCGGCCGCGAATCGAGGAGCTGCAGCCGCGACCCGACGTGCGCCCCCCGGCCCTGGCGCATTTGGAGCGCGCGGTTTTTACGGTCTCCGAGCTTGGCCCGAAGATGCCTGCCGTTGAAATCGACGGCGCGCTTCGCTTCTTCGAAGGCGCGGGGCGCCGGGGCACGCTCGAGTGCGTGGCCGAGGAGCTGCTGGCGCTTATCCGTGGCGGCACCCGCCCGGAGGAGATTGCGCTCGTCTGTCCGCGGGTCGAGCCTTACCGTGCCTCGCTCGAAACCGCACTGGGCTCGCTGGGGGTGCCGTATTCAATCGAAGGGCGGATCCGCTTCGACCAGACCGAGCTCGGGCGCGCACTGCTCTCGCTGCTTCGGTTCGCCTGGCAAGGCGGCGGCCGCGGCGAGCTGTACGGCTTCCTGCGTTCGCCCTACTCGGGTCTAGCGCGTGCGAGCGTCGACTGGATCGAGGGACGCCTGCGCGGCCGCGCCGTCGAGGCGGGCGACCGGACGGAAGAGGAGACGATGCGGCTCCGCGACGGCCACCCGCTCCCGCCCCTCGAGCTCCTCCGCAAGGCTCAGTCGCCGCTCGACTCGGTGCAAGACCTCGCGCGCTTCATGCTCCGTGCAGCGCACGGGCTCGACTCGCCACCGGTAGGAGAGGGCTCGCGGCAGGACCTGCGCGCCTTCGAGGCGCTCTCCCGGCTCGTCGGTGAGCTCGAGGGCTGGCTCGCTCTTGGCGGCTCGTTGACGACCGACGAGATCTTGTCCGCCCTGGAACGCACTTCGTGTTCCGGGATCCGGGGAGGCCCCTCGGAAGCCGGCTGCGTCGACGTGGTCGATCTCCTGCGCGCCCGGACGCGTCGCTACGAGATCGTGTTCGTCCTCGGCCTCGAGGAGGGGACGCTGCCACGCCGAGGCGAAAGCTCCCCGTTCCTGGATGAGGAGGAGGCGCGCGAGCTCGACTCGCGCCTGCGCCACTCGCGGCTCGCGAAGCCGGACCCGGTCGAGCGCGACCGCTACCTCTTCTACACGGCCTGCACGCGCGCCACGCGGCGGCTCTACCTCGTCCGCGAGGCGGCGAATGACGAGGGCGGGCCGCGCGAGCCGAGCCCCTTCTGGGACGAGGTTCGCGATCTGTTCGCAGAGGACGAGGTGCGCCGCGCCACGACGCGGCGGCCTCTCTCGGCACTCACGTGGCCGGTCGAGCAAGCGCCCACCGACCGCGAGCGCCTGCGCGCCCTCGCCTCGCTCGTTCCCGCCGACGAGGAGGCCGCGCGCTCGCTGGCGCAGGCGAACGGCTGGGAGCGGCAGCTCGATCGCGCGCTCGGCGCCTTCGAGCGTCGGACTCGCCTTTCGCATCCGCTCGTGCTCGAGGAATTGCGCGCGAAGACGAGCTTCGGCGTCACCGAGTTGGAGACATTCGCGGACTGCTCCTCGATCTGGTTCGTGGATCGCCTGGTCGGGCCGCGTACGATCGACCAGGTCGTCGATCCACGCCTACGCGGCCAGGTCGCGCACAGCGCGCTGCACAAGTTCTTTGTGGGCATCCCGAAGCGGCTCGGCGTCGAGAAGCTCGGGCCGGAACAGCTCGACGAGGCGCTCGAGCTCCTGCGCGAGTGCCTCTCGGAGGCGATGGCGGGGGTTCGGATGGAGCTGACCGATCTGCAGCGGCGCGAGCTCGAACAGGGCCTGCTGCGCGATCTCGAGGCGTTCCTGCGCGACGAGGCCGCCTCGGAGCTGCAGCTGGTGCCGCGCCGCTTCGAGGTCTCGTTCGGCTCCGAGCGCTCGCCGCAGGAGCTCCAGCGCGGGCTCGATCTCGGCACGTTCACGCTTTCCGGGAAGATCGACCGGATCGATCTCGACCCGTTCAGCGCCCGCGGGATCGTCCAGGACTACAAATCGGGCAAGACCGCCCACTCGGCGGCGCAGATCGAGTCGGAGCTGAAGCTGCAGATCCCGCTCTACATGCTCGTGCTCCGCGATCTCGTCGGCGTCGAGCCGCTCGGCGGGATCTACCGTGCCCTCTCCGGCAAACGTGACGCGCGAGGGCTGCTTCGCGCGGATGCCAAGGAGGACGGCGTTCCGGGCTTCTCACGCAACGACTATCTCGACGAGGAAGCCTTCTGGGGTCAGGTCGAGCGGGCGGAGGAGCTCGCCCGTGGCTTTGTCGAGCGGATCCGCGGCGGAGACGTCCGCCACGACCCGAAGGGCGGCGACTGCCCGCCCTGGTGCGAGCTCTGGCGGATGTGCCGGGTGAGGCGAGCATGAAGAAACTCGGTCTCCCGAGCGAAGCGAGGGGACCGGCCAACCCCGCGGAAAATGCGCAGCATTTTTCGCGGATCAATCCGGAGCAGCGAGCCGCGATCGAAGCGCGTGGGCACGTCTTCGTTTCTGCGGGCGCAGGCACCGGCAAGACGCTGGTGCTCGTGGAGCGGTTCGCGAAGGCGGTCTGCGACGAGGGCCTCGACGTCGGCTCGGTGCTCGTGATCACATACACGGAGCGTGCGGCCGGCGAGCTGAGGGGCCGCATCCGCCGCGAGCTGCTCGACCGCGGCCGGGACGATCTCGCGCGCGAGCTCGACGGCGCCTGGATCTCGACGATTCACGGCTTCTGCCATCGGCTCCTGAAGGCGTATCCCTTCGCGGCCGGACTCGACCCCCGTTTTCGCGTGCTCGACGACAGCCAGGCGCGTGTGCTCCGCAGTGAGGCGTTCGAGGAGGCTCTGGCCGAGTTCTGCGCCGGCGACGATCCGCGCCGCCTGCGTCTGCTCGCGACCTACGGCGCCGGCGGCCTGCGACGGATGCTGACCGGCGTCTACGAGACGTTGCGGGCCGCCGGCCGCCCGCTCGAGCTCCGCCTCGGCGAGGGCCCCGCGCTGGCGCAGCGCGTCGAAGCGCTCCGAGAGGCCGCGCGCTGCCTCGTGGACGAGGACGGGTACGAGGAACAGCACGCACAGGCCGCCCGCATGCTCGAGCTGCTCGAGCGCGACCGCCAGACCGAAGCTCTGCTCGACCTCTCCGAGTTCGCCACGCGGGGCGGACCGCGCGAGCGCTTCGCGAGCTACGAAGCCGCGCGCAAGGCCGTTGAGCAGACGGCGCTCGACGAGCTGGCGACCCGCGACCGTGATCTGCTCCAAGAGCTGCTCGAGGCCTTCGCGCGCGCGTACACGAGTGCGAAAGAACGTGAGTCCGGCGTCGACTTCGAGGATCTGCAGCTGACCGCGCGCGACCTGCTGCGCGAGCACGAGGAGATCCGGCAGCGCGAGGCCTGGCGCTTCCGGGCGGTGATGGTCGACGAGTTCCAGGACACCAACCGCCTCCAGTGCGACCTGATCGATCTGATCGCCGGCGAGGAACTGTTCTTTGTCGGTGACGAGTTCCAGTCGATCTACGGCTTCCGGCACGCCGATGTGAACGTCTTCCGCGAGCGGCGCGACGAGGCGGGCACCGTACTGCCTCTGACTCTCAACTACCGGTCGCGCCCCGAAGTCCTCGCCGCAGTCAACCATCTCTTTGGCTCCGATTTCGGCGACGAGTTCCAGCCGCTTGCGGCCTCGGGCGACTTTCCCGACCCAGTCTTCGGGACGCCGGTCGAGCTCCTCGTCACCGACAAGTCGAGTTACAGCGGGACGGCGACGCACTGGCGCCGGGGCGAGGCTCGCTCGGTCGCGCGCCGGGTCAAGGAGCTCGTCGAGACAGGTATCGCGAAGCCGGGCGAGATCGTGCTCCTCTTTGCCGCGGGAACGGACGCCGAGTGGTACGAGCAGGAGCTGCGCGAGCTCGGCCTGCCGACTTATCGGACAACCGGCCGCGGCTACTTCGGCCAGCAGCAGGTCGCCGACCTGCTCGCCTATCTGCGGTTGCTGCACAACCGCTACGACGACGAAGCGCTCGTCACCGTGCTCGCCTCGCCGTTGGTCGGCGTTTCCAACGACGCGCTCGTGCTGCTGCGGCGGGCGGCGCCGAAGCGCCCGCTCTTCAAGGGGCTCGAGCGAACCGTCCCAGAAGGGCTCGACCCGCGCGACGAACGGCTGTTCCAGGCGTTCCGCCAGCGCTTCGAGCGGCTCGTCGCGGCGTCGCGGACGCTCTCGCTCGAGCGGCTCTGCGAGGAGATCGTCGCCGCGCACGATTACGACCTCGCCGTTCTCGCGCAGTGGGACGGGCGGCGCCGCTACGCCAACCTCCGCAAGCTGGCCCGGCTAGCGCGCTCCTACGAGGAGCTGCGCGGCGCCGACATCGAGGGCTTCGTCCGCTTCGTCCGCGAGCAAGACGAGGCGGGTGCGAAGGAGCTGGAGGCAGTGGCCGAGGAGGAAGACGCCGACGTCATCCGACTGCTGACCATCCACGCCGCCAAGGGCCTCGAGTTCAAGGTCGTGGTCGTCGCCGACGCCGGCCGAGACCGCGCGGCGCCCGGTGCCGACGAGATCCTCGCGCTGCCGGACGGGCGGTTCGGCTTCCGCGTCGCCGATCCCGCGACCGGAGTCCGCAAGCCGACGACGGCGTACGAGGAAGTGCGCGCAGCTAGCCGAGAGGAGGCCGAGGCGGAGCGGCGCCGGCTGTACTACGTCGCGATGACGCGCGCCGTCGATCGACTGATCGTGGCCGGCTCGATCGATCCCGAAAAGGCTGCGGACGAGCGAACGCCGATCGGCTGGGTTCTCGGTCGGCTCGAGATCCCTGCCTTCGACGACGCTGCGGACGGCCCGGTCGAGCTCGAGCGCGACGGAGCGCGGATCCTGCTCCGACTCGACCGTCTCCGGCCGGAGCCGGCGGTCGAGCCCGTGGCGGAGCCGTCCGCCGAGCCGGGCCAGCTCGCGTTGTTCGAGCCGAACGGCTCCGACGGGTCGGCTCCCGTGAGCGCTCCGAAACTGCCGCCGCTCGAGGCGGTGCCGGAGCCGCCGCTGCACCACGTCCGGACGCTCTCGTACAGCGCGCTCGCCCTGTTCGAGTCGTGCCCGTACCGCTACTACGCGGAGCGGGTCGCCGGAATGCGGCCCGGTCAGGCCTCGGGCTCGGTGCCGGGACACGCGGGGCTGGCTGCCACCGAGATCGGCGACAGCGTCCACGTCCTGCTCGAGGCGCTCGATCTCCGCGACCCCCGGCCGCCCGACCCGCAAGCGCTCGCCGAGACCGTCCGCGCACGCTACCCCGCCGCAACCGACGAGGAGCTGGAACGGATCGCCGGGCTCGTGGGGGCCTACTGTGCCTCGGAGCTGGCCGCGCGCATCGCGGCGCTCGAGGGCGCGGCGCCCGAGCGCCCGTTCGCCTTCGAGCACGACGGCGTCCTCCTGCACGGCCGGCTAGACGTTCTCTATCGCGACGGCCCGCGCGCGGTGGTCGTCGACTACAAGACGAACGTCCTCGAGGACGCGATTCCCGAGGAGCTGATCGAGCGCGACTATCGCCTGCAGCGGCTCGTCTACGCGCTGGCGTGCTTCCGCGCCGGGGCCGAGGAGGTCGAGGTCGTGTACCAGTTCCTGGAGCGGCCCGACCCGGCCGTGATTACGAGCTTCGTCCGCGCTGAGCTGCCTGCACTCGAAACCGAGCTCTCCGAGGCGATCGCAATGATCCAAGAGGGCATCTTCAAGCCGACGCCGAGCGAGTTCATCTGCTCGGGCTGTCCTGTTCTCGACGTCGTCTGCGCCGGACCGCGACTGCGGCAGCATCCGGAGACGGCGATCCCGGCCGAGATCGCCGTCGGTTAGCGTCGCCGGCGTGGCGCGGAGCTACGTCCACGAGGCACGGCGTCACGTCGGCCCGAAGCGGGCGCGGATCGTGCCGATCATCGAGCGCCTCGCGGCCGAATATCCCGAGGCGAAGATCGCGCTCCGCTACCGCACCGAGCTGGAGCTGCTCGTCTCGGTGATGCTCTCGGCGCAGACGACCGACGTGAACGTCAATCGCGTCACCGAGCGGCTGTTCGAGAAATACAAGCATCCGGCGGATTACCTCGCCGTCCCGCAGGCGGAACTCGAGCGCGACATCTACGCGACCGGGTTCTACCGCCAGAAGGCGAAGGCGCTGCGCGCGACGATGGCGATGCTGCTCGAGGAGTTCGACGGCCGCGTGCCGCGCAGGCTCGAGGACCTCGTCCGCCTACCGGGCGTGGCGCGTAAGACGGCGAACGTCGTCGCTGCCGAGCTAGGCGATCCGCAGGGAATTGTCGTCGACACACATGTGCGCAGGCTCTCGCAAAGGCTGGGGCTGACAAGACAGGAGGACCCGGTCAAGATCGAGCGCAACCTGCAGCGGCTTGTGCCGCGCGACCGTTGGGGTCTCTTCCCCCACCTGCTGATCTGGCACGGCCGCCGCGTTTGCATCGCACGCGCACCCCGCTGTGAGGACTGCGTCGTCAACGACCTCTGTCCTTCGAGCCGCGTCTAGTGGCCGAGACCGCGCTCGTCGTCCTGCTACCCGAGCTGGAGACGCTGCTCGGCAGCTGGCGGGATCAGCACACAACCGACGGCCCTCGTGGAATGCCGCCGCACGTGACGCTGATCTTCCCGTTCGCGGACAGCTCAGGAGTCGAGGACAAGCTCGAAGCCCTCGGACGCCTGTTCGCTTCGTTCGGCCCGTTCGAGGTCGCTCTTGGCGAAACGGCGAGATTCCCTGGGCTCCTCTACCTCCGGCCGGAGCCCGCCGAGCCCCTCGTTGCGATCACCGAGGGCTTGGTGCGGGCGTTTCCCGAGTTTCCACCGTATGGCGGTGAGTTCGACGAGATCGTCCCGCATGTCACCGTCGCCCTGGGCGGCGACGACGTCCTTGCTGCCGTGGAGCGAGAGCTGCAACCGCAATTGCCGGTGAAGACCCGCGTCGAGCGTGCGTGGCTGGTCGAGGACAGCCCTACCGGCTGGCGCCGCCACAGCGGGTTTCCGCTCGAACGGCGCACATCCGTTTGAGGTGCGTCACACCCGGCCGCGTACGCTCGAAAGTGTGCGGGAGATCGACCTCGCCGTCTTCGCGGACGCCCTCGCCGGCGAGTCGGCGGCGCTGTCCGCGCGAGCGGAGCGAATCCGCTTGAAGCTACGCCAGGCCAAGATCGAGCGGCGCGCCCGCAACGACCTCACCGCCGCGACCGTCGATCGACTCGAGTCGCTCGGCCTGCTCGGCGGCATCCACGAGCGGTCGGCGCACGCCGAGCTCCGCGAGCTCGAGGAGTCACTCACGGCGCTGGAAGAGCTGCAAGCGTGGGTCGAGGCCGAACTCGCGGCTACGACGAACGCGGCGTGATCGCGACCAGCAGGCCGCCGTCGTCGTCGTATGCAGGGAAGAAGTCGGCGGTGACCGGTTTCCGCTGTCCGGCTCGAGTCCTCAGCTCCAGCCGTTCGCCGAGGCGCCGCACGCCCCATTCGAGAGCCAGCTGGGCAGGGTTGCGGCCGTCCTCGTAGCCGGTCAGGCCGAGGCTTTCCATGACCTCGCGGCCCATCAGCTCGTCTTCTCTATAGCCGGTCAACTCGAAGACGCCGCGGCCGGAAGCCAGGATCCGGCTCTGCTGATCGCAGACGACGAAGCCGGTCCCGGGCGCCGGGTAGTAATCGTCCATCAGCTCGAACAGGAACCCGAAGCCGCAGCGGTGGCACGCGACCGCTTGGCGGGTCAGGCCTTCCTGGCGGTCGTGGTCGATCGACCGTTCCCTGCAGTTCGGGCAGATGAAATAAGGCATGGGATGACGGTAGCGAGCGGGCTCTGCCTCAGGTCGAAGTCGTCCGGCGGCGTCGCCCGCGGAGCGCGCGTGGGTCGAGCCTCAGAAGCGGCGGCAGTTGCGCCCGACCGATCTTGTCGCCGCCGATCCAGCCAAGCCAGCGGAAGAAAGCGAGCTGCAGGATTGTCGTGAAGACGATCCAGCCCCAGCTCCACCAGTAGCCGAAGCCCCACTTGAGCTCGGGAATGTTGTCGAAGTTCTGCCCGTAGAGCCCGACGATGAAGGTGGGCACGAGCAGAAGTGACGCGATCACCGTCAGCCGCTTGACGACCTCGTTCTGGTCGTTCGCGATCTTCGCCTGGCTGTAGTCCCGTGCGCTGGCGAGCAGGTCTCGCGAGAGGTCGAGGCCGTCCATCGCGCGCAGCAGCTTGTCGTAGGCGTCCGTGAAGTTCAGCTCGATCTCGCGCGGCAGGAGCTCCGGGCCCTCGCCGACGTCGATCCGCCGGTCGACGAT
>Ga0066708_10000365_pt1 | contig 12008 bp, 7 predicted proteins | sample GraSoiAngelo_157_FD_66504 | JGI IMG/M metagenome (GOLD analysis project Ga0066708, IMG submission 66504) | Grasslands soil microbial communities from the Angelo Coastal Reserve, California, USA - 14_1009_16_20cm | ecosystem: Environmental > Terrestrial > Soil > Grasslands | place: USA...
ACTTTTGCAATCCATCTTCGGGCATGCCCCCTGCAGCTTGAGGCTGATTCTTCGTACATCGCTTACACCACTGGCGGGCGATTCTTCATCAGCGGCTCGGAGCACCGCATTCAGGAAGCGCTCTCGGACAGGCGGCTTGCTGCGTACGTAGCAAAGCACAACGATTTTCAGATGTCGCCGGCATCGCTTACCACGGATGACTGGCCGTATTTTTACCAGCATGAACCTGGGCTGCCGGCATCGGTGATTATCATCTCTGTGGCGCTAGTCATTCTCTGCTGGATGCTGCTGCGCGACACGGGCGCTGGGCTGCGATCTACGCGTTGGCACTTCTTCTTTCTCGGCGCCGGATTCCTTTTGCTCGAGGCCCAGATTGTCAGCAAAATGGCGCTGTTATTTGGAACCACGTGGATCGTGAATTCGATCGTTATTTCGGGCCTGCTTTTACTGATTGTCGCCGCCAATTTTCTGGTACAGCTCGTGCCTCGCTTCCCAGTCGGCATTGCTTATGTGGGGATCTTCTTAACCTTGTTTGTCAGCTATGCAGTTCCTCTCGAAAAACTGTTCTTCGCTGCAATGTGGGCGAGAGTGCTAACGGCCATGATAGTCCTCTGCCTTCCGGTATTCTTCGCTGGCATCATATTCGTTCGCAGTTTTGCTCGAGAGGGCTTTCGAGGGGAAGCTCTCGGTTCCAACCTAATGGGCTCCATGGTTGGGGGAATTCTAGAATCGGCATCGCTATGGACCGGGATCCGGTTTCTGCTCGTTCTTGCGGCCTTGCTCTACCTGGCTTCGTGGATCGCGCTTGCGGTTGAGAAACCAGCAAGGCTGCGACAAGAGAAAACATCCGAAGCAGATGTAAGCCCGGAGCGCGAGTTAGCGACGGCGCCGTAGCCGCTTATTAAAGGCGCGAAGTTGCCCGCACACTCTCTGTGTCTTCTTCGTCAATGAATGCGAAGCGTGTTACTACAAACAGCAAGACAGCCAGCGGGCCTGCCACCAGGTAAAAGTGGTTTGGGCTATAAGAGATACATATCGGCGCCACGAACATTAATGCCGCAGTACGTGTGCTGAAACGCCCAACTCGGTCGCCAGTCGCTTCCGAGTCGATGAACCGACTTAAGGTGATCGCGATTGGGATGAGAAGAATACTCAGATCGTGGATGAGCAAGTAGTAGCTCAGCAGGGCGCTGGTCAGAACAGCGATTAAAAATGCATCTGAATTCCTTTGGCAACCAGGGCGGAGGCTTGCAACTAAAAATAGGATCAGCAATGACAACCCAGCCGTAGCCCACGTGATCCAGTTCCCCGGAAGATGACCGCCCGCGATTCCGAATATCAGGCCACGCAGATTGGGCATAAGATTCGGGGGGAGTGGATACCAGAGGTGACCCGGCATCGGGCGCGACTGGGCTCCGAAAGTGAGCAGCGATTGCGCGTATATTCTTGCTTGAGCTAGCCCAACCAACAGCACTGATCCCGCTACGGCCAGCGTACCTGTGATCGCTGCACCCGCGGCGCATCGCCAGCGCCGCCAAGCCAGGAACAACAGCGCCACAGGGATCACTACATGAAACTTGAATGCCCCCACACCCAGAATTGCTCCGGCCGTGAACTCGTTACCACTCTCGAGTGAAACCAGCACCAGGGTGAACAGTGTGAGTAGGAAAATCGAATCCTGTCCCTGGATCAGTGCTGCGGCTATGGGGAGATAAGCGAGAAATAATGCCGCCGGCAACCAGCGATAAATTCGTGCCAGGTTTTCCAGCTTTGGCCGGAGAAGCTGATAGCTGACCGCGAGCAGGATTGCATTCAACCCCAGAAACGCGAAATACGCGGTCCGGTAACTCAGAAACGAAAACGGGACAAACAGTAGGGCTTCATATGCAGGGCGTATGAATGGCAGAGCCATATCAGCCTGGCTCACAACTTTGTTCTGAAAATATCTTTGGGACTCGTAATCATACAACTCGTGTGCGTGTCCGGAGCGGACCATGTATCCAGCGGTGTAGAGTTGCCGGAAATCGGAGCGGCCGCCGAGGAAGATTGAGACCGTGAAAACCCAAGTCCACAAATGAATCCCGATTAGGTACGCCGGCAGACCCAGGGCAAGGGCTTTGACGTAGTATGGTGCTTGTGGCATTTTCGCGGTTGTTTCTGCAACAGCCAAAGAAAACTCCTCGACCTCGGACTGAGATGGAAATGATAACTTGTTCGGGCGAGGAGACGGCAGTGGCGAGGGAGGCACAGATCACCATTCCTGAGCGCATAGTGCGAGGCTTGGCAGTTTTATTTGTGCTGACACTGTTAGTGGGGTTTGTGGTTTCGAGCCTTCCGCAAAGGATTAATGACCTGGATTTTTCTGAATACTACAGCGCAGGCCAGATCATACGGCAAGGTCTGGGCAGACAACTCTATGATTTGAAGGTTCAACTTGATTTCCAGTTAAGGATTGCGAAACCGCATGTCTTTTACAACCACCCCCCCTTCGAGGCGCTACTGTTCGCGCCATTCACGTTTCTGAGCTATCGTGCCGCGTACATTAGCTGGGTGCTCATCAGTGTGGGACTGCTGGTTTGCGCTGCGGTGATCATCGAATCAAATACCAAAGTAATTTTGGCATCGTCGCAGTATGCAAGAATGCAGGCCGATTTTGGCCTAGTCCTGCTGCTGTTTATGACCTTTGCTCCTGTGACTACCTGCCTGCTGTTAGGACAGGATTCACCGCTCCTGCTTCTCATATACACTCTGACGTTTGTACTTCTCCGTCGTAGGAAAGAATTTTGGGCCGGGTGCCTAATGGCGGGCGGTCTGTTCAAGTTTCACTTGATTGTGCCGTTCGTACTGGTTCTGGTTTTGCGCCGGAAATGGTCTTTCCTGCAGGGGTTCGTGCTGGTCGGAGCTACGTTGATTGTGATTTCGATCTCGGTCTCCGGACCGTCGGTTCTCGTGATATATCCCAGATTCCTGTTGCTTAATCCGATCTATCAGCAAGTTGCCGGCTTTGCTCCGGAATATATGCCAAACATCCGGGGATTCGTGCAGCTCCTCTTGAATGGGAGAGCGGCAGCTATTTCGGCCGTACTGATCGCCGGGGGCTCGGTGGCGGCGATATGGTTCTCGGCAAGAAATTGGAATGACGAACAGTTGGGGCTCTCCTTTTCAGCGGCAGTTCTAGCCGCGCAGATGGCCAGTTATCATCTCTATAACTACGATCTCACACTGTTATTACTTCCCGTTTCAATCGTGTGTGGAGAACTGGCCGGGCAGGGGCGTGCCCTCTTCAGGCCCGTGTTGCTCGTCGCCCTTATTGCCTTGTTCATTCCGCTGCTGCATCGTTTGCTTCTCCTGCATAGCATGTACGCGCTGATGTTCATACCGATTACGATGCTATTTGTCGAGATCATCCGGGTTAAATGCGAGTTGTACCAGCAAATGGCGCCAATGTGAAAGTACGCATCTTAGGTGCGTACAACCGAATCCTGTCACGTTTTCACGATCCGAAAGAGAGCGGTAAACTCCTCGGCTGCAACAAGCTGCCCTGCTCTATTTGAGCGGACTTGCCGGAGTGCATCAGCACAGCAAAAATGGAAACCGGAATCGCAACAAGATAAAAGTGTGCTGCGGAGACCGCCATGAGAATGGGGGCAGCGAGAACGAGGGCCGAAGTTCTGAAGAGATTCTGACCTTTCCCTTCCGAGAAAAGACAGTGATCAAGGACGAGAAAGAGAGGCACGATCATGATCGTAAGGTCATGAATCAGCAAATGGTAGCTGACCAGGCCGCTTGCCGTGATGCCCAGCAAAAAAGCATCCGTGCGTTGCAAGTGGCGGCCACACCAGCACTCGCCGTGCCCGTCAGCGATAATACGTACAAACCCGATCCATCCGGCAATTTGCAGACCCAAGAAAATAGCGGGAATCCCAAGAGCCAAGGCGCGCACGTAATAATGGACGGCGAGCTTATTTTTCTCGGTTGCATTAATAACTTCTGCCGGCATATGTTAGAGCCTTCGCTGAAGTGAGGCTAGTTTTTCACGCTGTACAATATGCATCCTCGGCAACGTTGGACCAAGACAAACAGGAAACCGCAAATCAGCAGCGACACGAGATAGAAATGTCCTGGAATGACGAAGACAAGCATCGGTGCCACAAGCATCAGCGCCGCGCTGTATTTGGCAAAACGTGAAAGCGCCTCGTCGTATTCGCGGCTAATGAAGCGATTCAGCGTCAGCAAAACCGGAATAAGCAGAACAGCCAAATCATGGATGAAAAGGTAATAACTCACGACAACGCTAGCGACAACTGCAATCAAGAACAGCTCCTCGCGTTTAGCATTGGCGTGAACGCGTGCCGCAACCCAGATCAGCACGAAAATTGAGCCCAGTGCTGTTGCGGCTTGAATCCATATTGCCGTTATGTGCCCTGCGAAGAGTCCGGCAATGAGGCCGCGCAGGTTCGCCATAAGGGTAACGCGAAGGGGAAATTTGATCGGATCTGTGGGATCTATACCCGCGCCCACCGATAAGAGCGAGTGGGCAAAGACAACCGTCTGAACCCAGCCGGCAACCATAACTGAGATCGCTGCCAGCACGAATGTCGCCATCGTGAACCCTGCCGAAAACCTCCAACGTCGCCAGAAGAGGAACAGGAGGGCGATGGGGATTACGATCTGAATCTTGAACAGTCCCATTCCAACGAGCAAACCGGCACTGAGATCACGCCCGCGTTGCAAACAAACCAGAGCTGCGCACAAACACGCAACAAGTAAGATGGAATCTTGTCCTTGCATGATTGCTAGGGCGATTGGATAAAAGACAAGGAACAGTGCGACGGGCAGGCCCTTCCACTCATTTCTGAGATTCGCCGTGTTGTCGTGCAAAAGCACAAAACACAAAGCTAATAGTCCAAAGTTGACAATCATAAACGCGAGATATGCGTTCCGGTAGGGCAAAAGCGAGAGCGGCGCGAAAAGCAACGCCTGATAAGCTGGACGAATGAATGGCAGTGCGCGCTCATCGTCGGATACCAATGAGTCTTGAATCTGCCGTTGCAGACGATAATCATAGAGTTCATGCGAGTGTCCGGTTCGCAAGATATACCCCGCCGAGTAGAGCTGACGAAAATCGGCATGGCCACGAAGGGCATTGGGGAGAAAGCTGAGCCATGCCAAAAATTGAATGCAGAAAAGCAAAGGTAAAGCACCAAGTAGGAAGTCCCGCAGATAATTCGTCCGTGCGTTCCCGGAGTTATCGGAAACGAGAGTGGCTTCCGGCTTCTCCGCTCCAGGTGAACTCACGGGCATGCCAGACTTTTCCGCACCATAAAAAGGAAAGTCCAATTGCTTGGTGAACTCAGGATTTTGCAAGTGTGGTATTCGCGAACTATATAATCCGCGACCGGGTCTGCAACAACAGCAGCCATAGGAGTGCCAGGCCAAGATCGGGGAATCTTTTCTACAAAGGTTGATTCGAACAGCACCGCTGATGTGCGATTGTACCTTAGGTTCGCCAGGATCTCGTCCGCCTGTTCTGCTGTGTTCATTCCGGGCTGAAAGTATTCATAACGGGTTGGGTTGAAGGTAGCGGTAAGGTAGTAATAAAGAGGCAAGTAGGGATAGACGACAATGCTACCTCCTGCCGGCACGTGAGCCTGAACGTAGTCAATAACAGTATCGGGCGCAGGAGTGCTTACTCCTCCACGGCGGGTTGCAACTGCTGAATGCGCGCTCCACGTTCTCTGCAGCAAGGGCGCGGCAAACAGCAGACCTGCGATTGCGACATAGGCGATCAGCAAGGGCCGGAGGCGCTGGAAGATTTGTCTGCGAATATCGCGTCCATCCATGACCCAAGCGAGTGGCAAACAGAAGAGCGGCAGCAGATACATGAAATGTAAAATGTCCGCTCTGCCGATCACGATTGAAAGCAGAAGTCCCGCCAAGGTTGCGCAGGTCAGCACGTAATAGCAGCATTTGGGATCTGCAGTTGGTCGCTGCCAAAGCCGAGACGTCCAGTACGCGCCAATGCCGAGGGCTAGCAACGGCAGAACCGGAACCAGAAAAGTGGGGCTCACTGCCACGGCAGCAATCAAACGCGCCACCCAAGGTCCGCTGCGAAACAACTCCTCTCGCGTGCCGTCGGACCAGTTTTGATATCCATACGGTACGTGGTTTGCGGTGGAATAATGCTGGAGCGGCCAGAACCAGTCCGCAACCATAAGCGCTAGGCTGTGCCGTGCAGCAAAATAAATTACGGTAAGAATGACAGGCCACACTAAGCCTGTTGCCATAGCTGCCATCAACGTCCGATTGCGAAGTCGCGGATCTTTCGAACCTATGAGAAGTAAGCCGGTTCCCAAACCGAGGCAAAGTCCCGCTCCTTTGGACTGCTCGAACAGGAAACACAGAGACGCGAACGAACTAGTCGCTACTGCCCAGCTTACTCGCGGCAACTCGATCATCCTCACCGCGAAATAGACCGCAAGCCCGGCGCACAGCGTGCTGTCCCAGTTGTGCAGCACGAGAAAACGAAACGGCAACGTGGTGAGCGTGACAAGTGACGCCACAAAAAAGGAAACTTCGGTGGAGCACACACGTCGCATCAGCATGTAGCTGACCACGGAGAATCCTGCGCCTATAACAGCCAGCACGGTTCGCGCGAGCGTAAACGAGCTGCCGAAGATCTTGAATAGAAAAGCAAGCCAGTAATAAGATCCGGGGGTAAAGTAGGAGAAGAAGTCACGATATACAACTTGGCCACGCAGAATGCGTTGCGCGCCCTGCAGCACGATGCCCTCGTCCGGTTCCATCGTCGTGTAACGACGGAACAGCAACAGATAACCAAGCGAAGACAAAAAGATAAACAGCGCGATCTGCCGGTCTCGAGAGAAATGCTCCGGCACTCGCGGCGCCAAGTTCACGGCTTTTTCGACGCTCGCCCTGCGTTCTGCTGACATTAATCGTTCGGTCACGCTGGCTGACATCATTGCTGCCTAGGCGGCATCGAAGATCCTGGCGAGGACCGCCGCCGGTAAACTTCGACCGCATCTATCTCTGACATGCGCGAGTAGTTGCCATTGATGGCGGCTTGCAAGTTCTGAATGTCTGCCAGCGATAAGCTGTTAAAGTACTCACTAGAGCGGTTGATAACAACTACCTGGGCCACACCGCAGGAGACTGCATTCAGAATTTTTCCCTTTGAGACGATGTGATATCGCGCTGCCTCCTCAGTGCCAATCTTATCCATGATCCGGAAGGTGAACTGATCCTCGAGCGCAGGGAAATATTGTCGGCCTGATTCGAACACATACCCTGGGAAAAGCGAGAGCACCACGTCACCAGGGTTGCTGCTGGATTTTACTGCTGCGGTGATTGTACGGTACGAGCTCATCTTCCATTCGGGATTTCGTGAATACTCCCATACTTCGCGGTGCAGGCCGTAGGCAAGGAGTAGCGGGACCAGCGCAGCCAGCACGTAAATGATTCTCTTCCCGGGTGAAGTCGCTGTCCGCAGCGCTTCGGCTAGGAAGGGTATGAAAAATGGAACCAAAGGTGCGATGAAGTATTGGTCGTAAGGTGGAAATGCAATCAACGAAGTAGCCACAAATACGAACGTTAGCGAAAGAGTCAGCTCAAAATACCGATAATCCTGATCGGAGTATAAGCGGTCATGCCGCTTGCGCAACTTCCAGACACTCACAATCCCGGCGACTGCGAGCCCTGCCTGAATGGTGAAATAAGGATGCAGCCCCAGCAGCAGAACGAAGATGAACCCGAGATACGTAAGGAGCGCGGTGCCAGGATTTTGATAGCCGACGACGATCTTTCCGTTTTGAGGCAAGTAGCCGGCCTGCAAGCTGTGATATCGGATGTTATTAAACAGAAATGCCTGCGGATCGTGGACAAAGCTTAAAATCATGGGACAAAGTCCGAGAACAGCGCCGGCTGCAAACATTGCTGCGGCCCGATAACGCACATTCGCGCGACTCCGGTCTCGTAGCAGCAACCATATGAATGCCGCTGGAATCAGCGGCCCATAAAATGAGCGCGCCGAAGCACAAACACCGAGTGCCAGTCCGGCAGCGAAATACCATCTGCTTCGTCCCGTATGCAACGCGGCGTACAACGCAACCAGGACGATCGAAATCATCAGGTTCGAGAATGAAAATGTCTTAACCACGACGTTCCACGAGATCCAGTAGGGATCGAGGAGAATCGTCAGCAATGTCGCCAGTGCGACTCTAACCGGGAGTGTCTTCACCCGAAGCAGTCCAGAGCCCCAAAGGAGAGTTGCTGCCGCGCAAAAGACAGCGGACAGTATCCTCATCGCCACCAGAGAATTCGGACGGATCGCCCAGATCCAGCTATACACGTATGGCAGCAATGGTGCCTGTTGGTAGAAGAAGTCCTTATAGGGAGCTTTACCTTGCCAAACCAGCCGGGCAGCCGTGGTATAGAAACCTTCATCGGCGTCTACGCGTCGAACAGTCGCGTAATACACAAGAACGGCGAAATCCAGACAGCACAATAGAAGGACCAATGTCGGAGCCCTCCTGTGGCCGAATGCGGCGGACTCAGGAGCCACACCTTGTGGCGCCGACACTAGCGATGCGGGCATTCTTTACTCCCATGAGTCTTCGGGGCGCCACAAGTCTGTTGCGCAGTTGAAAACAGATTTGCGCTCTTGAGCACTTCGTAGGGATAGGGCTTGGGCTGAAGACTTTCATCGGGCTGCAATAACCACACGGTGCGATCGCTAAAGTAGCGAATCAATTCTGCGTTATCGGTCGGACCCATATCGCGCGCCCAAACGATCTTGGCGTGATCGATATCGGCCTCGTTGTATACCCACTCCATTTGCACAGGGTGATCAGCTTTGTAGCGTACGATAACCAAGTGACGTCCAGGGTACGTCTTCAGCTGTGCAGTGACCGGAGCTCGGCCTACGAGCGGCGAATCCGGCCAGCACCAGCCAACAAATGGCTCGGGAATACGGGCATCGCCAGCCGCAGCGCCAGCTCGCACGAGCAAGAGAAGGACGCAAATCACGAACACGGCGCGCACGAAAAAAGCTCCTGTTTGTCGAGTTCGACGATGCCACAACCGCAAGCGTCGCATAGCCTGTAACACCAGGCCATAAACCACAACAGTTGTTGCTGCTGCGTAGTGTGCCGGAGTCATGCAGCTTAGTAACGCCAAGCCAGCGAATGTAGTGCCACCGATAAGTAATAAGAAACGGGTCTTGCGACTGACCTGCTTCCATGAGAAGCCCGGCGGCAGTGCCCCAGCCAGCATGAGCATCGGGATCGTCATCGCAGGGCCGAGATAAAACAGCCATAGCGCCGCCGCTTTGAAAAGGACTGATTGCGACGGATGGGCACGCGCCACCTCGTGCTGAGCGAGGACCTGTCCAATATAGTAGTTCCGCATCACCGCATGATCGTACTGCACGTCTGGCCGCGCCTTATCCCAAAGAAAATACATCACCCCGTAATTCTCATTGTTAACCTGGTATCCCATGTGGAACGGGCTGCCTGTGGTCCTCCAGAAGTAGTAGCCCAGACCGGCAGCTGTGAGGCACATGACCAGCGCGATCGGAATGGCAATGCGCCAAAATAAAATGTGTAAGGGCGGCGCGCTGTTTCGGCCGAACATCCACGCGAACAGTGCGAACGCGATCGGAACACAGAAGAAGAGGCCTTCGTAAGGGCGGCTGCTGGCCAGGATTGCCAGACCCAATCCCATCAACAGAGAATCGCGAATCCGAAGGTGACGCCTGATCCGTGGCAGAGCTCCGATTACGAGCGCCCCTCCGATGGCAGTAACCGCTCCGCCGCGATAGCTATTTGCCCAATAGCTGAATGTCCCCAATCGAATCACGGCGAGAATGCCGCCCAACAGTGCCCAGAAGGGGGGCAGCCAGCCCTGCAATGCCCAACAGATCGCGGCGCACATTACCCCTGCCCCGAGCCAGACGCCCCAGAAAGGACGCCCAGCAATCACCTGACCCGCCGCCATGAAAATCGCCGGCCCGGGATAATACATCGAGGCATACGTGGGCTGTTGGTTGACGTGAAATGTTTCGAAGTGAACCCACATGGGGTGAGTCGGATTAGCCAAGCGGCCATGAGCCAGCGTATCTGCCAATAACAAGTGACTGAACTCGTCGTGAACTACAGGATTCGGTATAGGCAATATGGGCAAAAGAGCTAGGCGCAGTCCTAGGGCCGCTAATCCAACAACGAGCACAACTAGTCGCCGTCTCCGCGCCAAGCACGCAAGCCTGCGCTCAACCGGAAAGAAAAGGCGAGAGCCCAACTGCGGGAAAAAGAGTGCGATTACCAAAGTGACGAGGACCAGCCCGGTCTCGATCAGAAGCATGGGTTGAGGCTCTGCCTTGATATATCTAGCTTAACTGTCACGGCCTTCGAGCGCGGTTCGCAGGCTGGGAAGGGCGTGGAAAAAATGCCCGCAAGACAGCAGCCAACGCACACGGCGCGAGTCCTTATTGAATTCAAACGATTTACATCCTAGGCTCAAAGAATTGGCGGTCTAGCTCCTAGTTATGTAGCTCGCCTTGATTGTATTCTGGCGACCGGTCGGGGGAAAGTTGTGTACATTTGTTCACATTCACTTCCTGGTCCACGCGTCGAACCTCCCGAAGCCTATCACTTTTGAGTGAAGAACAGCAGCAGCTTGCAGCCAAATAGCCTTTAATTTATGCTACGGTGGTGATTTCAAGTCTGGCAGGTGAACTGCACCGACTTTGAATTCGCGCTCCCCTCCCCAAGACATTACCCTTCATTACCCGAAAGGATTACCAACTTGCAATCTCGCTCTAGAACGCACAAGCAGGTTGTCATTATTGGCGGGGGTCCGGCAGGACTGACGGCCGCGCTTGAGCTCTCTAAACAGAACGTTCCGGCGGTGGTGCTTGAAGCAGATAAGCAGGTTGGGGGGATTGCGCGCACGGTCAATTACAAAGGCTATCTCTTCGATATCGGAGGCCATCGCTTCTTCACCAAATGGGAGGAAGTGAATCGCATTTGGCATGAGATTCTGGGTGACAAATTTCTGACTCGCCCCCGAATGTCACGGATCTATTATCGAAAAAAATTCTTTCTGTATCCTCTCGTCGCCAAGAACGCACTTCTCGGTCTGGGAGCGGTCGAAACGATTCGCATCCTCGCGAGCTACTTGCGATCGTGGATTTCCCCCAGCCGGAAAGAGGAGAACTTCGAGGAGTGGGTTTCCAACCGCTTCGGCAAGCGTCTGTACGAAATCTTTTTCAAAACCTATACAGAAAAAGTCTGGGGAGTGCCTTGCACCTCCATCAGCGCCGACTGGGCTGCCCAGCGCATTCGCGGCCTTTCGCTGCTCACGGCAATCCGGAACGCGCTCCTGCCCAGCAAACAACCAAAAGCCAAGACCCTGATCGATGAGTTTCAGTATCCAGAGCGCGGTCCTGGGCAGATGTGGGAAACGCTCGCGGTGCAACTCGCGCACGCTGGATACCCCGTGCTGATGGAACGCCCGGTAGTTCGCATTCACCACTGCGGCGACAAAGTCACTTACCTGGTGACCCGTGGGAAGGATGGCGAGGAGAGCTTTGTCGGCACAGACTTCATCAGCTCGATGCCGATCCGCGAACTAATCAACGCCCTTGAGCCACAGCCGCCGCAAGCAATTCTCGAAGCGGCAAATAGACTTCGCTATCGCGACTTCCTGATCGTAAGTTTAATTGTGAATCGCAAGAACGTGACCCCGGATAACTGGATTTACGTGCACGAACCTGGAGTCAAGGTCGGCCGCATTCAAAATTTTAAGAACTGGTCTGCGGCGATGGTTCCGGATCCGAACAAGACTTGCCTCGGCATGGAATACTTTGTTTTTCAAAACGACGAACTGTGGTCGAGCTCCGACGAGCAACTTCTCGAGCTTGCCCGCCGTGAAATCGCGCAGCTTGGGCTAGTGCGTCGCGAAGAGATCGAAGACGGCATCGTCGTACGCAT
>Ga0066708_10000368_pt1 | contig 11966 bp, 12 predicted proteins | sample GraSoiAngelo_157_FD_66504 | JGI IMG/M metagenome (GOLD analysis project Ga0066708, IMG submission 66504) | Grasslands soil microbial communities from the Angelo Coastal Reserve, California, USA - 14_1009_16_20cm | ecosystem: Environmental > Terrestrial > Soil > Grasslands | place: USA...
CGCATCGAGAACTACCTCGGCTTCCCCACCGGTATCTCCGGCCAGGACCTGACCACGCGGGCCTCCATCCAGGCCCAGAAGTTCGGCGCGGTCATCACCAGCCCGGGCGCGGTCACCTCGCTCGACGACATCGCCGGACACGTCGTGGCCACGCTCTCCGACGCCACCCAGGTCGCGGGCCGCGCCCTCGTGGCCGCGACCGGCGCCCACTACCGCAGGCTGCCGGTGGACGGGCTGGCGCGCTACGAGATGGCGGGCGTCTACTACGCGGCGACCGAGCTCGAAGCCCGACGGTGCACCGGCGAACCGATCATCGTCGTCGGCGGCGGCAACTCCGCCGGCCAGGCCGCGATGTACCTCGCCGAGAGCGGCTCGTCGGTGCACGTCGTCGTGCGGCGACCCCTGGTTGCGACGATGTCCAGGTACCTCGTCGACCGCATCGACTCGCATCCCCGCGTGCACGTCCACGACGGCAGCACGGTCACGGCCCTCCACGGCGAGCCCACGCTGCAGCGCGTCACGGTCAGCGGCCCGGACAAACAGCTCGACATCGACTGCACCGCCCTGTTCTCGTTCATCGGGGCCGAGCCCAACAGCGCGTGGCTCGGCGGCGTCGCGGTCGACGAGCACGGCTTCGTGCTCACCGACCGCTCCCTCGATCGAGCGTTGCTCGGCGACGCGTGGTGCGCGATGCGACGTCGCCCACTGCCCTACGAGACGAGCCTGCCCGGCCTGTTCGCCGTCGGCGACCTCCGTTCCGGATCGACCAAGCGCGTCGCCGCGGCCGTCGGAGAAGGCTCGGCCGCGATCCGCTCGGTGCACGAGCACCTCGCGCTCACTGCCGACGCGTCGCCACCCGCGTAAGAGCTCATTGCAATGATCCCGGCGGGCTCCGCCGGTTCCGGGTCAGGGGTTTCCTCCGAGTAGGTGCCTGGCCTCGCGGGCGCCGTAGAGGACGATGACGAACCCGGCGACGGGGTCGGCCCACCACCAGTGGAACGCGGCGTTGGCGGCGAGACCGAGGAGGGTGGCTCCGGCCAGCGCGGCGTCCACCAGCGTGACCTTGCCTTCGGTCACGAGGACCGGATTGGCGAGGGCATGACCGGTGCGGCTCTTTCCCAGCGCGAGCAGGGCCATGACGACGAAGGTCGCCCCGGTCCAGCCCATTCCCAACGGGCTGGTGTGCGGGTGCGCGCCAACGGCCAGCACGACGGTCGCCTGGATGGTGAGGTAGAGCGCGAGGGCGACGAACGCGGCGCCGATGAAGCGCAGGGCGCGGTGCCGGCGGTCGGGATCGACGCCGGTGAGCTCCCACACCACCACCATCGAGGCGAAGATCTCGACGAGGGAGTCGAGCCCGAAACCGACGAGGGCCACCGACCGAGCCGAGCGTGCGGCGATGGCGAGGACGACGATCCCGGCCACGTTCCAGACCAGCGTCGCCCACTCCAACGCCAGACCCCGTCGGCGGGCCGCGAGCGCGTGCACAGCCCATGACGGTAAGGGCTACGAGCGCGCGGTGATCTCGCGATAGGTCGATCGACCTATTTCCTCGGGAGAGGCAAGGCGCAACCATGTGGGTCGAACAAACCCGGGGGGGGGCGACATGACGCTTGCGTCGACCAGGACGTGTGCGCCGAAGCAGCTTGTGAGGCGGGCGCGTCATTGGGCCGCCTTCTCTTTTGTGCTCGCCCCGTTACTGATCGCATCTCTTCTCGTCGCGCCTGCGGCCCACGCAGCAATCCTCCTCTTCGCCGATGGCTTCGAGAGCGGCAACCTTTCGGCATGGACTTCGGTCCAGACCGGTGCCGACGGCACCGCCACCGCCCAGAGCGTCACGGTCAAGACCGGCACCTACGCGGCGCGGCTGGCCGCCACCACAACGTCCGGCTCCTTTGCCTATGCCCGCGAGTCCCTGGCCAACGCGCAGACCGACGTCACCGCGAGCGGCGACTTCCAGGTCCAGAGCATTGGGAAGAACGGGGGCAGCGTGCCGATCCTGAGCCTCTTCGGCGCGCCCGGCACGAAGCTCGCCAGCGTCAACCGCCAGAACAAATCGGGGAACATCTTGGTCTCGTACGGGGGTACCCGCACCACCACCGCCGCGAGCCTGCCGCTGAACACCTGGGCGCAGCTCCAGGTTCACCTCGTCGCCACCGGCGCCGCCACGGGCACGGTCGACGTCGTCGTCAATGGTGCCACCGTGTACCACTCGACCACCGCGACGCTTCCCGGCACCGGGTTCAGCTCAGTCCAGATCGGCAACGAGACCGCGGCGCAGGCGTTTGCCATCGTGGCCGACAACATCTCGGTGGGCTGGGGCTCGCCCCCGACCAACACCTCCCCGCCCACCATCTCGGGCAATGCGGTAAAGGGCTACACGCTCACCGCCGGCCCTGGCACGTGGAGCGGCACCGCACCGATCACCTACACCAACCAATGGCGGCGCTGTGACGGCGGCGGCGCCAACTGCGCCGATGTGGCTGGTGCCACGGGTTCGACCTATGTCCTGGGGCCGGCCGATGTCGGTGCCACCATGCGGGTGACGGTCACCGCCACGAACGCCGTGGGCACGAGCAGCGCGGTCTCGGCTGCCACAGCCGTGGTTGCCGCCAGCGCGTCGCCGCCGACCAACACCGCGTTGCCCACGATCAGTGGAACACCGACACAGGGGTCGACGCTCACCGCCAGCCCGGGCACCTGGAGCGGCACCGCACCCATCACCTACGGCTATCAGTGGCAACGCTGCGATTCCGGCGGCGCCAACTGCAACGCGGTCTCCGGAGCAACCAGCTCGGCGTACACGCTCGGCGCGGCCGACGTCAACACCACCATGCGGGTGGTAGTGACTGCCACCAACTTCGCCGGCTCCGGTGTCGCCACCTCGAACCCCACGGCGGTCGTGCAGTCGGGCTCGACGCAGTCCGGCCTGGTGGCGCTCTGGCACATGGACGAGACCTCCGGCAGCGTCATGCACGATTCCGTTGCGGGCCACGACGGCACCGCGTTCTCCGTGGCGCTGGGGCAGCCCGGGTTCCTGGGCACCGCGTTCGGCTTCAACGGCACGAGCTCCTACGTCTCGGTCCCATCCGCGAGCGATCTGAACGCGGGCAGCTTGGACATCACCATCACCATCCATCTCAAGACCACCAGGGCGCCGTCGACACCCGACTGGGACCTGATCCGGAAGGGCTACGCCGACGCCAGCGGAGGCTTGTTCAAGATGGAGTACCAGCCCTCAGGGCAGGCCACGTGCGGCTTCAAGGGAACGGTGGACCACGACTCTCTGACCGCCGGCCCCGCGCTCAACGACGGCACGTGGCACACCGTCCAGTGCGTGAAGACCTCATCGTCGATCAAGGTGATCGTCGATGGACAGACGTTCTCGAAGTCCGCCACCATCGGCTCCATCGTCAACACCGAGTCGGTGTTGATCGGGGCCCATGGCGCCGGGTCCGAGCTCTTCAACGGCTCACTCGACGAGGCCAGCATCCAGATCGGCTAGTCAGTGCCGTGACCTGCCGCTCGAGTGGTCCAGCCACCGGTTCGTAACGCGCGCGGCCCTCTGGGCGATGGCACCCAAGGGGCAGCGAAACGATCTGATCATTTTGGAGGCTGTGGTGAAGATCACGATGTTGGGCCGCCGGGCCATCACCGGCGCTGCCGCCCTGTCGCTCCTGTTGGGGGGCGTCGCCGTGGCTGCCACGGGCTCAGGATCGGCGGAGACGCCCTCGGAGCCGACGACCACACTCCCCGGCCCGACGACCACCGTCGCCAATGAGCACGCCCACGTGCCCGCGACCGTGGCCCCGGGTTCCGATGCAGCGTCACAGACGGCGCCGACCACGACCTCGCCCAGCACACACGACGGCGTGGGCTCTGGTGCAGCTCAGAACCACGGGGCCTGTGTCTCGGCTGTCGCCAGGGTCGCTCCGGCACAGGCCGGTGGCAGTGGGGGCAAGCCGGCCGACCCGAGTGCCCACGGCCGGGCGGTCTCGGCTGCCGCGCACTCCTGTCCCAAGCCCGATGGCGCAGCGGCGGGACCTCATGGCCGGGGTCACTCGGGTAAGTAAGAGCTCGAAAGCGAAGTAGTAGCGAAGACTGCATCGCCTGAGCCCTCGACGGCGGCCACCACTCCCAACCCTTGGTCTGAGCGTCTGAACGATCAGGTGTCGCTGACACCCGAGAGTCAAAGACACGCGCGAGGCGCCCGACCAACTGGCCGGGCGCCTCGCGTGCCTCTACTCCTTGTCCCCGATCAGGGATCGACGACGACGGTGCAGGTATAGGTACCTTCGGTCAGGTTCTTGTACGTCTCCGACGTGTCGTCGAACGCGTTCGGCGTGGCGTCCCCGCCGTCGGGGCTGAGCCCGGTGCAGTCGATCGAGGCCGCGGTGCCTCCCGTGACCTGGGACTGGAACGAAACGGTGATGTTCGAGAGTGGCTTGTTCTCGAAGCTCACGCTCTTGTACCCCGCGGCACACGTCCCCTTGGTGTCGACGTTGACCGTCTTGACGTCGGGATCCTTGAGGTAGCCCGCAGGGCCCGTGGTCTCCTCCACCGTGTAGCTGCTCAGGAGCAGGTTGCCCATGCAGCCGAGACCCGTGGTCCCGTCAGTGGTGATGGTGCCCACGGTCGTGCCGTTCTGCTTGACGGTGAAGGTCGCAGCCAGGTTGGGACTCGTGGCCTTGTCGAAGTGCTTGGCTGTCTTGACCACCCGGATCGCGCCCCGCTGGCGGGGATCGACGAGGTTCACGGTCACCGGGGTCGTGGTCACGACACTGATGGCAGCGTCCGCGGCGGCATCCACGCCGGCCGGGACGGTGGTCTCCACCACCCAGTAGCTGCCGAAGAACACGTTCACGATGGTGCAGACGCCGGTGGCATCGGTGCTGCAGGTGAGCGTCGTGGCGGTGTCCTCCGCTCCGCGACTACCACCGACGGGCGCGTTGTCCTTGTAGAGCGTGAAGCCGGCCCCCGCCAGCGGGTTGGCGGCGTCGTCGGTCTTGACGATGCGCACCGAGCCGCAGTTGGTGAGGTTCACGGTCTCGGGCGGCACGACGTCCTTGAGCGCCGAGCTGAACGAGTCACTGGAACGGCTCTTGAGGTAGGCCGAGCCGAAGTTCACGCACTGGCTGGCCGGGAACACGCCCGCCGCGGTGAGGTTGAGCGCGGCTTCGCCGAACTTCTGGTCGGCGCTCACGCCGCCGTCCGCGTTGGCGTTCGCGTCGAGATCGACGATCGGCCCCCAGCACGGTGCCTTGGCCCCGTTCGCCTCACACGGCCCGGTGGTGGACCACCTGGCCAGTCCCAGCTGCACGTTGTTGCCGCCCGAGGCGAAGTCGAAGGTGACGAGCATGTCGCCGCTCGTGCGCACCGGCGTCTTGTTGTTGCTGGTGAGGGTGGACGACTGGTTGAACTCGAAGTCCATGTTGGCCGAGCCCAGCGTGTTGGTGCGGTTCCAGGCCAGGTACATGAAGTCGGCCGTCCCCACCTTCTCGGTTGCGATGCGGAAGCGGGTCAGGTCGCTCTTGTTCGGCGGGATCGAACCCGTCTCCACCGTGGGAATCGCGGTGTCTTCCTTGGTGCCCTGGACGAACGACTCGTCGTTCTGCCCCGACGGTGTGTCGGCCTTGTCGGCTCGCAGCACCGCGGGGCTGAGGCCGTCCCAGTCGTGCGCGGGTGCTGCCCCGTCGACGGCGGTGTTGCCGTCGGTGCTCTCGAAGGTGCTCGGCGTCAGGCCTGAGGCCGACGGGATGACCACCAGCGCGGCGAGCAGCGCCATGGTGACGAACGCGCCAAGGCGCGCGCGGGTGTGCTTGGTTCTCAACTCGGGTCCCCCCCTGTGCGGCCCAAACCGCGGCCTGTAGCTGTGTCGCCACGCATTGTGGCTGAGGGCCGCGACTGCGTCAACGCTCTGAGCCAGAACGGGCGTTTTGTCCGTTCTGTCCGCTGGTGGTTACGACCGGAGCCAACGTGGCGCGACGTCCCAGGCGGTTGACTTGGGCCGTGGCCGTGACCATCTACGGCGTCTGCGCCCTCACCTTCATGACGACGATGTACACGCTGGAGTCACGCGGACGACGCTTCGTGCTCGGATTTGCCTGCGGCTGTGTGCTCTCGAGCGTCTACGGGTTTCTCTCGGGAGCCTGGCCGTTCGGGGTGGTCGAACTGGTCTGGACCGGCGTCGCCCTCCGCCGCTACGTCGAAACCACTTGACCTTCGAGTCGACTCGAAGCTCTACCCTCGGCGCTGTGGGCGCTTACCGCATCTCCGAGGTGGCCGAACGGACCGGCATCCCGGCCACGACGCTGCGTTACCACGAGGACGTCGGCATCGTGCCCGCTCCCGAACGAACTGCCGGCGGCTACCGCCTCTACGACGACCGGACGTTGGCCCGGCTCAGGTTCATCTCCGGGGCCAAGCAACTGGGCCTCAGCCTCGATGAGGTTCGTGCGCTGGTGAAGCTGTGGGAGGTCGATGAGTGCGCGCCAGTGCAACAAGAGATGGCACGACTCGTCGATGCGAAGATCTTCGACCTCGCCCGGCGTACCGACGAGCTGGTTGCCTTCGCCAATGAGCTGCAACTGATCGCCGCCCGGCTCCGGGCCGAGCCACACGCCGGACCCTGTGATGGCACCTGCGCGTGCGGCACCATCGAAGCGGCCGCACCCGCCGCTTCACCGGTCGCCTTTGTGAAGGCGCCGATGCCGACGGAGGCGGTGATCGCCTGCACGCTCACCGGTGATGACGATGTCGCGCAACGTGTCGATGACTGGCAGCGGCTCCTGGCGCAAGTGGTCACACGGGAGGCGCTCGACGACGGCCTGCGCTTGGAGTTTCCGAGCGGTGGGGAGCTCGCCGCCGAGGCGGCGCGCCTCGCTTCCGCAGAGGTCGAGTGCTGCTCCTGGATCGACTTCACGATCCGGCTCGGCGTCGACTCGACGATCCTGGAAGTGCGGGCGCCCGCCGCGGGTCAAGAGCTACTGACTTCGGTCTTCGGTGTGGCCTCGTGAGCCGAGACCATCAGTGCCTCGCGGCTCGTTCGTGGGACGGCTCGCGTGTCGTGCGACGCGCGCCAGGTAGGTGTTGCGATCCAGCGGGTTCAACATCGTCCGCCGACGCGTCGGTCGCGCGCCGCGCACCGGCGGGCGCGCGTGGTCGTCGTCACGCCTTCTGATTAGACCAATGGCAACCGGCCCGCAACGAGAGAACGATTCTGACTCAGCCGTACTTCATGCCGCAGGGGCTCGGAAAATGAACACCGCGCCGTGGAGCTTCCCGATCATCCGGTAGATGTGCCAGAGGCAGTCGCCCAGCATGATCCGGTACGCGGTTTCTCCAAACTCGTCGATGTAGCGAGCAGGGGCGCGCAGCAGCCGCGCCGCGTGCAGCAGCCGTCGCCCAGGCGCGCCCGATCGCTCTTGAGCGGACTCGCCCCACTCGCTCCCGAAGTCAATCCGTTCGGTCAGCGACAGATGCGCGGCCCTGATGGCGCGCTCCATGTCGTCGGGACGGACGCTGTTCGCGGCGGCACCGGACCGCCAGAACTCCGTGGCCTCGGCCTCCGTCATGTGCGGGCCTGTGAACACCTGGTACACGAACCCGCGACCTCCTGGGCGGAGAACACGCCGGAACTCAGTGAACGCGGCGTCGAGTTCGGCGTACATGAGCGCTTCCTTCGACCAGATCAGGTCGACGGCACCGTCGTCGAGCGGGATCTGCTCCGCCGTGCCAAGCACAAACCTGACCTGGCCGGTGACGCCGGCATCGTCCGCCTTCTTTCGTCCGAGGTCCACGTGTCGTTGCACAGGGTCGAGGCCGGTGACCCCCACGCCGAACCGCCGCGCGAGCTCGATTGCGTCAGCACCTTCGCCACACCCAACGTCGACTGCGGCGGCTCCGGCGGCCGGTTCGAGCCTTCTGAAGAGTTCCCACAGGCTCTCAGGCCCCCGAGGCCTCAGTGTCTCGTCGAGCCGGCGCTGGAACGCCTCCTCGATGCGGGGGTAGTCGTCGTACGACTCGTCTATCGAGATGTCGCCAGGCATCCCACGATCTTGCCGAACGGCAGCCTGGGTAGCCGCAAATACGGATCGATCTCCAGATCGAGAACCAAGGACTACCAGCCGATGCTGTAAGCCCGCCCCGTGTCTCCGATGTCTCGCGACATCACAGAGCGCCCCTAATCGGACGGCTTTCGAACCGGCAATTCGGTCAAGCCGTCGCAGAACTCCTCGATTATCTCACGGAGTGTGAAGGAGAGGAAGACTCCGACAACTCGGCGTGAACCGGCGCTGGCGTGAGTCCTGGCGACCAGGCACAGATCCTCCTGGCTGAATGGCCAGTATCCCGACGGACAACAGAATCCGCAGCTGCATGAAGCCAAGGTCGAACGACAGCCCCTCGTCGGGTCCAACGACATTCGCGTCGGCTCGCGCCGTCATGCCGCCGTAGTGCCACGGGCGATGAACTCTGCACCAACATTGACCGAGCGCACACTCAAGTTCGGGACGAGATCGGCGAGGATGTCCCAAGGGCGTTGGAACCCTTCGTGCGAGGTGGTGACACTTTTGGTCTGCCTCCAGATCACGAGATTGACCGGAAGCGCCCACCACGGCGCCCATTTGACCCCTACCACGAGCAACCGTGCCCCCGGCTTGACCAACTGGAGCAGGTGCTCCAGCGCTGACTGCGACCGAAGGATCTCGTGGACTCGGAAGATGATGAGCGCGTCGGCTCGTTCCGAGGTGTCGGCATCGTCGGCCGACGCCTCGATGAACTTGACGTTCTTCCAGCCGCTCGCGTCCGCCCGCTGCTGAGCCGCGGCCAGCATCTCCGGACTCGGCTCGATACCTATGAGCTTCCCGGAGGGACCGATGGCCTTCTCGATCAGGGGAAAGCTCAGCCCGGTGCCGCATCCGATGTCGAGGACGGTGTCTCCGGCCCGGAGGTCGAAGTCTGCAAACGCTTGCCGCCGCGTTCGCTCACCTAGGCGGATTTGAAGTTTGCGGTCGTACCTCGATGCAATCGCTCGGTACTGGTCACGACTTGCGTCCATGCACAACCCCAGATCTCCGCTTCGGATCGCGGTCCGTCCATCGCGGCGTCGCAACATCGTCACCACCCCGCCCGCACCCCGCAAGCGGTAGCGCGGCGAGCATCATCTTCGAGCCCATGCTCGGCGGCGCCTGTTATTGCTCCGTGCGGAGGAGTTCGTCGGAGCGCTGTCCGAATTGTACCAATCTACGGCGAGTTCCGGCAGGTCTCGGCCGGTACGCTTTCAACCACTCGCTGTGTGTGAGTAGCGGTCCGGTGCGTCCAGGAACCGATCCCGGCAGTTTTCCGAGCAGAGCCACACGTCGGTGCCCTCCCAGTCGAGATGCACGGCGCCGCCAACGCTGAGGTCGAGTGCCATGCCGCAGACCGGATCGATCAGCCGCTCGTGTCGGTCGGAGGGCTCGACCTCGTAGAGCTCGACGTCGCCACTGATGCCCTTAAGTGAGCGGCTACCGACGGTCGTCGTGTCGATCCCAGAGCCGGCGATCTGCCCGCGGAGAGCTTCAGTGATGAGGAATTGGTCCCGTGCCGCCGCCGACGTGACTCTGGCCGCGAGGTTGACGGTTGCTCCGTAGTAGTCGCCTTCTCGAAACAGGACGGGGCCACAGTGCGCGCCGATTCGCAGGCCGGGGAAGTTCGGCTGGGCGTGTGCGCGGGCTCGGATGCCGATGCCAAAGCCGACCGCGGTGCGCGCCGTGGGGAAGGCGAGCATGAACTCGTCGCCGATCTGTTTGACGATCTGGCCGTCGTGGGCGGCGGCAGCCTCGCGGACGATGTCCGAGAACTGGCCGACCACGCTGGCAGCTGCGGCGTCGCCCATGGCTTCGGTGAGGGGTGTGTAACTGGACAAGTCGACGAACAACATCGCGCGCACGAGCTCGCCGGGCGCCGTGGACTCCTCCCTGAGGTGCAGCAACAGGTCCTCGCGGTTGGCGCGTTCCCAGCTCTTGCGGTGGAAGTACATGACGGCCGGTTCGATGAGTCCGGTGAGCGGATCGGCGATGGACTGGGTGGCAGCCAGCAGCTCGGCACCGTGGAGGCCTTGCACCCGGAACTGTTCGTGGACGTGGAGATGGAAGACGCGGGTGGCGGCGTCGGAGACGCGCCCGAGGGAGTCGGCGAACACCCGCAGCAACTGGAGGAGCACATCGACGGGCAGCCCGAACTTCAGTGCGGTGGCGACCAGCTGCAGCGCCTCGAGGTCCTCCTCGTAGGCGCCGGGTTGGTCGAGCAGGCCGGCGGCGGCCCAGATCTGGTCGACGAGGTCGGTGTCGAGCCCGCAGCGCTCGGCCGCCTCGCGGCGCGTGTAGAGCGAGCCTCGCCCGGACTGCAGTGCCCAACGGGTGAAGGATGCGAGCATGTCCCCCTGATCGGCGCTGATGCGGGCGACTTCGTCGGGCGGAATGCCCCGTCGTTCGGCGAAGCGGATGAGGCGAGCGCGCTCGACGTTCTCGGAGACGTCGGCTCCGATCAGTAGGCCCAGATCCCGCCAATGTCGAATCGCGTCGACTGACTCGCCGCTCAACCGGGCGAGGTCATCGAGATCGACCGAGTCGCGTTCGACCATTACGCGAACTCTACGACGGGCCGAACGGCGAGCCCTCCGGAGATCGGCCGACGCGCTCGCTGCCTCGCAGGCCCGTGCGACCCGGACGGTCGCGCCACGTTTGCAACGGCGCAGCGGTCCGCACCGACCGGGTCTTCACGGGTTCTCACAACGAGTGGCCGGTCCATGTCCGCGCTCGCTCAGCGTTCGCGTTCACGATGGCTGCGACGGCGCAGCGCCAGCCCTGCGCCGAACACCATCCCGCCGCACATCACCGCCATCATCACGACCATCGCGACCACGAGCACGGTCGAGCCACTGATCATCACTGTGACCGACCCATCGGCGCCGTTTCAGTTCCGGGGGGCAGCGAACCCTGCCCATCTCGGGACGGCGCAGCCTGCGCGTCCGCCGACTCGTGGCCGCGGCTGCGCATGGCACCCCGAATCATCATCACCAGGCACGGCACCATGCACAGCCCGCACACCAATGCCGATCCCGCTCGCAACACGGACTCCATCGTCGTTGCCCTCCCTCGTCCAGGTCGTCTACTACTCGCCTGTAGGGTCTACTACAGGCTCGTAGTTGTCAAGCCTTGCCTACGACCTGCTCGTAGTAGATACTGGAGCGCGATGGCAGTGGGTGACGACCTCGAGAAACTCCTGGGCCCCCTCGAGGCCGAGGTGATGCGAGCGGTGTGGACGAACAAGGAACCGGTGACGCCGCGCCAGGTGCTCGAGCACCTCAACGAGGGACGTGCCCAGCCACTCGCCTACACGACGGTGATGACGGTGATGAGTCGTCTCGCCGAAAAGGAGTTGCTGGGGCGCAGCCCGGCCAAGCGCGGCTGGGCCTACGAGGCGCTCGTCAGCGACGCGGCCGGGATCGCCGTGCGTGACGTCATGCGCGACTTCGGGGCCGCGGCCCTGGCCCACTTCGTCGCCGAGAGCCGCGCCGACCCCAAGCTGCGACGCCGCCTGGAGAAGTTGCTCCGCGAGGATTGAGCGTGCGCCTGGACACGGCCAACCGCTCGTTTCTCTTGCTGTTGGTGCTGGTGGTCGCGGCCTCGATCGTCATCGGCTTTCTGGGCTGTTGTGTCATCGGCGTGGTGATCTACCGGGTGAGCACACGAGGCACGCATGCGCTTACGGCACCGGGAACGGTGCCCGCCCTGGTCTTGATCGCGTTGCTCGCGGTGGGCGCGGTTCGGGCCAATCGGGTCTTGCGCCGCCAACTGATCGCCACCGGACGGCTCGGCCGGCGGGTGCGGCGACTGACCATCGAGCCGTTGCCTGCCCGGCTTTCACAGGCCGCAGTGGGCGCGGGGCTGGCGGGGCGGGTCGATCTGGTCGACGCCGCCGAG
>Ga0066708_10000376_pt1 | contig 11865 bp, 9 predicted proteins | sample GraSoiAngelo_157_FD_66504 | JGI IMG/M metagenome (GOLD analysis project Ga0066708, IMG submission 66504) | Grasslands soil microbial communities from the Angelo Coastal Reserve, California, USA - 14_1009_16_20cm | ecosystem: Environmental > Terrestrial > Soil > Grasslands | place: USA...
GGCGTTTTGCCCTGGAACGCGCCCTGTCGGAAGAGGCTTTGCATGAACGCGCCGATGTTGAGCCGGATCTGCGCCCAAAGCGGCTCATCGTTAGGCTCAAAAACAACCCACTGTGTGCCGCGAAAGAGGCTCTCCTCGAGAAAGAGCGCCGTCCGCCGGACCGGGATGTATTTCCACTCGGAAGCGAGTCGGTCATCGCCCTGCAACGTCCGCGCGCCCCAAATGATCCGGCCGCTGGCTGGCATGGAGCGCAAACAATTGATGCCTAACGGATTCAGTTCGCCATTCTCGGCGTCGTTCAGGTTCACGCTCAGTTCCGGCACCCCGACCAAAGTCGCCTCCAAGCCAGCGGGTGCTTTCCAGACGCCGCGTTGCGCGTCGGTCCGCGCAAAAACACCGGCCACGGCGCCGCACGGAGCAAAATCCTCTTTCTGGTTGTCGTGCGCGGGATTGGGCTGGCGCAATCGCGGGAAAAAAAGCGCGGCATTTTTGCTCGTCGTGCCGATGCCGGCGGCGAGGCCGGCTTTTGCTGCATCCTTGTCGAGCCATCCGCTCGGCGGATCGATCAACAACATGGCCCGGCGAGCTTCGCAGTAGGTCGCCGCGCTTGTCGTTAGGCCGATATCGACATCGAAGCCGGCCCCGGTATCGACGTAGCCGGGAATGCACAGGAGATTGAAGAGATCGGATTTGGCGAGGGCGAACAGCCCCTCCTTGTTACCTTCCTTGCCCACGCCTGTGAAATCATCCTCGTCGAGCGCGTCGCCATCAGAGGCTTCGCCAGCGGTCACCACCGCGGAATTTGTCGCGGGCGTATTGTCGCCCCAAACATCTTCGCCCGGCTGCGGGTCCGGATGCGGACCTGGGCGCGCACCCGGAAGAGGGGTCACGGCCCGCACCAGTTTGGATTCGTTTTCCAAAACCTTGTCGATCCGGCGGAGATGATCGTCAACCACCGAGACATTGCGGAAAATCTCGATCTGTCCGGTATCGCCGTCGCGCACGATGACGTTGAATGTGTCCGGATCAGCCGAGCCATCCGGGAGCGGGCGGGTGTTGTGATCGATCCGCGCCCGCAGCAAATTCGCCCAGCTACCAGGACTGGCGGCGGTCAGGTCTAACGAATTAACGTCCAGAGTGGCAAAGTCATTCGTCCCGCCAAGCGGATGGAAAAGACGGACAATGAGCGCCTGGCTGCCTCCGTTTTGGTAAAAGTCACGGACTGCGAACCCGAGGGTGCTGTCCGGCCAGAGACCGCCAAAGATGCGTTCGAAATCGCCAAAGCTGTTAATCATGATCGGCGATTCTTCGTCGCTATCGACGGGTCCGCGTTTGGCTCGTCCGATAAATGCGGTGATCGAGGTCGCCACGCCGGTGATGGTGTGGACACCGCTTGGGATTTCTTCGATGTAAACGCCGGGATAGGTAAGTGTAGCGGGCATGATTTTCCTTTCTTGTCAGATGGTTTAGCGAGTTGAGTCAGGAGTGGAGCTTCGTGGTCGTCGTTGCTGAAGGCTGGAGAGATAACGCAGGGACACGTGGTAAAATGTTTGGCCATCTGGAGAAGGCTTTTCTTCGAGAAAACCTTGTTCGACGAGTTTGGCGACGGTCTCTGCAATTTTCGGCGCCCATTTTTTGACGCAGGCATCGAGCACCCACCAATGAAGGATGCCGTCGAGCGTATCCTGTGCCTCCGGATGCATTGCCAGATAGTCCAGAATTTCTGGCGCCGGAGATGGAAGTAGCGGATTGGCAGGCACACATTCGGATGTCAATGGTCCCGGTTTAGCACCCGCCGTGCCTCAAATTTCAGAGGGTGCGCGTGCCAAGGTGAGTTGTGTGCAGGCCGGCGCTGCTGCTAGCTTCAGTTCCTTCTCTGGAAATGGCTCATTCAACCAAATCTCTGTCGTCGACAGAAATGCGCTGTGGAATTCAATTGGAAGCGTCGCCTCCCGGACAAATTCGTCCTATCATTCGCGATGAAATCGCGAGCCGAGTTGCAGAAACGCTGTGTGCTTTACGCGAGGACAATTTCGTCCATGCTGTGACGGCACTTTAGCCGCCTAAATCGCCATTCTAACCTTAGGACACAGCGACCGTTACATCACATGAGTGATGCTCAACTGCGTCGCGCTCGGGCCAGCAGACCATGCTTGCGCAAAAGCTCCCAAAACGCCCGCCGACTTTTCTTCGCCGCGAACGCAGCACGAGTGATATTTCCATCGTGCACATGCAGCACGGTTTTGAGAAAGTCGTGTTCGAATCGCCAAACGACACGCGATTTCATTTGTCGAAATGACTGGTATTCCGCAACAGATCCATCCTCAGGCAGGTTAAGGTCCGAAGGTTCGATCCCATCTCGATCGGATAGTACGATGGCGCGCATGAGCACGTTCTGGAGTTCGCGCACATTTCCCGGCCACGAATGACTGAGCAAGATGTTGAGCGCGGCGAGCGAGAGATTTTTCGGACGAGTATTCGTGATCGCAGCCTGCTTCTCTAGAAAGTCGCAGGCGAGCAAATAGATGTCCCCGGGACGTTCGCGTAATGGTGGAATTGTGAGTGTCAGTACGCCCAGTCGATAGAACAAATCCTCACGGAACTTTCCTGAGCATACGACCTGGCTGAAATCGGCGTTCGCTGCCGCGATCACTCGAATGTTTGCATAACCAATCTGCTCGGAACCGACGGACCGATATTCTCCGTCCTGCAGGAAGCGAAGTAGCTTCACCTGAGCCTGAGGCGTCAGGCAGTCGATCTCGTCCAAAAATAGCGTGCCGCCTTCAGCCTCGCGGATTAGTCCCCCTCGATCCGATGCAGCGCCCGTGAACGCGCCACGTTTATGGCCGAATATCTCGCTTTCCATTAGGTTTTCTGGAAGCGCACCGCAATTAACCGGAACGAACGGCCGGTCCGCACGCGAGCTCAGATAGTGAACGGCGCGCGCGAAAAGTTCCTTGCCGGTACCAGACTCGCCGGAGATCAAGACCGTTGCGTCGCATCGCGCGAAGCGCGGTACGCACTGGACTTTGTCGAGAAACTCAGAGCTCTCACCGATAATCTGTTTAAGCCCGATATTCTCCTTGAGTCTTTGGACGATAGCACTGCCTCGGGGGCTGACTCGCGCTTGACGCTTAAGGCGTGGCAATACATCGGAACGCCGCAGCGGAGGCACCAGGAAATCTGCCGCTCCCATCTCGAGCAATGGAAAAACATCAAATGCATCTGGATGCGCAGTGGTCACCAGGACGGGGCGGCGAGGAAAAGCCCGTTGAAGCGGCGCCAGGAAAGGTTCCACCTTTGTTGCTTGAAACGTATCAAGAGTGGCAACGACTACGTCGGGATTCGCGAGCCCAGCTGGTTTCGGCTTGAGGTCCGACTCGGCGCCATACTCAAATCTTGAAAAGGTGAATCCCTTGGCTTCCTCAAGCAGCGCCTCAAGCGAGTCGGCCAGAAACGCCGTGTCGGGTTCGCAGACAATCGCAACCCGAATGACTGAACTCGCTTCCGAGAGATTCGGGGACTGCACAGAAGTCATACGATCTAGCCGATTGAGTTATTGCCGGCCTCCCCATTCACCCTAGAGACAGAGAACCGTTGTTGTTGCGAGATTTTGTTGCTGCCTATTCAAGTCGCCCGACCGCAGCAGTCGTTTGTGAAAAATGTGAAGCCCTGAAGAAATCGTGAAATGAACCTCTCCGGCCGAATAGCAACCCGCAGCCGCCCCAATTTCTTGATTAGTCATCGAAATCCTCCGGGGGGAACTTACCCTTATCTGAACTCTCCAAACTCGTCAAGCCCTAAGAAATAAATAAACGGTACCTAGGGTGAATGCCAGTTTTCCTGGGGCATTTGCCCCAGGCGAAATCCGACGGCGCCCTTGGCGATCTTTCGGTTTGAGTTTTTAGCCGCGTCCCAAGCTTTTCAATCTACCTTGCGTGTCACATACATCACGATCGCCAGCACGATAAATAGTGCGATTGCTGCCCATGAGCAGCGCGTCGTCCTGCTGACGCAACGTGATGATGATCACTGGAATTTTTCGCCGGACGAAGAATTCCTACGCCAGCGCGTCGAGCCGATTCAACAGATCTTTTTTGCTCGTGACTCCGGTGACTTGATCGCGCAGTTGGCCGTTCTTGAAAAAAAGAAGAGCCGGGATGGCGCGAATGTTGTACTTCAACGAGAGGCTCTGACTTTCGTCCACGTTCACTTTCGCTACTTTGACCGCGCCCGCTTTTTCACGTGCAATCTCGTCCAGCAGCGGTGCGATCATTTTGCAAGGTCCGCACCATTCTGCCCAGAAATCGACGATCACGGGTTTGTCGTCTTGCGTCAGTTCGCGGTCAAAATTGGATTCATCGAGCTTGATAACGGCAGAGTTTTCCATGGCTTAAGCAAAGTAAGTCCAAATCTGAATAATCAAAATCAGAGCAGAAACGCCGAGCAGGATCCACATCAGCAGCATTGAATTTTTCTCCGCAGGTGCCGCAGCAATTGAAGGATGCTCTGCAGTAACGTCTGGCATGGCGATAAGAGGCTCGGTCTTTTTCATCTCAGCCGCGGGCGAATCCGGCATATCCGAAACGCGTAATGTTTCCTTTCTTAGACCTGAGGAGTCTGGCGCGTGCGCGACTGGCGCAGGCATCGGCGTTGGAATTGGGATGGAAAGAGGCGTCTTGCCCATGGGCTCACGAACCGGCAATTGGATTCGCGCCGTTTCGCGCTGTTTTATGTTCGGATCCGGCGGCTTTTCTAGAGGAGGAACCGGTAACTCAATGGCTTCTTTTTTGGATTGGTTCGGGCCAGCCATGAAATAAATTCAACTTAATAGTCTGCTCAAAAAACGCTCGCTTGTCATCTGTTAAACCTATTTTGCTCCACGTCATTCCGACCGAAGTCGAGCAATCCCGTGGCACAGCTTAAAGGCAACTTCGCGGGATGTCTCGACTTCACTCGACATGACAGATTCGGTGACGAAATTAACTTTACGCCAGCAGATCGTAGCCGCGACTTCCAGTGATCCTTCGCCAAACGAACTCGCCGACCGGCGCGGCCTCGGACAACACCACGCGCGCATCGACATCTGGAGCATCGCCTTCGCTTCGGGCGATATGCGGTTGATCAACCAACAACTTCAGTTCGCTTCCAACTTTTTCGTAGGCGAGGTCATGCGCAATTTGTTGCTGGATCGACATCGCTTCCCGGTAACGAGCGCTCTTAATTTTTGCGGGGATCTGCCCAGGCATTTTCGCCGCACGCGAGCCGTCTTCCTGCGAATATTTGAATATCCCCAGCCGCTCAAACCGAGTACGCCGAATGAAATCGAGAAGGCTCGCGAATTCCGCCTCGGTTTCGCCGGGAAATCCAACGATGAACGTAGTGCGCAACGTGACACCGGGAATCCCAGCGCGCAGTTTGTGAATCAAATTTTCGATGTGCGAGCGCGAAGTTTCTCGTCGCATCCGCCCCAGCATCGCATCATCGATATGCTGCAAAGGAATATCGATGTAGCGCGCGACCTTGTCCGGCAGCTGCCGGATGGTTTCAATCAGTTCATCGCTCCAATGCGCTGGATGCGTGTAAAGCAAGCGCACCCAGAATTCACCTTCGATCTCTTGAATTTCGCGAAGCAGTACCGCGAGAGTTGGTCCACGAGTAGAATCGATTGGCTGGCGGGGTCCCGCTTTCGCCGGCCATAAATCCATCCCGTAATAAGTGGTATCCTGGCTGATCAAGTTAATCTCGCGCACGCCTTCACTAACGAGTCCACGAATTTCTGCCAGGACGGATTGCAGAGGACGACTGCGATGTTTTCCGCGCATTTGCGGAATCACGCAAAAACTGCACGGGTGATTGCAGCCTTCCGCAATTTTTACGTAAGCGAAATGCGCGGGCGTAAGCCTGAAGTGCGGCGTGTCGTAATCGGGAATGTAAGTGGGCCGCCTGTCCGCAAAGGCCAGACCGACATCACCGTTGCTGGAGTCAACGCCCAACGTCGAACGTCTAACGCCCAACGTCGAACTATCCGGATTGAGCGTTGAGCGTTGGGCGTTGAGCGTTCGGCGTTTGCTTAGAAGCTTCTCGATGATTGCCCCAAGCTCGCTGACTTGATCGAGCCCAACAAAGGCATCCACCTCCGGCATCTCCTGGCGTAGTTCTTTCGCGAAGCGTTGTGACATGCAGCCGCTGACAATCAGTTTTTGATCCGGCCGTCGGTTTAAACCACGCTGCTGATGCGCTTCCAGAATCGCTTCGATGGATTCTTCTTTTGCGGAATCAATGAAGGCGCACGTGTTGATTACTAGGACATCGGCGTCTTCCGGCTGCGATGTAATTTCCATCCCGCGCTGTAGCACGCTTCCCAGCATGATCTCTGCATCGACTAGATTTTTGGCGCAACCGAGGCTGATCATGCCGACCTTCGGTTTGCGAGCGACACAATTCCTTTTTGTTTTCATCTCAGCATTCGATGTTCGACGTCGGACGTTGGACGTTTTCTTAGAACCCTTCCGACTACTCTCAGTTCACCGTTACGTCTTCGTCGTTTTCTTCCAGCGCCTGGCCGTTTTTGGTGATCTTGACAGCGTCAGGATCGAGAACTCGAATCGAGAAATGCTTGCCGCGAAATTCAACCGTGCCGTCAGTGGGCGACACCCAACGTTCGAACGCGGGATTCTCATTCTCACCCACAGTCACTCTCACATAGGTTCTTTTAAGTGGGCGAATCGCGACCCGATTCTGGTCGCTTGATTCTGCGGATGATGTATTCGGTGTCTCTTCTGCTCTGGCGAGGTCTTCCCGGGTCACAGGCTTGGCGCGACGCACCTCCGGCTCACTCGGCATTACGCCAGCCGCCGCTACCGGATTCGGTGCGTTCGTTGATGACGTCCCGACAGATGTCGGGATTGCCGCGACCGATGGAGCAGCGGCAACATTGCCTTGCGAAGCTTGAGTTGGTGCAGGCGAAACAGGCAGTGCGCTTGGCGATACCTGCGCGGTCGGCTGCGCTTTCCCCGGTGCGAGCCGCTGCACATTGAGAACCAATTTCATTAGCAAAAAGCCGAACACCAATACCACAATCCCGACAATGAGTGGCATCGGCGAAACGCGGTTGCCGCCACCACTGGTAACGGGACGGCGCGGAACGACTGGCGCGCTGACTGGCTTCTCGGGGCGATTCTCTTGGAGGTATGAGTAGCCATCAACCGTCACGCGCTCGGAATCTTCGAACGCATCAAGATATGGCGTGACATCGACATCCAGAAATTTCCCGTAGATGAGCAGGAATCCTTTTGCGTACGCCAGACTCGGAAATTGGGAAAAATCATCAGCCTCAATCTCCGCAAGCCGGGCGGGACGAATCTTTGTCATCCGCGCTGCTTCATCGAGCGTGAGATTTCTTGCGCGCCTTGCTTCCTGAAATTTTTTACCGAGCCCTTCTATCGTCATGAACGCGAAAAATGCCGGCTAAACGGCAGCATCGAGATCCACCAGAATCTCGCGTGGTTTGGCGCCTTCGCCGGGACCCAAAATACCGCGCTGCTCCAGAATATCAACGATGCGCGCGGCGCGCGTGTAACCAAGCCGGAGACGGCGCTGAAGCAATGAAGTCGAGGCGCGTTTTTCCTGGCGGATAATCTCGAGACATTTTTCGACCAGTTCCTCATCTTCCTCGGTGACGTCATCGGTCGCAGCGCTGGCAGCTTCTAGTTTTTCGTGCATCGATTGATCGAATGCGGGCGGGCTTTGCGCTGAAACAAATTCAACGACACGATGAATTTCCTGGTCCGTGACCAACACACCTTGCGCGCGAATTAGGCGCGACGTGCTCGGCGGCAGATAAAGCATGTCGCCCTGGCCGAGCAAACGGTCGGCGCCGTTCTCATCAAGAATTACGCGACTGTCGATTTTCGAGGCGACCTGAAACGCGATCCGGCTCGGAATGTTCGCCTTGATCACGCCTGTGATCACGTCCGCGCGTGGGGTTTGGGTCGCGACGATTATATGAATGCCGGCCGCGCGCGCCATTTGCGTAATGCGCGCAATCGCGCTTTCGACATCGGCCGGCGCCGTCTGCATCAAGTCCGCCAGCTCGTCGATGATGATTACGATGTAGGGCATCTTGTCCGGAATTTTCAGTTCGTCGTCGCGCGGTACCTTGATTTCTCCGGACTCTTCCGGAACATCGACATCTTTCTTTTTTGCCGGGCGCGCATTGAAGCTGATGATATTGCGCACACCGACACGTGCGAAAATTTTGTAGCGCTTCTCCATTTCCTCGATTAGTCCCCGCAAAACCAGCAGCACTTTTTTCGGGTCGGTGATGACCGGATAACGCAGATGCGGCAGGTTCGTGTAAACCTGCAGCTCAACTACCTTTGGATCGATCATGATCAGCTGGAGTTTTTCCGGCGTGAAGCGGAAGAGCATGCTCGCAATCATGGAGTTGATGCAGACGCTCTTCCCGCTGCCAGTGGTGCCGGCGACAAGTAGATGCGGCATTTGTGCCAAATCAGCGATGATCGTCTTGCCATAAACATCTTTGCCAAGCGCGAGCGGAATTTTCGCGTGCGCTTTCGCTTCTTCCCAATCGGGCGATTGCAACATCTCGCGCAGTTTCACGGTAACTTTTCGACTATTCGCCAGCTCGATGCCGACCGTGTCTTTTCCAGGGATCGGCGCAAGAATGTTGATCCGCTCCGCGCGTGTTGCCCGGGCAAGATCGCGCTCGAGGCTCACGATCTTATCGACGCGCACACCTTTCGCAGGATACACTTCATAGCGCGTGATCGTAGGGCCTTTGGTAATGTCGCCGGGCGCCACTGCAATCCCGAACTGTCCTAGTGTATCAATCAGGATTTGCCGCACTTCTTCCAGTTCGGAGGGATCGGTAGCCGAGCGGCCTTCCAAACTGTGCTCATCGAGCAGGTCCAATCCTGGCAACACATAATCTTCCCAACTCGAAGCAGCGCTGGTCACGCCGGAATCCGCTTTTGCTTTGGCCTCGCTGGCGCGCAATTCGGCGAGAGATGGTTTCCGGCCGAGCGGCGTCCTGTGCTCGCTCGGCAACGCCGTTGTATCAACCACCTTTGGTGCCGGTCGGCTTTCGAGTTCCTCCGGCGAAATGGTCACCCCGACCCCTTCAGGCAGAGGCATGCCTTTCTTTCTCAACGCTTTTTCATACATGCGCCGCTCCTTCGCCAGTTGCTTCTCCCTGATCTCCAGTTTTTCTTTGAGATCGGCTTTGCCCAGCCTCCGGCGCAATTGCCACTCGCGCAGTCCCGCCCCGAGCCGCCGCGTGGCGCTGACTGTCTCGCGAATAAGATAAATTGGGCGCAGTCCTGTGACCAAAATTAGCGTTGTTACATAAATTCCCATCAGGAGAACCAGCGAGCCGACAGGGCCAAGCGCGGTGCGAAGCAGACCACGGTGTTCATCGGCCAAGCGATATCCGACCAACCCGCCAGGCCCTTGAATGTCCACGGGCACCTTCAACCCGAGCAAATGGCTGATGTCCCACAACTGGTCGAGGCACGCACCAGAAACAATGAACAAAACGATCCATGGGATTCGGGGTGCCACACGCAACCGAGGATGAAATAATTTCGCCACGCCGAAACCCAGTAGAACTGCTGCCAACAGCAGCGAAGCGAAAACGCCAATGGATTGATAGCAAATGCCCGCCACAACTGCACCGACGGGCCCGATGAAATTCTGCGCAGGATGATTCGCGGGCGAAACGCGGCTAAACCAAATCCAAGACGGTATATCTTTTGGCGTGTAGGAGATCAGCGCAAGAAACAGCAGCGTACCGACAAAAAGCAGAACGAGAGCGAAGACTTCGTTCCAGGCGCTGTTTCTGTCCGTGCGGGCCACCGCGTCTGATAGTAACCTCAAGGCGGCGTCTTTCAATATTTTGTAGAGGCGCTTGTGCCAAGCGCCTGGTGTTTGACACAAACGCCGCTACAACTAGCGCGCTTTCATCCTTGCGCGCGACACCAGAGACTGATAACTGTGGCGGCGCATTATGGCTCGCTTCCTCCGCCAGGGCGTCATCGCTGTTGCGCTCGGCATGCTACTCTTTTGCATATCCTGCGAAAAACATCCGCTCGGCCAGATGCCGGACGTCCAGCGGGAACAGGCCGATCCAGCAAAAGTCTGGTCGCACGCGACAGAAAAAAATTCTGGCAAACCTTCGGCTTCGGCCAGTCCGGCCGAAGGTGTTCCGCACGAAGCTCGCTAGCCAAAGGAGATCACATGGCTAAACACAAATATTTATCTTCGCCACCCAACCTCACTGGCATGCCGCCAGGCGTGCCGTACATCATCGGCAACGAGGCGGCGGAGCGCTTCTCCTATTACGGCATGAAATCGGTCCTGACCGTTTTCATGGCGCACTACCTTTTGAATCAGTCCGGCATTTTGGCGCCGATGAGTGAAAACCAAGCGTACATGTACAGCCACGTTTTTGTGTTGGGCGTGTATGCTCTTCCGGTCCTCGGCGCAATCCTCGCAGATGGTTTTCTCGGAAAGTATCGGACGATTTTGTCGCTGTCGATCGTCTACTGCCTGGGGAACCTTACGCTCGCGTGCATGGCGACGTCATGGGGAATCGCAATCGGGCAGCGCACAATGCTCGTCATAGGACTGAGCCTAATTTGTTTGGGCGCCGGCGGCATCAAACCATGCGTATCCGCCAACGTCGGCGATCAATTCGGCGACTCGAACAAACATTTGCTCTCGAAAATGTTTGGCTGGTTCTATTTCTCGATTAATGCCGGTTCTTTTATTTCGTCGATTCTGTGCCCATGGCTGCTAGCGAATTCGAAATGGGGGCCGGGTTGGGCCTTCGGGATTCCGGGCATTGCGATGCTTATTGCCACTTTGTTCTTTTGGGGCGGTCGCAACAAAATGGTACACGTACCGCCGGCCGGACTCGGCTATTTGCAAGAAACGTTCAGTAAGGAGGGTCTCATTACGCTCGGTCGCATTGCGATGGTTTACGTTTTCATTTTGGTTTTCTGGGCGCTCTGGGGAATGAGCAACGGTGTTGAGTGGACCCTCCAGGCCGAGAAAATGAATTTGCATTGGATGGGCATGGATTTGATCGCGGCCCAGGTTCAAACCGCAAACCCGATTCTCATCTTGATTTTCATTCCGATCGTGAACTACGTGATTTACCCAGCGATCGATAAAGTCTTTCCGCTCACGCCGCTGCGCAAAATCGGCATCGGCCTTTTTATCACTGCGCTGTCCTTTGTCGTCATCGTATGGATCCAGGGCCAGATCGACGCCGGATTGAAGCCGAGCATTAATTGGCAATTGCTCGCGTACGTCATCCTTACGCTGGGTGAAGCGATGGTATCAATCACCGGCCTTGAATTCTCTTACACCCAGGCGCCGAACTCGATGAAGAGTTCGGTCATGGCTCTCTGGCTTCTAACTGTTGCTTCCGGTGAAGGCTTTGTGGCTCTAGTCAACAAATGGATCCTGGGCGGCGGGCACAAGTTGAGCGCGTATCATTACTTTACGTTCTTTACTTGGTTAATGTTCGGCGCAGCCGTGGTCTTCGTTGTCGTGGCCTCTTTCTATAAAGGGCGCACTTATCTGCAGTCGCAGCTCACCCCCGATGAAATCGCCACAGAGCCGATTCTTCACGGCGGCACGCCGAGTTGAGATCTTGTTCCTGTTATTGTTGTCGATCTGCAAGAACGCAGGGAGAAAAATTGTTGCCTGAAGTTTGCTGAATCCGGACGCAACGTCCCCAGCATCTCATTCTCGATGTACGTGAACCAGAGCGTTTTCAGCGTGAAGCTTTTCATGCGCGTTTTGAGCGGCGCGTTCGCGCTGGCGACAATTGCG
>Ga0066708_10000378_pt1 | contig 11839 bp, 13 predicted proteins | sample GraSoiAngelo_157_FD_66504 | JGI IMG/M metagenome (GOLD analysis project Ga0066708, IMG submission 66504) | Grasslands soil microbial communities from the Angelo Coastal Reserve, California, USA - 14_1009_16_20cm | ecosystem: Environmental > Terrestrial > Soil > Grasslands | place: USA...
GCGCCGAAGCATCTGCTCTTGTTTCAGGCGTTCAACTGGCTGCCGCCGGCGTTTGCTCATCTGCCGCTGGTGCTTGGACCGGACAAGAAGCCGCTGGCCAAGCGGCACGGCGCGAAAGACGTGCTCGAGTACCGCGATGCCGGCTATCTGCCGGAGGCGGTCGACAATTTCATTGCTTTCCTCGGCTGGTCACCCGGGACCACGGAAGACGTTCTCACTATTGAGGAATTGATCGCGAAGTTTTCTATCGACAAGATCCAGCCCAGTCCGGCGATGGCCAACCTGGAGCGGCTCGACTGGCTGAATGGCCAGTTTATCCGTCGACTCTCCACGGATGAGCTCGCTGCGCGCCTCGCCTCACGCATGCCCAGCGCAAGCCCCCAGGCGTTGGCACCGCTGGTCCCGTTGGTACGGGAACGGCTCCGTACCCTGAATGAGGCGCCCGACATGCTGCGTTTCTTCTTCGAAGAACCGGACTCCTACCGGCCTGAGCAGCTCACTCCCAAGGGTCATGACGCCAACGCCGCGGCTGCAGCGCTCAAAACCGCGGCCTCCACCCTAAACGAGGTGTCCGAATGGACGCCGGAGTTCGTGGAGCCCGCCCTTCGCGAGCTGGCCGAGCGCATCGGCTGGTCATCCAGAGACCTGTTCATGGTATTGCGGGTGGCGATCACCGGCCGCACCGTGACCCCACCGCTGATCGAATCGATGAGCCGGTTGGGGAAAGACCGCGTCCTGGCACGCTTGGAGCGCGCCGCAACCGCCCTCGCCGATCCCTAGCCCCGCTAAACGCGGGTCGGGGGCAGCGGCCAGTAGCGCCAGCGCACGCGAGCCACGATGTGGTCGCGCGTCACCGGCCCGAACTGTCGGGAGTCGGTGCTGGCGGCGGGGTTGTCGCCCGAAAGAACAATGGCGCCGGCGGCATCGATTGCCTGGATCCGCTTGATGATCTGGAGCTCCGGCCGGTCGGGGCGGCGGGCCACGACGACGTCGCCGATGTGCAGTGGCGTGGCCCGGTTGACGGATCGGGCGACGATCAAAGCTCCCGACGGTAATCGGGGCGCCATGCTGTCGCCATTTACCCGCAGCGGGTAGACTGATTTTAGGATCCGTGGTTCATCGTATAGGAGGAATTGGCACCATGAATTTGATGGAGTGGATTCATCCCAGCCGAACGGTTGAGGCCCACTGCGATCTTCCCTGTGGGATCTACGACCCCGAGCAGGCTCGAATCGAGGCCGAGTCGTGCCTGAAAATCGATGAGAAGTACGCCGACTCCAAGGACGAGACCTTCCGGGCGCGGGCGGTCGTCATCAAGGAAGAGCGCGCCGAGCTGGCCAAGCACCACCTCGACGTGCTGTGGAGTGACTGGTACAAGCCGGAAAAACATGACGCCAAGTTCCCGCAGCTCAAGGACGTCCTGAAGCAAGCGGTCACGCAAGGCTCTAAGGTGAAAGCCTCCATGGACAAGGCCGAAGCCCAAAAATGGCTGGACCTGATCGACCAGGTCGACCAGATCTGGCAGAAAGCGGGCGGTCCCCAGGAAACCCGCGTTGCGCGGCCGGCCGCCGCACCGACCCGCGCATAGACGATCCTAGGGGGACCAGGCGAGCCGGGAATCGGCGTCTAAAAAACTGCCGTGCGTGACGGCCTGGGCCGGGCCGCTGGCTCGCAGAGTGCCGCTGGTCGCGACCGGCAGAACGAACAGGTCGAAGCTTCCCCTGGTCAGCATCAAAAAGGCGATCGCGCTCCCGTCCGGTGCCCAGACTGGCTGCGAGACCATGCCGGACTGGAGCAGGATGGCCGCCTCGGTGGGATACGGTCGGGGTTCGCGACCAAAGCTTGCGCCGAGCGCCATGACATAGAGGTCGTCGCGGCCCGAATCCGCGCGGATGAACGCCAGGAACCTACCGTTCGGTGAGAAAGCGGGCTGGAAATCGCGGGCCCGCTCCGGTGACAGAGAGACGCTGGCTCCGGTTTGGCTTGACATCCAGGTGAGCCGGGCCACCGGCTGGAGCGGCACTCCGCCATAGAGATACGTGGTGTAGACGACCTGATCGCTGGCAGCGGGACGGAACACCGGATCGCTGTCGCCGCCGGTGTACGCGACGGGAACAGCGATCCGATGTGACCGGGCGGACGCGGCATCGTACAGCCAAACAGCCAGGTCATTTGGTTGCAAGTCGCGCGGACTCGATGGTTGCTTACCTCGATCGGTGAGGTAAAGGAGCTTCTGCGCATCGGCGGAAAAACTCGGGGAAAACGCCCACAGGGCGCCCTCAGGCCCCGACGACGGTGTGATGGTTTGCCGGGCCTTGCCATCCACATCGCTCAGCACGATGGTCGAACTCTGTTCCTGCAACTGGGCAAAGGCCAGGCGAGTGCCATCCGCGCTCACCGCAGGGTCTTTTACCTTCACGCCGGTCAGCAGGGGCGTGAGATGGGTCCCGGAGAACCGGTAGAGGCTGCGGCCCTTGGTCGCATACAGATTCCCCGCAACCGTCGTCTGCTTGGCGGGGAGCACGACTTTTCCGGGATCGTGTGACGCGGCTCCGTTCGAGGTGCAGGCACCAGCGAGCAGCGCTATGGCGGCAAGGATGAGCGCGCGGCCGGGTCTCCTCACGGTAGAAGGTCGTCGCCAAAGAGCTGGCGCACGTATCGGTTGACGGCGGGCCAGTCGGCCAACAGGATCTGCTGCCCGTCGGGCGAGGTGGCATCGCGGACGTAGGGGGTAATGAAGGCCTGACGGACATCGCCCGGCCGCAAGCCGCGTATGAAGAGAGCAAGCTGCGTCACTCGAACGAGGTCGAGGTCGGTTTTGACATGACCATTCAGGTCTCTTGCGAAGTTGGGAAGCGCAGTCACAAGGTCGATTCCCTCAGCCCGCTGCTGCAGCGCCAGCAGCACCTGCTGCTGCCGGATGGAGCGGCCGAAATCGCTGAGCAGATCACCATGTCGGGAACGGACGTACTGCAGGGCGTGACGGCCGTCGAGATGCTGGGGGCCGGCCGCGAGATAAACCCGTTCGGTCCCGTAGCCGCTGTCGTTGAAATCGTTTGGGTAGTTGTCGTCGAGCACCGGGTGCAGGACGTCAACGTCGATCCCGCCAAGCCGATCGACGACACGTACCAGACCCTTCAAGCCGATCCACGCGTAGTAATGGATGGGAATCTTGAAGGCCTTCTCCACCGCCGCGCGCGCGAGTGGCGCGCCGCCCCGGGCATACGCCAGGTCGATTTTGGCATTCCCATAGCCGGGGATCTCGACCCATAGATCGCGAGGGAGAGAGAGCAAGGTTACCTGGTGGTGCGCCGGATCGACCGAGAGCACAATCATGGTTTGCGACAGCAGGGCATCCTGCGGGAACTTCTGGTCGTTGTCGCTGCCCAGGAGAAGGATGTTGATGCGCTCCTTGGAATTGAGCGGCGGCGGGGCATGCGCCGGCGCGGGAACACCCCGGCCGCGGGCAGCGTCATGATTGCCCAGGAGCGTCAGGACCGGCATCGCGTAGAGCAGCGCGCCCGTGATGAGGGCGAGACAGAGCAGCACGGCACTGATCACGATCCATTGCGCGCGCGACGGGCCGGAGCCGCGAGACACAGCGGTAGAGCCCGTCTGATTCATGCTTCCCTGAGGGCGCGCACCAGCGCGCCCGACCTCCGTCCTAATTAGGCGCGGCGGCCGACGAAGCCGTCAAGTCATGCGATTGAAAGGCGGCCCGTAATCGTGAAACCCAGATGAGAAAGCGTTACCGAATCGTGGCCACCAACCGCGAACAGCCGGCGGAATACTGAACGTTACGAGAATTAGAGAGATGCACGAGCCAGCAAATATCCTCTCGCTGCGTTTCGCCACTCCGGCCGTCGCCCATGCGTCTCGCACTCCTGCCCAGCTGACGTTCTGCTACCAGTGCCACTGCGCGGTCGACCTGGGCGCAACCACGACGGCGCTTCGATCGGGACACTGGGCACGGATCGGCACCTGTGCTCACTGTGGGACGACCATTACCCGGATCCTGAAAGCGAGCTAGCAGCGGTAACATCCATGCGTGACATCCCGGCCCTCCCGGCCAGCGGCACGTCGCGCCCGCCGTGCCGCACCCAACGCTGACGCCGTCGAGACGCATCCCAGCAACCAGCAAGGCCGTCCCGACAAGGCCTCCTATGCCATGATCCTGGCCTTCGCCGCGGCGCTCCGCTCCACCTGCCTCTCACGAAAAGTTGGCTGTGTGATCGTCCGCGACGGCCAGGTCATCGCGACCGGCTACAACGGGACGCCCAAAGGGACCTGGCATCCAGAAGAATTTCCCCAGCCGTGTCCGTGTGTTGGCGGAGTCAGCGGCGCCGACCTCTCGCTAAAGTACTGCGCCCACGCCGAGGCCAACGCGCTGGCGCAAAGCGCCTACCGTGGCGCGTCGACCTTAGGCGCCGATATCTTTTGCACGAACTTTCCCTGCATCGAGTGCGTCAAACTGCTGATCAGCGCCGGCATTCACGCCATCTTTTATGTGCACGGGTATCCGGACCTGAGCGGATTGCGCGACCGATACTTGAGCCAGGCGGGGATCGAGACCCAGCCTATTGCCTGGTCGCGGATTCAGCCACATCTGTCGGCTCTGGCGAAGGGCTAGCCGATGCATCCACCGCAACCGGCTCCACCACAAAGGACACGCTCATGGCCGGCCGGGGTCGGGCCGGAAGGCTGGCGGTCGACGGCAGCAGGACGGCGCACAGGAGCGCCGCGACCAGCCAGCGCCGCCACGAACCCCCCACACAAGCGCAACGGCCCCGGTTCGTAGCACCGGCCGGGCGTCGCCGGGCTGATCCAAATGCGCCATGGGGGCGTTACAGGCGAGGGCCGGCGCGACGTACGGATTGCGCATAGCGCACCGAGTCGCTCGCTGACTTGCGGGCGGGGGCCCGATGCGCGAGCCCTACCCAGAACGCCGCGGCGCCGGCGTACCGGTCACGTGGCGCGCCTTCGCTGCGGTCGGCGGGACACACGTGGATTCGGCCGCCTTCCCTGAGCACAACGCTCCCGTCAGTCTCCGCGAGGTAGACGAGGCGGGGTCCCATCGCTGCCACCAGCCGGACCGCTTCCCGGGCATTCGCCGAGCCGAAGAGGACGCGAGCGTCGGCGGCTTGGAGCGCGACACTATCGACAATGGCCAGCGCCGGCTCCAGGACGCGCCGCACCATACGGGCGTTGGTCCACCAGAGCAGCTCCGCTTCGAGCAGGAGCGCCGCGCGTCCACCACGGATCCGTGCGCTGCTCAATGCGCCGAGCGCAGCCGAGCGAGCGGGCTCAACCGAAAGGCTATAGCCGGAAACGACCGTGAGGGCGGCCGCGACGGATAGTGGGGGGATTTCATCGAGCCGCAACGCGAGGTCAGCACCGCGCTCGACTCGACGTCGCTGCGGCTGGCCATCGGGCTCATGCCAGACGGTGGTCCGCATCGCCGGTGCGCTGCGTAGCCAGCGGAGATCGACCTTCAATCGCTCGAGCGCATCGCGCACACGGCGTCCGGCGTCGTCCTCCCCCATCTTGGCGACCAACGAAACGCGCGCCCGAAGCGCCGCCGCATGGGCCGCCAGCCGCGCGGCGCCGCCGCCCAGAATGGCCGAGCTATCGGTGCCGCGTTCCTCGGCCACGTCGCCAACCGCGAGCCAGTCGAGGGCGCCGCTCATCGGCGTCATGATAGTTAGTCGGTTTCATCGTCCTCGAGGTCGCCGGGCTCCGGCTGTGGACCCGTCACCACCGGCAGCGGAGGTCCTGCAGAGTGGCCGGACAGGGGCGCCGGCGGTTTGGTGGCGACGGATGGCGGGGCAACCACCGGCACGGGCCCAACCGTCGTGGTTGTGGAATGGGCCCGTGCCCGCTGGGGGGTTCGAGCACGGGCCTTGGAACCGGATGTCGCCGACACCGGTATGACCAGGCTGCCGATCACGCCAGCGCTCGTTGCCAGCGGCTCGGCAAGGTCGCGGGCCCCGACGGTTGGAATGCTGAGCGAAAGGTTGAGCTGGCGGCTGCCGGCAGTCCCCAGCATCAGCGACGTCATCTGGTAGAGGGCCAGCCCACAGCCGAGGACCAGCACCGTGGCGACGGAAAACGCCTGGCCCCTGGCTAGACCGATGTCCGCGGACATGGCTTGCATGCTAGGGACCTTCCGTTTCGGCTCGCTAGCCCATCTGGCCCATTGCCGCGTCCATTTGGAGGACGGCCAGTAGAGTGATGCGATGGGCAATCGCCTGGCCCAGGAGACCAGTCCGTACCTGCTGGAGCATGCGGATAATCCGGTGGACTGGTATCCATGGGGACCGGAAGCGCTGGCCAAAGCGCGCAATGAGAACAAACCGATCCTGCTGAGCATCGGCTACAGCGCCTGCCATTGGTGCCACGTGATGGCACACGAGTCCTTCGAGGACCGGGAGGTCGCCACGCTGATGAACCGCGACTTCGTGTCAATCAAGGTGGACCGGGAGGAGCGGCCGGACCTCGACCAGGTCTACATGCGAGCCGTGCAGGGTCTAACTGGCTCCGGTGGATGGCCGATGACCGTGTTCCTCCTCCCCGACGGCACACCGTTCTTCGCCGGCACGTACTTTCCATCGATCGATCGATTCGGCATGCCATCGTTCCGGCGTGTGCTGAGCGCCGTGGCCGAGGCCTTCTCGCAGCGGCCAGCCGAGGTGGAGGCCACGGCGGCGCAGGTCCGCGACTTTCTGGAGCGACCTGTCGTCCCGCTCGCCGCCGGGACGCTCACGCCGGCACTGCTTGATGAGGCCTACGCCCGACTGCAGCGGGAACATGACCCGAACCACGGCGGCTTCGGAGGTGCGCCAAAATTTCCGCAGCCTATGCTCGTCGAATTCTTACTGCGCACCAGCGTCCGCACCGGCGCGGCGAGGGCGCAGGAGATGGCGATACAGACGCTGCGTGCGATGGCTGACGGCGGACTGTACGACCAGCTGGCCGGCGGATTCCACCGGTACAGCGTGGATCAGCGCTGGCTGGTTCCGCACTTCGAAAAGATGTTGTACGACAACGCCCTGCTCGCTCGGGCATACCTGGACGCCTGGCAATTGACCCGCGAGCCGTCGTTTCGGCGGGTGGCCGAGGAGACGCTGGCCTTCGTGCTCCGAGAAATGACGTCGTCCGAAGGTGGCTTCTTTTCCAGCCTCGATGCCGACAGCGAGGGCGCGGAAGGCCGATTCTATCTCTGGACACCTCAGGAGCTGAAAGCCGCCCTGAATGGCGACGAAGCCGGCGCGGTCGCGACCGCTTTCGACGTGACCGAGAACGGCAATTTTGAGGGCCGGAGCATCCTCCATCCGGTCACGGGGGATGCGACCTCCGTGATGGAGGGAGCCCGCCATCGGCTAATGGCGTCTCGGGACCAACGCGTCCGGCCGCGACGCGACGAGAAGGTGATCGCCAGCTGGAATGGCTTGATGTTGCGAGCCTTCGCCGACGCCGGGAGGGTGTTCGATCGCCCGGACCTCCTATCGGTGGCGGAAGCGAACGCGCGCTTCCTGCTCTCCCGGCTGCGGGATCGAGCCCGGATGCGCCGGAGCTATAAGGATGGGCGCGCGACCGTGGCAGGATATCTCGAGGACCAGGTCGCGGTGGCCGATGGCCTCCTGAGCCTCTACACGGCGACCTTTGATATCCGGTGGCTGGACGAGGTGCGCGGCCTGCTGGATGAAATGCTGATCGCGTTCTGGGACGAGGGGCGAGCGGCGTTTTTCGATACCGCCGCCGACCACGAGCGGCTGGTGGTTCGACCCCAGGACGTCACCGACAACGCCACCCCCTCGGGCACCTCGATGGCGGTAGACGTTCTGCTGCGGGCCGGCACGTTGCTGGGCCAGGACTCCTGGGTAGAAAAGGCGCACGGCACCCTGGAGCGGCTGGCGCCGACGGCGGCTAAGGCGCCGCTCGCGTTCGGCCGCCTGCTCGCGGCACTCGATTTTCATCTGGGCCGGCCCGTCGAGCTCGCGGTCATCGGCGCGCCGACGGAGCCGGGGACGCGGCGGTTTCTCGATGTTGTGCGCTCGCGATTCTTCCCGAATCTCCTGGTTGCGGTGGGGACGGCCAATGGGAGCGCGCGCTCGGTGCCCTTATTGGCGGACCGACCGGCCATCGGCCCGGGGGCGACCGCCTATCTCTGTGAAGGCTTCGCCTGCCAGGCTCCCACTACCGACCCCGCTGAGCTGGATCGTCAGCTCGACCGGGTGTTGAGCCAGGCCTCGTAGTCGGCCGGCGTGTTGATGTTGCGAAAGGACCGGAGTCCCGGATCGACCGCGCGCAGCTCAGGGGCGGTCAAGTAACGGACGGTGCAGCGCGCCAGCAAGCTTCTGACGCTCCGCTGGCCGTTGCCCAGCATCGTCTCGATCCGCGGCGCCAACGCGCGGCGGTAGAGGGCGCATACGCCCTCGGGCTCATCGTCGAGCAGGGGCACGACGGCCTCACAATCCTGGGCCACGTTTCGCATCAGCGCTCCCAGCGCCGGCTCGACATCGGGCAGGTCACAGGCCACCACCCAGACCAGCGAGTGCCTGGCGGCAAGGAAGCCGGCATGCATACCGGCAAGGGGGCCCATCCCCGGCTGACGATCCTCGATCCGCCGCACGCCGGCGAGCTCCAGGCTGGCGGAGCCACCCGCGACGATCGTCTCGTCGACCACCGGCCTCAGCCGGTGAGCGAGATGCTCGATCAGCGTCCGATCGCCCGCTGGCAATCCAGCCTTGTCGCGACCCATGCGCCGGCTGCGGCCGCCAGCCAGGATCACGAGGCTGCAGCCACTGGGCATGCCTAGAGCCTAGCGCGACTGGCTATTGACTCGGAATTGTTCGTCGCCCGACCAGGCAGGATCGGCCTCCACAAAAAAAGACCGGCATCGCGCCGGTCTTTTTTGTTCCTGACTTTTTCGGTTATGGCGATGTTGAGGCGGACGCTGACGCCGATGCTGGGAGCGAGGCTCCCGCCGATGTCGAGGGGGCGACCTGCGTCACGTTGACGCCAACGCCAAACCAGTGCGCGACCGCGAAACCGTAGAAGAGGATCGCCAAGATCACGATCAAGGCGATCAGGAAGATCGCGACTACCGCCGCGCTTGAGCCGTCGCCGTCGTCGTGCTCGTGTACGACTGCCATGAACTTACCTCCCTGGTACCTTGATGACTTAATTGATACCGCGACTATAATATCAGCCGACTCGCGACGGGGTCAATTCCTGAGTTTGTCTGAATCCGGACCCCTGCTGGCGGCTATCAGGAGATGGCGCCCCTCGTCACTCAGGGAAAAAACCTGCCGTGTGCAAATGTGGAAGGTCTGTGTATAAGGCCATCGCGCCCGCTACGGCTTGCGGGCGACGTCTCGCGTGGTGGCCTGGGCGATCGGCCGTATCACCATCTCGTCGATGTTGACGTGTGGCGCTCGGGTAATGGCCCAGACGATGCAATCGGCTACATCGGCGCCGGTCAATGGCTGCATACCCCGGTAGACCGCTGCGGCGCGCTCGCGGTCGCCTTTGAACCGGACAAGGCTGAATTCCGTTTCGACCATCCCGGGTGCGATCTCGGTCACCCGAATCGGCTCGCCCATAAGCTCCAACCGCAGCGTCTTGCTGATGGCGCGGACGGCATGCTTACTCGCCGTGTACCCGACGCCGCCGGGGTAGACCTCGAACCCAGCCACCGAGCCGAGGTTCACGATGTGGGCCTGGGGCGCGCGCCGAAGCAGGGGTAGGAGAGCCTTCGTCACCCGCAACAGGCCGATGACGTTCGTCTCCATCATTTGCACCCAATCGTCATCGTTGCCCTCGGCCAGCGGCTGTAGCCCCGCGGCCAGCCCGGCGTTGTTAACGAGCACCTCGATCTGCCCGTATTGAGACTCAATGGCACCGGCGAAGGCCTGAATGCTGCTGAAGTCCCGGACGTCCAGGGCCAGGCCCGTGCCGCCGACTGTGCGTGCGACCGCCATCAGCCGATCCTGGCGACGGGCACCCAGCACAACGCGAAATCCGGCACCGGCCAGGCCTCGCGCCGTTGCCTCACCGATGCCCGAGCTGGCACCCGTCACCACCGCGACTCGCTCAGGGGCAGTCATGACCCTAATCGTAGGACCAGGTCACCGCCGGGTCGTGGACTTCACCCTCTGTTCTTTTTCTGCGACGGCCGGTATCCTTTGAAAAGGAGGATTTCCCGGCAGGAGGCAAAGGGGAAGGCATGCACCTGCGCCAGCGTGCGCGTGCGCTCGCGGCGGCGTTGCTTGTCGTCGGAGCCTGTGCCTGGATCACCGGAGTGATCGGGGCCGGCGGCGCCTGGGCTGCAACGACCTCCGACGTGGCGGTGGCGAAGCGTCCGCCACCCAAGCCATCGCCGACGCCAACGCCGACGCCCGCCCCGACGCCAACCCGGCCGCCGCCGCCGACCCCGACTCCCATTGCAACCCCACCGCCAACCGCCGCGCCTCCGCCGCCTCCAGTGTCTGCGTCCACGGCTGCGCCCGCAGCGGCCAACAAACCCGCCACCGTGGCGCCGGTCGCACAGCCGGCCGGCGCGGACAACATCGGCACCCTGCCCTTTGCAGGCGACCCATTCACGGAGGGGTCAGCTCAGGCGATCGCGATCGCCCCGACGCCGCAGGCGGCCGCAGCGGCCGATCCCGGGACCAGCTCCGCTCCCCAGGATTTTTTCCTGTTGCTGGTCCTGGCCTTCATGGCCCTACCGTTACTGCTAGTCATGACCCTGCTGGCCACAGTCCTGACGCGCCGCTGAGCTGAGGCGCCGCCCGTGCGCGGCGCGGCTGATTAGCCCTTGACCGATCCGGCCAGAATGCCCCGCACGAAATACCGCTGCAGCGCAAAGAACACGATCAGCGGAACAACCATCGAGACGAACGCCGCCGCCGTCAGGTACTCGATGTGCTGCCCCAGGCCGCCGACAAGGTTAGTAAGTGTGACTGTCAGGGGGGCGACTTCGGGGGTGCCGCCAACATAGATCAGCGCCACCAGCAGGTCATTCCACACCCAGAGAAATTGGAAGATGACCAGTGACGCGATCGCCGGCACCGAAAGGGGCAGGACCAGGCGGAAGAAGACCGTTACGGGGCCGGCGCCATCGATCTCCGCCGATTCGAAAAGGTCCTGCGGCAGGACCCGAAAGAAATTGGCCAGCAGATAAATCGCGAAGGGCAGGCCGTAGCCCGTATGGGCTATCCAGACTGCGAGGAATCCGGCGTTGAGGCCGAAGAAATTGTTTCCGGAGGTGAGCCCCATGTGGACTGCCAGGGTCAGGAGCGGGATGAAGGTCACCTGCAACGGCACGGCGAGCAATCCAACCAGCGCCAGGAAGATCCAGTCACGGCCCCAGAATCGCATCCAGGAAAACGCGTAGGCGGCGAACGCCGCCACTGCCGTGGGGATGATCGTGGCGGGGATCGTGATCATAAAGCTGTTGAAAAAGCTGGGAGCCAGATCACTCGCACCCAGGACGGCGCGGTAGCTGTCCAGCGTGAAGTTGAAGGGCGGCGCCAGGGCCGTCCACCAGCCGCTGGTGTTGAACGCTCCCCCGGGCCGGAAGGAGTTGATCAGGAGCCCGAGGGTCGGCACGATCCAGGCCAGGGTCAACGCCAGCACGGCCACGTTCAGGCCGGCACTCGAGACATTCGCCGACAGCCGCTGGGACCATCGGGTCCTCGCGGCCTTGGACCGGGCTGGAGGGGTGGCTGGCGGTGCCGCGGTGGCGACGCTCATCGCCTGGCCTCGACGGCTCTGAACTGGCGCAGGTTAAAAATCAACACGGGGACCACCGCGAGCAGCAGGATCACGGCCAGGG
>Ga0066708_10000380_pt1 | contig 11824 bp, 10 predicted proteins | sample GraSoiAngelo_157_FD_66504 | JGI IMG/M metagenome (GOLD analysis project Ga0066708, IMG submission 66504) | Grasslands soil microbial communities from the Angelo Coastal Reserve, California, USA - 14_1009_16_20cm | ecosystem: Environmental > Terrestrial > Soil > Grasslands | place: USA...
AGGCCTCGACGGAGGTGCAAGTGACGAAAGAACTTGACCTTCGAGTCAGCCGCAGCCGCGCGAGCTACCCAAGCGGAGATCGCGAGCGCGCGTTGGTGCAGAGTATGCGCTCCCGGGACCTGCGGGGGGCCCACTGCGTCGCCAGCGACGGCGCCGCGGGGGGCCTGTTGGTACATACCCCCGACCACGCGGAACAGGTCCGCGACCTCGTCGGTCTCCATGGTCTCCATTTCAAGCTCGCGCTCGTACCCGCGGCGGATCCCTACCTCTTCCCAGGCCGCGTCAGACACGGGCCGGCCCAGCGCAGATTCGACGCGCGCCCGCGGTGTCATCAACCGTGTGGGTTTAGCTACACGCTAAAGCTATACGATTCTATGAAGGCCGATGGACACGCACGGATCGGCCTCCGCGACGCCGGCCGGCTTGCCGCCTCGAGCGGTCGTCGCCGCCGTGCAGATTCTCGGATTGCTCGCGGCGCTGGCGGGAGTTGTGCTGATCGCTGCAGGCGATCCGGCGGGATTTGCCGGCGTCGTGCTCGTGCTGGGCTTCGTCACACGAACCGTTCGTGGAGGTCCGGCGCCACCGGGAGGTCCGAGTGCCTCGGCGAAGGCGCCCACTGATTGCTAACGGATTTGCTAACGGACTCCGAAGGACAGGACGGGAACGAGGCGGACGCGGACCCGCCCGAGCAGAGCGAATCGCCTGGTCAGCGCCCTGAAACCGGACTCGGCGAGACACGCCGATACGCCCGCAACAGGATTCAGGTTCCTGTGTCCGAAAGGATGTGGGGGTTCAAGTCCCCCCTCGCCCACCCTGTGCGATGTCGCGGGAGACCGTGGACAGGTGTTTCGGCCCGGGAGGTCGTCGAGCCACTGTGCCGCGCCGACCGCAACGGCCTTGTTGCGCACGATCGCAGGAACGTCGATCACGTCTCGCGCTCTGACATCGAAGCGACGCGCTGCTGTCGGCGCTCCCTTCGGGTGCGAAGGCGGCTCACGCGTACGGGCGGAGCAGCATCTCCTGCGCGACGGAGACCGCGAGGCGCCGGTCGAGGCCGCGCATCGTGCCGCGGAGCAGGCCCCGACCGCCTGCGTTCACGAGCGAGTGCACGTCGTAGAGCAACCACTCGTCGGCCCGCAGCGGACGGTGGAACCAGACGGCGTGGTCGATGCTCACCATGCCGCGGATGTCACCGTCGAGGTGCAACGGCCGGCCACCCGTGCCGGTCATGTCGGTGGCGAACGCCACGAGGGCGGCGTGCAGGTGTGGATCATCGGGCAGGGTGCCGTTCACGCGGAACCACGCGCGGCGCGTGGACCGGCGGGTGCCGTCGGGCTCGGGCGGTGTCGGCCCCACCTCGGCGACCGCCCAAGGGCCCGGCCCGGTCTCAACCGCGAGCTCGTCGGGGGATGGCGCGTCGCGGCCGAGGGCGAGCTCGTACTCGTAGCCGTCGGTGTCGACTGTGAACGAGCACGTCATGGTGAACACGGGCGCACCGTCCTGGGTGGCCTCGAGTCGACGGATGGCGACCGAGCGCCCGTCCCGCACCGGCATGATGCTGTAGGACACAGGGCGGCCGGCCACGACCGGTCGCAGGAAGTAGCCGTGCAACGAATGGATGCGCCTGCCCTCCGGCGCAGCGCGGGTCGCCGCGTGCACGGCCTGTCCCACGACGAACCCACCGAACAACCGCTCGCCGAACCAGTCCGGCGCCCCGCCCACCCAGCCGTCGCCTTCGGGGTGCACGGTGACGAACGAGATCGTCTCCGCGATGACCGCCTCGATGTCGTGTTCGGCGTCGGTCACCGGGGGAGCGTAGGTGGGCCGGGCCGGGTTCGGCGGCAGTATTCTGCGCACGCATGCCCACGGCCCCGACCGCCGAGCGTGATCGTCGAGAGGCCGTCGTGCGCGAGCACATGGCGTCCGAGAACCGCCACGAGTTCGACGTCACCATGGCCACGTTCTCCCGTCCCCGCTACGAGCTGATCGCCACCGGTCAGGTGCACGATGGCGAGGAGGAGGTCGCGGAGTACTTCCGCGCCTCCCGCGCGGCCTTTCCCGACCAACGCAATGAGGTGCACGCGGTTCACCACGCCGACGACGCGGTCATCGTCGAGTTCGACCTCCTCGGCACCCACGACGGGCCGCTCGGCGGCATCCCACCGACGGGGCAGGCGTTTCGCTGCCCCATGGTCGCGTTCTTCTTCTTCGAGCCCGACGGCGACGGCATCGTCTGTGAGCGGGTGTACTTCGACTCGGCGACGATCCTGCGCCAGCTGAAGGTCACCGCGCCGTGACGACCGTGGTCGACGACCTGTTCCTGCCGGAGCCCGAGCCGCGCGAGGTGCGCTACACGGTGATCTCGGTCGACGATCACCTGGTGGAGCCGGCCGACATGTTCGAAGGTCGCCTGCCCGCGCATCTGCAGGACCGGGCGCCGCGGATCGTCGAGACGTCGCGGGGCCACGAGGTGTGGGAGTTCGACGGCGACCGCTACACACAAGTCGGCATGAACGCCATCGCCGGGCGCCGCCCCGACTCGGTGAAGGTCGAGCCGTTCCGGTTCGACCAGATGCGTCGGGGCTGCTGGGACATCGAGGCGCGCATCCACGACATGGACATCAACGGCGTGTGGGCGTCGCTCAACTTCCCGTCGATGATCACCGGCTTCTGCGGCCGGGTCTACTCGCAGTGCTCCGATGCCGACCTCGGGCTGGCGGTCACGCGCGCGTGGAACGACTGGCTGTTCGAGGAGTGGTACTCGCCGCATCCCGAGCGGATCATCCCGATGGGCATCACCTGGTTGACCGACCCCGAGATCGGTGCGGAGGAGATCCGCCGCAACGCGGCGCGTGGCTTCCGATCCGTCACGCTGCCGGAGCGTCCGCACCGCATCGATCTGCCGTCGATCTTCACCGACTACTGGGAGCCGATCATTCGCGCGTGCGCGGAGACCGACACCGTGATCAGCCTGCACGTCGGGTCCTCCGGCATGTCCGACTTTCCCGAGGGCTGCCCTGCGATGCAGCTCGGCGCCACGCTCTTCGGCCAGCTCTCGCTCACCGCGTGCGCGGAGTGGCTGTGGTCGGGGTGGGCGGTGCGCTACCCCGAGCTCAAGATCGCCATGTCTGAGGGCGGCATCGGCTGGGTGGCGATGCTCCTCGACCGGCTCGACAACATCGTCGACCGGTCGCGCTACGGCCTGGGCTGGGACCTGCGCCCGGCCGAAGTCCTCAAGCGTAACTTCTGGTTCTGCACGATCGACGATCCCTCCACGATCGATACCCGCCATCGCATCGGTGTCGACCACGTGATGGCCGAGGTCGACTACCCGCACGGCGACGGCACCTGGCCCGACACCCAGCTCGTGATCGAGAAGTACTGGGGCCACATCCCGGCTGACGAGCTGCGCGCCCTGTGCTGCGAGAATGCGGCCCGGCTCTACCGGCATCCGCTTCCGGCGAACGTCCTGCCGGCGCTCGGTTGACGTTCGCGCGATCGCCGTAGTCTCCCCTGATGGCCGATCACATCGTTCGCCTGCCGGACGGCCGGCGTCTGGGGGTCGCCTCGCACGGCGATCCCGGCGGGAGGCCGATCTTCCTGAACCACGGCACCCCGGCGAGCCGCCTCGGCCACGAGTTCACCGACGCGCCGGCCCGGGCCAAGGGCATCCGCGTGCTGTGTCCCGACCGGCCCGGCATCGGGCGCTCGGATCCCGTACGCGGACGCACCCTGGCGGGCTGGGCCGACGACGTGGTTGCCCTGGCTGATGTCCTCGGCATCGACCGGTTCGCGGTGCTCGGCTATTCGTGCGGCGGCCCCTTCGCGCTCGCCGTTGCCGCGGGCGCGCCCGACCGCGTCACCGTCGCCGGGTTGATGGCGGGTGTGGGCCCGATCGACCGTCCGGGCGCGCGGCAGGGGTTGAGCAAGAGCGACCTGCAGTTGCTCGACCTGTCGCAGCGACGGCCGTGGGCGGCGCGGGCCCTGTTGCGCACCCTGCACCTCGGCGCTCGGGTCGCGCCGTCGGCTGCGCTGCGCAGCTTCAAGAAGGAGGTGAGTGCGGTGGACCAGCGCCTGCTCGACGAGCAGGGCCCGAGCGTCATGGCGTTCTTCGTCGAGGCGCTGCGCCAGGGCCCCCAGGGCGTGATCGACGACTACCTCCTGTGGGCCGGGCCGTGGGGATTCGAGCTCGAGCAGCTCCGCGCGCCGGTGCACGTGTGGCAGGGCGACGACGACTTGATGGTGCCGATGCACCACGCCGACGACATGGTCGCCCGGCTGCCGAACGCCACACTGCACCGCGTGCCCGGTGCGGGACACGTCTCGATCCAGCTGCAGATCGGCGAGATCCTCGACTCGCTCGTCTAACCCGCCTCGTCGGGGTCGGTCGTCCCGCGCTGTCGCTGGCGCCATGCCGCCTCGGCACGCGAGACGACCTCGCGCAACGGCAGGCCGGTGCGGCGCGCGGCGCGGGCCGCGTCGTCGTGCTCGACCTTCACCCGTCCCGCGCTGACCTTCACGCGCACCGGCAGCCCGGCCACCTCGACCTCGTGGGCCGATCGCGCCGCCGGCCAGCGCTCGATGGTCTGGCCGCGCACGCCCAATGAGCCCGTCTCGGCGACGAGCACCCTGCTCACCTGGTCGGCGAGCGCGACGTCCGCCAGCGCGCTCACCGTGTGGGCGGGGCGGCCCTTCTTCATGACGATCGGCGTCACCCACGCGTCATGGGCGCCCGCCTCGAGCAACGCGGCGACAGTGTGAGCGAGCGTCTCGCCGGTGGCGTCGTCCACGTTGGCCTCGAGCACGACGACGGGCTGCCCCGGCGACCGGTCGGCAACGGACGTGCCGAGCACCACCTGGGTCATGTTGGGAAGGTCGTCGAGGTCGCGCCCCCCGGCGCCGAACCCGGTGGCCTCGATGGTCATGGCCGGGAGCGGGCCGTAGCTGACCGCGTTGGCGGCCAGGAGGGCGGCTCCCGTCGGCGTCGTGAGCTCGTAGGCGATGTCGCGTCCGTACGTCGGCGCGCCCCGCAGCAACTCGACGACCGCAGGCGCGGGGTTGGGCAGCACGCCATGGGTGCTGCGCACCATCCCCGTGCCGGTGGCCACGGGGCTGGCGCACACCCGGTCGACGCCCAAGGTCTCGAGCGCGGCGCAGGTGCCGACGATGTCGACGATCGCGTCGAGCCCCCCGACCTCGTGGAAGTGCACCTGCTCGGGCGGGCGCCGGTGCAGGCGCCCCTCGGTGCGGGCGAGCGCGAGGAACGTCGCCTGGGCGCGGTCTCGCACACGATCGGGCAGGCGCGCTTCGTCGATGAGGCCGGTGATGTGCGCGTAGGTCCGCACCACCGCCGACTCCGCGGTGCTCACTTCGAGGCGCGTCGCCGCGATGCCACCGCGCAGCACCGGCTGTGCGTCGACCTTCCAGCCGCCGACCGGGATGCGTCGGAGCAGCGCGCACACCTCTTCGAGGTCGGCGCCCGCGTCGACGAGGGCGCCGAGCGCCATGTCGCCGGCGATGCCTGCGAAGCAGTGGAACCAGGCCGTCGTCCCCGTTGTCATCGAAGGGTGCGCGCGACCGCGCACGCGGCGCCGTAGCCGTTGTCGATGCCGACCACGGTGATGCCCGCCGCGCACGACGCGAGCATGGCCAACAGCGCGGTGACACCCTCGAGCGCGGCGCCGTAGCCGACACTGGTCGGCACCGCCACGATCGGCGCGGGCGTGAGCCCACCGACGAGCGTGGCGAGCGCCCCCTCCATGCCGGCGATGACCACGACCGCGTCGGCCGCCGCGAGCTCGTCCGCCGACACGAGCAGCCGGTGGACACCGGCCACGCCGACGTCGGTGAGTGGCTGGGGACGGAAGCCGAAGGCGATGAGGGTGGCGGTGCACTCGCGGGCGACCGGCAGGTCGGCGGTGCCCGCGGTGACGACCAGCACCCGGCTGGGCCGCTCGGCGGCGGGACGCCACACGAGCGTGGAGCCTTCTTTGATCGCGCCGGGGTTGAGGGCCTCGGCCGCCGCCGCCTGCGCGTCGTCGGCCCGAGTCAGGAGGACGGGACCTCCGCCGGCTTCCGCGAGCAGCTCGGCCACGATCTCGGCGCACTGCTCGGGCGTCTTCCCGGGGCCGTACACCGCCTCGGGCAGGCCGAGGCGCAGCGCGCGGTGATGATCGACGCGGGCATAGCCGAGGTCCGCGAAGGGCAATCGTCGGAGGCGGGTGACGGCGTCGTCGGGCGAGATTGATTCGGCTCGCACATCGTCGAGCAGCTGGCGCAGGGTGGGCTCGTCCATCGGCGTCACTATCCTTGCTCGCTCGTGACCCGGATCGCATTCCTCGGTCCGCCGGGCACCTTCACCGAGGAGGCCCTGCTCACCCAGCCCGACCTGGCGGGGGGCGAGCTCGCGCCGATGCGGTCGGTGCCCGACGCGCTCACTGCCGTCGATACGGGCGAGGCCGACCTCGCGCTCGTTCCGATCGAGAACTCCATCGAGGGGAGCGTCAACGTCACGCTCGACACGCTCACGTTCGAGCTGGATCTGCTCGTGCAGCGTGAGGTGGCCCTCGCCGTCGAGTTGAACCTGCTCACGCCGCCGGGCGTGGGTCTGGCCGATGTGCGGCGGGTGATGTCGATCCCGCACGCCACCGCGCAGTGCCGGAGCTTCCTGGCGCGTGAGCTCCCGGGGGTCGAGCTGGTCGCGTCGAACTCCACCGCCGAGGCGGCCCAGGAGGTGGGGACGACACGCCCACCCGACACCGCGGCGATCGGCACGCGGTTGGCGGCCAAGCTCTACGGGCTCGAGGTGCTGGCGCCCGACATCGTCGACCACTCCGACAACGAGACGCGCTTCGTGCTCGTGGCGCGCGACGGAGTGCCGGCCCCGACCGGTCACGACAAGACGAGCATCGTGTGCTTCCAGCACACCGACCGGCCGGGGAGTCTGCACACCATCCTCGGCCAGTTCTCGGCGCGCAACATCAACCTGACGAAGCTCGAGTCACGGCCCACCCGACGCGGGCTCGGCGACTACTGCTTCGTCATCGACCTCGAGGGCCACGTCGCGGACGAGGTCGTGGCGGACTGCCTGCGCGACCTGCACGCGCAGCTGGCCGACGTGAAGTTCCTCGGGTCGTATCCGGCCGCAGGTGAGCGGGGTGCCGTCATCCGACGCGAGGCGGACCAGGCGTGGAAGGCCGCGGACACCTGGATTGCATCCCTGCGTCGACAGGTGCGCAGCTAGCCTCGACGCTCGGAGGGATGGCAGAGCGGCCGAATGCGAGGCTCTTGAAAAGCCTTGGGCGCAAGCCCCGTGGGTTCAAATCCCACTCCCTCCGCCCTGTGCGACACTGGCGCGCACCTGGAGAGGTGACCGAGTGGCCGAAGGTGATCGCCTGCTAAGCGATTAGGGGTCGTTGAGATTCCTCGAGGGTTCAAATCCCTCCCTCTCCGCCACACACTCCGCTGCTTCTACGACATGAATCTCCCGCGGGTGACGGCGGGCGGCCGCCGGTAGACTCGCACCCCGCACCACGAGCGGCGCTCGTAGCTCAATGGATCAGAGCATCTGACTACGGATCAGAAGGTTGGGGGTTCGAATCCCTCCGAGCGCGCAAAGGACCGCTGGTCACACAAGGTGTGACTGAACCAGTTCTAGTCCGCGCAGGGGATTTGCTAATCCCTGCTAATCCGAGGATCGCTCATCCGGCTCCCGCGGCGCGCTTACAGCGCCGGGAGGAGCGATGCGAGGGAGCGTCTTCAAGCGAGGGCGGACGTGGACCTACGTTCTGGCAGTCGGCCGCGAACATGTCACCGGGAAGAAGCGCCAGCGGTGGGTCGGCGGCTTCAAGACCAAGGCCGATGCCGAGCTCGCCCTGACCCGCGCCCTTGCGGCGCACGACGGCGGTGTCACCGCTGGCACTACGACCCTCAACGTCGCGCAGTTCCTCGACGAATGGCTCGAGGCCGTGCGCCCGTCACTCAAGGCTACGACGGCCAAGAGCTACGTCGAGATGATGCAGGGGTACGTGGTCCCGCGGATCGGCGACGTGCGTCTGACGCGCCTGAATCCCGGCCACCTCCGCCGGTTGTACGGCGACTTGCTTGTGTCGGGTCGCCAGCGTGCGAGCGGAGGACTCTCGACGCGCACGGTCGCGTACACGCACCGGGTGCTGTCACACGCTCTGTCAGACGCGGTCCGGTGGGGGATGTTGACAGCGAACCCTGCCGAGAAGGTCGACCCCCCGCGTGTGGTGACACCGGAGATGCGTGTCTGGACGGTTGAGGAGGCGCGCCGATTCCTCGCGCTCGTCGAAGACGACCGTCTGTACGCGATGTGGGTGGTCGTTCTGGCCATCGGCCTCCGTCGCGGCGAGGTCGCCGGCCTGCGGTGGGACGACGTCGACCTCGAGCGGCGTGAGGCGGCGATCCGCCGGACACGCGTGGTGGTCGGGTGGCAGGTCCACGTCTCTGAGCCAAAGACGCGCAGCAGCCGGCGTACCGTCAGCCTCGATCCCACGACCGTCGCTGTCCTTCGTGCCCACCGCGCTCGTCAGCTCGAGGAGCGCCCCGCGTGGGGGCCCGGCTGGCGGGACTCGGGCTACGTGTTCTGTTCGGAGGACGGCCAACCCGTTCATCCGCAGCGGATCACGAAGACCTTCGACCACATCGTGGCCGTGCAGGGACTTCCGAGAATTCGACTACACGATCTTCGACACACGTCGGCGACGCTCGCACTGTTGGCGGGCGTGCATCCGAAGGTCGTGTCCGAGCGCATGGGCCACGCCAACGTCGGCGTCACGCTCGACACGTACTCACACGTCGTGAAGGGCATGCAGGAGGAGGCTGCTATGAAGGTCGCCGCGCTCCTCTTCGGCTGACGCACAACCGGGGCCTGCACTTACAGCCCCTCTGTCAACTCGCTCCATTGACGTTGAGCTGTCAATCGCGCCGGCCGTCGAACCGTTCGCACGCGGCTTGACGCGAGATGCCAAAGGCCGCGCCGACCTCCGCCCACGTCGCCCCGCGCTCCCGTGCGAGCAGCACGAGCTCGAGCGTGAGCCGACGCGCCGCCTGAGCCACCTCCCGGCCGCTACTGCGGCGTCGAGGTGACTCGAGCTGGTCGGGTTGGATCCGGGGCACAGCGGCGCTCCTGGGAGGGCACAGTGCGAGAGGAGCGCTCGAGCTGGTGGGCGCCGAACCTCGATCAGCCTTGCACGGCGACGCGCTTATCTCCGACGTCCAGCAGCGCCTTCGCCGAGGAGCATCCATCCAGCCAACCCCAACATCATCAACTCAACGAATCCAACCACCAACCCAACAACCACCAACCCGGCAATCAACCAACCACCAACCCAAAACAACAACCAAACGAACACCACCAACACCCCAACCACTCAACAACCAACCCAATGATCGACACAGACTTGCACCGTCCGGATGCGGAAGCGGACGAAGCCAACAACGGTGAGAGCGGTGGCTGACCGTCGTCGGTTTGAGGCTCAGGCGCGCCGTCTGTTCGACGAGGCCCGCCGCTCCGCTGACCCTGATCACGCCGTCGAGCGGACCTTGGCTCACCATGAGCACCGCGCCGCGTCGGCGGAGCTATGGCGACAGAGTGAGGAGGACCTCCTTGCCGAACTTGTCAGCAAGCTCGAGCGGTACGCCGAGGCCGAGCGCGCCGCCGGCCGAGCGTCTGCGGCGGCTGATCAGCTCCGACGACAAGCCCGCCAGGAGGAGCTTCGCGTGGCTCGCAACGCTCGTCGCCGCGAGGAGTATCGACGGCGGGCGGAAGGTCCAGGGACCGATCGTCATCCTCCGAGTAAGGCCGTCCGCGTCGAAGTCGATCCGGCGGCCTGGCAGGCACTCAAGATCGAGGCTGTGAAGAGCCGTGCCTCGATGCAGCGCCTCCTCGGCCTCCTCGTCATCGCAGATCTGGCATCTGGAGACTGTCACTCGTCAGGTCGCGACCGCGATGAGCCGCGATGGAGCCGGACGGGTCAAGGCCGGCGAGCCCGGCAGTACGCCCAGATCGAGGTGGACGATGAGACCTGGGAGGTGCTGCGGGTCGATGCCGCCGAGCGGCGACTGACGATCGCACGCCGAGTTGGCATCGCTGTCGAGCGCTGGGTGAGCGATCGCGTGAGTTGACCCTTCGAGCATGTTTCGGACCCATTGGTGCACGAACGGCGTTGCCGAACACGACGTCGGGCTAACAAATCGAAGGTCGCAGGTTCAAATTGATCGACCTCGCGCGTACTGCCCCCGCCACCATCGAACATGCAGGTCAGACCACAGCCGAGCCAGCGGCGAGCTTGCCGAGCACCTGGGTGTGCGCGTGCAGCGTGTCGCAGGTCGCGTGCCCGCCTCATCGGCAGCTCAGGCCATCTCGACGACACCGGCGTCACCTACGGAACCGGGTCGGGAGGGGGGTCGAGGCCGTGGTTCGCGTCCGTGGTCGTGATGGGTTTGCCGCGATGGTGGGGCGGGCGCCGACCTCGTGGATCGCGGTCCTCGGCAGCTTCGGGAAGGCTTCGCCGTCAGTCGCCATCGCGGCGCACGCGGTCGAAGGTCTCGATCAACGTGTCACCACATTGCGATCAACGTGTCACCGCATTGCGACCGAGAAGTCAGCGACCGCGTCGAGGAACGCGTTTACGTCAGCGGCGAAGTCGTTGTGGTGCTGGAAGAGGAACCCGTGTGCGGAATCGGGATAGATCCTCACTTGAGCGTTCGGGAGGAGCCCTCCCAACAGGTGGGAGTAGCGGGGCAGGATCATCGGGTCGCTGTCACCGTTGGCCACGAACGCCGGATGATCGATTGCGGCGAGCCGCTGGAGCAGCGGGTGGTTGGGGATACCCCACGAGCACACCGCGTCGTACTGAGCCTGGCGTGTCTGCCAGCTCGTTGGCTGGTCCGGCTCGGCGGTTCTCGAGAACATGCGGGTTAGCGCTTGCTCGCCGGCATCCCGGCTCGCGGTGGTGAAGAAGACGTCGAGATATCCCTGCGGGTTCAACTCACGGCCGCCCACCGCTGCGATGACCTCCGGCGCCCATCCGTGCATCCCCGTGGCGCCCCGCGGTGCGCTTGACGCAAGGACGACCCGACGCAAGAGATCCGGGCGGATGAGGGCGATCTCTTGGGCGACGAAGCTGCCGAGCGAAAACCCAAGAAGATCGACGTGCTCTAGGTCCATTGCATCGAAGAACGCGACCGCGTCCTTGGCCATTGCGTCAACCGTGTGCGGCGTGGTCCCCGTTGTGCTGCCGACCCCGACGTTGTCGAAGGCGACGACGCGCCGGCGTGTTGCGAGCGCGTCGACGAGTGCCGGATCCCAGTTGTCCAGGTTGCCGCGGAAGTGTTGCAAGAGGACGAGCGGAACCTCGCTGTCGCCCACGTCCCGGTAGGTGTAGTCGATCCCGTTGCTTGCCGTTACTCGCTGGTTTGCGGCGCCGGCGTAGCTGGTGTCGGCGCCCGACGCCCGCTCTCGATCGATCATGGTCATGGTTTGCTCCTTCGCCATCTCATGGCTGTCCGACTGTGACGAGCACCTTGCCGACGGCCGCCTTCTCGACCGCACGGTGTGCGCCCGCGGTTTCCTCCAGCGAGAACCGGTGCAGCGGTAGCCCGTGCTGGTCGCCGACGCCGATGGCGTCGTCCTCGATCGCTCGGTTGATGTCCGCCGCGGCTGCGGCGACCCGATCCCAGCCGACCGTGTAGAGCAGGACGAACTGGTACCGCGCGTTCAGCGCCATGCTTGGACCGACGTCGGGGCAGAAGTGTCCGCCTCCGTTGGTCGCGTAGATCGAGATCGTTCCCCGCGGCT
>Ga0066708_10000387_pt1 | contig 11761 bp, 7 predicted proteins | sample GraSoiAngelo_157_FD_66504 | JGI IMG/M metagenome (GOLD analysis project Ga0066708, IMG submission 66504) | Grasslands soil microbial communities from the Angelo Coastal Reserve, California, USA - 14_1009_16_20cm | ecosystem: Environmental > Terrestrial > Soil > Grasslands | place: USA...
GGCCCGTAAACTGCGCGCTACGGCTTAATCCGCCAGACGAGATGGTGGTCGTAGTCGGCGAGCCAGATCGTGCCGTAGTTGAAGTGAATCGCGTCTCCGCCGCGGCCGTACCACTGCGCGACGATGCTGTTTGTGCTCGCGTCGATCTTCGTCAACGGAACGCCGACTAGCGTCGTCCACACGTATCCGGCGCCAAAGGTCACGTCGCCGCCGAAGCCGGGGATGTTGGCGTAGATGCGTGCTTCGATGCGCTTCGTACGCGGATCGACGCGCGTTACGACGCCGTCGTCCTGACCGATCGTCCACACGGCGCCGCCGCCGGTCGTCACGAAGTGCGGACCCCCCGGAACGGGAACCTTGGCTACGACCCGTCCGTCGCTCGCATCGACCGCCGTCAGGACGTTCGACGCTTTGCTCGTGATCCACACGAGACCGCCGGCGTACGTGGGATTCTGCGAGCCCGACGCCACGGTCACGCGCTGGCGCACCTTGCCGCTCGACGGATCGATGCGCGACACCTCGGTGTCTCCGGTCGCCATCCACAAGCTGTCGCGGCTGGCCGTAATGCCGCCCTCCGAGTTCGCCGGCGCAATCGGCAGCGTCGCTACGACGCGGTTGGTTGCCGCATCGATGCGCACGAGCGACGTACCCTTGTCGTTCGCGCACAGCGGAATCCACAGGCTCGAGAAGCCGAACGCCGCGCCCGAACACGGAACGCCGCCGACTTTGATGCGCGCCGTGATTGCATTGGTCGCGGCATCTATGCGCTCGATTTCCTTTAGGCTGATGTTCGCGATCCACAGCGCGCCGGCGCCGGTTGCCATCCAGTCCGGACCGCCGCCGGTAACAATCGTGGTCCGCGGCAGATCGGTCACGGCGGGCAACGGCAGGTTGAAGAGCTGCGACGGCGAGGCGCTCGCGTCGAAACTCTGCACCGTCATCCAGAACGAGCCGTCGGCCGTCTGAGCGAATTCGATCGGCATCAAGTGTTTCTGCGGCAAATTGAACTCCTTGAGTTTGCCGTCCGCCGAAATGGCCGTGACCGAACCGGTACCGTCTTTATGCATTACGCCGATAAACACGCCGCCGTTCCGGCTCCCAAAGATCGACCCTGTATCGATGGCGTTCGGCAGCTCGTACTCGGTGAGCGCCCCGCTCGCCGTCATGCGCGTAACCGCGTTCTTTTTGCCGAACCAGAACGAATCGTCGATGGCGGTGGTGATATCGCCGGTCATTTGGCCGGCGCCGGCGCTAAAATGACTGACGCTGCCAGTCGTCGTCAGGCGCCCGATCCGGTTCGTTCCCACCTCGGTAAACCAGATCGCTTTATCGGGTCCGGCGATCAGCGCGGTGGGACGGCTCGCGCTATCGCCCGTGCGAAACTCTTGGATCTTTCCATCTGGCGCGATGCGCCCGATCTTGCCCGCCCTGGACTCGACGAACCACATCGCCCCGTCGGGGCCACGCGTAATGTCGAGCGGATACGCGTCCGGCGTCGGTACCGGGTATTCTTTGATCGTGCGCTCGTGCGTAACCATGGCGAGCTTGTTCGCCACGCTCTCGGTGAACCAGATCGAGCGATCTGCGGCGATGTTGATCGAGCCGGGTTGCGAACCTTGTGTCGGTGTTAGATGGCTTCTTTCAGTGCCGGTGCGAGTATCGAACTCGACGACACTCGACGTGTCGTCGGTCGTCGCATTGTCGAACCACAAGCCCTTGAGTGGACCCTCCGAGTTGTAGACGATGCCGTGCGGATGAGCTTCTTTTACCGGGAACGCCTTGATCGTGCCGCAGATCGCTTTCATTCCCGGTCCGCACGCCGTCGGCGCAACCGCACCGCCGCCGCTGGATAAAGACAAGGATGCGAGTGCAAAAACGCACCCGCCCCAAACAGTCAGGGCAGGCAAGCGCATAATAAAAATTCGAGGTTCGTGCGAACTGTTAGTCGCCACCGAGGATCGGCAGTGAAGACGCTTTCCCAGACCAAACTTCTCCGAGCCGCACGGCTTGAAGTGTCGTCGACTGAGCGTTGGGTCTGGCAAGATCGTATTTGGTCACGCTCGCGTCCGTGGCTTCAGGCCCAACACCGCTGACCAGCAGATTGGCGCCGGTTGTCGTACTAGTCGTAGCCACCCGTGTGCCGCCAGATCCACCAAAAGGCTCGAAGCTCGCGATCTCGCGGAACTGGGCACCGTGATCGTGGTGCAGCGGGTTGTGCAGGTACATCGAAGGGCCTCCGTCCAGTGCGCAGCCGCTAGAAAAAATCTTTACTGAACCGTGATCAGCGAGCTGACTGACTATGATCCGCTGAGCACCACCAAGTGTCCCGGCGAGCCAACCGATCGCTAGAGAAACGCCGCCCCGATAACTGTCGCCGAATGGGACGAAAGACGAAGTATTTACAGGCTGGTCAGTCGGCTGCGCGCTCTCGCGATCAGCTTTGGCGATGGGCTTCAACAGAGGAAAGGCGAATACCTTGATCTTCGCCTCGACGCCAGGCCCGGGCGCAGTAACGATGCTTTCGCGACCAGTCGAAAAGTCTACAAAGCCCGCAGCGACGGTGACACCGGACTGATCGTCACCATAGGGTTTGAACGCGGCAAAGAGCGCCGGCCCGGCGCTCGATGCTGCCGCCAGCGGGATTTGATACACCTTAACTTCACTTGGGATGCCCGGACCCGATCCCACAATCACATTGTCGGCCGTTGTCCCGTCGATGCATGCAGCCGCCACGCTGACACCGCCACGCGCAGTGGGTTCGAACGGCTGAAAGCGCGCCAACTCGGTCCCGAAGGTGCCTTTGCCGCGTAGGGACGCGCCGGCATAGGCGACGACTTCGGGGGCGTGATCTTTACCGGCGCCGACGATCAGGTCGAGAATGCCATCGCCATCAACATCGCCCATCGCCACGTTGACGCTCCCTTCATAACCCGGGAATGGAATGACCGTGCCTATCAACCGGTCACCGTTGCCATCATAGAGACGAACCTCCGCAGGGCTGCCGGGTGCGCCGGGAACCGCCACGGCATAAACCGAGACCGCGGGTATGACGTTGATAAGCGCCATTAGTCCGTTGTCTTCATGGTTGAGACGATGGCAATGCGTCACGTAAAGCCCGGTATATTCGTCGAAGCGCGTACGGATCGTGAGGATGCCGGGTTCGACGACGGTCTCGTCGCCGTACATCGTTGGCGCCGGCGCATTGGCATTATCGATTGAAAACTTGTCCGGGCCGGTCCGTAGGCCGGTCGTAGGATCAAAGTACTCGACCACCTGAAAATCATTGACGTGCACGTGAATGGGATGCTCGTCGTTGTTGTGGTTTACAAATTTCCATTCCTCCACTGAGTTAAGCCGAGGTTGGATCAGCGGCACATTGGGGAATGCGATGCCATCGAATGCATAGACGAATGCTTTCGGGTCCTGTGGGCTCGCCAAGCTGTTGAGAAATCCGCCGGATATCAGAATCTGCCGCTCGAAGTCCGGGGTGCTACTGGAAAGGTCGACATAGGACGTATAGCCGCCGAGCGGCTGACCTTCGGCAAAAGCGGTCGTTAGGCCGCCTGGCTCCGCTGCTGTTGCTCTTAGTAGCACCTGGGTTGGAAAGATGAAGAACCCGTCGGCATAACTGACGGCCGAGGGCAGCACGCTTAGGGTCCCCAGGATCGCTGGAGGATTGTCGGTTCCGCTGTTGGTGTAGAGCACGCCGGGGGCGGTGATCGTCTTGGCGCCGCCGCCGCGCTCCGGCATCTCCAGAACAAGCTCGCCTTCCGCCGGAATCGTCACGGCAATCGCGAAGCGGCTCGCCGGTGGAATGAGCAATCGGGTTTTGTCGGCGGGCGGATAATGAACGGCCGGATACGGATTGCCGTCCTGCCCAATGACGGCGATTGGTGGATGCCGCCCAGTGGCCGTTTCCGTGAGCTGCAAATTCATGTAGGCCATGTCGCTCACATTCGCGAGCACCCAAATTTCGGTCTGGCCCGCCTTACTCTTGATGACGGGTTGAAACTGTCCATTCACGGTGAATTGCACATCGCGTTGATAATCCGGGAGCGCTGGATTGGCCCACACATCGCTGTCCCCTTTGCCGTCCGCCGCAGTGAATTGTTGGAGATTGCTGGGGATAAACTCGAGCAGCCCGCGATGATTGTTGATTGAAAGCGGCCCGGTATACCAAACAGTGAAGTACCGCGTTCCCACTTTGGATTGATTGAAGTTGACCGGCGCAAGCGAGGGCCGGTACGTGCCGTTCGCCAGCTCGCCCGCCTTCGGCGGCGTTAGTGTGCTGACCCACTGCGGCCAGTTCGGATTGTTGAGTTGCGCCAGACTACCGGCACGGTCAAAGACGAAATTGTACTGAAGCGCCATATTCCGGATGGGAATGTTCTTCTTGGTGACGAGCGGCAGGTTGCCCTCGGTTCGTCCCACCGCAAGCAAACCAACGAGACCTGTATAGACCTGCGCCGAAGTGAGGCCATGAAGATGGCAGTGATACCAGAACAGCCCCTGGGGCATGTTCCGAGGCATGTCATAGGTGTAGGTGTTCGACATCCCCGGAGGGATGTGCAGCATGACATTGTCCGCATTTCCCTTCGGACTGATGTGAGCTCCATGGGTGTGGAGATTTATTGGTGACGAAGTCATCTGCTCCGGGTAGAGCGGAACGGGCTGACCCTTCGCCGTGTACTGGGGAATGAAGTAGTCCCGGATGGTCAAGCCGGTGAGGGCGTTTTCGAAGTGGACGATCAGTCTTTCGCCGGGAAATACCTGGAGAGTCGGCGCGGGATAGAGATTGCCGCCGGACCTCTGCCCGTTTGATGCCGAACCGTGGATCACCTCGTAATCGAACAGCAGGAAGTTTTCAACAGGTGTGGCTACCGTGTCGAGCGTTGCCTTGCCTTGCCTTGCAGTGAGGCGAACTTCGAGGACGCCGTCCTTGCTCGCCAGCACGACTGGCTCGCGAAAGTCCGGCCGCGCTGCCAGATCCTTGTTTTTAGTTTGTGTGGCGGCAGTCGCGCTGGGCGATGTAAGCGCTAGTAAGACAGCAAAGGCAGCTAGTATTAGCAAGCTACGACTGACGTGGAGCGTGTGTTGCAATGGAAGTTTACGCATGAAAGGTCCTACGCCTCGCTAAGGTTATTGGCAGCACAGAATTTCGGTCACCGGCAGATAGAGAATTGAGATTGTAAATTTCATGTCGTGAATTGCAACCCAGCCAATGTGACGACTTTTCGCGATGTCAGTATCACCGACGACCAGGTAAGCCGGCTGAACTATGCCAGTGCGCGTATTCCTCTTGTGTATCCAGGTCAGCCGTGACGGATGGGTCATTCACCGGAATCCGCAGCCGTAACTGCTCGTGATTGCGAACAAACGTGCGGAGATCTTCTGCGTAGCTTTCGGCCAACTCAAAAAAGTGATGTTTTGGGAGGATCAGCGGATGAGCGGCGACGTTACAAAACACAGGCTGGCAGATCCGCGTCGGGTTTTGCTGCGACGCATTGAGCAGCAACCGAAGAGTCGAGATCTCAATTTGGGGTTGATCGCCAAGAGCGATGATCCAGTGTGTAAGACCCGAACGCCATCCTCTCCAGCGACTGGCTTCCTGTAACGAACTGAACATTCCCCGTTCGGGAAAAGAATTTTCAATCCACGCGTCGCAAGAGAATTCGCTATCATTTAACGCGCTTTTCAACATGCGATTGGACGCATCGAGAACGGGAGCGATCTGTGCAACGCCTAGTTTTCTCCACTGTTCGAGAAGATGGGCAAGAACTGTTTTTTTTTCCCACGGCAAAAGGAGTTTGCACGTACCCATCCGGCGTGATGCGCCTGCCGCGAGGAGCACAACGGCGAATGTGTTAACCCGTGTACGCTGCATTGCGAGACAGAATCCTTTCTTTCCGGGAACTCCGCAGCAGCGATGCACGCAAGGGGCGACCACTTGTGTCACGCGACACCATGAATACCTCTGCCATTACACTAACGGCAATCTCCGCTGGAGAATCGGCACCGATATCGATCCCGATCGGCGCGCGAACTTCGGTCAGCGCTTCGCGGGAGAAACCGCGCGCAGCAAGTTCGTCGAACACTTGCATCACTTTTTTCTTGCTGCCGATCATCCCGATGTAGCCCATGCCACCAGTTTCCAAAGCTGCCGCAAGGGCTTCACGGTCGATGTGATAGTTGCGGCTGACGAGGACAAGCGCATCGCGTTGCGACCACCTGCGACTTTTGATGAACTCTTCCGGCGCTGGATTGGAAAGGCAGAGGACTGGGGAGGGGAAATATACAGGCGCGAGCAATTCCTCGCGGTCATCGAGAACGTCCACGGCAAAGCCGCATTCGTTGGCGAGCTTCGCCAATGCTTGTGAGCAGTGTCCCGCGCCAACCAAACAAAAGAGCGGCGGTCGCGGCTGGGGCTCAATAAGAACCGTCACTTCCCCGCCACAGATCGCGCCGAAAGAATTTTCGCTCGCTTCATGTAGCGGATACGTCTTCAGAATGGATTTACCATCGGAGATAGCTCGCATCGCTTCGGAAACAACCAGTGACTCGAATTTTCCTCCGCCAATCGTTCCTGCACTGCGTCCATCCTGATAAATGAGCATCTTTGCGCCGACATCGCGTGGAGTGGAACCGGTTACTTTCGCAATCGTGGCTAGCGCACATGCTTCACCCGTCTTTAAGGCGTCTAGCAACAGCTGATAGATGACTTCGCCCTGGATCACTTAGTTTTTCAGAACTGAAAGCTGTTAGGCCGAGAGCTGTTGTCGGCGGATTTTGATCGTTTCAAATCCGCGTTCTCGCGGATTGATCGAGCTCGAGTAAATCCAGTTCATGCGAAAACTGTTCTATCGGATGGTTAAAAAAAGCGCCAGAACAATGCGATTTCGACGGCGAAAAGTCCGCTGAGAATGCCTAACCCCCTTGGGGTTGCCCATCTCGGCGAAGTTTTGTCGAGGAACAGCCACCACCCAAATGCCCGAACAAAAACGGGCATCGTGATGAATGTAGTGCCCGCGACACTAAGTGTGTTGCCAATGAACATGGCGAGCGACGAATTGAACCCGCGCAGCAGTGGGTTGAGAAAACGCAATTCCAAAACGACGATGGGATAAAGGCCGAGCAGTACCAGCAATGCAGTTTTCCAATCGGGTGGTCCCTTTCCTGTCAGCGGGTTGATGGGTACCCAACCTGGGAAAGAAGTGGCGAGCCGCATCAGTTCCTCGTTCTCGATGAATGCTTTGGATTCCTGGAGCAATTTTGCCCGTTCGGGAGCGGCGAGCCATCCTTCCAGATGTTCCGTAGTATCGAAACGCAGCATCGTAGTCCAATGGCCACCGTTCGATGCTGGCGGCTGGAGATACATTCCCCGATAGCCGGGATACCGGGCTTGGGCATCTTGAATTCTCGCGCACCATTCTCGGTACGCGTCTTCCATTCCTGGCTTAACTTGCGAGAGAATCACCTGGGTAACAGTTGTCTCGGGCTGCGCTGAGTCCGACGCTTCCCGGTTCATTACCTCACCGAAGTTGCCGCCGGCGACCAACGGTAAGAGTTCGCCGATTATAGCCGCGCGTTCCTTAGACTGTTGCCACGCGGTCAGCTCGCTGGTGGACCTGAAGTTCAAAATGATCGTCCACATGTCGCTGTGCTTGTCCGGCGGCATGATATCGCTGCTGATAAAACCGGGAAATTTGGCAAGAGCCGCATCGTGCCGTGCCTTCCATGCAGCAAAAGCATCTTCGCTGCCGGCACGAACTTTCGCGGTGGCGATCAAAGCGGCAGGCGAACTCATTTACTGTCGGGAGTGTTCAACTCGGCTAACTGCGCAAAGATTCGGTCGGCGCTTAATGGCAGGCTAGTAAAGCGGATACCTGTAGCGTCAGCAAGAGCGTTACCCAATGCGGGAGAAATCGGGATGATAGGCGCTTCGCCGATAGGTTTCGCGCCCAATGGGCCATAGGCATCGTGCGTGTTCGCAAAAAAGATTTCCGTGCGTGGGATATCGGCGAACGCTGGGATGCGATAGTTTCGGAACGTCTGATTGATCACCGCGCCTTGATTATCAATGACCATGCGCTCAAACAGCGTGATCCCAATTCCCTGCGCGATTGCACCCTCCACTTGTCCACGGGCCTGCATCGGATTGATGATCGTACCCGCATCGTAAGCGTGAACGCTTTGAAGGATACGAATTTCGCCCGTAATTCGATGGACCGCGATACGAAAGCCATGCACCAGGAACGCCGTAGTTCGTGGAGAGTTGTACGCTTTACGCGAAACATGAAGTTTGTCCCGAAATGGCGACCTGGCGGAAACTTCTTTTAATGTGATCGAGTGGTTGCCGCATTGCACGCGATCGTGTTCAAGTCGGCATTCGGCCGCCGACACATCCATCAGCGCACTCGCGACCTCGACCAAATTGTCGCGTAGCGCTTCTGCGGCTTTACTCACTGCCACTGCCGCGACGCTTGTCCCTGTGCTGCCGAACGTCCCGGTGTCGTACGGCGTGCGATCGGTATCGGCAAAATCCATGGAGATGTTAGTTGCACGCGTGGTGAGTACCGAAGCTGCGATCTGCCGTTGCGCATTGGTAATGCCGTTCCCGAATTCGGCGGAGCCAATTGCAAGGTGATACGTGCCATTCGCCAACAGTGAGAGATGTGCCTCCGAGCGATGTTCGGTGGGAGGAGCGGCATCCTGGGCATGAGCGGCGATTCCCTTGCCCTCGAGCCAATCTTCGCCGTCGGGTTTTTTATCGCCCCTTCCGCTGGCAAGAGCTTTCTCGACGTAATCGAGACATTGATCGAAGCCATAGCTTCCTATCACGTCATCGTGTGGTGAAGGCCAGATACTGTGCACGGGGTCGTGCGGCTGAAGCATGTTCCTCCGCCGTATGGTAAACGGATCGATGCCTAGACTCAGGCCTAATTCGTCAATGGCACATTCAATGGCAAATGCCGGTTGTGTCGCGCCGTATCCACGAAATGCACCGGAAGGGGCGGTATTAGTGTAAACCGCATAACCGACACCTTTCTTGTTTTCACACCGGTACGTGGCCATGCACGAGCCAAGGGAGGATGCGAGGACCTCGCCGCCATGGTTCCCGTAAGCGCCGGTGTTAGAAATATTGCAGATTTGCATTGCCGTCAGTGTTCCATCTTTTTTGGCCCCGAGCTTGACCGTGATCTTCATGGGGTGCCGGCTAACAGTGGCAGTGAATTCCTCGGTGCGCGTGAACTCCCATTTGACCGGACGGCCCGTCTTTAATGCGCCGAGCATACAAAGGTCCTCACTGAGCAGTTCCTGCTTCCCACCAAATCCGCCACCCACTCGTTCCGTGAACACATGGATTTGTTGCGGGAACATGTTGAAGAGATACGCCAGCTTTGTTTTGGTGAGATGCGGCGCCTGCGTGCTGGTTCGGATGTGAATGCGGGCGTCCTCGCCGCGCCACGCGATCGAACCATGGGTTTCCATGTGTGCATGCTGGATCTTGTGCGCGTGGTACGTGCCTTCATAGATCGCGTCGGCTTCGGCAAACCCTTTCGCCACGTCTCCGACTTCGCCCTCGATCTTCATGAAAACATTGTGTTCCGTATCCTGAATGCGGGATTCAGCGCCGACTCCGGGGTGCAGAACTGGCGCATCAGGCTGCATAGCTTCTTCGGGGTCGAACACCGCGGGTAGAATTTCGTAATCGATCTCGACAAGGCGACACGCTTCCTCGGCCGCGCCTTCCGTCTCGGCGACAACGGCAACAACGCGCTGCCCGACAAAGCGCACTACATTGTCCAGCATGTAGGTGTCATCTGGATCGACGTGGAAGTCATCGTGCGTCGCCGTCGTATAAAGGCGTCGCGGTACGTCCTCCCACGTGAACACCGCGTGCACCCCGGGAAACGCCAGCGCTTTATCTTTGCGGATTCCTTTGATGCACGCGTGAGCGTGCGGTGACCGGACCACCTTCAGGTGAAGCATGCCTTCCATCGCAACATCCATCGTATAATGCGCTTTACCGGTGACGATGCTTTGGCCTAACGGATTTTGCAGACTCGCGCCGCAGGCATCTCCCGCTTTCTCTTCTTCCACGGAAACGATCCCGTGAAGTGCGTCATCAATCGCGTGATAGCCGGTGCAACGACAAAGATTTCCCTTGAGACGAAAGGGAAGATCGTTCTTTTCCTTTTCACAAAGGCTCGCCGACGTCATGAGCATGCCCGCCGTGCAAAAGCCGCATTGGTATGCCTGGGCACCGAGAAATGCCTTTTGCATCGGATGAAGCTCCCCGTTGTGCGCCAGGCCGCGAAGAGTGGTAATTTCGCGGCCTTCTCCTCTAAAAGCCGGAACGAGACAACTATGAACCGGTTTGCGATCGAGCCACACCGTGCATGCACCGCAGTCGCCTGCGTCGCATCCTTTCTTCACGTCAAACCAGCCGAGTTCGCGCAGGAACGTTCTCAAACACTGTCCGGGCCGCGGCTCGCCGCTAAATGCCTTTCCGTTGATTTTGTAGTTCATTCGAACTCGCGCTTTAGGCTGAAAGTTCCCGCCGGATTTGTTCGGCGAAGTAGTAAGTAAGATTTTTGCGATGAACAGGTGACCCGTGTACATCATCGAGATAGAGGCTGAACGGCACGCCGTCATCAATGACGCGCTTGAGCTCATCTGCGGAAGGGATGCCGTTGAACGAAAGCTGTACCGGTCGCACCGTCGCAGCCGTAATCGTAAGCAGAACTTTTGGTTTGCCCCGGGACTTTGTTCCGATCATCAGGACCTCGGAACGTCCAAGATGCGTCAGCGTGAAACGACGAAACGCATAAGTTTTTTCCAGTGCAGTCGCAGGCAGATGGATGCTGCGCAGGAGTTCACCAGGTGCAAGGACATTACTATGATTGCCAGTGACGAAATCGACCACCGCTACTTCGCGTGGTTTTCCATTGCGCGGCCAGAGCGTGCAAACACCTTCCAGTGCGGCCGTGAGAGAAATCATCGGCCCCGCCGGAAGCGACATGCAGATGTTTCCGCCGACGGTGGCTTCGTTCCAGATTTTGAACGAAGCAAGGAAAGAGCGGCAGCATTCGCGAAGGAGCGGTGCAGCCAACCATCCCGCCGGCGCCTTTTCCACAAATTGATCCAGCTCCACAACCTTGCATGTAGCTGCAATTTCCAATCCATTTTCCGAACGTTTGAGCGCGGGCCAATTTAGCGACTCGAGATCAATGAGCATATGCGTGTCGCTCTGTGGTTCCGAAAAGAGCCACGTTCCTCCCGCAAGCCATGCGTAGCCCTTCTTCCACTCTTTGATTGCACCCGAATCCGCGGGACGTCGGATCTCTGTGATTGTGTTCAGATCCATTAAGTCAAATCCAGATCAGTAAGTATTGCTGGCGAAAATTGCATGCTGGCGCGTTTCGAGATGCCGAATAATAACACATGGGGGTCGAAGCAACGTGGAAGCGAACGAGCTAATCCGCGTTGTGGTCCGCGACGCTGTCGGCATTACTTCTCTTTTGCCGGGGTAGCCGGAATTTTACAAGGCCAAATATACGTTGTTAGGCTGCGTGAAATTAGCAATCCTCGGAACATGAACGCCGCTAGAGTTCCACGGAGTAGCAATCCATGGCGAAGAGGCTTGTGGTCACGTGCCTCATAACGGCCTAAAAGCGCGGCGTAGATTTTCTACGGTCCGTTCTACGGTCGGGCGAGATTTTGATGCAAAACCGCGCAACTCTGCGCAACGCACTGCGAA
>Ga0066708_10000389_pt1 | contig 11756 bp, 7 predicted proteins | sample GraSoiAngelo_157_FD_66504 | JGI IMG/M metagenome (GOLD analysis project Ga0066708, IMG submission 66504) | Grasslands soil microbial communities from the Angelo Coastal Reserve, California, USA - 14_1009_16_20cm | ecosystem: Environmental > Terrestrial > Soil > Grasslands | place: USA...
CTTCAAAACGCATTACCCGGAATTCTGAACGACTTGAAAGCCTCACCCGAGAACGTTGCGGTAACTTTCAAGATGTACCGCAACCTGGACGCCTTGTTTGACGTCATGACCTCGGTGGCCGAGTCTGCCGGCGCATTCGGCAACAAAGACGAATTCCAGGGTCTGAACCGTGATTTAGGAGCGCTGCAAGATTCACGACGCGCATTTGCGGACCGAATGGATCGGATCGCGCTCGCAAAAGAAACTGAACTCGGGCAGTTGCGCACAGCTCTGCAGGCCGCTCGGGCCGAGGCGACCCCCAAGAAAACGGTTGTGGATGACACCGCTCCTCCGCCTAAGAAACCAGTCACCCGCAAGAAGCCCGCACCGAAGCCGACGACGCCCAACTCTCAAACTCAAGCTCCACCTTCATCTACTACTCCGCAGCAACACTGACAAATCATATTGGCGAATGTAATCCACTGAGATTCCATGCCTTACTCGTCTGGAACTTACCTGCCGTGACTGTTGTCTAACCATTCAGGCAAGAGCAGTTTGCCGACGGACGTATAATAAGGGGTGTCGCCATGGCAGGCATGGCGGGAGCCGCCAGTTTGGGAGATTTCGCTAGCGCGATTGGGATCCGCACGCAGGAATCCGCCATCATTCAGGAACTGAAGGCGGGTTCTGAGGAAGCGTATGCCTGGCTGGTGGGAGAATTTCATCAACCGGTTTACAGCCTTGTTTATAGAATTCTGACCGATCCTGCGGACGCCGCCGACACCACTCAAGAAGTTTTCCTGAAAGTATTTCGCGGGATGAAGCAGTTCCACGGAGAATCCAGTTTAAAGACGTGGATCTACCGGATTGCCATTCACGAAGCGTCGAATCGCCGGCGCTGGTGGTTTCGCCACAAATCGAAAGAGACCAACATGGAATCGCAGGAGAACGGTTCGGAGTATTCCATGTTTTCAGCGTATGAGGCGGCGATGGTGGACAAGCATAAGTCGCCGTTTGAAAATGCGGCGGATGACGAATTGCGGGCGCACATAGAGCGGGAGTTGCGAAACGTACCCGAGCCATATCGGACGACAGTTGTGCTGCGTGACATTGAAGATCTTTCATACGAGGAGATCGCCGAGGTCACGCAGGTTTCGCTGGGGACTGTTAAGTCGCGAATCACCCGCGGGCGCGATGCGCTGCGAAAAGTTCTGAGTGATTTCGCAAGAGTAGCTGGGCCGGAGTTAGGTTTGGATGTTGACGATGAAAAGGGAAGTGGCGAGCGGCTCGTTCGTAGCCATCGCATTGAGGTAACTCCATGACCTGCGTGCAATCGAAGTCGTTGTTATCTGCTTATCTGGATGGCGCCATCACCGGCAAGCAGATGTACGCGCTGGACTTGCACCTTCAGGGTTGTGGCGCATGCGCCGCCGAATATCAATCGCTTCGCGATACGCAGTCGTTGATGAACAAAATCGGGCGTGCGAAGGCTCCTGAAGACTTGTCATTGAAAATCCGTCTGGCAATTTCGCGGGAAGCAGCACGGGTGCGCGAACCTTTCTGGGGCAACCTGATTTTACGGTTGGAAAATTTGGTGCGTGCCTTTATGGTTCCGGCAACTGCTGGAATCTTTGCCACCATAATTGTTTTCGGCCTGCTGATGGGCTTCATTACTCCAGTGCGGGCCAATTCGAATGACGTCCCGCTGCTCATTTCCACCGATCCAGAGCTGCAGTCCATAGGCTTTGGGGTGATGATGGGCGAAATTAATGAGGAATCACTGGTGATCGAAGCCTACGTGGACCGGAACGGCCGCGTGCAGGATTACCGGATCCTTTCTGATCCCGACAAGCTCAGAGACTTGCCTCATCAAGTGAAGAATATGTTGATCTTTACTACCTTCCGCCCAGCTACCTGGATGGGCAGTCCGCGTCCGGGCACCGCGATATTGTCTTTCTCCAAGATCAGCGTGAAGGGTTGAGCTACTCTCATTATTTTCTACTCTCGCCTGAGTAGCTGCTGCTTTATGAATCCAGAATAAATTTCTGCATCTACTTTGCTGAACCCGGGTTCCTGTCAAGCAACTCCGCTTCACCCCTGTCCATCCAACTCGTCGCAGGTGTTCCGAAGATATTGCCGACCCGCACGACTGGAAATAAAGACGCCTCCGCTGTTCTCCTTGGCATAAAAATCAGCCGAAGGAAGCTCCGGCAACTGCTTAGAAGCCAGTTTCTAAAGGCATCGGCCAATTTTCGGACGCACGAAAGAAATGAAATCAACGTTCCACCTGCAAGGTGTGGGCGATGATTCAACTCACCAGTCCCTGTAAGTGAGAGGGCGAAGCTACGGACAACCAGTGACTCTGGCTTTAAAGATCGATCGGCCTGCAATCCCTGAGCCATTGATGGATGGTTGGTACGCGGCTTACACTCACGCGCGTCATGAGAAGAAGGTCGCCCAGCAACTTCAAGAACGCGGGATTGAACATTTTCTGCCGTTATATCGGTCCGTACGGCGCTGGAAGGACCGCCGCAAAGAACTCGATCTCGTCCTCTTTCCCGGATATGTCTTCGTGCGCGTCCCAGTTTCACAGAGGTTGCGTGTCCTGCAATTGCCCGGAGTTGCACGGTTTGTCACATTCAACGGCCAACCTGCGACGCTGATCGGGAATGACGTCGAGGCGTTGCGGAATGGGCTCGCCCAAGGCATCCACGTCCAACATCACCCATATCTCACGGTAGGACGCCGCGTCGAGGTGGTGAATGGCCCGCTGACAGGGGCCCAAGGGATATTGGTCCGCCACAAGACCAATTCACGCATTGTGATTTCGATTGATGCAATCATGCGTTCTGTCTCAGTCGAGATCGATGAAGCTGACGTAATTCCGAAGTTCTAGAGCGTTCAAGAGTAGCTAAGGTGAACATCAAAATGCGAAGCGCAGTCCTGATCTTGCTCTGTTCTGGTCTGATGGCACTGAGTTCGTTCGCTCAGGACCAGTCTGCCAACTCAATTGATCGCGATAGTTCCACGCGTACCCATTCGCTTGAGCAGGCAGATTCTCGCGCCGAGAAGGAAGCTGAGCGCCTGGTCTCACTTCCTGCGGAACGAATCATTTTGCTGCTTTCGCAGGAGCCGGGCTTATTTCTGGAAGTAAAAAAGATGCTGGTGCGCAATGCATACGCACAGGGCAGAGTACTGGCTTCGGATGAGCTTAGCGATGAATTCATCTTCCGCAAAGTCCGTGATGACGAGGAAATCAGGGCACAGATTACGCAGCAGATTGTAGAGCGCGGCTACGTTCGCGCGAAGCCAACGAATGAGGAATTGGCGAGACAGATACAAGAGCAGCAAAAGTTACAGGCCAAAACCGACGAAGGTCAATCGCCGTATGACCGCAGTTTCGGGCGGAACACGGAGACCGGTGAACAGGACGAAAACGGATTGCGGAATCCATATAACCAGCGACAGAACCCGCCTGGCTATTCGCCCAATTTCCCGTCACAGCAGAACCAGCAGCCGCCAACGCAGCAGAACCCGCTCAACAATGATCAGAGGAGAGCGCTGTTGCAGGCGAGCGCGAATGGGACTGACAGTGGTACAGAACCCCAGGGACTGCCTTTCGATGCGGTCACAGGCGGAGGCCAACAGCAGCTCAGTCCGGAGCAGGTTCAGCAGCTTGTAAGCGCGTACGGAAACGGGCAACTCGCTGGATCCGGCGGTCAGCCGGATTTAAGCAAGGTGGCTGCTGCGCTCGGCAAAGGCGGCTCAGGCGGGGCGTCATCCACTCAAGCTCCGCAGATACCACAAACGCAAGAGGAGGCCTATGCGCAGGCGCTGCAGTCGACACAGCAGGCGAAGTTGGACACAAATTATGGATTCACGCCGCGTCAGCAACGTTTTTCGCCGTCGCGAAGAGATCTGGATCACCCTGAGCTGCTGCACCGCGCGAATCCTTACGCTGATATCCCGTCACTCTATGATCTTTACGCGCAGTACTCGCGTCGTCCCGCCACGCTGAATCGTTTCGGTCTCGACATTTTTGAGAATGGAACGGGTAATTTCGATCAACTTCCTATGGATCTGCCGGCGGGCCCTGATTATGTGCTCGGGCCCGGCGATGGACTGAACATAGATTTGTGGGGAAGTGTTTCTCAGCGATTTCATCGCACGGTCGATCGCGAGGGAAAGCTAAGCCTGCCGGAAATCGGCAGTATCCAGGTGGCGGGTCATAGTCTGGGTGAAGTGCAGCAGATGGTCCAGAGCTCTCTACGCAGCCAGTTCCGCACACTGGAGGCTGACGTGTCGCTGGATCGGCTGCGGGTGATTCGCGTTTACGTCGTCGGTGATGTTGAACGCCCCGGCGCCTATGACATCAGTTCGCTCTCAACGCCTCTTAATGCACTCTTTCAGTCCGGTGGGCCGACCTCGCGTGGCTCCATGCGGATTGTGAAGCATTATCGCGGGAATCAGCTGATTGAGGATGTCGATCTTTACGATCTGCTGCTGCACGGCGTGCATTCAGGGATGCAGCGGCTGGAATCCGGCGACACTATTCTCGTTCCGCCGATTGGCCAGCAGGTCACGCTGGAAGGTATGGTTCGGCGCCCCGGAATTTATGAGATGGCGGGAGAAAAAAGTCTGACAGAAGTTCTGGAGTTGGCGGGTGGCGTTTTATCCTCCGGCACGTTGCGGCATATCGATGTCGATCGCGTTCAGGCGCACGAAAACCGGACCATGCTGCGCGTAGACATGCCCGAAACCAACGATCAGGCGAGCGTTGTTCGAACCATGGACGAGTTCACCGTTCAGGATGGCGACAGGATCAAAATCACTCCCATTCTTCCGTTTTCTGAAAAAACCGTATATCTCGATGGGCACGTTTTTCGCCCGGGTAAATACGCATACAGCGACGGGATGAAGGTCACAGACCTCATACACACCTATCGAGATCTTCTTCCCGAGCCTTACGAACAACACGCGGAGATCATTCGCTTGAGCGGACCGGACTTGAAGCCGGAAATCATCGCTTTCGACTTGAAAGATGCAATGAATGGGAAAGATCAAAATCTGGCTCTCAAGCCATTTGACACGGTGCGTGTCTTCGGACGGTTTGATTTCGAAGATCCGCCGACCATCACGGTGACCGGCGAAGTACGCGACCCCGGAGACCACATCACCAACGGCGCAACATATCTTCGCGACGCCATTTTCCTGGCAGGAAACACGAGCCCTGACGCTCAGCTCAATGATGTGCAGGTCTTTCGCAAGACCGGCAATGGCAGACTTGAAGTGTTGAATGCCGATCTACGGAAGGCCCTTGCCGGTGATCCGAAGGAAAACATACTTTTGCAGCCGCAGGATCGGATTTTCGTCCACAAGGATGTGCAACGAATCGAACCGGCGACTGTGGAAGTTCAGGGCGACGTGCCTCGTCCGGGAAAATATCCGCTGGGTGCGAACATGACCGCGGTCCAACTGGTGAAGTTGGCAGGCGGTTTAAAGCGCTCGGCGTACACCGAGATGGCTGAGTTGACGCGGTATTCGATCGCACAAGGAAACAATGTTGAGGGTGAACACATTCCCATCAAGATCGGCGAGGCGCTCAGCGGCGAGCCGGATACCGATATGCGACTGCATGCCGGGGACGTGCTTACTATCAAGCAAATCGCGGGATGGAAGGATATTGGCGCAACGGTGACCGTGGATGGAGAAGTCGTACACCCTGGGACCTACGGCATACAGGAAGGCGAAAGACTGAGTGATGTGCTCGCCCGCGCTGGCGGTTTTCGCGCAGATGCTTATCTTTATGGCGCAATTTTTGAGCGTGTAGAGATCCGCGAATTGGCGGAGAAGAATCGCGCTCAACTCATCACACAAGCCAAAGATGAAGGCGGAGGTCTGGGCGGCGGGATTACAGATGTGGTCGCGAGGGAAGCGTCAGTCGCGCAATGGCGAGATACCGTACAGAAGTTGCAAACCACGCCTCCCGTGGGACGCATGGTGATTCACATCAGCAGCAGAAAAGATTGGATACACACTCCGAGCGATGTACTGCTTCGAGCCGGGGACTCGATTTACATTCCCAAGAGGCCGAATTTCGTGATGGTGCAAGGGGCTGTGTACAACCAGACAGCGATATCTTTCCGGGCAGGGAGGAGCGCGAGTTGGTATCTGCACCAGGCTGGCGGCGCAACTTCCGCGGGCGATAAGAAAAACATCTTTATCATTCGTGCGGATGGGACTGTTGCTGGTGGACCAAGAGGACTGTTCAGTGGGGGCGCGCTTGAATCAACGATGCTGCCGGGGGACATGATCATGGTTCCGACAAAGGCCTTGGGCGGGGGCATGAAATGGCGCTCGACGCTCGAAGTCGCGCAATTGGTCTCTGCAGTCGGAATTGCGGTGCAGGTGGCTCGCGGCTTCTAGTGCCGTGTTGGTTGCGAATGTGGCGGTTCCGACTAGCGTGTGGGCTGTTGACTTGTCTGGCCGGAAGTTCGCTTGCGGCACAACAGACACGCGATGCGTCACAGCCGAGATTGTGGCCCGATCATAGTCTTGCTCAGCAAGTGAACGCCTATGAACTTCCCCCTGGCGCTGATCCGCAAAACCGGTTGTTCACGCCTTTTGTTGAGCATCTTGCTCAGGACCAAAAGCATTTCTGGACTTTGCCGAAGCGGGCGCGGAAAAAGGATCTGAAATGGATCATTCCAGCGGCGGGTGTGACCGCGGGAATCGTGGCCGCAGACAGTTGGGTATTGAACCAGGTTCCCAACAAATCAGACCAGATTCACCGTAGCCTCACAATTTCTGATTACTCCTCTTACTCATTGATCGCGGCAGGAGGTGGAGCGTACATAGTGGGCAAATTGTCTAACAACGATCACCTGCGCGAAACGGGAATGTTGGCGGCTGAGGCGGCGATCGGAGCAAGTGGAAGCAGCTATGTTTTCAAGCTCGCGACAGAGCGCCAGCGGCCTTACGTAGGAACTGGCGCAGGAAATCTTTTTGATGGTTATCCCTCGAACAGGAACCTGTCATTTCCTTCCGAGCATTCAGCAATGGCATGGGCAATTGCAGGAGTGGTGGCGCATGAGTATCCTGGGCCGCTAACAAAACTCGCGGCTTACGCACTGGCCAGTACCGTAACTGTGACGCGGGTGACGTCAAAGCAGCATTTTCCGTCGGATGTCTTGATCGGCGGGGCCTTGGGCTGGTATTTCGCCCACGAGGTTTATCGAGCGCGGCACGATCCAGAACTCGGAGGCGGCGCGTGGGGCGACTTTAACGAACCCAGCGAGGAGCCAAAAACTCGAAATCCAAAAAACATGAGCTCACCCTATGTTCCGCCTGAAAGCTGGGTCTATCCCATGTTCGATCGCTTGTCGGCGCTGGGATTTGTAAAAACCGGATACGCTGGTGTGCGTCCGTGGACTCGTATGGAATGTGCACGACTGCTCGAAGAAGCCGGCGAAGGATTGCGCTCAGGAGATGTCAGTGGCGGCGAGGGAGAAAGAATTTATAGCGAACTGTCACGGGAATTCTATGACGAACTCGGAAGGCTGGAGGGTGAACCGAATATTGGCGTGAGTCTCGATTCACTCTACACGCGCGCTACAGAGATTTCGGGTACGCCGTTAACCGACGGATATCACTTCGCACAAACGCTATTCAACGATTACGGGCGGCCATACGGTTCAGGCTTCAACAGCATTGCAGGTTTTACGGCGCACGCTGTGGTCGGACCATTCTCGTTTGCCTTGCAAGGCGAATATCAGTCGGCTCCTTCGGTGCCCGGATATGCCATTGCTACCCAGCAGGCAATTGCAAACGCGGACTCTATTTTGCCGGTACTTGGGGGAAGGCCCTCCGTCAGCCGTTTCGATCTTCTCGACACCACCGTGGCTTTGCAGTTCAATAATTTTCAAATCTCCGCCGGGAAACAGAGTCTGTGGTGGAGCACGGCGCAGGGCGATCCGCTGCTGATCGGCAATAATGCTGAGCCAATCGTCGGGATCACCCTGGACAATGTGTCGCCGTATCATATTCCGCTGATTTCGAAAATTCTGGGAGATGCCAGATCGCAATACTTTCTGGGGCGTCTCGACGGCCACCAGTTTGAATTTGATGTTGATCACCTGATCGGCCCGACAGACATTCAGCCGCAACCTTTCATTCAGGGGTTGAAGCTCAGCTTTAAGCCGACGCAGAACTTGGAATTCGGGGCCGGATTCACAGCGATGTTCGGCGGACCGGGATTGCCATTTACGTGGCATAACTTCCTGAGAACGTTCTACTCGCACACCTCGCAGTTTTCGACAAATCCCGGGAAGCGAACTAGCCAGTTCGACTTTAGCTACCGCATTCCCGGCCTGCGTAATTGGCTGATGCTATATCGTGATTCGCTTGCGGTAGATGAATACACGCCGCTCAACTCGAGCAGGCCTTCGATGAACATCGGGCTCTACATGCCGAAATTACCGAAGCTGCACCAGATGGATTTCCGTGCAGAAATTATTGGCACGCCACACACCCGTGAATTCGCGCCGGGTTTTGTCTATTTTGATTTTCGCCGCTTTCGCGACGGCTACACTAACGACCAAAATCTTTTAGCGAGTTGGATGGGCCGCGCCGGACGCGGAGGGCAGGGATGGCTGACGTACTGGTTTTCGCCCCGCTCAACCTTACAGGCTGGCTACCGCTATCAGAAGGTGGATCGAGACTTTCTCGAGGGCGGACATTTGGATGATTTCAGCTTGCGTCCTCAAATCATGCTGACCCGAGACCTGAATATTTCAGGCATGTTGCAATATGAGCACTGGTTTTTCCCTTTACTTTCCGCCAATGGTCACTCGAACGTAACCGCGCAAGTGCAGCTCACATTTTTCCCGCATCTCACAGCGCGCAAGTAACAGGACGAAGAGCGACTCTGGTACCTAATCAGGAGGCATGATTAGGGCAACCCTCAAACGGATTTACCCGTCCTTCTATCGTGCTCCCCATCTCCAATTGCCGATCTTACTTTGATTTGCTCTCAGCCACGCTTGCTTCGTTGCCATTCGAGCAGGTGGAGGAAGTAACAAACCTGCTGGTGCGCGCGTACGAGCATCAGCGGACCGTGTTTGTGTTCGGTAACGGCGGTAGCGCGGCGCTCGCATCGCATTTTGCGTGCGATTTGGGTAAGGGAACAGTGAATGGATCCAGCAAGCGTTTTCGAGTGATGGCGCTCACTGATAACGTGCCATTAATGACCGCATGGGCCAACGATTCACATTATGACGATATCTTCGCCGAACAACTGGTTAATTTTGCTGTCCCCGGCGACGTTGCTTTTGCCATCAGCGGAAGCGGCAACTCGCCCAATGTATTGAAGGCTCTCGATACTGCCAAGCGATCTGGTTGCATTACCACGGGATTGACGGGGTTTTCCGGCGGCGGCATGCGCATGCTTTGCGATTCCTGCATTGTCGTTCCTGCGGACAATATGCAGATCATTGAAGACCTGCATGTCTGCGTTGCCCATTCACTGTTCACGTGTGTGCGTGCCAGCATCGCACAGCCGTCCACTTCAGGTCCAAAACTTGTGTCCCGAACGGCGTGATATGAATACCCGAAGATTAGAGGTTTGGATTTTGCTGGCCGATCTGGCCTGGGTGGGATTGGCCTTTTTTGGTGCTGATTTGTTGCGTTTCGGGTTGACATGGGACCTCAACGAACGGGCGTCCATCCACGCGCTGCTTCCATTTGTAATCGCAACGTGCGTTATTTGGATTGCGCTCTCGGCGGTCATGCAGATGGATGGTTTCCGCGGCGGATGGAAACTCTCGACAGTTTGTTCCCATCTGCTGCTCGGAACATCGTGCACTTTTGCTGTGCTGCTCACGATTGGCTACTTGATGCGGAGCTACGTCTCCAGACTTGCGCTCGGATATTTCGTGCTCTTGCTGATTTCCGGATTTCTTGGAGTACGTTGCCTAGCGCGGCTACTACTCCGGTGGAGGCACAAAGGAGGCGACGTTTGGCGGGTAATTATTTTGGGGAGCGGACGGGTTGCGCAGGAAGTGGCGTCCAAAATCGAGGCGCACCCCGAAATGCTTTGCAGAGTTGTAGGTATGCTGTTTCCGAATCAAGAGGCTGAGGAGCTCGTAGTTCCTGGCCTGGAGGAAGAAAAGTCATCGCAACTATCGACACTGGATATCTTTGAACTGCTTCGCAATGATGGGGTGAATGAGGTGATTGTCGCACTCGGGCAATCGCCGACAGCCGAGATTCGCACGCTTTTGGGACGCATTCGTGAAATGGGGGTGCGAACCACGTTGGTTCCGCAATCATACGAGCTGTATGCTTCCAGGCCACGGCTGGTGACAATCGATGAATTGCCGCTTTTCCAGTTGCGTGACCCTGGTCTTCGGCGCCGTTACGTAGTGCTTAAACGGGCTATGGACGTTGCCATCGCGGCGGTCGTGCTGTTGCCGTCATGGATGGCGCTGGCACCTTTGTGCGCGGTCCTTTGGCTGAAAAGACGAAAGGCAGTTCGCAGTGAACTACGGGCCGGACAATACGGGCAGCAATTCCGGATGCTTCGCTTGAATGTCGATCGACCAGTGCGCTCCAATTCATGGTTTGAATCATTTCTCGACCGGATGAGCATCACGGAGGCGCCGCAACTGTGGAATGTTCTCCGCGGCCAAATGAGTCTGGTGGGGCCTAGACCTGATCCGCTCGTGCGTAGCAGTCAGTACTCGGACTGGCAGCAGCGCCGGCTGAAAGTGAAGCCGGGCATGACAGGTCTTGCGCAGGTGCATGGCCTCCGGGAATATAGCTCGTCAGAACAGAAAACGCGCTTTGATCTTCAATATGCACTTAATCCATATTTGCTGTGGGACATATCGCTGCTGCTGCAAACATTCTGGACACTGTTCCTGAGACTGTTCTCGACGCGCAAGCGCGGAGCTTTTGATGTGAACTGGAAAGCGCAAACGTCAGGAGACATGTTGCCGAATGCTCATCGTACGCAGTCCAGTGCGGATTAGCTTTGGCGGGGGTGGCACCGACCTGCCGGCGTATTACCAACAATATGGTGGTGTGGTGTTGAGCGCTGCCATTAACAAATATTTCTATACGATCCTGGGCACGCGCACAGACCAGTCCATTCAAATCATCTCCTCTGATCTGCGTATCTGCGAGGGCTGGCGTGATTTTGCTGCACTGGAAATTAAAAACAGCGGACTCGAAATTCCAGTGGCGGTGCTGAAGGATCTAAATCGCGAGATCTATGTAGACCTGTTTCTCGCGTCGGAGATTCCTCCGGGTACGGGGCTTGGATCTTCAGCCAGTGTTTGCGTTAATGTTTTGAAGACGCTGACCAGTTATCTGCATCAGCCTCTTTCGAAACAGGCACTCGCTGAACGCGCTTTTCACGTTGCACGTAATGTGCTCGGACGCCACGTGGGCAAGCAGGACGAGTACGCGGCCGCCTTCGGTGGGCTTAATTTTTTCGAGTTTCCTCCGGGTGGTGACGTGCGAATTCAAGCCATCAACGCAGATCCGTCCGTAATGAACGAATTGCAGAACAGCCTGATGTTGTTTTTTACGGGGTCTGCTCATCACTCCTGGAACATTCTCGCTGAGCAGGAGCAGTCCACCGAACGAGGCAGCGGCAAGCCTGTCGAGGCGCTGCATGAAATTAAGGAATTGGCTTTTCGCATGCGCGATGCAATGCAACGCGGCGATTTGATCGCATTCGCTTCGAGGATGAACGAGTCCTGGCTTGCAAAAAA
>Ga0066708_10000390_pt1 | contig 11749 bp, 12 predicted proteins | sample GraSoiAngelo_157_FD_66504 | JGI IMG/M metagenome (GOLD analysis project Ga0066708, IMG submission 66504) | Grasslands soil microbial communities from the Angelo Coastal Reserve, California, USA - 14_1009_16_20cm | ecosystem: Environmental > Terrestrial > Soil > Grasslands | place: USA...
AGAGTCCATGCACACTTACCGGGATTGCACCTGGCGCGCATACGGTTTTGGCCAGCAAGCATGGATTCTCCGGCGCTACTCGCAATATTTCGCTTACGGCAGGTGCAAATGCCACGGTTGCACTGCAGCTGGAGACGCTCGCAGCCCTGCTCTCGGTTTCGAGCAATCCCGCAGGGGCAGTGATCGTCATAGATGGAAAAGATTCAGGCAAGCTGACGCCGTCGCAGTTCAGCTTCAGTGGTCCAGGCACACACACCATCACGCTGCGGCGCTTTGGATATCTCGAGGCGGGCAACTCCATCAATATTGAAGCCGGACAGACTGCGAACGTGAATCTGTCACTGACTGCGCTCGGCAACACCGACGAAATCCATGCTGCTGGCGGCAAGTTCTCGAAGGTTTTCAAAAAGGGCGACGCCGCGGGCATGGCCACCGTGAGCATCAAGACGCAGCCCAAAGGTGCGCAGATCATGGTGAACAATCGCGTGCTCGACAAGACCTCGCCGTTTGATTTCTATCTCAACCCGGGCACGTATGTGATCGACATCACCATGTCCGGATATCGTCCAATACACCGCGTCGTCACGTTGCAGGAAAGTGAGAAGACGGCAATTCAGGAAACGCTGTCACCAGAGTAGTTCCGACCCGCACACCATCCGAAAATAGAAAAAGGGCCGCTGCTCACCAAAGCGGCCCTTTTGCCCCACCGGCCAGCGCTTACCAATTGAAGCGGTTGCGCTGGAATGTCCGGCTGTATCCCTGTTGATACGCCTGTGCATATTGCTGGCGGTATTGTCGAACGTTCCCGAAATCATGCGAATATCCACGATCAGTGTGATTGTGCCCGCGCGGATACGGGTTGAACGGCTTGGCCCGCCACATATCTTCGCGCGCCTGCTGCTCGCCATCCTCAAACCCAATCGTGCGCGCCACGTGCATCCCGCGGTAGAAGTCGCCGCGGTCGTAGCGGTCGTCGCGATCATAACGGTTGTAGCCATAGTAATCGTCGCGATCGTAATGACCGTAATTTTGGGCGGCTGCTATACCGACGCTGCCCACAAGGAATGCGGCGGCCATCACCGCCATCTTGAGCTTACCTGTCATAAGCACCTCCATCGTCGCGTCCATCTTCCTTTGGGCCGCGTCATAGAAGAAGAAACACCGTGACGGCCGGGAAGTTTCGGCTACGAGGAAGCAGATGCCGCCACATGGAGGCGCTGGCATTCTCGCCCACGCGAACACAATACCAAGGCTCCCCAACACATCCAGTGTTAGACTTTCTGGTTTCAGCTGAGCATTCGCGATGTCTATTCAGAAAGTAGGAGTGATCGGCGCGGGCACGATGGGCAACGGCATCGCGCATGTCTTTGCCGCCAGCGGACATTCGGTAATTCTGTGCGATATCGAACAAAGCATTCTGGATCGGGCGCTGGCGACCATTACCAAGAACCTTGACCGAGCGCTGGCAAAAAACAAAATTACCGAGGCGCAAAAGACTGAGACATTGCACCGCATCAAGCCGGTCACAAATCGGTCGGCGGTTTCCGACTGCGACTTTATGGTCGAAGCTGCTTCCGAAAAATTCGAACTCAAGTCGGAACTGTTTCGCGAACTCGATCGCATCTGCCGTTCTGAGGTGATCCTGGCTTCGAATACTTCTTCGATCTCGATTACCAAGCTAGGGGCGGCGACGCGCCGAGCCGACAAAGTGATCGGCATGCATTTCTTCAATCCTGTGCCGGTGATGGCGCTGGTTGAAATTGTGCGCGGTTTGGCGACTTCCAATGAGACCTTTCAAGCGGTGCGCGAGCTTGCAATGAAGCTCGGGAAAACGCCGGTCGAGGTCAATGACGCGCCAGGGTTCGTTTCCAACCGGGTGCTGATGCCGCTGCTCAACGAAGCCATGTACGCGGTGATGGAAGGAGTGGCCACGCCTGAGGCTGTGGATGAAGTGTTTAAGCTGGGCATGGCGCATCCCATGGGACCGCTGACGCTGGCGGATTTCATTGGCCTCGACATCTGCCTCGACATCATGCGCGTGATGCACAACGGTTTGGGTGATCCGAAATACCGTCCATGCCCGTTGCTGATCAAGATGGTGGATGCAGGACGGCTGGGGAAAAAGTCCGGACAGGGATTCTATAAGTACTGATGACGCGCAAGCCCGATCTTCTCTATTACACGCTGGCAATCCTGTTTGGCCTGAGCGCCGGCATTCTGGAAATCACTGTCAACGACCTGCTTGCGACTGCGCTGTTCATTCTGGTTTGCACCATGATCCTCGGAGCGGCACGGCCACAACGCGCCTGGCACTGGATCGTGATCGTTGGAATATGTGTGCCGCTGGCTCGATCAGCAAGCTACTTCGCGCTAAACCAGAGGCCCTATCGCGCGCAGATTTGGGAATCGGGCCTGGGGCTAGTGACCGCGGCAGTGGGCTCCTACTGCGGTGTCTTCGCCCGCAAAGCCGTTGAAGAACTATTTCGCCCGCAGCGGGCACAGAACAAATGAAATTCCTCTAACACTTGCCCCAAAGTATCGCTTAACCGAAAAGTTACTCCCATTTCCACTGTTAATGAATGTATGCTCGCGCACATGGGTGTGTGTGTTTCGGTGCTGGCGAGCGGAAGCCGCGGCAACAGCGCGCTACTTGAAAGCTCGCGTGCACGCATTCTGGTAGATGCCGGCGTCTCCTGCCGCGAGACATTCAAAAGGTTGAAGCTGGTTGGACGTGAGCCACGGTCTTTATCCGCAATTCTCATTACCCACGAACACTCCGACCACGTAAGCGGTCTGGCAATGCTGGCGAAGAAACTCGGTATCCCGGTTTTCATGACTGGTGGCACGCACCAGGCTTGGGCGCGATCTCTAAGAGATGACGCCGGACAACTGCCCACGCTCGCCAAGCTGGAAATTTTTTCTGCTGGCCGGCAGTTCCAGATCGCCGACATCACTGTTATGCCGTTCACCATTCCGCACGATGCAGCCGATCCCGTTGGCTTCACCTTCCATGCTGAGGGCGCAAAGATCGCATTCGCCACTGACCTGGGCTATATGCCGGCCAGTGTACGCGACCACCTGCGACGCTGCGATGTGCTCATCCTGGAGTCGAACCACGACGTCGAGATGCTCCGTGTGGGGCCGTATCCCTGGTCGGTGAAGCAGCGGGTGATGAGCCGGGTAGGGCACCTGTCGAATGACTCCCTGGCCCAATTTTTTGCGGAAGATTATGATGGAGGCGCATCTCACATAGTATTGGCGCATCTGTCCGAACAGAATAATCATCCGGAAGTGGCCCGCCGCACCGCCGAGCAGGCACTGGGGCCGCAGCAGACGCTGTTACAGAACCGGCTGATGCTGGCCCTGCAGGACGCGCCGACAGAAGCGATTCGCCTCTAGTTTATGAGCGCATGTGTTGACCCTGTAGTCGGCAAAATTCTGGCTGGTTGGCGTTACGATATCTCCGGCATCGCGCCTGAGATGCGTGGCGACTATGAGCGACACTTTGCCGCCTGCGAGCATTGCCAGTCGCGCCAGCGCCTGCACCGCACGATTGATGTTTCTCTGATCGTACTGGCATCGGCTTCAGCCGGCGTATTCCTGCTTGCTTTCGGCGTCATTCATCACTTTGAGCCGCGGCATACGCTGATTCTTGAGTTGATTGCGCTGGGCGGGTTTGCGCTGTCGGCGCTCATCTGGCTGATTGTGGCGGTGGCCACTCCCGCGCCTATGACGGTGGTCGATGTTGCGCGCCTGGGCGCCCGCCACGTGCACGATCGCCTGCCCGCTGAAATCCGCGAGCGCCTGCCCGAAGATATACGCATGAAGCTGACGGGTTCGTAGTCTTTGCTTCGATTGCGATGAGCTAACCACGAAGGACACGAAGATAAACCAAGGGCAAGAAGAATTCACGAACGGGGAGCTTAAATCATGGAATCAGCGCAGAGAATGATGTGGATCCTGTGGTTCTCGCTGCTGATCGCGATGGCTGGGTACACCGTTCTCTGTTTCTTCGCGAATGTGCGGACAATTCCTAACCCAATGATGCTTCGCGCGATGTCTATAGTTGCGGCGGCTGAAGTCGTAGCTCTGTTTGTCCTGCGCCGCAAGATGTTGGTACCGGCCATGGCGCTGCTGAGTTCGCATAGCGAAGATGCTGCAGCGCTCGCGCGCTGGAAGACAGGGCATATCGTCACCTGGGCCTTAAGTCTGAGCGTTGCGCTCTATGGACTTGTCCTGCGTTACCTGGGCTTCACATTTTCGCAAGTCGCGCCATTCTTCATTGCGGGATTTATTCTGATGCTGTTCTACTTTCCTCGACGGCCAGTCGAAACCCGGTAACCCCGCGGTGGGCGATGTACCATTGAGCCGTGCACCGGCTTGCCCGATCAGTTCTTAAACACATTCGCAAGCAAGACCTCCTGCGCGCTGGCGATCGCGTGGGCATTGCCGTTTCCGGGGGCGCGGATTCGGTTGGGCTGCTGCGAATTGCGTTGGAATTGCGGGAGGAACTCGGACTTGTGCTGTCAGTCGCACACTTCAACCACAAAATCAGAGGTGCAGAATCGGATGCCGATGAGCAGTTCGTGCGCCAGCTCGCCGTGACGCATGAGTTGTCGTTGCTGTCAGAAGCCCGAGACGCCAAGACGCACGCGGCAGCCAAGAAGCTGAGTCTCGAAACTTCCGCGCGCAATTTGCGGTACGAGTTTTTCAATCGCCTGCTCGCTTCTGACGAGGTGAACAGGATTGCCACCGCGCACACCTTGAACGATCAGGCAGAAACAGTTTTGTTAAAGCTGACGAGGGGCGCCGGAACCCGCGGCTTGGCTGGAATTTATCCGAAGGTCACCGTTCAGCAATCAGCATTCAGCACTCAGGCAACTGCCGTTGTCCGCCCATTACTCGCAACTCGAAGATCAGAGATAGAAAAGTATCTCAAGGAACTCAACCAGGACTGGCGCGAAGACTCGAGCAATCGCGATCTTCAGCACACCCGCAACCGGATTCGCCATGAAGTTTTGCCGCACTTGGAAGAGACAGTCAACCCTCGCATTCGCGAGACACTCGCCGAAGCCGCTGAAATTGCGCGGGCAGAGGAGGAATTTTGGGCGGAACATATAAACGCGCTACTCGACCGGTCGTGGACAAGAGACGAGCATGGGGGACGGCTCAATCTTGATCCGCTCCGAGAGGCCCCGCTCGCAACCCAGCGCAGGCTGGTACGCGCCGCCACAGAGTCTCTCGGGATGAACCTGGAATTCTGCCATGTAGAGGAAGTAATTGCGTTCTCGAGAGAGGGTGCGCGGGCCGCGCTGCCCGACAATTGGACTGCGGTGCTGCACAAAAATGAGATCATGTTCGGCCCCGCCAGGAAATCGACGACCAACTACAGCTATGCCGTCACCATTCCAGGCAGAGTTGAGGTGAAAGAGGTGGGAACCGTAATTGAAGCGTGCTTTTCCAAGATGAATCACGACGCAGCCAACACCGAATGCGTGCTAAGACCAGAGATTGCTCAGAAGGAACTGCTCGTACGCAATTGGCGTCCAGGTGACCGCTTTTGGCCAGCGCATACGAAGCAAGCTAAAAAAATAAAGGAGTTGCTGCAGGACATCCATATCTCCGGCGAGGAAAAACGGCTCTGGCCCGTAATTGCTGCTGGCGAGGAGGTCGTGTGGGTGAGAGGGCTGGGGGTGCGCCGCGATTTTCAGGCGAAGAAGGGGACGGGTGTACTGATTCACGAGAGCCCCCTTCGGAAATAAGTCTAAAGGGGGACAAGTGTAAGTACGTTCATCGCACCCTTGCGAAGGATACAATGCGGCAGTATTCGCTCCTATGACACAGATCACACAAGCCAGAAAACCACATGTCGTCATCTCCGCCGACCAGATTCAGAAACGTGTGCGTGAGCTGGCGCGGCACATTTCCGACGACTACAAAGGGAAGACGGTCCACGTACTCGGCGTGCTGGAGAACGGCTTCGTATTCCTTGCCGACCTGGTGCGCGCCATCGAAGTTCCGGTGATCTGCCAGTTCATTAAGCCGCAGTATCGCGGCGACCTGGGTAATGTACTGGAGATATTCTTCAGCCATTCACTAGAGATCCGTGAGCAGCACGTGTTGCTGGTTGAAGGGGTCGTCCACTCGGGCGTGACCACGGATTTTCTGATGAACGATTTGCGTGCCCGGGGCGCTGCCAGTGTCAAAATTGCGACTCTACTCGACCGGCAGTCAGCGCGGCGGGTGCAGCTTCAGCCAGACTACTTTGGTTTCCTGGTGGACAACACCTTCCTGATGGGCTATGGCCTGGGCGCGCCCGATCAGACGGGCAGGAATTTGCCGCATCTGGCAGTGGCTGGTTGAACATTCCCTGGGCCGTGGGCCGTGACCTAAGTTATCCGAATAAGCCGCCGCTTTTTTTCGCAATGCGGGGTAGAATGACTTAGACGGCGTTTTTCAATCCAAATCCTCCGGCCAGCATCTAAGTATTGGAGGGTGCGCGGCCAAGTGGGTTTCCGGCGCAAAGGCAATTAATTACCGGAGCGGACCACAAGGCGTCCTACTTTCAGGGAGTCTCTTTCGGTGAATTCAACTTTAAAAACGGTGCTTTTCTGGGCAGTCATACTCGGGTCCGCCCTGGTGTTGTGGCAGGTGGTGAAGAACGCAAATTCTGGCCAAAAGGTTGCAGAGCTCAGCGCGGCGCAACTGCTGAGCGAAGTCGATCAGGGCAACATTAAGGAAGTCACGATCAACGGCATGGAAGCCACCGGCAAGCAAGCCAATGGCACCAGCTTTCATGCGATTGTTCCAGCTAATTATCCCGATATGTACAAGGAGTTCCGCGAAAAGGGCGTGAACTTCACGGTGAAAGACGTGACCAGCGGAAGCTGGAGCTGGCTGGTAAACCTTGCGCCTTTGGCGCTATTGGCCGCATTGTGGTACTTCATGATCCGCCAGATGCAAACCGGCGGAAACAAAGCTTTGTCATTCGGCAAGAGCCGGGCGCGCCTGCTCTCGATGCAGCAGAAGAAGGTCACGTTCAAAGACGTTGCCGGGGTAGATGAAGCCAAAGAAGAGCTCAAAGAAATCATTGAATTTCTGCGCGAGGCGCAAAAATTCCAGAAGCTTGGCGGACGCATTCCCAAGGGCGTGCTTTTGGTCGGACCTCCGGGAACGGGCAAGACCCTGTTGGCGCGAGCGGTTGCGGGTGAAGCTAACGTTCCCTTCTTCTCGATTTCTGGCTCCGACTTCGTAGAAATGTTCGTCGGCGTGGGCGCTTCGCGCGTTCGCGATTTGTTTGAGCAGGGCAAGAAGAACGCGCCCTGCATCATCTTCATCGACGAAATCGATGCCGTAGGACGCCATCGCGGGGCTGGTCTCGGCGGCGGCCACGACGAGCGCGAACAGACGCTAAACCAATTGCTAGTCGAGATGGACGGTTTTGAATCAAACGAAGGCGTCATTCTGATGGCGGCCACTAACCGGCCCGACGTGCTCGATCCCGCACTCCTGCGGCCGGGACGTTTTGATCGCCGGGTTGTAGTGAATCGCCCTGACGTCCGTGGTCGCGAAGAGATCCTGCGCGTGCACACTCGCAAGATTCCTTTGGCAGACGATGTGGATCTTTTTGTTCTCGGACGCGGCACGCCGGGATTCTCTGGCGCTGATCTTGCCAACATGGTCAACGAAGCCGCTTTGGCGGCGGCGCGGCAGAACCGCAAGGCTGTGCTGATGTATGACTTTGAGTTGGCCAAGGACAAAGTCCTCATGGGAGTGGAGCGCAAGTCGCTGCTGCTTTCAGACGAGGAAAAGAAGGTCACGGCGTATCACGAAGCTGGGCATGCTTTGGTGGCAGTGCAGTTGCCGAATTCGGATCCGTTGCACAAGGTCACGATCATTCCACGCGGAATGGCGCTGGGCGTGACTATGCAATTGCCGATCGATGACAAGCACAACTACACCAAGGACTACCTCGAGACGCAGATCGCAATCATGATGGGCGGCCGCCTGGCGGAAGAGATCTTTTTAAGCCAGATGAGCACAGGCGCCGGCAACGACATCGAGCGAGCCACTGAACTCGCTCGAAAGATGGTTTGCGAGTTCGGCATGAGCGACCTGGGGCCGCTGACCTTCGGCAAAAAAGAAGAACAAATCTTTTTGGGCCGCGAGATCAATCAGCATCGCGATTACAGCGAAGCCACGGCGATCAAGATCGACGAGGAAGTGAAGCGGCTGGTTGGAAAGGGCTACGAAACTGCAAAGGGCGTTCTGGCAGGCAACCACGACACGCTGGTGCGGATTGCCCTCGCCCTGCTGGAACGGGAAGTGCTTGACGCGAATGAGATCAAGCTGCTCATCGCCGGCAAGGAACTGCCTAAGCTCATTCCTCCATCAAGGCCTGACGACGGCGGTGTGCAACAGGTGCTCAAGCCCGAACCAGGACGGCCTGGAATCGCCAAAGGCGGAGATTATCCGGCCCCGGCGTAATCGCATTACGAAATGAAACTGGATTGAGGGCGGCCTGATTAGGGCCGCCTTTTCTTTTTTGGCTACCGATCGATTTCAACGAAAAGTCTTGGAACCTTTCGTTCTTCCGAAGTGAATACAGAGTGACAGCTCAATCGTCAAACTCACATGGCCAGCATGGGACTGCACGAGGGTAGATCGGACGCGGAACTCCTGAAGCTGGCGATGGCCGGTGAAGAAAGCGCGTTTGTTGCGTTGTACGAGAGGCTTAAGAGCGGCATTTTCCGATACGCGTATTACATGACGAGTTCAGTCACCGCCGCCGAGGAAGTTACGCAAGAGGTATTTATGTCGCTGCTTGAGAAGGGCAGCACCTATCGGGAAGAGCGCGGAGATGTGGCGGCATTTGTATTCGGCATTGCGCGCAATTTTGTGCGACGGGTCCGCCGTCGCGAGCGTATTTATTGGCCGCTGCCGGAGGACGACGCAGTCGAGCGCCTGGCTGCCAGCCTGATTCTTGAACCGCAGTCCTTACAACGGAATCTGGCGCGTGGCGAAGCTGTGGAACAGGTCCGCGCTGCGATTGCCTCACTTCCGGACCACTATGCCCAAGTGGTCATACTTTGCGACTTCTGCGAACTTTCCTACGCGGATGCGGCGGTACGACTGGCGTGTCCGGTTGGCACCGTCCGGTCGCGTCTGAATCGCGCGCACAACTTGCTCGCGCGGAAGTTGAAGCCGATGAAATCGACAGAGACGCTTCCCGCTTCGGGAACCGAAGGATGTCTCATATGAACTGCCAGGAATTTCACTCGTATTTTGAAGAACGCCGTGAGCGGGTCTCAAGGAACGATTCCGCCGAATTTGCGGAGCATCTGGCGATTTGCGGCGATTGCAGCCGGTGGCTGGCTTCGCAAAACAGAGTCCGAACGAGTCTCGATTTGCTCAGGCAATCTGCCCCCGGTATCCCCGCAACTCTCGATGCGGCAGTGCTTGCAAGCTATCGCAAGCGGATGGGGGAACCTGAAGCCACGGTTAGCGTAGGCATATGGAGAATGATCTTCCCCGCCTCGCTTCGACTTGGGTTAGCGGTTGCGGCAATGTTGCTGATTGCTGCCGTTATCTTTGCGCTGCGCAGGCCCGCTGTTACAACCAACAATAAGCCGCAGGTGCAGCTGCAACCGCAAGTGACCACGCCGGTTGTGGACGCTAAAGCTCCCGTACCCAATCACCAGAATTCGGTCGTAGTCAGGAAAGCGCACGCCAGCACGCGAGGTGCCCCGACTACAGATAAAAGCGTGGGCACAATTGCATCCGACATCCGTGGCAACAGCTCACCAGATGGGTTCAGAAGCCTGATGTACTGCGATGAGCTCAGTTGCGGCGGGGCGATGGATGTTGTCCGTATTCAACTTCAACCCTCGGAGCCAGGACTTTTAGCGGCGGCGCAGCAAAGCAGCAATGTTGTTTCTGCCGATGTGCTGGTGGGTGCGGACGGAATCGCTCGAGGCATTCGCATTGTGCGCTAAAGATCTACCCTTTGGAGGAAAACGCGTCATGTCAAAAATAATTGTTCTTGTATTCGTCATCAGTGCTGCACTGGCTGCGACATCTGCAGCTCAGGCTCCGGACTCTGCGCCAGTATTTCTTGGCAGTGGACCGGCGGTTCCAGGAACCAAAGGCGGCATGATCGGTCTGTCAATCGACGGAATGGATGCGACTCCGGTGAAAGGCGCCCCCTTTTGTGCCTCCATCGCTACTGAGCACACGCAGACGTTTGCCGACGGCAATCGCATACATACAACCGACACATCCACACTGTGCAGGGACAGCGAAGGCCGCACACGCCGCGAAGCGGGGCTTAATCTTTTGGGCGCAGCAGCCCAAAAGCCAACCGCGAAACTGATCACAATCCTCGATCCGATCGCAGGGGTTCGCTATCTGCTCGACTCTGAGAGCAAGACCGCGCACAAGATGACTCTGCCGCCGTTGAACTCAGGCGCAATCGGGGGTGAGGCGGGCGCGAATGCCACGTTTGAAAAGGGTCAGCGTGTGATGGTTTATCACACCGAAGGTGGTCCGGGCCCAGGCGGTCCTGGGCCAGACACTTTTTTCAAACAAGTATTCGTTAGAAAAGGCGCGCAATCAGACGGTCCCGCGCCTGTGACAGAAAACCTCGGAGATCAGACTATTGACGGTATTCACGCAACCGGCACGCGCATTACCACAACAATTCCCGCCGGAAAAATGGGCAATGAACAGCCCATCACAGTAACTTCCGAACGCTGGTCCTCGTCTGAATTAAAGATAACCGTAATGACTAAGCACAACGATCCATGGGCGGGAGAACTGAAGACTCAATTTACGAACGTGAACACGTCCGAGCCGGATGCATCGCTGTTCGCTGTGCCGGCTAACTACAAGGTTGTGGAGGACAAGGCCGGACCAGTCACTATCAAGTTTGCTCCGCCACCTCCAGCGCCGGAACAATAACCCGCAGTCTGCAAACACGAGGGCGGCCGATGTTGGCCGCCCTCGTTTCTTTAGCTGCATGCCGACTATGGCAAAACAATAATTTGGCCCTTCATCCCCAAATCATCGTGCAGCGCGCAAATGTAAGGATAAACACCGGGCGCAGTGAACGTGATACGGAAGCGCGTCGATCCCAATGGCGCTTGCGGCAGCCCAATTCGCTCTTGCGGAGCGGACATGATGAAGCCGGAGTGCACGTTGTCAGAGGCGGATGAGATCGTCGCGTGCAGGGCGCCGTCTCCATCCACCGTGACATTGCCTGAAGGAGGTATTGGGTTCTCGGGTTCGGTCCCAAAAGTGATGGTGCGAGGCGTGATCGGGTCGAAGTTGGTCCACTCAACCGTTCCTCCGGCGTGGATGACCAGCTCCGGCTCGATGAACCGCACGACGGAAACAGTGTCATGTCCGCCACCATTCGCGACGATCTTCCCGATCCCGACTGCAATTGTGCATTAGCAGAATTGTTGTGGTGATGAGCACCGGACAGGTCCGGTGAGGCCAGTAAGTCTTGCGCCTGCTGGGCGCCTAGTTTGTCATAGAACGCCTGCTCATGAGGAAGCTTCGCTGAATTGGCGAGCACATGCACGACGCCTGTCATGCCTTCATGAACAAGGCAGGTCAGCTTGAAATTGCCGACAGTCGGGAACATCACTGTGAATGTCTGCCCTGTAACCATTGGCGGCGTGGTAATGCAGGTGGAACCGTCGAACATGGCGCTGCCGACCGCGAACCCCGGACAACCCACGGGAAA
>Ga0066708_10000391_pt1 | contig 11745 bp, 11 predicted proteins | sample GraSoiAngelo_157_FD_66504 | JGI IMG/M metagenome (GOLD analysis project Ga0066708, IMG submission 66504) | Grasslands soil microbial communities from the Angelo Coastal Reserve, California, USA - 14_1009_16_20cm | ecosystem: Environmental > Terrestrial > Soil > Grasslands | place: USA...
GAGCGTTAGCCGGATCGAGGATCCGCGATCGATCATCCGGCCCCACACCAGAAACGCGACGATCATGGTGGCCGACGAGACCGCGCTCATCGCGCCGATGAACGAGTTCGACGCGTTGAAGTGGTCGACGAGCAGGATCGGATAGACCGCCACGTTGATCAGGTTGCCGGTTCCGAAGACCGTGAACGACAGCAGCAGACGCCGGTATTTGTGGTCGGCCCAGACGTCGCGCGCGATCGTGGCGAGCGACCTACGTGCCGCGACCTTCGCGGCGCCGTCGTAGCGGACGAGGAAGAACGCAGCCGCGCCGGGGAGGCCGACGAGCGCGGCCGCTGCGAAGACCCACGACGCCGGGATGACGTCGATGAATGTGCCGGCCACGGCCGCGGCCGCGATGCCCGCGATAGCGCCACCAATACGAACGTTGGCCATCGCGGATGCCCGCTCTCGGTCCGGGTACATACCGTGCATGAGCGCGGTGTACGCGCTGATGTTTGCGACGCTGATGACGAAGGTTACGACCGTCGTCATCGCGAGCATGAGCGGCGTCGCCGCAACGAGGACACCGGCGAGGAACGTGGCGCGAGCCAGCGTCACGGTGCCGGCCACCACCCTGACTTGGGGAAACCCCATGAGGAGATACGCGGAGATCGGCGACAAGAGGTGCCCGACGAACGGCGCGGCGATGACGATCGCGACGTCGATCGTGGATCCCCCGAGTCGGCGGACGACGATCGGCATGAAGGTGATGAGGACCGCGATGTAAACGCCGCCGCAGATCGCGCTGAAAGTGTCGATACGGAAGTTGCGGCGAACGCGTGAGGGCGCCCAGTTGCCATCCATGCGAGGAGTCGAACGCTAGCGCTCCGAGCGGCGCCTCCGAAAGGCCCCCGAGGGGGCTATTTAGGGTCGATCTCGCGGACCGAAGTTCGATCCGGGCCGGTATCCGCCCGGTCTCGGACCGAAGCCGCGCCGCGGACCGTAGCGGCTCGGTCCTCCGCCCCCACGGAATCCGCCGGGAGGTCCTGGACGGAACGGTGCCGGGCCGCGCGCGCCAGGAGCCGTGGAGCTGATGACCACGCGGCGGTTCGGATCGACGCCCACGGACTCGGTTTTCACACCCGGCGTGTCCTGCACCGCGAGATGCACGATCCGGCGCTCGTACGCGAGCATCGGCTCGAGCGTCACGGCCTGGCCGCTCGTACGGACCCGCGACGCGACACGGCGGGCGATCTCGCGGAGCTGCTCCTCACGGCGGCGGCGATAGCCCTCGATATCGAGCGGGACGTGGACCGTCCGGCCAACCCGCCGCGATGTGATCGCCGACGTGATCTGCTGCAGGGCGACCAGATTCTCGCCGCCGCGACCGATCAAGGCGCCAAGATCCGCGCCAAGCACGTCGATGCCTTCGGGGCGTGGGCCATTGTCCAGTGCGACCTCCGCCTCGACGCCCATGAGGGCGAGCAGGTCCCGAAGGACCTCGGCACCGGCGGCCAGATCCTCGGCAAGCGCCGGGGCCGCCTCCTCGCGCTCGGCATCCTCACGCTCCTCGCGGCGCTCCTCGCGTTCGCGTATCGCGTCGGGCCGACGCGGGACCTCCGCCTCGTCGATGACCGGTTCCGGCTCGGGCGGCGCTTCCTCTTCGACGAAGGTGATGAGCACCCGGGCGTCCTCGCCCCCGATACCCAGTACGTTCGCCGGCTTGCCCTTTTCGAGGACCTCGTACTCGACGTCGGTGCGCTTCTTGCCGAGTGACCGCAGCCCCCGCTCGATCGCTTCCTCCACCGAACGGCCGGTGAATTCCTCCCCACGAAGCGGACTCATCGCTTCCTCCTCCTCCCGCGCCGGCGGGCTCCGCCGCCGCCCGGGTTTCGACCCGAAGCCGCCATGGCCTCAGGCTCCTCCATGTCGTGCTCCGCCTCCACGATTGCCGCTCGCTCGCGTGCCCGCATGGTCTTGTCCGCCGGCGTGGGAATGTTCGCGAGCGGAGGGATGAAGCGAGGCAGCTGCCCCCATCCCATCACGAAGTACTGCTGGATGATCTGGAAGATCGTCGTGGTGATGTAGTAGATGAACACTCCCGACGCAAGCGTCCTGAAGAAGACGATCGTGATTAAGGGCAGGTAGTACGTCATCGACTGCATCGTCCGCTGCGTCGGATCGTCGGTCTGCGGCGGATTCCGAGGCAGTGCCTGGATGGATGCGACCAGCTGCAGTAGCGAGGAGATGATCGGCAACGGGCCGATCAGTCCGAACCATGCAAGATCTGGGTCGGCAAGGCTCTTCACCCAGGGCAGCCAGTGCGCTGCGAGATCGATCGTCGCATCCGGCGGTCGGTCGGCAACCGTGAACTGGAGGAACGGCCAAAGCACCGTGTCCCTGAGCTGCTCGATCGTGAGCGCATGCGCCCCGGAGAGGCCACCGACCTGCTGGAACGCCGCGTACATGGCGAAGAGCACTGGAAAGAAGACGAGCATCGGAAGGCAGCCGCCAACGGGATTGATGCCCCGCTCTTTGTAGAGCTTCATCTGCTCCTGCTGCAGCTTCGCGCGATCGTTCCCGTGCTTCTTCTTGATGTCGTTCATCGCCGGCGCGAGCTCTTGCATCGCGCGCGACGATCGGACCTGGGCGCGGAAGACCGGGAAGAGCGCGAGGCGAATCGCCACGGTGACGATGACGACCGCGAGCCCGAAGTCGTGGACGAAGTAATCCGCAAGGACGAGCAGGTTGATGAGCGGGTGGACGAGGAACGCGTTCCATACTTCGGTGATGATGGGCGGCATCAGCCGGCTCGCCGATCAGGCACCGGATCGTAACCGCCGCGGCTCCACGGGTGGCACGAGAACAGGCGCTTGGCCGCGAGCCAACCTCCGCGGACCACACCGTACCGTTCGACGGCTTCCATGGCGTATTCCGAGCAGGTGGGCGTGTACCGGCAGGCCGGCGGGAGCATCGGACTCACCGCGGCCTTGTAGAAGCGAAGGGCCGCCAGCACCACCGACTTCACGCCGTTGTCAGGCGCCGGACGAGCGAGTCCAGCGCGGTCGCCGCGGCCGTTCGGAGATCGCCGAACGCCACGGACGCGACCTGGGCCCGGGCGACGATGACGATGTCGCAGCCGGGCCCCCGCTCCAGACCGCGGATCCCGGCGCGGAAGGCCTCGCGGAGCCGGCGGCGCGAGCGATTGCGCGCCACCGCGCGGCCGAGCGAACGCGGAGCACCGATCGCGATCCGCATCACGTCGAGTCCGTTCGGGCGAGCCCGCAGCGCGAACATCGCATGCTGAATCTTCATTCCCCCGCTCCACACCGCGGCGATGTCCGCATCGCGCCGCAGACGCGCGGCCTCCACGAAAGGCGCGGCGCTAGACGACGGTGAGGCGCTTGCGGCCGCGCGCGCGGCGCGCGGCGAGCACACGACGACCGCCGGTCGTCCTCATGCGCGAGCGAAATCCATGCACGCGCGCACGTCGGCGGGTCTTCGGTTGGTAGGTGCGCTTCAAGGTCGAGTCCCTTCTCCCGCTGGAACAAAACGATCAAAAAACGACGGTGTGTGCACACGAGCATAGCAGCAGACCCGGACGCTTCTCGTTGGGGTATAGTTCGCGGGCTTCCGAGATCGGGCCAGTCGATCTTCGGTCTTTCCCTTCGGTGTGGCGTCGGGCGGTCAACGCGCGAGCTTTGTGGGGAGCGTTTTTTGGAGCACGTGCGTAGAGAAGGGGAGCCGTTGAATCTCAAACAGCTTTGGACGGCCGCCCTCGGTGAGCTGCAGGTCGGACTTTCGCGCGCTCAGTACGACACCTGGTTCAAAGACACGCAGGTCATCTCGGAAGAGGACGACGTCTACCTCATCGGTGTCCCCAACGCTTTCGCCCGGGAGTGGCTCGAGAGTAAATTCCGACCGCAGGTACGCACGGCGCTCCAGCATCTCCTCGGCCGCACCGTCGACGTGCGGTTCGTAACTTCCTCGGGCGCTCCCGCGGGGGCCGCGCGCACGAGCGCTGCTCCGGGGATGAGCTCGGGACCCTCCGGGGCGGGGCAGCAGGTCGGCGGCCAAGAGCGCCGCGAGGCCGGGGCGCTTCTGAACTCCCGTTACACCTTCTCGACCTTCGTGGTCGGCTCGAACAACCGGCTCGCCCACGCCGCGGCTCTGTCGGTGGCCGAGCGGCCGGGTCATAGCTACAACCCCTTGTTCGTCTACGGCGGCTCGGGCCTTGGAAAGACGCATCTGATGCACGCGATCGGGCACGCCGTGATCGCTCGCCACCCCAAGAAGCGGGTCGCCTACGCGACGAGCGAAAAGTTCACCAACGAATTCATCAACTCGATCCGCGCGCAGAAGGGCGAGGAGTTCCGCGAGCGCTATCGGCGCATCGACGTGCTCCTCATCGACGACATCCAATTCATCGCCGGCAAAGAAGGGACGCAAGAGGAGTTCTTCCACACCTTCAACGCGATCCATGAAGAGGGCAAGCAGATCGTGATGTCGAGCGACCGCCCGCCGAAGGCGATCACGCAGCTCGAGGACAGATTGCGCTCGCGTTTCGAATGGGGTCTCACCGCGGATATCTCGGCTCCCGATCTCGAGACGCGGATCGCGATCCTTCGCGCGAAGGCGGAGGCGCAGAACGTCGCAGTGCCGCCGCCGGTGATCGACTTCCTGGCGCAGCGGATCGTGTCGAACATCCGGGAGCTCGAAGGCGCGCTGACGAGAATCGCCGCGTTCGCCGCCCTTCAGGCCGTCCCGGTCACGACGCAGCTCGCGCAGGAGATGCTTCAGAACCTTCTCTACAACCCGCACCGCAAAAGCCTCTCGCCCGAGCGCATCGTTGAGACGGTCGCGCGCTACTACGGCGTTCCGCTCGACCAGATCAAGGGGAAAGCGCGCGACAGGCAGGTCGTCCTTCCGCGCCAGATCGCCATGTACCTCATGCGCGAGGAGACCGAGGCGCCGCTCCTTCGCATCGGCGAGGCGCTTGGGGGACGCGACCACTCGACCGTGTTACACGGCTGCGAGAAAATCGAGCGCGAGATGGCCGACAACGACGATTTCCGGCGGGACGTCGGAGCACTGCGCGAGCTCCTCTACGCCGACTGACCCCCCGACACCTCCAACCCAGGGCGGTCTGACTGCGCCAGCACCAGGCAACCGAGTGTGGATAAGCCGTCCTGGCATGTGGATAAAGGCCCCGGTTTGTGGACATGTCCGGCCCGGGGGTGTTCCCGGGTGCTACCTATGTCCCTTACCGTGACCAGGCGTCATCGCCCCTCCACCGCCGTTCACCGCCCATCCACACCCCGTCCCAAGCGCCGCTGAGCACGGGTCCGCGAGGGAAGCCCCATAGTCCACATCACTACTACTGCCACTACTGGTTGTATCTATCTTTCTAAGGTACGAGCGGGGAGGGTCGCGTGAAGGTCGTTTGTCTACAAGAGAACCTCGCGCACGGGCTGGGAATCGCGGGTCGCGGAGTCTCGACACGCGGAAGCCTGCCGATCCTCGGGAACGTTCTTCTCCGCACCGACGCCGGGCGCCTGCGGCTCACCGCCACGAATCTCGAGGTGGGGATCAACTGCTGGGTCCCGGCGAAGGTGGATGACGAGGGAGCGATCACTGTGCCAGCCAAGCTCTTCATCGATTTCATCAACTCGCTCCCCTCCGGCAATGTGGAGCTCTCGCTCAATGTGCGAACAAAGACCGTGCATCTGAAATCCGGCCCGTACGAGGCGAACATCAAAGGGATGGATGCGGAGGAGTTCCCGATCATCCCGCAGATCCCGGACAAACCGACGACGCGAATGGCGCAGGGGACCCTGCGGCGGATGATCGGCGAAGTCGCGTTCGTCGCGGCGACCGACGACAGCCGGCCGGTGCTCACCGGAGTGCTCACGACATTCGCCGGCGATCTCGTGACGATGGCCGCGGCGGACCCATACCGGCTCTCGGTGCGGCACGCGCAATTACTCGACCGGGTGGATCCCTCCATCGAGGTGATCGTCCCCGCCAAGAGCCTGTTCGAGGTAGCGCGAATCCTTGAGGACACTGAGGACCGGACGGTCGACATCCTGGTGACGCCGAACAAAAGCCAGGTGATCTTCCATACCGATGAGGCGGATCTCGTCTCGCGGATCATCGAGGGGCAGTTCCCGAACTACAAGCAGGTCATCCCCACAAGCCACTCGACGCGGGTTCTCGCGCAGCGCGAGGAGCTGCTGAAGGCCACGCGTCTGGCGTCCTATTTCGCGCGGGACGCGGCGAACATGCTGCGGTTTCAGGTCGATCCGTCGAGTGACCCGCCGCTCGTCATCACGGCGAACGCGGCGGAGGTGGGCGACAATACCGGACGGATCGACGCGACTGTTGAGGGGCAGGCAACCACGATCGCGTTCAACTCGCGCTTCGTCGCCGACGCGCTCTCGAGCCTTTCCGCGCCTGAGGTCGCGCTCGAGCTCGGCGGTCCGCTCGCTCCTGGAGTCGTCCGGATCGTCGGCGACGACAGCTATCTTCATGTGGTGATGCCGCTTCGCATCCCGGCCTAGGCACGGGCTCGTCGGCATGCGCGTCGCCGCGATCGAGCTCGAGGACTTCCGGAGCTACGGCGACCGAAGGTTCGATCTTGCCCCAGGCGTGACCGCGTTCGTTGGTCCCAACGGAGCTGGGAAGACGAACATCCTTGAGGCGGTCCATCTCATCGCGCGCGGCGAGTCCTCGCGTGCCGGCGACGACGTCGAGATGATCCGCTGGGGCACCCCCCTCGCGCGCGTGGCTATCGATGCGTGCCGCGGCCAAGACCGGACCCTGCTCGAGGTGACGCTCTTTGCCCCAGCGGTCGAGGTCCGCCGCCGACCCCGCCGTTATACGGCCGACGGCGCGCCCAGGCGGGCCGACGATGTCGTGGGCAAAGTCGCGGTCGTGGCCTTCTTTCCGGAAGACACGGACCTCCTCGCGTCGGCACCGTCGGCTCGCCGTCGTTACCTCGATGCGATGGTGGCTCAGGTTGATCGTTCCCATCGCGCCGACGTTCGGGCATACGGGAACGTGCTCACCCAGCGAAACGCCCTGCTGCGCGCGGGACGCGACGACGAACCGGTCTCGGAGACGGAGATCGCCTTTTGGGATACCGAGCTCGTGCGGCTCGCGACCGCAATCTCGATGCGCCGCGAGTCGGCCGTGCGCGAGTTTCGTCCGGCATTCCGTGCCGCGGCCGCCGCGCTCGGGGCGGATCCCGCGCCCGACATCGCGTACGCAGGTCAGGTCCAGGGCGGGACGGCGGAGGAGCGGGCCGAGGGCTATCGCCGGCTCATCATCGAGAAGCACGATCGCGAGCGCTGGCAGACGACGACACTCGTCGGTCCGCACCGCGAGGACCTCGCCGTTGCGACGGGCGAGCGGCCCCTCCCGACGTTCGCGTCGCGCGGGGAGCAGCGCTCGGCCGTCCTGGCATTGAAGCTCGCGGAGGCCGATTGGATCCGGGCGCACATCGGCGAGCCACCGATCTTCCTGCTTGACGATGTCCTCTCCGAGCTCGACACCGCCCACCGCGAGGCGCTCTGCCGCGCGCTCCCGGATGGCGCCCAGACCCTCCTTACAGCGGCGGTGCTCACAAGCATCCCCGAGGTCCTCCGGAAAGGCGCGACGGTCACAGAGATCGCCCGAACCCAGTGAGACCGCTCGCCGCGGCGATCGCTCGAGCGCTTCGGACGCTTCGTCTCGACAGCGATGTCGCAAAGGCGGACGCGATGCGTTCCTGGACCTCGGTCGCCTGCGCGGTGATCGGCCCGGATGCGACGCGGACGACCGCCCTGCGCATGGATGAAGGCACGCTCGTCGTGGCGGTCCCGACCGTGCAGTGGGCGGCGGAGATCCGCCTGCGCGAGGAGCAGCTCGTCGCCGAGCTCGCGTCTCGGGCGCCACGGAGCGGCATCGCGAAGATCCGGTCCGTGCCCGCGGGACGTCCCTAAACTCGCCACCGATGCGACCGCAGAGTCTTGCAACGAAGATCGGCACCACGGCCGAGCTCCGGCCCGGCACACCCGATGTGATCGTCGCAAGCGAACCCACCCTCGGCGCGACGCTGCGTACGAAGGGCCGGTTCTACTTCCTGTGCGAGGTCGCTCGGCAACAGGGGAATGCGGGCGGCGATGTCGCCAAGGAGGTGGCCGACCTCGCGCGTCAGGAGTATTACTACGACCTTTCCGCGGGGATCGAGGTCTCGCTGCGCAAAGCATTGCGGCAGGCGAACCGCCGGGCCGCTCAGCGCCTCCGCGACCAACGCGGGCGCGTCGCACTGCACTGCGCCTGCGCAGTCATCGTGAACAACGAGCTCTACGCGGCGCGGATCGGCGCCGCACAGGTCTTCCTCGTGCGGCGCGCGCGGCTTTTCCTTCCCGGCGACGAACCGGGAGAGCTCGCGGACTTCGTCCATCGGACCACGACGCGCGAGGCCGAATCGCTGGGTGGCGTCGCGGACGTCCTGCCGGACGTCTGGCGTCAGAGCATCGAGCCGGGCGACACGCTCATTCTCGCGTCCGGTGGCCTCGTCGAAGGACTCGGGGCCGAGGCGCTGAAGAACGCGGCGATCACGCTGCACCCCCGCGCCGCTGCGGAGCACATCAACAATCGGGCGGTCGCCGACGGCGTGGTCGGCAGCGTGGCCGCGATTTTCATCGAAGTCACCGCCGCGACCGCAGCGGCGGGTCGTGTCCTTCGGGAGCCGGAGCGCACGGAGCCGGCAGAGGTGTTGATCGCGGATGGCATTCGTTCGCGATTCGAGTCGGTATGGCGGCGCCGGCCTCACGTCGCGCAAGCGATCGGCGCGGCTACAGCGCCTGCGGCGAAAGCTATGGGAAAGACCGTGGCCGTCGGCTTCGAGCTCATGCCGCGGCGCGTACCACCACTTCCGAGCCGCCCGGATACCGCGCGCTCACGCTCGCGACGGCAGCGCCGTGCCGCGTCGCTGCTGGCGGTCCTGCTCCTCCTCGTGGCCGGTGGCATCGGCCTGGTCGCCCTCCGAGATTTTCAGTCCAACCAGGTCAAGGGCGATTACGCGCTGGCCGTCATCAGCATCGAAAGCGATATCTCAGCCGCGCAGCGCGCCGCGGACCGCAAGCCTCCCGACAATCAGCTGGCGCGACAAAGGATCGACCACGCTCGAGTGACGCTCGAGGAGGCCGCGCGGTCGACGGCCGCGGATCAGACGAAGGTAGGCGCGCTCCGCGATCAGATCGCAGCGCTGGACGATCTCATCACCGGCGTCATCGTCGACCTCGCGCGCGTCACGGGTCCCGACGGGCACCCGATCGGGGCAGCCGCGAAACCGACGGCGCTCGTAGGCACTGTGAACGGGCTCTATGCGGCCGACCCGGGCGCGGGGCGCCTTTGGAGGATCTTCGGTGATCCGACGCAGGTCGTCCCCGTCCTCACGAAGGGAACGGTCGGCGTCGGCGCGCCCCGCTTCGTCGGCAACTTGAACGAGGTGGTGTATTCGCTCGACGACCAGAAGCTCGTGTGGCGGGTCGAGGGCCCGGGCGTCGCCGACGTCACGCCGGATGACTCGTCGACGTGGAAGAGCGCAGACGCGTTCGCCGTTTTTGTCACGAATCTCTATGTGCTCGACGCTACGAGCGGCCAGGTTTGGAAGCACGAGTCGTTCCCGGGCACCGGCTTCCAGCGCGCCCAGCCGTACCTGACCGACCCAATACCGAGCGGTCTTGGTCTTTCGATCGCGGTCGACCAGGACATCTGGATCGTCACGACGCAAGGCGACATCCTGCGATTCCGCCGTCTCACGACGTCCTTCACCGCCTCGCGGGTGGACTTCGTGCCTCGGTGGACCGGGCCTGCCGTGAAGCCGTCCGCTGTTCAGGCCATCGACGTCCAGCGCGCGATCTACTTTCTCGATGCGCCGAACAAAGTTGTGGTGCAGATGAATCGCGACGGCGGAGAGATCGCGCGGTTCGCCCTCCCGCCCAACCTTCCGGAACCGAGCGCCTTCTACGTGTCCGAAGGTTCGCGGACGATCTTCACGATCCACGGGTCGAAGGTGGTGGCGACGGAGCTCCGCGCGTGATCCCACTTCGCGATCAGAACCCGACGGCGAGGCGGCCGATCGTCAACCGCCTTCTGGTCGCGGCGAACATCCTGGTCTGGATCTACGTCCTCACATTGGTTCGGCAGCCGGGCGCGGTCGCGGCGTTCTACGACCGTTACTCGTTCGACTGGACGCAGTTCGCCGGTCAGCTCGTGCGCGGTCAGATCACGCTCGACGTGTTCGCGCCGCTCATTACCCACATGTTCGTGCACGGTGGCTGGCTCCATGTGATTGGGAACATGGTCTACCTCTGGATCTTCGGCGATAACGTGGAGGATCGTCTCGGGAGCGGCAGGTATTTCGTCTTCTACATGCTCTGCGGGATCGTGGCCGCGATCGGTCAGGGGCTCGTGCAGCCGGAGCCGATGGTCGGCGCGTCGGGAGCGATCGCAGGCGTCCTCGGCGCATACGTCGTGATGTTCCCCGCGGCGCGCGTATCGACGCTCGTCTTCCTCGGCATCTTCATCACGATCCTGCAGCTGCCAGCTCTCGTTGTGATCGGCTTCTTCATCGTGCTGCAGGTGATCGATGCTCTCGCCGAGCTGCGGCTCACGGCGCACCAGGCTAGCGAGAACATCGCCTACTTCGCGCACCTCTTCGGGTTCGCCGCCGGAATACTGCTACTCCTCCTATTCAGGCAGCGTCGCGAACAGGGTCGATTCCGTTTCGGCTAGCGCACGCACGGCCGGTATGAGGCTTGCGCGGCGCTTCGACCGGGTAGGCTTGTGACGATGCTCGTGCCGTGTTCGGTCGAGTCGGTGCGCGTCCACGTGCTCACCAATCAACATGTCGTTCTGCTCCAGGCCGAAGGCGTGCGCCGTCTGTTGCCGATCTGGATCGGCCCGGACCAGGCCTACAGCATCGCCACGCGGATCGCGGGCATCACGAGCGAGCGTCCTCTCACCCACGACCTGATCGTCGACATGCTCACGAAGATCGGCGCCGAGATCACTCGCGTCGTGGTGAAGGACCTGGTCGCCGACGAGGCTGGGGGCGGGGTCTTCCACGGAAGCGTGTTCCTCCAGATCGGCGACCGCGAGATCGAGGTCGATTGCCGCCCGTCCGACGCCATCGCTCTCGCGGTCCGCTGCTCCGCGCGCATTCTCGTCAGCGAGACGGTCTTGGATAGGTCGGCCATCACCGCCGAGTCAAGCGACGACAACGAGCTCTCGGTGTTCAAGGAGTTCATCGAGTCGTTGCCGGACGAGCCGCAACAGAACTCCTGACGGCGTGATCGAGCGCGCGATCTGGCCTCTCGGGACCGTCGTCGGCCGCGACGGGCACGTCCGTATCCGGACACACGATGTTGCGGCGCTGGCCGACCGTTACGGCACGCCCCTCTACGTCTACGACGCCGAGACGATCCGGGCGAGCCTGCGGGAGTACGTCGACGCTTTCTTTCGTCACCGACCGGTCCGGGTGGCGTACTCCGTCAAGGCGTGCGCGCTGATCGGGGTCGGTGCGGTCATCGCCCGCGAGGGCATCGACGCGAGCGTCGCGTCGTTGGGGGAGCTTCAGGCGGCGCGCCGAGCCGGCTTCCCGATATCGCGGATGGAGCTGCACGGCAACGCCAAACCGGACGACGAGGTCGCCGGCGCACTCGAGGCGCGCGTCGGGCGCTTCGTCGTCGATGGGGCCCACGACGTCGAGCGGCT
>Ga0066708_10000396_pt1 | contig 11697 bp, 8 predicted proteins | sample GraSoiAngelo_157_FD_66504 | JGI IMG/M metagenome (GOLD analysis project Ga0066708, IMG submission 66504) | Grasslands soil microbial communities from the Angelo Coastal Reserve, California, USA - 14_1009_16_20cm | ecosystem: Environmental > Terrestrial > Soil > Grasslands | place: USA...
AGGATCCGTTTTCGCCAGCACGGTCGTCGCTGCCGGTGCAACAATTGGTGTCGCCGGTGCAACCGTTGTTGTCGCCGGTGCAACCGTTGTTGTCACCGGTGCAACCGTTGGCGCCGCGGCCTGATTTTGCGCGGTTGGTTGCGCGTCCGTCGTGGCCGCTGGCTTGGAAGCCGCGACCGGCTGCGCGCCAACCGAGTTCTGCCGCGCAATCGCGCCGGTCACCGAATCCAATCCCTGTTCCAGCACGGTGACGCGCGAATACAGCCTGTCGCGGTCGTTATTGAGCGTGTCAATGGCGGAAGCGAGCTGCCGGGTCTCGTTCTGGCTTTCCCGGGTCAGTGCCTGAAGTTGCTGGGCCTGGCGCGTCAGATCGGCCACTGCATGCTGGTCGCGGCGCCATCCCAGCGAAGTCTGGCTGGCCATGACGGCGACAACCACGGCAGCAACGGCCGCAACGCCCCACGATCCGATCCGCCACAGCGTGCTGCGGTCGAACTCGTTCTCCTCGGCCAAAAGCCCGGACAGCACGCCGCCGGTATTTTCAGTCTCGAAGGCGCCGGCCAAATGGTCGGAATCCTTTGCCATCAATCCATTCGGCCCCGCCGAGCCCTCCCGAATCACTGGGGAACATTAACAGGAAAAGCGCCCCCGACTTGAATCCCGGGCGTTTGCGAGGCGCCGAAAACGGCTTATGAGGAGCGAGACATTTGCCCCACGATAAACAAGGACGGTGATGACCGCTCGATCCAGCCTGACAGTGGTGCTCGCGGCCGGCGAGGGCACGCGGATGCGCTCAAGCTTGCCGAAGGTGCTGCATCCCGTGGCGGGCCTGCCGCTGCTGGCGCACGTGCTGGACGCAACCCCAAAGGGAAACGGCGCGGCGCTCGCCGTGGTGATCGGGCCCGATCACGGCTCCGTCGCGGCGGAGATCGCGCGCATCCGCCCGGATGCTGCGACCTTCGTTCAGCGCGAGCGCCTCGGCACCGCGCATGCCGTGCTCGCTGCCCGCGAGGCGATCGCGCGCGGCGCGGACGATCTTCTCGTCGTGTTCGGCGATACGCCCCTGATTTCGTCCGCGACCTTCGAGCGCCTGCGGGCGCCCCTGAAAAAAAGCGCAGCGCTCGCGGTACTCGGTTTCCATGCCGCCGACCCGACCGGCTATGGCCGCCTCTTGGTCGAGGGCGACCGTCTAATGGCGATCCGCGAGCATGCCGACGCGAGCCCGGCGGAGCGCAAGATCACGCTGTGCAATGCCGGCGTAATGGCCATTGAGGGGCGCAAGGCGCTCGAAGTTCTTGAGAAGATCGGCAATACGAACAGCAAAGGCGAGTACTATCTCGTCGATGCCGTCGCCATTGCCAGGGACATGGGATTGGAGGCGTTCGTGATCGAAACCAGCGAGGATGAAGTGCGCGGCATCAACACCAAGGCGCAGCTTGCGGAAGCCGAAAACGTCATGCAGGCGCGCTTGCGCAAGGCGGCGCTTGATGCCGGCGTGACCTTGATCGCCCCGGACACAGTCTTTCTCGCCGCCGATACCAAATTTGGCAATGACGTGACAATCGAGCCGTTCGTGGTGATCGGCCCTGGCGTCACCATCGCTGACGGCGCGGTGATCCATTCGTTCTCCCACATCGTGCAGTCGACGATCGGCAAGAACACATCCGTCGGGCCCTATGCGCGGTTGCGGCCGGGAACCTTGCTTGGCGAGGGCGCAAAAATTGGAAACTTCGTAGAGACCAAAGCCGCGACGTTGGAGGCGGGCGTCAAGGTCAACCATCTCTCCTACATCGGCGACACCCATATCGGCGCCAACACAAACATCGGCGCCGGCACCATCACCTGCAACTATGACGGCTTTGCCAAGCACCAAACCACAATCGGGACCGGCGCCTTCGTCGGCACCAACTCGTCGCTGGTGGCGCCGGTGAAGATCGGCAACGGCGCCTATATCGGCTCGGGCTCGGTGATCACGAAAGACGTGCCCGACGATGCGCTTGCCGTGGAGCGCAGCCCGCAAAACAACCGCGAGGGCGGGGCCAAGCGCTTCCGCGAGATGAAGACGCGAAACAAGCCGCCGCAGGGCAAGTAATGGCTGGATTTGCTAAGTTTTCGGCTTAGCACTGTCTCAATCCGCAATATTTTCGTCAATTGAAGTTCGCGATGCTAGCGGGCCCGTGATAGCAGCCAGCTTTCAATGGACTGTGCAACGGCTACAGTAAGCCCGCCTCGGCTGGCGGCCTCTTTCATTGACCGAGCACATTCTGCATCATCGCCAGCGCGATCAGCAACATGAGCCAAGACGAAGCCCCAACCGCAGGGGCGTAGCGGACGGGGCTTGCACACCATCGCCTTTGGCTATCCGCGCGAGCGCATGTTGAAGAACAGCGGGTGTGCACCTTTGGCTATCCGCGACAGGCGCCGTACTCAAACGGCGGGCGATGGTCTACGAAAAATAAAAACTCTCGCTGCCTCACTGCAATAAAGCTCCAAATTGCATTTTTATGCTTTTTGCGCGGAACGGAATCCCGATTCGCGCGTGATGTCTTGGGGGATAATTGCACGAGGAAAGTGCGATGCCCGACAAGCGGATCAAGTTCCCGTCAGAGAGCGTTATGGGCGGTCTCTATCTCGGTATCGTCGTTACCAGCGTCAACGCGCTGGTCGCAACGGCGCTCGTTATCGCGTTTATCAGTGCTGGCCTGTTTTAAGCCCCAGTGGCCCGGTTTAGCAGTGGAGTAATTTGACCCCCGTTTTGGTTTAGCAACCATGGATAGTTTCTAGGCGAGCAGTCGTGGCGGCGTTGCGTCCCTTCTATTTGAGATGAGGATGTCATGCAGATACCCAGACCGACCCCAACCTGCACGCGTTTTCAACCTACTATTGAGATGGCCTGCTCGAAATGCGGCGGCCAGATGAGGCTGGTCCTTATCCAACCGCAAGATCGGAGCTTTGAACTGCTGACCTATCAGTGTGGCCTGTGCGATTCCGGCGAGAGCTTTTTGATCGCCGTATAGCGGGGTAATCTTACTACGTCATAACGGGCCTAATTCCTCATCCTGAGGAGCTTGCGCGACCCAAGCGTCTCGAAGGATTGAGGCCGAGAAATCAGCACCGAGGCCACATGGTTCGAGACGGCGCATTCGCGCCTCCTCACCACCGTGCGGGTTTGATGACGCAGTAAGAGTAATTGGTCGGCGAACTACAGCCGCGAAATGGCAATAGAGTTCAGGCGATCATCGATCTCGCTTGCGCAATTCATCAAGTAGACGGTCAACGTAGACGAAGAACGCGTGAACGGCGGGTGAGCAAACGCCTGCGATTGCTTATTGTTCCGCGTATTCTGCACTATTGCTGCCGAACAATCGATCGTTCCTCTCGTTGAATCTTCAGCTGAGGATTTGACATGGAGTATCGTGGTAAGCACTACGCAATCGTCCAGGGGATTGGGCCTCGCGCGTGGAAGTGGACGGTTCATTTGGATGAGAGAACGGTGAAATCCGGCAAAGCCAGCTCGCGCGATGCCGCGAAGAGCATTGTGGTTTGGGTGATCGATAGAGCACTGGCACGTAAAAAGACCAAGCTCACTCCGCCCAATGATCCAGTCTCTTAGTTTGTGTCCCGCGTGGCGCAAGTCAAACCGGACATCGTTGCTGTCTTCCCTCACAGCTAAGAACCGCGTTGATGCGGTCCTCGGTGGCCTGGCCGAACGGTTCGCAGACGAGGTCGTGGCCAAAAGGGGTGGAGCGCGAAGCCGCTGTTTGGGTGCGGGTGGTCAGATCAATAGGCCCGCTGCTCTGGGCCAAGGGTTCGGAAGCTAGGCTTTCTTGCCATCCTCTTGGAGATCGGTCGCCGCTGGATCAGGTCCCGAATATCAACATCGCCCGGAGCTGTGGCGCGCTTTGTTGGCATTTTGGGCAAATTGGGAATTATTTACCCCAATACCCAAAAAAAGGTGGGAAGTTGTTGAAATTACTGGTTTGTACGAGAACGCAATAATTATTGTGTAACGGTCGATCCGCGTTTTTCGTTAAGAGGATAGCGGGTGTTCGACGCTCTCTCGTCGATTTGGGGATATGATCCGCATGTGCGGCATTGTCGGCATTTTAGGACGCGGTCCGGTCGCCGATCAGATCGTGGATTCGCTCAAGCGCCTTGAATATCGCGGCTACGATTCCGCAGGGGTCGCCACGCTGGAAGGCGATCGCCTCGAGCGCCGCCGGGCCGAGGGCAAATTGAAAAACCTCGAGGCGCGATTGCGCGCCGACCCGCTCGCCGGCCACACCGGCATCGGACATACCCGCTGGGCCACGCACGGCAAGCCGACCGAAAACAACGCGCATCCCCACGCGACCACGCGCGTCGCCGTGGTTCACAACGGCATCATCGAGAATTTCCGCGAATTGCGCGAAGCCCTGCAGAAAAAGGGCACGGTGTTCTCGACCCAAACCGATACCGAGATCGTCTTGCATCTGGTCGATGATTTGCTCGGCCAGGGATTGAAGCCGGTCGACGCGGTCAAGGCAACATTGTCGCAACTGCGCGGCGCGTTCGCGCTTGGGTTCATCTTCTCCGGCGACCACGATCTGATGATCGGTGCGCGCAATGGGCCGCCACTCGCCATTGGATATGGCGACGGCGAAATGTATCTCGGCTCGGATTCGATCGCGCTTGGCCCGTTTACCGATACCATCAGTTATCTCGAGGACGGCGACTGGGTTGTTTTGACGCGAAGCAGCGCGACGTTTTACGATAAGAACAACGCGATCGTGCATCGGGACGCCGTCAAGCACACCGCCGCGGCCACGCTGGTCGACAAGGCCAACTACCGCCACTTCATGGCCAAGGAAATCCACGAGCAGCCGGAGGTGGTCGGCCACACGCTGGCGCGTTACGTCGATATGGCGACCGAACGCGTCGCGTTGCCTGTCAAGTTGCCGTTCGACTTTCGGGACGTTCAGCGGATTTCGATCACGGCGTGCGGCACCGCGAGCTACGCCGGTTACGTCGCCAAATACTGGTTCGAGCGCCTCGCGCGCGTGCCGGTCGAACTCGATGTCGCTTCCGAATTCCGCTACCGCGAGGCTCCCTTGCGCAAGGGCGACCTCGCGATCTTCATCTCGCAATCCGGCGAGACCGCCGACACGCTGGCGGCGCTGCGCTACGCCAAGGCGCAGGGGGTGCATACGCTCTCCGTCGTCAACGTGCCGTCCTCAACGATCGCGCGCGAGAGCGAGACGGTGCTGCCGACGCTGGCCGGTCCTGAGGTGGGCGTCGCCTCGACCAAGGCCTTCACCTGCCAGTTGATGGTGCTGGCTGCGATTGCGATTGCCGCCGGCAAGGCGCGCGGCGAATTGTCTGATGCCGATGAGGCCAAGCTTGTGCATGGGTTGGTCGAAATCCCGCGCCTGATGGCGGCGGCGCTGGCGATCGAACCGCAGATCGAGAAATTGGCGCGCGACATCGCCAAATCAAGCGACGTGCTCTATCTCGGCCGCGGCACCAGCTATCCGCTGGCGCTTGAAGGCGCGCTGAAGCTGAAGGAGATCTCCTATATCCACGCCGAAGGCTATGCAGCCGGCGAACTCAAACATGGCCCGATCGCGCTGATCGACGAAAACATGCCGGTGGTGGTGATCGCGCCGTTCGACCGGGTATTCGAAAAAACCGTTTCGAACATGCAGGAGGTGGCGGCTCGCGGCGGCAACATCATCCTGATGACCGACGCCAAAGGCGCGGCCGAAGCGACCGTGGATTCCCTGGTGACGATCGTGCTGCCCGACATGGCCGCGACCTTCACGCCGATGGTTTACGCCGTTCCGGTGCAGCTACTGGCCTACCATACTGCCGTGATCATGGGCACTGATGTCGACCAGCCGCGCAATCTCGCCAAATCGGTCACCGTCGAATAAGTCGCGGGTCGCCTGTCTCGCGCCGGTCTTCAAAAACCTGCTACAAGGTCTTAACTGTACGTTCTGGACCCACCTGGAACCCGAATGACCTCCCGCGACGATTTGACCCCGATTACGCCGCCACCGGCCGCGCCTACCGGCCTGATGGGCCGCTTCCGGAACTATTTTCTGACCGGCCTCGTTGTCGCCGGCCCGATCGCCATCACATTTTATCTGACCTGGTGGTTCGTGACCTGGGTCGACGGACTGGTTCGGCCGTTCGTGCCGATCGCCTACCGGCCGGAAACCTATTTGCCGTTCGGCCTGCCGGGTTCCGGGCTGATTGTCGCCGTGATCGCGCTGACGCTGCTCGGATTCCTCACCGCAAACCTGATCGGCCGCTCGCTGGTCGACCTCGGCGAAAGGCTGCTGGGGCGCATTCCGGCGGTCCGCGCGATCTATCGTGGCCTCAAGCAGATCTTCGAGACGTTATTCTCAGGGCAGGGTTCGAGCCTCCGCCGGGTCGGCCTGGTTGAATTTCCCTCGCCCGGCATGTGGTCGATCGTGCTGATCTCGCAGTCGCCGAGCACCGAGATCGCGAACAGTCTTCCGGGACAGGAGGAGCACATCTCGGTATTTTTGCCCTGCTCGCCGAATCCGACCACCGGCTTCTTCTTCTATGTGCCGAAGAGCAAGATCATCGAAGTCGAGTTGAGCGCAGAAGACGCCGCGACCCTGATCATGTCGGCCGGTGTGGTGCAGCCGGGCTCCGATCAGCAAAAGAAGATCGCCGCGCTAGCCGGCGTGGCGAACGCCGCGCGCATCGCAAGAGCCTCGCCGCTGCAGCCGGCGCCGGCGAAGGCGGAGTGACGGCGTCAGCGTCGTTCCGGCCCCTACTTCATTGCGAGCGCAGCGAAGCAATCCATCTCTCGCCATGCGCGGCTGCATGGATTGCTGCGCTCGCAATGACGGTTGATAGAGCCTTACCCCGCGCCGATCAGCGGTATCGCCTCGTCGCGCTCGAACAGATAGAGCAGGCAGCGCAGCGCCTCGCCGCGATCGCCTTTCAGTTTCGGATTGTCCTGCATGATCCGCAGCGCCTCGTCGCGCGCCTGGGTGATGAGCTGGCCATGCACGTCGGGGCGCGCAATGCGATAGCCGGGCAGGCCGCTTTGCCTGATGCCGAGCACGTCGCCTTCGCCGCGCAGCTTTAGGTCTTCTTCGGCGATCCGGAACCCGTCGGTCGTTTCCCTGATCACGGCAAGCCGCGCCTTGGACATTTCGTTGAGTGGCTCGCGGTAGAGCAGAAGGCAGGTCGAGCTCTCCGAACCACGGCCAATCCGGCCGCGGAGCTGATGCAGTTGCGCAAGTCCAAAGCGCTCGGCGTTCTCGATCACCATGATGGTGGCGGCGGGCACATCGACGCCGACCTCGACCACCGTCGTCGCCACCAGAAGCCCGATCTCGCCGGAGGCGAATTGGGCCATCACGCGATCCTTCTCGGTGCCTTTCATCTGGCCGTGCACGAGTCCGACCTTGTCGCCAAAACGTTTTTGCAGACTTTCGAAACGCTTGGTGGCGTCGGTGAGATGATCGGTACCCTCCGCCTCGGATTCCTCAACCAACGGACAAATCCAGTAGACCAGCTTGCCCGCGGAAAGCGCGCGGCCGACCGCCTCCATGACTTCGTTGATGCGGCTTGCGGGTACTGCGCGGGTATCGATCGGCTGGCGGCCCGCCGGCTTTTCGCGCAATTCCGAGACATCCATGTCGCCGAAATAGGTCAAGACCAGCGTGCGCGGGATCGGCGTTGCGCTGAGCACCAGCACATCGACGGCTTCGCCTTTGGCGGTCAGCGCCAGCCGCTCGCGCACTCCGAAACGGTGCTGCTCGTCGACGACCGCCAGCGCCAGCGCCTTGAACACCACATCGTCCTGGATCAGCGCATGAGTGCCGACCAGCAAATCGATTTGACCGGCGTCAAGCCGCTCCAATATCTCGTGCCGCTCCTTGCCCTTTTCGCGGCCGGTGAGGATCGCCACGCGAAGGCCGGCGCGTTCAGCGAGCGGCGCGATGGTCTTGATATGCTGGCGCGCCAGAATTTCGGTCGGCGCCATCAACGCGGCCTGCTTGCCGACTTCGGTCACCGCGGCTGCTGCCAGCAGCGCCACTACCGTCTTGCCCGATCCGACATCGCCCTGCAGCAGCCGCAGCATGCGCACCGGTTGGCGCAGGTCTTCCGCGATGGCTGCGGCCGCCCGCCGCTGCGAAGATGTCAGAGCGTAGGGCAATGCGTCGATGACCTTGTTGCGCAGGCGGCCGTCGCCGGCATGGCGCTCGCCGGCGGGACGGCGCAACTGCGCACGCACCAGCGCCAGCGCCAGTTGTCCGGCCAATAGTTCATCGAACGCCAGCCGTGACCAGAACGGACCGTCAGGCAGGATGTCCGTCAGCTCGAGTGGCATATGCACGCGGTTCAACGCTTCCTTGATTGGCGGAAATTGGCAGCGGCGGATGATCTCGGGGCTGATCCATTCCGGCAAGCTGGGAAGTTTTTGCAATGCTAACGCGATGGCGCGCCGCAACGAGCCGAGCGCGAGGCCTTCGGTCAAGGGGTACACCGGATCGATGCCGGAGAGCTTCGCGAATGCCGCTTCGTCCACCACGCGATCCGGATGGACGATCTGCGGAACGCCGTCATACATCTGCAAGGCGCCGGAGACATATCGCTTGGCACCGACCGGCAGCAGCTTCTCGACGTAGCCTGGCAGGGCTCGAAAATAGGTCAACACCACGTCGCCGGTGTCGTCGCTGGCATAGACCAGATACGGCGCGCGCGAACTGCGCGGCGGCGGCGGCCGATGCCGGTCGACCGTCACTTCCAACGTCACCACGGTTCCTGGCAGCGCATCACGGATTTTCGGCCGCGCCCGGCGATCGATCACGCTGGAGGGCAGATGCAACAAGAGATCGACCAGCCGCGGGGTCGCTTCGCGGCCGAGCAGGTAGCGCAGGAGCTTTTCCTGTTTCGGCCCGACGCCGGCAAGGCTCGTGACCGGCGTAAACAGGGGATTGAGGAGGAGAGGGCGCATCAGAAAAACCTAAAACTGTTTCTGATCGTCTTGCCCGGCTTTATGCCGAGCATCCACGTCTTTTTTCTGGAATGGAAAGTGCTGACATTCGGCCCGCCCGTCGCTATATCAACCCGGCCCGGCACGTCCGGGCTTTTGGCGTTGGGATGGATCTAGGAAAATGACGGGATCGACACGATCGAGCGGCGGCCTCGACGACCGCCGCAAGCGGCTATTGTTTCGCTGCTGGCATCGCGGCACCCGCGAGATGGACCTTGTCCTCGGCCGTTTCGCGGACGCTGCGATCACCGGGCTTTCGGAGGAAGAGTTGGTCCAGCTTGAGCGCCTGATCGAGGTGCCCGACCCAGATCTCTATGCGGCCCTGACCGGCGACAAGCCGCTTGCCGCCGAGTATCAGGGTGCGCTGTTTGACCGCATCAAGGCGTTTCGCGCGGTGGATCACGACGCATGAAGCCGCCGGTCAAATCGCCCGCCGAATTGTTGGCGCCCGGCCGCGCGCTGACGCTCGCTAATGTGGCGGAAGGCGCGGAAGGCCTCGTCATCTCGGACCTCGCGCGCGCAATCGCGGCGCGACTGAGCCGGCCTGCGACGAGCCTTCCTGCGATCAGTCTTCCTGCGATCAGTCTTGCGGTCGTCTGCCGCGACGGCGCGCGCATGCAGCAGCTCGCCCGCGCGCTGGAGTTCTTCGCACCGGATTTGCCGGTGATGCAGTTTCCGGCCTGGGACTGCCAGCCCTATGACCGGGTATCGCCGCATGGCGCGATACTGGCGCAGCGGCTGACCACGCTGGCGCGGCTCGCGCGGCTGCAGGGCGCCGACAAGCCGCTGATCGTGCTGACGACCGTGAACGCCGCCGTGCAGCGTGTTCCCGCACGCGAAACCGTGGCCGCGCAAGCGCTGTCGGTTGCCCCAGGCCACGTCGTGCCGATGAATTCCATCGTCGCCTGGCTGGAGCACAATGGCTATGTCAGGACCTCCACGGTGCGCGAGCCCGGCGAATACGCCGTGCGCGGCGGTATCCTAGACCTGTTTCCGGCCGGGCTCGATCAACCCGTGAGGTTTGATTTCTTCGGCGACAGCCTGGAATCGATCCGCTCGTTCGACGCCGAAACCCAGCGCACGCTTCTGAACATGCGCTCGCTCGATCTGGTGCCGATCTCCGAGTTCCAACTCGTTACCGACACCATCCGCCGTTTCCGCATGGGCTATGTCGCCGAATTCGGCGCGGTGGGGCGCGACGATCCGCTCTACGAGGCGGTCAGCGAGGGCCGCCGCCATCCCGGCATGGAGCATTGGCTGCCGCTATTCCAGGAGCGGATGGATACTCTGTTCGATTATCTCGGCGATGCGCCGATCGCGATCGAGCCGCAGGGCGAGGACGCCGCGCGCGAGCGTTTCAAACAGATATCCGATTATTACGAGGCAAGGCGCGAGGCGCTGGAGCATCCTACAGGCGGCGCGGTCTATAAGCCGTTGCCGCCCGACCGGCTCTATCTGACCGAACAGGAATGGACCGAACGGCTCGGCGAGGTTGCGCTGGCGCGCTTGACGCCATTCGCCGTGCCCGACGACAGCGCCGGCGTGGTCGATGCCGGCGCGCGACAGGGGCGCAACTTCACCCCCGAGCGCGCCGACGGCAATATCAACGTGTTCGAAGCTCTGGTGGCGCATGTGCGGGCCTTGCAAGCTCAACGCAAGAAGGTCGTGGTCGCATTGTGGAGCGAAGGCTCGCGCGACCGCATGGCGAGCATGCTGCGGGATCACAAGCTCTCGAACGTCATTAGCGTCAACACCTGGCGTACCGTGCAGGCGACGCCGCGCAACGAAACCATGCTGGCGGTGCTCGGCATGGAATCCGGTTTTGAGACCGGCGATGTCGCCGTCATCAGCGAACAGGACATTTTGGGCGATCGCCTGGTGCGCCCGCGAAAGGCGGGCCGCAAGCTCGACAATTTTATCTCCGAGGTCACGAGTCTCGCGTCGGGCGATCTCGTGGTCCACGTCGAGCACGGCATCGGCCGGTTCATCGGGCTGCAAACGCTGGAAGTATCCGGCGCGCCGCATGATTGCCTCGAGCTGCATTATGCCGCCGAGACCAAGCTGTTCCTGCCGGTCGAAAATATCGAACTGCTGTCGCGCTACGGCTCAGACCAGACCAATGTGGAATTGGACCGGTTGGGCGGCACGGGTTGGCAGGCGCGCAAAGCGAAACTGAAAAAACGCATCCGCGAGATCGCGGGCGAGCTGATCAAGATCGCTGCCGAACGGCATCTGCATGAAGCGCCGAAAATGCCGGTGCAGCCGCACGTCTACGACGAGTTCTGCGCGCGTTTCCCCTACGAGGAAACCGAGGATCAGCTTGGCGCCATCAATGCGACCTTAAAGGACCTCGAGACCGGCCGGCCGATGGACCGGCTGATCTGCGGCGATGTCGGCTTCGGAAAGACGGAGGTCGCGTTGCGGGCGGCGTTCGCGGTCGCGCTCGACGGCAAGCAGGTCGCGGTCGTGGTGCCGACGACGTTGCTCGCGCGGCAGCACGCGAAAACCTTCACCGAGCGATTCCGTGGCTTTCCCGTGCGTGTCGCCCAGGCCTCGCGCCTGATCGCGCCGAAGGAACTGGTGCAAGTAAAGAAAGGTCTTACCGACGGTTCGATCGATATCGTGGTGGGCACCCATGCGCTGCTCGGCAAGTCGATCAAGTTCAGGGATTTAGG
>Ga0066708_10000397_pt1 | contig 11673 bp, 10 predicted proteins | sample GraSoiAngelo_157_FD_66504 | JGI IMG/M metagenome (GOLD analysis project Ga0066708, IMG submission 66504) | Grasslands soil microbial communities from the Angelo Coastal Reserve, California, USA - 14_1009_16_20cm | ecosystem: Environmental > Terrestrial > Soil > Grasslands | place: USA...
GTCTGGTCGGGCCGGCGCCACGTGATGATGGGCGCCACCCAGATCGACCGGCACGGCAACCAGAACATCGCCTGCATCGGCGAGTGGGCACGACCCAAGGCGCAGCTGCTCGGGGTGCGCGGCGCGCCGGGCAACACCGTCAACCACGCCACGAGCTACTGGGTGCCGAACCATTCGACGCGTGTGTTCGTCGAACATGTCGACTTCGTATCAGGCGTCGGCTACCCGTCGCCGACGCCCTTCCACGAGATCCGCCGGGTGGTGAGCAGCAAGGGCGTGTTCGACTTCGAGACGTCGGACCGCACCATGCGTCTGCGCTCGTTCCACCCCGGCGTGTCCGTCGACGACATCGTCGCGGCGACCGGCTTCCCGCTGGTCGTGGACGACGCCGTACAGGAGACGCGCCCGCCCACCGACGACGAGCTCCGCTTGATCCGAGAGGCGCTCGACCCCGGCGACCTGCGTGGCGCCGAGGTGCGGTGACCGCGTGAAGGGGCCGCTGCACACCCGTTTGTGCGACCTGCTCGGGGTGGAGTACCCGATCGTGCAGACCGGCATGGGCTGGGTGGCGGGGCCCCGCCTGGTCGCGGCCACGAGCAACGCGGGTGCCCTCGGCATCCTGGCGGCAGGCACCATGACGTTCACCGAGCTGCGCGCGGCCGTGGCCGAGGTGAAGGCGCGAACCGACGAGCCCTTCGGAGTGAATATGCGCGCCGACCAGGCCGACGTCGTCGACCGCGTCGACCTGGTGGTCAAGGAAGGCGTGCGGGTCGCCTCGTTCGCGCAGGCGCCGAAGGAAGACCTCGTGCGCCGGCTCAGGGACGGAGGCGTCGTCGTCATCCCGTCGATCGGCGCCAAGCGCCACGCGGAGAAGGTGGCCGCGTGGGGCGTCGACGCGGTGCTCGTGCAGGGGGGCGAGGGCGGCGGTCACACGGGCCAGGTGCCGACCTCGCTGCTGCTGCCCCAGGTGGTGGACGTGCTCGACATCCCCGTGATCGCGGCCGGCGGCTTCTTCGACGGCCGCGGCCTCGTGGCCGCGCTCGCCTATGGGGCGAGTGGTGTCGCCATGGGCACGCGCTTCCTGCTCACCCGCGACAGCACCGTGCCCGACGCGGTGAAGCAGGCCTATCTCTCCAAGTCGGTCACCGACACGATCGTCACGACCCAGGTCGACGGTGTGCCCCACCGGGTGCTGCGCACCGAGTTCGTCGACCGGCTGGTGCGCTCGCGACCGGCGACGAGCCTGCCGCGGGCGGTGCGCAACGCCCTCGCGTTCCAGCGGCTGTCGGGCACCCCGTGGCGCGCGATCCTGCGTGAGGGGCTCGCCATGAAGCGCTCGCAGGAGCTCACCTGGAGCCAGGTGGTCATGGCCGCGAACACGCCCATGCTGCTCAAGGCGGCCATGGTCGACGGCCGCCCCGACCTCGGCGTGATGTCGAGCGGCCAGGTCGTCGGCGTCATCGACGACCTCCCGTCGGTCGCCGAGCTCGTCCAGCGGATCATCGCCGAGGCCGAGGCCACGCTCACCCGCCTCACCGCGCCCTGACCCCAGCTCACACGCGCTTCTTGGTGCGCTCAACCCCCGCGACGGTGGTTGAGCGCACCAAGGACGCCGCCCGCGGGGTCAGTCGAGGCGTTCGATGATCGTGACGTTGGCCTGGCCGCCGCCTTCGCACATGGTCTGCAGGCCGTAGCGACCGCCCGTGCGCTCGAGCTCGCAGAGGAGCGTGGCCATGAGGCGGGTGCCGGTGGCGCCGAGGGGGTGGCCGAGGGCGATGGCGCCGCCGTTGACGTTGACGCGGGCAAGATCGGCGCCCGTCTTCTTCTGCCACGCGAGCACCACGGAGGCGAACGCCTCGTTGATCTCGATCCGGTCGATGTCGTCCAGCGTCATGCCCGCCCGCTGCAGCGCGTAGGCGGTGGCGGGGATCGGCGCGGTCAGCATGTAGATGGGGTCGGCGCCCCGGCACGAGAGGTGGTGCACCCGCGCCCTCGGCTTCAACCCGTGCGTGCGCACGGCCGCCTCCGACGCGACAAGCACGGCCGAGGCGGCGTCGGAGATCTGGCTCGACACCGCCGCGGTCAGCCGGCCGCCCTCCACCAACGTGCGCAGGGACGCGATCTTGGCCCGGTCGGGCTCGCGGGGGCCCTCGTCGCGCGTGACGCCGGCGAGCGGCACGATCTCGCGGTCGAAGCGGCCCTCCTCGGTGGCCCGGATGGCGCGGAGGTGTGACTCGGCCGCGTACGCCTCCATGTCGTCGCGCGAGATCGCCCACTTCTCGGCGATGAGCTCGGCGCCGCGGAACTGCGACACCTCCTGGTCGCCGTACCGCGCCCGCCAGCCCTCGGACCCCGAGAACGGGTCGGTGAACCCGAACTGCTCGGCGACGGTCATGGCCGACGCGATCGGGATCATGCTCATGTTCTGCACGCCGCCGGCGACGATGAAGTCGTTGGTGCCGCTCATCACCGCCTGGGCGGCGAAGTGCAGCGCCTGTTGCGACGATCCGCACTGGCGGTCGATCGTCGTGCCGGGGACCTCCTCCGGCATCCCGGCCGCGAGCCACGCGGTGCGCGCGATGTCGCCGGCCTGGGGACCGATGGCGTCGACGCATCCGAGGAACACGTCGTCGACCGCGAGCGGATCGACCTCGTTGCGGTCGAACAGCGCGCGGATCACGTGGGCGCCGAGGTCGGCCGGGTGCACCGCGCGGAGGCCGCCGCCGCGCCGGCCGACCGGCGTGCGCACCGCGTCGATGAGGTACGCCTCGGCGCGCTCAGACACGCGCGATCACCGACGATCCGTGACCGAACAGGCCCTGGTTGACGGTGAGCCCGACGCGTGCCCCCTCGACCTGGCGGCCGGTCGCCTCTCCCCGCAACTGCCAGGTGAGCTCGCACACCTGGGCGATGGCCTGGGCGGGGACCGCCTCGCCGAAGCACGCCAGCCCACCGCTGGGGTTCACCGGGATGCGTCCGCCGATGGTGGTGTCACCGTCGTTGAGGAGGCGCTCGGCCTCGCCCTCCTTGCAGAGGCCGATGTTCTCGTACCAGTCGAGCTCCAGCGCCGACGAGAGGTCGTACACCTCGGCCAGGTCGAGGTCGTCGGGCCCGATGCCCGCCTCCGCGTATGCGGCGTCGGCGATCGAGTCGCGGAACGACGCCTCGGGCAGGGCCACGCCGCACGCGGAGTCGGTTGCGAAGTTAGGCATCTCGATGACCGTGTTGGGGAACCGCGGGGTGACGGTGGAGACCCCGGCGATGGTGACGGGCTTCGACGTGTGCCGCCGGGCGAAGGCCATGCTCGTGACGACGAGCGCGGCACCACCGTCGCTCGTGGCGCAGATCTCGAGCAGCCGCAGGGGATCGGCAACGACCGGAGAGGCGAGCACCTCGTCCTCGGTGACCTCCTTGCGGTAGCGCGCTCTGGGGTTGTCCAGCCCGTGGCGTGCGTTCTTGACCTTGACGCGCGCGAAGTCGCGCTCGGTGGCGCCGTAGACCTCCATGCGCCGGCGGGCGTAGAGCGCGAAGTACGTCGGGTTGGTGGCGCCGAGCAGGCGAAATCGCAGCCAGTCGGGGTCGTCGGGACGGTCGCCGCCGACGGGCGCGAAGAAGCCCTTGGGGGCGGCGTCGGCACCGACCACGAGAGCGACGTCGCACAGCCCCGCCAGGATGTGGGCACGCGCGGTGCCGAGCGCGCTCGCCCCCGAGGCACACGCGGAGTAACAGCTCGCGACACGCGCCCCCGACCAGCCGAGCGCCTGCGCGAACGTCGCTCCGGAGATGAAGCCGGGGTAGCCGTTGCGGATCGTGTCGGCGCCCGACACGAACTGCACGTCGGTCCACGTCAGCCCCGCGTCGGCCAGGGCGTCGCGCGCCGCGGCCACGCCGTACTCGACGAAGTTGCGTCCCCACTTGCCCCACGGGTGCATGCCGACCCCGAGGACCGCGATGTCGCGCTCGCTCATCGGTTCACCGTGCCTCGTTCCTCGGCCGGTGCACCGATCTGCCACATTGGAGCTGCCCTCCTCGCTGCGCTGCGGTGCTCGCTCATACCGGCTGCCATTTCCAGACCAGGTAGGCGTTGTCGTCGTCCTCGTAGAGGGTCTCGAGCACGAGCTCGACCTCCTGCCCGACACGCAGGTCGTCGACCGAGGCGCCGCCGGCGAGCTGGCCGAGCACCACCATCTTCTCCTCCGCCAGTTCGACCGCAGCGATGGCGTAGGGCTCGAACGGGTCGGGCGACATGTACGGAGGGGGCGGCTGATAGCGGTTGTCGGTGAACGACCACACCCTGCCGCGCCGGCTGAGCGGCACCTCCTCGAGCTCGGTGCCGTCGCAGGCCGGGTTGCGGCAGAAGCGCGACTCGCGCGGGAAGAAATAGGTGCCGCACGTCGTGCAACGGGTGCCGAGGAGCGCGGGTGCCGCGGGATCGGCGGTGAACCATCCCTCGACGGCCGCCACCTGCGTCTTGGCCGGGCTCATCGGCGAAGTCTAACGTCCCGTCAGAAATGGACCTCCGGTACACCGCCGAGGAGGACGCCTTCCGGCAGGAGGCGCGCGCGTGGCTCGAGGTCAACATCCCGCGCGAGCCACTCGCCTCGATGGACACGGCTACCGGCTTCGAGCAGCACCGCCTCTGGGAGCGCACGCTGTACGACGGCGGCTGGGCCGCGGTCTCGTGGCCGGTCGAGTACGGCGGTCGCGGCGCCGACCTCGTGCAATGGCTCATCTTCGAGGAGGAGTACTGGCGGGCCGGCGCGCCCGGCCGGGTGAACCAGAACGGCGTGTTCCTCCTCGGCCCGACGATCATGGAGTTCGGCACCGACGCGCAGAAAGCCGAGCTCCTGCCGCGCATGGCGTCGGGCGACGACATCTGGTGCCAGGGCTGGTCGGAGCCCGACGCGGGCAGCGACCTGGCCGGCATCCGCAGTCGGGGTGCGCGCGAGGGCGACGAGTGGGTGCTGACCGGCCAGAAGACGTGGTGCTCGCGCGGCGCGTTCGCCGACTGGATGTTCGGGATCTTCCGCACCGATCCCGAGTCCGAGCGCCATCGGGGCCTCACGTTCATCCTCGTTCCCCTCGACACCGAGGGCATCACCGTGCGCCCCATCGCGCAGCTCGACGGCGAGACCGGCTTCGCGGAGGTCTTCCTGGAGGAGGCACGGGTACCCGTGGCCAACACCCTCGGCGAGGAGGGCAGGGGTTGGGCCGTCGCCATGGGGACGGCCGGCTTCGAGCGGGGCGTCAGCCTGCGCAGTCCTGCCCGCTTCGTGTCGACGGCCCGTCGCCTCGTCGAGCTGTACCGGGCAGCGCCGGCTGCACAGGAGCGCGACGCCGTCACGCGCGCCTGGATGGACGCGGAGGCATACGCGCTGCACACGCAGTGGACGGTGTCGCGCCTCCTCGCGGGGGGCACGATCGGTGCCGAAGCCAGCCTCAACAAGATCTTCTGGTCGGAGATGGACCTGCGGATGCACGAGACGGCACTGCGTCTGCTCGGCGAGCGACACGACGAGGGCTGGCTCGACGGCTTCCTGTTCTCGCTGTCGGGCCCCATCTACGCGGGTACGAACGAGATCCAGCGCAACGTGATCGCCGAGCGCGTCCTCGGGCTCCCGCGGAGCTGACCCGTGCGCTTCCAGTTCACCGACGACCAGACGCTGTTCCGCGCCGCTGTGCGCGAGCTGCTCGAGAAGGAATGTCCGCCCGCACACGTGCGCGCCATGTGGGAGTCGGCCTCCAGTTACTCGCCCGAGCTGTGGGAGAAGCTCGCGCAGATGGGCGTGGTGGGCCTCACCGTGCCCGAGGAGCACGGCGGCATGGGACTCGACGAGGTCGACCTTGTCCTGATCCTCGAGGAGACGGGCCGCGCCGCGGTGCCGGACCCAGTCGTCGAGACGACCGCGGTCGGGGCCCCGCTGTTACGCGACATCGGTGCGCTCGACCGGCTCCCGCGTGATGGCGTCGTGACCGTCGGTCTCGATGCGCTGCCCCACGTGGCCGGCGCCGATGTCGCCGCCCTCCTGGTGCTCCAACGCGACGACGAGCTGCACGCGCTCACGCGCGCGGCGGTGGAGCTGACCCGGCAGCCGTCACTCGACGGGGCGCGGCGCCTCTTCACGGTCACGTGGCAGCCGGCGGACGGCACCCGTGTCGCCACCGGCGACGACGCGATCCGCGCGGCCGCGCTCGCGTTCGACCGGGGCGCCCTCGCTGCCGCCGCGCAGCTGCTGGGTGTCGCCGACCGGCTCATCGAGATGGCCGCCGACCACGCGCGTCAGCGCGAGCAGTTCGGCCGGCCCATCGGCTCCTTCCAGGCGGTGAAGCACCATCTGGCCAACGCGCTGCTGGCCCTGGAGTTCGCCCGGCCCGTCACCTATCGGGCCGCGTTCTCGGTCGCCACCGATGACGACGAGCGCGCGACCCACGTCTCGATGGCCAAGGCGTACGCGTCGGACGCGGCCGCGCTCGCGGCGCGCACCGCGCTCCAGGTGCACGGTGCGATCGGCTACACGTGGGAGCACGACCTGCACCTCTGGATGAAGCGGGCGTGGGCCCTGGCCGCGGCGTGGGGTGACCCCTCGTGGCACCGGGCGCGCGTCGCCGACGCCCTCCTCTCGCGTTGAGCCGACGCGTCGAGAGTGGTGTCCGTTTTGCGCGCGCCGGGGTCGGTCGGTGCTAGACAGGCCTTCGACTCAACGGGGTGGTCTCGCTGGGGAAAGGGACATCCGTGCGAAAGCTCTCGCTGTCTGCGTTCATCTCGGTCGTCGTCGTTTCGGCGGGGCTGGCGTTCGTGCCCGGCACCGCCCTTGCCAGCAGCACCGTCGTGGTGACCGGCCCCGATGTCGGCACTGTCCCGACGAAGCACTGGGGCCTGGCCAGCCAGGCGGGTGCGTATACCACCGGGTTCGTCACCGGCCCGGCGGTACCTCCGGCGGGAGCCGGCAGCCTGCGCCTCAGCGTCACGGGCGCCACCGGCCACATCTCGGTCTACAACTACGACCACGGCGTGGCCTTCGCGGGGCCCGACGTGATGCTCTCCGACATCGACGCGCTCGGCTACTCGACCTACCGCGACGGCAGCTCGACGCAGCCCGGAGTCGTCCCGTCGTACAACATCGAGATCGACCCCGACGGCCCCTCGACCACGAGCGGGTTCTCGACGCTGGTGTGGGAGCCCGCCAACAACGGCGGCGGCATCGTCGACAACACCTGGCAGACATGGGACGCGTACAACGGGGGCGCCGGCATCTGGTGGTCGACACAGGCGATCCCCGGCGTGTGCGCCGTCTCTTGCTACGTGCCGTGGAGCACGATCGTGGCCAACAACCCGAACGCGACCGTCAAGTTCGGCCTCGGCCCCAACTTGGGATCGGGCCTCAGCGGGTTCTCCGGCAACGTCGACGCGCTGAAGCTCGGCGTCTCCGGTAACACGACCACCTACGACTTCGAACCCGCCGTGTGCACGACCGTCTGCTACGTGGACGGCGTCCACGGCGACGACAACAACGGCGGCACTGCGCCCGCGGACGCCAAGAAGACCATCCAGGCGGGCGTCAACGCGGTCACCCCCGGCGGGACGGTCAACGTGGCCGCTGCGACCTACACCGAGCAGGTCACGATCATCAAGGCGCTGACGCTCACCGGTGCCGGCTCCGGCGTCACGACCGTGCAGGCGCCGGGCACGCTGGCCGACTCGACCTGCCTGCCGCCCACCAACGGCAAGAAGGCGATCGTCGACGTCTGCGCGCCCTCGGCCACGGTCACGATGTCGGGCTTCAAGGTCTCCGGGCCCGGGCCCGGCACCTGCAACAGCCTCCACTACGGCATCGCCGTCACGGGCGCCGCCACCTTGAACCTCAGCTCGTCGACCGTCACCAAGATCCGCGACGAGCCCTTGGGCGGCTGTCAGAACGGCGTCGGGATCCTCGCGGGCCGCAGCGCGAACTCCACGACGGGCACCCTCAATGCGACGGGCGTCACCGTCACCGACTACCAGAAGGGCGGCATCGTCTTCGACAACGCCGGCTCGGGAGGGTCGGTCACGAGCAGCGTGGTCACCGGCGTCGGCAACACGTCCGCGATCGCGCAGAACGGCGTCCAGGTCAGCGGCGGCGCCACCGCGACCCTGACCGGCAACACGATTTCCGGCAACCAGTGCGACCATCCCAGCTGCGGTCCCGATTCCCTGACCCAGACACAGGACGCGGGTGTGCTGCTCTTCCAGGCCGGCGCGGGCACCGTCGTGAGCAGCAACAACGTCAACAACAACGACATCGGCGTCTACAACTTCTCCACCGGCGCCGTCACGATCAACAGCAACACCGTCGCCAACAACCGCTTCGAGGGGATCTTCCTCGACGAGGGCACTGCCAACGTCACGAACAACGACGTCGGGGCGGTGAGCAACATCGGCGTGATGGCCGTCTCCTTCACCGGGGCCGCGGGCAACTCCACCGGCACCCTGACGGGGAACAACATCCACGGCACCGGCGTCGCCGTCCAGGTGATCGACGACGACCTCAGCGACTCGTTCATCCCCGACGTGTCAGGGATGTCGAACCAGCTCGCGGGCAACTTCTACGGCATCGACAACCAGACCGCGAAGAACCTCCTCTTCAAGAAGAACTGGTGGGGGAGTGCGACCGGCCCGTCTGACTGGTCGATCGGCACCGGCACCGGGGTCTCACAGAACGTGCGGTTCTTCCCGTGGAGCACCAATGCCGCGTCGACCACGTTCCAGGTGTGCACGATCGTGGGCACCAACTCGCCCGACACGCTCAACGGCACCGCCGGCAACGACATCATGTGCGGCAAGGGCGCCGACGACACGTTGAACGGCCTGGGCGGCAACGACCTGCTCATCGGCGACGCGGGCAACGACATCCTCGTCGGTGGTCCGGGTGACGACGCCATCCTCGGCACGAGCGGCAACGACACGCTCAAGGGGGGTCAGGGCAACGACTCGCTGCAGGGCGGCCCCGGCACCGACACGTGCCAGGACCCGAACCCGTTCCACTTCGCTACGTGCGAGAACGGGCCCTGATCACTTGACGGGTGTGCGGGCCGGCCGCCGCGGTGGCCGGCCCGCTTCCACCTGGTTGCCACGTGCAGGCGGAGCCGCGATGCTTCGCCCATGGCGAGGATCGAGCTGCCGGCGGGTGAGGGGCCCGACATCGTGCGCGCGCTGTCACTGCGACCGGAGCTGGCGCAGGCGGTGGCCGCCTACGACCAGGCGGTGTGGAACAGCGGGCTCGACTGGCGGCTGCACGAGCTCGTCCGCATGCGCATCGCCCAGCTCAACGAGTGCACGGTGTGCCTGTCGTGGCGGACGCCGCAGGCGGTCGAGGCGGGCGCGACCGAGGCGCTCCTCGTCGGGGTGCATCGCGCGTCGGAGAACGACGACTACACCGCGGCCGAGAAGGTCGCCATCGAGTACGCGGAGCGGTTCTGCACCGACTCGGCGCGGATCGACGACGACCTGATGAGCCGGCTGCGGGAGCAGCTCGACTCGGGCGCGGTGGTCGAGCTCACCCTGGTGATCGCCAAGTACCTCGCCTTCGGGCGCTTCATGCAGGTCCTGGGCCTCGACCAGACGTGTACGTTGCACTTCGATGACGACGGCGCAGTGGTGAGCGCGTCGTAGCCGATCGGCCTGTCGCGGTCGCTCAGCGTTTCAAGTCGGCGAGGAAGTAGCGCAGCGCGTTGTTGAGCACGTCGGCCCGTTCCCACTGGAGGAAGTGGCCAGCCCCGGGCACGACGAACGGGCCGATGCACTCGGTGAAGGCGACCGCGCACTTGTCCGGGAAGTTGGGCCAGATGACGTGGTCGTCGGGACCGTAGAGGACGAGCGTCGGCACGTCGCTCCGCTCGAAGAGGCGCGGCGCCTCCGACAGACCGCGTGCGCCGCACGCCACCTCGTACGCGCCCCAGCTGGCGCGCAGATGATCGACGTCGGCGAAGGGCTCGGTCATGAAGTCGACGTCGTCGGGCGTGAACGTTCCCGGCGCGGCCCAGAGCCGATGGCCGTAGAAGTCGGCGATGTAGGCGCGCCGGCGGGCGGGCGTGTCGAGCTCGGTCAACAACGCGTCGGCATCGCGGCCCTGCCGCAGGAAGTAGTCGGCCGTCGGCCGCATCGAGCGGTCGGGGTCGGGGGCGATGCCGGCCTCGCGGTAGACGTCGCCCAGCTCCGGGGTGATCGTGTTGAAGATGCACTGTCGCGCGACGAACCCGGGGAAGCGCAGCGACAGGTCTTGGATGACGACGCCGCCGAGATCGCCGCCTGCCGTCGCGCACTCGTCGTGGCCCAGCACGTCGTGCACCAGTCGGTAGACGTCGTGCGCGAAGACCGCGGGGTCGTAGAAGCCGTCGGGCGCGAGGCCCGAGTCGCCGTAGCCGCGCAGGTCCGGGACGATGACCTCGAACCCGGCGTCGGCGAGGGGCGCGATGTTGCGCCACCAGATCCGCTTCGTCTCCGGATAGCCGTGCACGAGCAGGAGCGGGTAGCCGCCTTCGCCCTCCCGCACGTACGCGAGATGCAGGCCATCGGCGACCGGCGCGTGCTCGACGGCGAACATCGACGCAGTCCTACCATGCGGGCGATGGCGAGATGGGGCGAGTTCGAGGCGGCGATGCCGGAGATGGCCGCCGAGGGCCGCAAGCTCCTGTACCAGTTCGGGCTGGGCCTCGGCTTCCTCGCGACCATCCGCCCCGACGGAGGTCCCCGGCTGCACCCGATGTGCCCGATCCTCGCCGAGGGCGGACTGTGGGCGTTCATCGGTGAATCGCCGAAGCTCGGAGACCTGCGGCGTGACGGCCGCTACGCCCTGCATTCGTTCCCGTCGGAGAAGGTCGACGACGAGCTGTACGTGACCGGCCGGGCGGTCGAGATCACCGCCCCCGACGTCATCGCGGCGGTGCGCGCCGCGTACGGCGCGCCGATCCAGACCGACGACGAGGTGCTCTTCGAGCTCCACCTCGAGCGCGCGCTCTGGGCCAGGTACGGGCCGCGGCCTTCGTGGCCACCGGTGTACACGCGCTGGGCTCAGGGCTCGTAGTTGCCGCTCGGCCCCTTGTGCCACCCCGACGCGGCGAAGGTCCCGCCGTCGAGATGGATGGTCGTGCCGGTGACGAAGCGCGAGAGGTCGCCGGCGAGGAAGACGGCCGCGGCCGCGGCGTCGTCGACGTGGCCCAGGCCGAGCGGCACCTTGGCGCCGTAGTCGCCGACCCCGCCCGCGTGCACGGCCTCGGCCAGGCCGGCGTCGCCCTCGGTGGGGATGGCGTCGGGCGCGATGCAGTTCACGCGCACGCGGCGGTCGGCCAGCTCCAGGGCCAGCGTCTTGGTGAGGCTCTCGACGGCCGCCTTCATCGCGGCGTAGATCCCGAACCCGGGTGCGGCGCGGAAGGCCTCGATCGACGTGACGTTGATGATGGAGCCTCCGCGCGGCGGGGGAGGCATCAGCGGCACGCAGCCACGGATGAAATGGGTGACGCTCGTGAAGTTCTCGTCGACGAGCGCGGCCTGGCCCTTGGCGCGCACGTCGAGGAACGACGACCAGAAGCCGCCCCCCGCGTTGTTGACGAGGATGTCGATTGCACCCAGGCCGGCATCCACCTCGGCGAGCCAGTGCGACACCGCGTCACCGTCGCGCACGTCGAGCACGCCGGTGA
>Ga0066708_10000398_pt1 | contig 11653 bp, 13 predicted proteins | sample GraSoiAngelo_157_FD_66504 | JGI IMG/M metagenome (GOLD analysis project Ga0066708, IMG submission 66504) | Grasslands soil microbial communities from the Angelo Coastal Reserve, California, USA - 14_1009_16_20cm | ecosystem: Environmental > Terrestrial > Soil > Grasslands | place: USA...
CTGCGTAGGCGGGTTCCCGCCTAGTCCTCGTCTTCCTTTTCGTCGTCCTCGGTCTCCGCCTCCTCGTCGTCGGTGGCAGGGGCCTCCGCCTCTTCGGGCTCCTTGGCGGGAACCGCCTTCGCGGCCCGCGCGGAGGTGGGCTTCGCGACCGGCGCTTCGCGCTGGTCGGCGCCGCACTTCGGGCACGCCGGCACCGGCTTTTTCAGATCGTAGAACTTGGTGCCGCACTTGTAGCAGACGTACTTGGTGCCGAGATCGCGTGCCATCTGGACGGCCCCTCCCGGGGAAGAAGCGCGCGCGGAATAGACCAGCATCGGGGGGATGTCAATCGGAACCCGTTCGGTTACCCTCGCCGTCCCCATGTTGCTCCCGCTGCTGGCCGCCGCCGGGTTCGCGCACCCGAATCCGCAACCTCCGCCCGAGCTTCCTGCCTCCCTCTACCGCGACCGCCGCGAACGCCTGATGAAGGAGATCGGCGGGTGCGCCACCGCCATCGCCGCGCAGGGCGAGCCCACCGGCGTAGTGCAGGAGTACAGGCAGGACGACGATTTCTTCTGGCTGACCGGCATCAACGAGCCCGGCGCCTGGCTCATCCTGATGCCCAAGGCGAAGTACAGGCGGCACGTCCTCTTTCTCCGTCCGCGGGATCCCGAGGCGGAGCGCTGGACGGGACCGCGCGCGCCGCTCAGCCCCTCGCTGAAAGCGCAGTACGCCGTCGACGAAGTGCGGCGCGGAAACGGGGGCAAATGGCTGCTCGGGTCGGCGCCGGCGCACGACTGTCTCGCCGTCGTCGCGCCGGCGGAAGACCTCAAGGACGAGCGCACCGACGTGCAGGCGCTGAAGCAGGCGGCGGGCGCCCTGGGCCTGAAACTGGTCTACAAGCGGGATCTGCTCGCGCGGATGCGCTCGGCGCATGCTCCAGAGGAGATTGCGCTGCTCGAGCGGGCCGTGGCCATCACGCGGGCAGGTCACGATGCGGCGGCGCGCGCGACCGTACCGGGAGTGAGCGAGCGCGACGTGCAGACGCAGATGGAGTTCGCGTTTTTCGGCGCCGGCGCTACGGGGCTCGCCTACGGCACCATCGTGGGGAGCGGCGAGAACGGAGCGGTGCTTCATTGGGGCCAGAACTCGCGCATGCTGCGTTCCGGCGACCTGGTCGTAATCGACGCGGGCGCCGAGTACGGAAGGTATGCGTCCGACGTCACGCGCACCTACCCGGTGAGCGGCAAGTTCACCGAAGAGCAGGCCAAAGTGTACCGAGCGGTGTACCAGGCGCAGGAGGACATTCTCGCTGCCATCCGGCCGGGCGCGTCGATGAGCGACCTGCAAAAAGCGGCGGAGGAATCGCTACGGCGGAGCGGATATCTGGACAAGTTCATTCACGGCTTCGGCCACTTCGTCGGCCTCAACGTCCACGACGCCGGCGAGTACGACCTGCCGATCCCCGCCGGCGCGGTCTTCACGGTCGAGCCGGGCGTCTATCTTCCCGAGCGCGGCTTCGGCGTGCGCATCGAGGACGAGGTGCTCTTCCTCGGCGACGGCAAGTGGCGGCTGCTGACCGCGGATTTTCCCCGGAAGCTGGAAGACGTGGAAGCGTGGGTGGCGCGGGCGCGACGCTGATGATCGTCGCGACGCGCGGTCCGCGAGCGCGTACCGGGTCCACTACGTTCGGACGCGGCGAGACGGCCAAGCCAAGGCGTAGCCGCAAAGCCGCACCTCCGGTGCGGCAGCGGCTAGTTGCTTTCCTTCGACGCGGCCGGAACGGGGTCTACCAGAGTATGGATCTCCTCCACGTCCGAGTCGTCGATCTCGTAGTGCACCTGCTCCGACCCGACGGCGGCGAGCGCTTCGTCGCGGACCGTCGCGTCGTCCGCGACCACCTTCGTGGCCCGCGCGGCGGCAGCCGCGGCGGCGGCCGCCTCCTCCGGACGGATTTCCGTCTCTCCGGAGAGGGAGAGGTCGAGGAGTGAGAGCACCGACCCGTTCGCTGCGGGCAGAAGCGCCAGCGGCGTCACCGAAGCGGTACCAGCCGGCAATGCCGACGCGACGGGCTCCACGGGCAGCGCCGGCGGCGGTGGTTCGGAGGGCAGCGCCGCAGCGACCAGCCCGTTGACCGCCGGAGGCTGCATGGCCTCGAGCGTCGCAACCGGCGCAGGTGCCGTCGCTGCTGGAGCGGCCGCGGCGGCGTGTTCGGGAGCCGGCGGCGGTGTCTCCTTCGGCTTGGGATCCACGAGCACCCGCGCCCGCGTGATCGCGGTGCCGTCGGAGCGCTTCAGTCCCGGACAGACGACGGCGATGATCTCGGTCCCACCGGTATCGAGCGCCTCGTGCCATTCCGGCTCGAGCGGCTGCCCCGGTTTCGGGTCGACGAGCTGCCACGCGCAGAGCGCCGCGGCGCGCTGCAGCCAGGAGGCCCGGGCATCGCCCTCGGCGGCCTTGGCCGCACCCGCCACGGCTTGCGAGACCGACTCCAGCGCCGGCGCCGGGTCTGCCGCGATCGTCGTCGCCTCCAGCTTGGTGAGCAGTTGCGATGCCATCGACAGATCGGACCCGGCGTAGAACTCGATCTCCTCCGCCAGCCGGGTGAGCCCGGACTGTCGCGCCGCTGCGTGCGCCGCGGCGTCGCGCAGCTCCTGGGCAATGCCCTCCTGCGGCGCGCCGAGGATCCCGGCGTCCGCCGCGAGCGCCGCCGCTCGATCGCCGCGCTCCATCGCCGCGCGCGCTTTCGCGGCAGCCCCGGTTGCCCGGGCCCGCAGCTCCATCCGCAAACCCTCGGCATAGGCCTCGATGGCCGTGGCCCGCCGCGGGGGAGCAGGAGAGCGGTCCGGATCCTCGTCGAGCGGATGGGAAGGCTTGCGGGAGATGGGCGCCGTGGGAAAGCTTTGCTCCAGGGCCGCGATCCGGTCCGCCAGATCGCGGGAAGGGGCGACGCGCGAAAGAGCGGCTTCGAGATCGGCCACGCGGCGCTCGACCACGGCCAGGCGATCCGGCGGCGGCGGCGCAGGGCGCGGCGGGGGTTCCGGCGCCGGCGCGACGGCGGCGGGCGGTGAGGTGACGCGTGGGGCGGGGACGTGCTCGGCGATGTCGATCTTCCCGCGGCCGTTGCTGGAGACGACCAGCGTCGCCCCGTCCTGCCGCCGCTCGCGGACTGCGCGGATGAACTTCATCACCGCGTCCTGCACCCGCATGATGTCGTTGACGGTGCCGCGCATCGCGGTGCGGACGATGTCGCCAGCGAGCTGATCCGTCCGGTACGCCGTGGACAGCTTCAGCGAGTCCTTGGGCGCCCGCATGCGCACCCTTCGGGGCAGTCCGCTGGAGGCAAGCTGGGCCGATCCCTCGAAGTCGCGCGGCAGCTCCGCCTCGATCTCGAGCGGCACCTCGACCATGCGCGGGTCCGGCCGCGCCACCAGCCTCACGCTGAACACCGTCCAATCCTACGACGGCTCTCGCTGCGGGCGCACGCACCCACGCCGTGACCGGAACACCCACTCCATGCTACCCATTGCCTGACCATGCAGATGCCCGCGCTCGAGCAGGCTCCCGAGTCGCAAGCGCCGCGCACTGCCACCGCCGACCGGGTGCCCATCGCGGCGGAAGAGGCTGCCCACAAGCCATTCATCCCCGCTGAACAGGACATTCCCGAGCTGACGCCGGTCCCGCTGATCGTGGGCACGCTGCTCGGCATCCTCTTCGGCGCTTCCAGCATGTACCTGGTGCTGAAGGTCGGCTTGACGGTCAGCGCCTCCATCCCGGTGGCGGTGCTCTCGATCACCATCTTTCGCGGCTTCACCCGCGTCTTCCGCACCCGGCGCGCGACCATCCTCGAGAACAACATCACCCAGACGGCCGGCAGCGCGGGCGAGAGCATCGCCTTCGGCGTGGGCGTCACCATGCCGGCGCTCTTGATCCTCGGGTACAACCTGCAGATCTCGCAGGTGATCCTGGTCAGCATTCTCGGCGGCCTGCTGGGGATCCTGATGATGATCCCGCTGCGCCGCGCGCTGATCGTCAAGGAAGCGAAGACGCTGGTCTACCCCGAAGGGACCGCGTGCGCGGAGGTGCTGATCTCCGGCGAGACCGGCGGAACCACCGCGAAGACGGTGTTCGCCGGCCTCGGCGTCGGCGGCGTCTTCGCCCTCGGGTACAAAGCCTTTGGCGCCTTCAAGGACATCCCCGAGAAGATCTTCGGAAAGGCCTACGACGGAGGCAACCTCTCGCTCGAAGTGGGGCCGGAGTTGATGGGAGTCGGTTACATCATCGGGACTCGCATCGCGATGATCATGGGCGCCGGCGGCATCCTCTCCAGCCTGGTGCTGATGCCGGCCATCAAGCTCTTCGGCAGCACAGCCACGACGCCGATCTACCCGGCCACGACGCTGATCAAGAACATGAGCACCGACGATGTCTGGCATCAGTATATTCTGTATATTGGAGCTGGCGCGGTCGCCGCCGGAGGCATCATCTCGCTGTTCAAGTCGCTGCCGACGATCGTGGGCGGTGCCATGCGCGGCATGCGCTCGTTGAGCGGCTCGCAGGGACCTTCGGGAACGCTGCGGACCGACCGGGACATCCCCCTCTGGGTGGTCGGCGTCGGCTCGCTGCTGATCGTGATCGTCTGCGCGCTCGTCCCCTCCTTCAAGATCAACGTCCTCGGGGCGGTGCTCATCCTGGTGCTCGGGTTCCTCTTCGTGACCGTCAGCTCACGCTTGACGGGAGAGGTCGGAAGCTCGTCGAATCCCATCTCCGGGATGACCGTCGCCACCCTGTTGATCACGTCGCTGATCTTCTTCGCCCTCGGTTGGGTCACTCCTCCCTACAAGGTCGCCGCCCTCAGCATCGCCGCGGTGGCTTGCATCGCCATCTCCAACGGCGGCACCACCTCGCAGGACTTGAAGACCGGATATCTGGTCGGCGCGACCCCGTCGCGTCAGCAGATCGCCATCCTGGTGGGCGCCTTGGCATCCGCGTTGGTGCTTGGATTCGTGATTCTCAAGCTCAACGACGCCGGAACGGTGTTCGCGGCGCGGAGCTACCCGAACGTGCGCTTCAGCGAGGCGGACTACAGCGGCGAGAAGGAGCGCCTGCGCGGCGCCGACTCCGGGCGCGACGCCAACGCCTACAACGTGATCTGGCTGCGCGAGCCACGGGGAGAGGTGCCCGCCGGGAAGTACCTCGTCGACGACACCGGGCACATCAAGTATCTCGAGGATCCCGGCATCAACGGAAAGCTCGACACGCGTGACAACGGCGAAAAGGTGAAGTCGAAGTTCAGCGCGCCGAAGCCGGTGCTCATGTCCTTCATCATCGAGGGGATCATGACCCAGCGTCTGCCCTGGGGGCTGGTGCTGATCGGCGTCTTCGTCTCCGTGGTCCTGGAGCTCTGCGGGATGTCGAGCCTCGCTTTCGCCGTCGGCGTCTACCTGCCGCTGTCGACGAGCACCCCCATCATGATGGGCGGCATCGTCCGGTACATCGCCGACCGGACCGCGAGCCGAAAGCTGAGCGGAGCCGAGGCGGAGAGCGGTCCCGGCGTGCTGTTCGCCTCCGGGCTGATCGCGGGCGCCAGCGTCATCGGCACCATCCTCGCGTTCCTGCAGCTCTCCGAACCGACGCGGAACTTCCTCAACTCCATCAACGTGGGCGGCACCATCCCCGGATTCGCCACCAGCAATCTGGTCTCGCTCGCGCTCTTCTGCGTGCTCGGCGCCGTTCTCTGGGCGGTGGCCACCGAGCGATGGCTGGCGCCGAAGCAGGCATGATCGAGGTTCGACTCGCGCGGAGCGCGAAGGACGTCGAGCAGTGCCTGAGGCTGCGCTGGACGGTGTTCGTGGAAGAGCAGGGCGTGCGGCCGAGCCTCGAGCTGGACGGGCTTGACTCCGACGCTGTGCATGCGCTGGCGGTGCTCGATGGGGTTGCGTGCGGCGCCGGCAGGTTGATCTTCGTTGCCCCCGGGATTGCCAGGATTCAACGGATGGCCGTCATCGATGACGCTCGCGGGCGCGGCGTCGGGAAGGCGCTCCTCGCGTTTCTCGAGGACGAGGCGCGTCGACGCGGAGCAACAAAGCTGACCCTCTGGGCACAGGTTCAGGCACAAGCCTTTTACGAGAAGGCTGGGTATACCGCCTCCGGCGCGGTGCAAGACGGTACCGCCATTCCCCATGTTTCGATGGAGAAGAGCGCTTGACCGGCGGGCGAGCGCGATTACCCTCCTTCCCATGAGAATCCTGCGCAGGACCCTGTTCGCCGCTCTCGTGCTGCTGCTCGCGGGAACGGCGCGCGCCGACTCGGCCAAGGAAGAGGGCTTCGGCGATCTGACCATCGATCAGGTCGCCGATCTCATCGCCAAGAAGGACGCGGACATCTTCGACAACAACGGCAAGGACGTGTACGCCAAGGGACACGTCCCCACCGCGAAGTGGGTCGACTTCAAGGCGGTGAAGGAGAGCGATCTCCCCAAGGACAAGTCGCGCAAGCTCGTGTTCTATTGCGCGAACACGCATTGAATGGCCTGCCACCAGGGCGCCCGTGCGGCGCTCAGCTTCGGATACAAGAACGTCTACATCATGTCGGCCGGCATCCAGGGCTGGCAGAAGGCCGGCAAGTCGGTGGAGAAGGGCGACCCTTCAGCGTGAGAGACGCGAATCGCCGAGCCGCGATCCGCCCTTTCGCTGCCGGCTCTCGACGGTGAACACGCGGTCGCTCCGGTTGACCACATTGTTCACCTTCACGCCCTTGCGGCTCAGCAGATCGATGGAGATGCGGTGCGCGCCGCTGCGTGCCCCTCGCAAGAGGTGCGGCTTCCAGTCGGTCATCAACGGAAGCTCGCGCCGGTCGAGCACGATGCGGACCTTGTCGCCGCGGCGGCCGAGCTTGGCATTCGACAGGTAGAAATCGAGCACGGGCCGGTTCGCCCCCGGAAGCGGAGTCGCGACCGGGTCCGGCGGCTTGGCCTGCCCCGCGTCGGCGGCAGCGTCGGGAGGATTCTCTTCCAGGCGCGCGAGCACCAGTTGCTCGGAGGGTGCGCCCACCGGCAGGACGTACGTGAGGATCGGCTTTCTCGGCTGGGGCCAGGTCACGGACTCCGCGGCCCTGCCGGCCTTGCCGGGGATCCTCGGCCCCATCCAGACGCGCACCATCGCGAATGCCCTCGGCGCTTTCACCACCTCGTGCCAGGGCCTGCACAGCACGACGCGAAGCAGATGCGGCCCTGGCGAGAGCCCGCCGAGCATCCACGTCGCGTTCGCATCGGGGATTTCCATCGCCGGCTCGTTGTCGACGATGAGGTGGGCGTGCGGAACGGGACCGCCGGGCCGCAGCGCTCCGATCGCGTAACCTTTCACCACCACGCGGACGGCCACCGCTCCTTCGGCCGATTGCGAGAGATCCGCCGGCGCGGCGAAGGTGATCGATGCCCTGGGGAACGCGCGGCCCCTCTTGCGCGGATCGTCCTCGGCGCGCATCACCGGCGCGCGCCTGGCTTTCCTGGGCACGCGCGCTTGCGCAGGCAGCGCGATCGACGCCGTGAGCAGGACGAGCAGCGTTCGCCTCAATCCCTGCGCTCCTGCCCCTGCCCCGTCATCGATCCACCTCGAAGCGTTGGAGCGGCCGCCAGCGCCGGGCGCAATCGAACAGCTCGGCGCGAAGCTGCCGCGAGTCGGCCTCGATCCGCAACAGCGGCATGGCGGCGTCCATCGGCCCCGCCGCATCGGTGGCGCGGGCACTCCACGTCCCGAGGTTGACGTAGAGCCGCTGCACGCCCGGGCGCCCGTCCTGGACGGCCCAGTCCATCACGTGGGTGTGCCCGAGGACCAGGACGTCGGGAGGAGGCGGTTTGCCCGGCAGCGACTTTGCTCCTTCGAGCACGGCCATGGCCGATGCGCCGGCCCGCTCCCACAGATCGTCGTCGTCCTTGAGCCGCCAGCGCAAGAGCGAGGGTGTGGTCACCCATGCGAGCGGCCGCGCAAGAGCGCCGTTTTCCACCAGGATCTCCAGCAGCGCATCGATGAACCGCTCGAACACGCCCGGCTTCAGCCAACGCTCCAGCACCGGGATGACGCGCTCCTCGGGGCGGAGCGCGACGAGCCTCTCGGGATCGATGTGGACGTTGCTGCGCGGCAGCAGATGCCGCAGGAACGGGATCACGGCGTGGTGGAGAACGCCGGTCATGGTCTCGCCGCCGCCGGTCGGCGTCGCGTTCGACGGATCCCAGAGATGTCCATGCTGCAGCATCACCCACTTGTCGAGCACGCGGCGCGCCGCCATCGGCTCGATCTGCACCTTGGAGAGGCCCGCGGCATCCAGCGCCTCGCGCCCGCCGGCGTCCGCGAGGTGCCGGTCGTGGTTTCCCGGGACCAGCGTCACCTTCGCCTTCTGCGAGACGTCCTCCAGGGCCTGCAACGCGACGGGATTGCTCTCCCGGATGCTGCGCATCACCGCGGGCAGAGGCGGCGGAGGCTTGTCCTCGATCGGGACGTCCAGCGAGACGCCGAACTGCGTCAACCCCTTGTGCGGGGGAATGGCGGCGGTGAGATCGAAGACGTCTCCGAGCAGCACCAGCTCGCCGTCCGCCTCGCCGGAGACCCGGTCGCACACTTCGGTGAAACGCCTACCCTGATCCTCGTCGCGAAACATCCGCGCGAGCGTGCCTTCACCGAGATGAAGATCGCTGACGACGTAGAGCGCCACCCCAACGAGTTTATCCGCGCTTTCGCCGGCGCTGGCGACCTTTCCACCCTTCCTGGCGGAGGAGGGCGGCCTGGTCGCGCGCGACGGGCGGAGCAAGCGTGCCGTCGTGACGCGCCACGCGCCACCATGGGACGTCGTCGAGCCGGTGGAGGGCGGCGACCACCGCGCGCGCTCCGCCGGGCTTGCCGGCGCGGATCGCCACCTCACCGTACGAGAGCGTGGTCCCGCGCGGAATGCTCCGGACGATCCGGCGCACCGCGCGCAGGAACGCGGTCATCGGCGCCCGAGCCATGCGCCCGCATAGACCGCCGCGAAGCCGAGCACGTTGCTCGCCGCGACGTAAGCCAGCGCCCCGCTGCCGCGGCCGAGTTGGAACAACCTCATCGTCTCGTACTCGTACGTCGAGAACGTCGTGTATGCGCCGACGAAGCCGATGGGCAACAGGTACCGCAGGTTCGAGTCCGCGATCCGCTCCGACCCCGCGCCGAGGAAGAGCGAGATCAACAGACAGCCGCTCAGGTTGATGAACAGCGTGCCCCATGGCCATTGCACCCCGAGACGATGCGCGAAAGCGGTCGCGACGAGGTACCGCGCAACCGCGCCGAGCGCGCCACCCACCGCGACGAGCAGGATTGGAATCACGACGACATCCTACGAAAAACCGCGCCCCAATGTGGGCGCATGTGCACGCGTTCAGCGCCCTCGCCCGGCCCTGCGGACACGCGCATACAAGCGCCGGAATTTCAGGAAGTTGCTGCTGCGATCCGCAGCGGAATACAACCGATCGACGAGGGACACCGATGGTCGGGATCGAGATCGTGAACTTCCCCAACACGGTCCTCATCGTGGACGACGAGCCGATCGTCGTGCAGGTGCTCCAGCGGGTGCTGCCGAAGCAAGGCCTCCGCGTGATCTCCGTTTCCAACGCGGAAGAGGCCCTCGGCGTCCTGCAGCGCGAGAACTTCGGTTGCATGCTGGCGGACAAGAACCTGCCCGGAAAGGACGGGCTGGCCCTGGTTGCCGCCGTCCGCAAGCTGCAGCCGCACTGCGCGTGCATCGTGATGACGGCGTACGCCTCGACGTCGTCGGCGGTCGAGGCGCTCCGCCTCGGCGCGGCCGATTACCTGGAGAAGCCGTTCCAGGACATCGAGCTCGTGGCCGAGAAGGTGCGCCGCGCGATCGAGCACCAGCGGGCGGACTTCGACCGGACCCGGTTCCTCCGGCGGCTGCGCGAGTTCGAGGCGGAGCTGGACAAGAAAGAGTCCGAGGTCACTGAACAGCGCACCGAGATCGACATGTTCAACGAGGTCCTCGAGGCGCGCGTCGACCTCGCCACTCGCGATCTCCTGGCCGAGCGCGACGAGCTGCGCAAGCAACTCGGCAGCAGCGCCGAGATCCGGCAGGGCGCCGAGATCGTCGGCGTCGAGATGGCGCTGATCCTTCTCGAGGATCTGCAGCGGCGTCCCGGCCTCGACGTCGCCCCGTTCCGGGGCGAGCTGCAGCGCGTGATCCGCCAGCTGCAGTCGCACGTCCGGCGCTTGCGCGGCGACCAGGCGGCGTGAGCTTTCGCGCGCGGCTGATCAGCCCTCGTAGCGCTGCAGCTCGAGATCCGCGGCGGAGAGATCGCTGAGCGACACGCGCAGACGTCCGTTGCTGGCCTCGACGTGGAGGAGCGGCAGCGACGCGTCGCGTGGGCTGTTGGCGTCGAAGGCGCGCTCGGTCCAGGTTCCGAGGTTGACGTAGAGCCGCCCTCGCTCGACCGCCCAGTCGAGCACGTGCGTGTGCCCGAGCACGGCTACATCCGGCTGCGGAGCGCCGTGCGGGAGATGGCGTTTTCCTTTCAGCACCTCGATCGCATGGCGTCCGGTGTGTTCCCACAGCCGGTCCTGTTCCGCCACGGCGGAACGGACGCGCTCGGCGCTCACCATGCCCGCGAGCCAGGAGAGCGGACGCGGCAAGAAGCCGTTCTCCGCGAGCAGGCGGAGAAAGGCGCGGAAGAAACGGCGGAAGGCCTTCTCGTCGAGCCATCGCTGCAGGACGGAGACGACCGCCTCTTCCGGGCGGAGCGCGACGAGGCGATCGGGATCGAAGCGGACGTGCGGCGGCGGCCCGCGGTGGCGCAGGAACGGAATGACCGCGTGGTGCAGGGCGGCGGTCAGCACCTCGCCGCTGCCGCCGGGCTTGTCGTTGCCTTCGTCGAGCTCGTGGCCATGCTGGAGGACGATGGTGCGGCCCGCGAGCCGGCGAACTGCCGACCGTTCGAGGCGCGCGCGGATGCCCGCCGATGCCAGCGCGTCGCCCGCCCCTGGCTCGCCGAGCTGGTAGTCGTGGTTGCCGGGCACGAACGTGACCGGCGCCGATTCGGTGAGCCTTGCGAGCGATTCCAGGGCCACCGGATTGCTCTCGCGCACCGCGGCCAGCAGCTCGGGCAGCGCGCGCCGGCGCGGCTCCTCGCGTGGCACGTCGAGCTCCCGGAAGAACTTCCCCAGTCCCTTCGGCGGTGGCTGCATCGCGGTGAAATCGAACGCATCGCCGAGGACGATGAGCTCGGAGCCATCGTCCCGCGCCACGCGCTCGCAGAGGGAGGAAAGCTGCCGCCCCTGCCGCTCGTCCGAGAAGAGCCGGGCCTCGGCGCGCTCGTCCAGATGAAGGTCTGACACCACGTACAGCGCCACGGGATCGCGGGACCACACCGCCGCTGAAAAAACAAGGGGCCGCGGGCCCGTTGCGTGCGGTACAAAGCGGCCATGGACGTCGTCCTCATCGACCTCGCCAACGACCCGCTCACCAAGCTCTACGGCGCCTATCGCACCTGCTACACGCCGAAGACGCCGCGCGAAGTCTGGGACGACATCGCTGCGGGCGGGCTGTCCAAAGAGAAGATCGCCCAGTTCGTCGAGGAACGCCTGAAGACCGGACACGTCTCGCCGCTCGAGCAGGTGGTCTTCTGGTTCGGCATTTCCGG
>Ga0066708_10000403_pt1 | contig 11606 bp, 9 predicted proteins | sample GraSoiAngelo_157_FD_66504 | JGI IMG/M metagenome (GOLD analysis project Ga0066708, IMG submission 66504) | Grasslands soil microbial communities from the Angelo Coastal Reserve, California, USA - 14_1009_16_20cm | ecosystem: Environmental > Terrestrial > Soil > Grasslands | place: USA...
CCGGCGCCGTTGCAGTTGGGGCAGGCGCCCTCGGAGTTGGCGCTGAACAGCGCCGGCTTCACGCCGTTGGCCTTCGCGAACGCCTTGCGGATCGGGTCGAGCAGGCCGGTGTACGTCGCCGGGTTGCTCCGTCGTGAGCCGCGGATCGCGCCTTGGTCGATCGACACCACACCCCCGCCGGCAGGGATCGACCCGTGCACGAGCGAGCTCTTGCCGGAGCCCGCCACGCCGGTGACCACGCAGAGCACCCCGAGCGGGATGTCGACGTCGACGTCCTGCAGGTTGTGGGAGGTGGCGCCGCGGATCTCCAGCGTGCCGGACGGTGTGCGCACCGTCTTCTCGAGGGCCGCCCGGTCGTCGAGGTGCTGGCCGGTGATGGTGCCGCTGGCCCGCAGGCCTTCCACGGTGCCCTCGTAGCAGACGTTGCCGCCCGCCGTGCCGGCGCCGGGGCCGAGGTCGACGACGTGGTCGGCAATCGCGATCGTCTCCGGCTCGTGCTCTACGACGAGCACCGTGTTGCCTTTGTCCCGCAGCCGCAGCAGCAGGTCGTTCATCCGCTGGATGTCGTGGGGGTGCAGGCCCGTGGTCGGCTCGTCGAAGACGTAGGTGACGTCGGTGAGCGAGGAGCCGAGGTGGCCGATCATCTTGGTGCGCTGTGCCTCGCCACCCGACAGCGTGCCCGACGGGCGGTCGAGCGAGAGGTAACCCAGCCCGATCTCCACGAACGACTCGAGCGCCTGCAGCAGCGCGGCCAGCAGCGGCGCGACCGACGGCTCGTCGAGACCGCGCACCCATGCCGCGAGGTCGCTGATCTGCATCGCGCAGGCGTCGGCGATGTTGATCCTCTTGATCTTCGAGGACCGGGCAGCCTCGCTGAGCCGGGTGCCGCCGCAGTCGGGGCAGGTCGTGAACGTCACCACCCGCTCCACGAACGCGCGGACGTGCGCCTGCAGCGCGTCGACGTCCTTGGACAGCATCGACTTCTGGATCCTCGGGATCAACCCCTCGTAGGTCAGGTTGATGCCGTCGACCTTGATCTTGGTCGGCTCCTTGTAAAGGAGGTCGTGGAGCTCCTTCTTGGTGAACTTGCGGATCGGCTTGTCCGGGTCGAAGAAGCCGGCGCCGCGGAAGATGCGGCCGTACCAGCCGTCCATGCTGTAACCGGGGATCGTGAGCGCACCTTCGTTGAGGGACTTGCTGTCGTCGTAAAGCTGAGTCAGGTCGAAGTCGGTGACCGAGCCCATGCCCTCGCAGCGCGGACACATGCCGCCGAGACGAGTGAAGGTGGCCTTCTCGGTCCTCGTCTTGGCGCCGCGCTCGATGGTGATCGCACCGCTGGCCTTCACCGACGGGACGTTGAACGAGTACGCGTTGGGCGAGCCGATGTGCGGCTTTCCGAGCCTGCTGAAGAGGATGCGTAGCATCGCGTTGGCGTCGGTGGCGGTGCCGACGGTGGAGCGGGGGTTGGAGCCCATCCGCTCCTGGTCGACGATGATCGCGGTCGTCAGGCCGTCCAGCACGTCGACCTCGGGCCGCGACAGAGTCGGCATGAAGCCCTGCACGAGAGTGCTGTACGTCTCGTTGATGAGCCGCTGCGACTCCGCGGCGATGGTGCCGAACACGAGCGAGCTCTTGCCCGAGCCGGAGACGCCGGTGAACACCGTGAGCCGTCGCTTCGGGAGCTCCACGCTGATGTCCTTGAGGTTGTTCACGCGCGCGCCCTTCACGCGGATCAGATCGTGGCGGTCGGCGACCTGGAGCGCAGGCGACTGCGTGTCCGTCCTCTTGGGCTTGCTCATCGTGTCTCCATCTGTCGGGCGAGGCCGCCTCCGCGGTCCGATGCCTCGGGACAGTCGGCGATACTGGTCGAGCTGAGGGCGGTCAACAACCCCATCACACTCGCCGGAGGCGACATGCCTGAGATGTCATCCGTCGCGCAGTTCATGTGCCGGAGCGCGCCGTGGCGTCTCTTCGCCGGTCACGTCGTGCTGCCATGGGCGTTGCAGGGACACGAGCTCCGCGGCGATGTTCTCGAGATCGGCTGCGGTAGCGGAGCGATGGCCGCAGAGGCGCTGCGACAGTTTCCCGATATCCGCCTCACCGCCACCGACTTCGACGAATCGATGGTGGAAGTCGCCCGGAGACCGCTATCGGACTTCGGTCCGCGCGCAGAGGTACGACAAGCCGACGCGACCGCCCTGCCGTTCCCGGACGGCTCATTCGACGCCGTTCTGTCGTTCATCATGCTGCACCACGTCCTTCAATGGGAACAGGCCTTCGCCGAGGCGGCGCGGATGCTGCGACCCGGAGGCCGGCTCATCGGCTACGACCTGCTCGGTGATGGCACGGGTCGCATCCTGCACAGGCGCGAGCAGAACACGCGGCTCATGCGTCACGTCGAGCTCCGACAGGTGCTCGACGGGCTTGCGGGCGTCGGTGCCGTGACCAAGCCTGCGTTCGGCGGTCTCGTCGCCCGATTTACGGCGCAGAAGATCGCCGCGTAGACCCCGACTGGTCCGGCGTCACGCCCGGTGACTGCACGAGGCAGGTTTGGCGTTTCGGAAAGCCTGAAGCATCGGGAAGTCTCCCGTGCCGTTGTTGACCGCGATGATCAGATCGAGGTCGGGGATGATGTGCACGCTCTGGCCGTAGAGCCCGATCATCTCGAAGGTCCCATCGCTGTTGAGCCAGAACTGGCCGCCGTACCCGCTGTAGGCGGGGCTGGGCGTACGAACGAAGTCCACCCACTTGGATGACAGGAATCGTTTGTTCTCCCACCTGCCGTTGCGCAGATAGAGGAGCCCGAGCTTGGCGAAGTTCCGTGTGGTGGTGTTCGTCAGCCAGCCCGCCCGCCATCTGCCGGCCGCATCGAATCCGGCCTGGACGGGATTGATGCCCAGGGGATCGAACAGCTGATTGTGCAAATACGCCAGGTACCCGTCGCCCGAAACACGAACGGTGTCGGCGATGATGCGGCCGAGCACCGCGGTGTCGCCGGTCGAATAACGCCAGCGCGTTCCCGGCGTGAACTCGAGCGGTTTGGCGATCACGTACCGGGACTCGTCACCCGACACGATCATCTGCACGACATCGGATTGGAAGTTGAAGTAGTCCTCGGTCCACTGGAGTCCGCTGCTCATGTTCAGCAGGTTCCGCAACGTGATCGAGCGACGCGGATCGGTCTGGGCCGACCACTCAGCTATCGGGGCGCGGTCGTCGAGCTCGAGCCGCCCACGGTCGACCAACAGCCCGATCATCGTGGAGGTGAACGACTTGGAAACCGAGAACGAGGGCAGGATCGAATCCGCCGTGACGCCGGGGGCATATCGCTCGTAGACCAAGCGCCCGCCGTGGATCACGACCACCGAGTCCCCACGCCCCGGCCCGACCATTTCATTCGCAGCGGCGCCGACGGCCGCCGAGTCGACACCTGAAGGAAGCGGGCCGGTCGGCCAGCCGTGCGTCGGCCAGGGAACACATTTCAGCTGGCGTGGAAGGTGCGACTGGTGACGCGAGATCCGCGCACCGACATCGCGTGGGATCGTGGACGGTTTGGGTGCAGCATGCCCCGACCCCGCCGTTACGCCGAACAAGCCCGCGGCGACCAACAACCAAACGACCACCCGCACCCGCATCGACAAAGTGTCCCAGCCGCGAGATGTCATGGAAAATCCGTCACCACCAGCAGCAGCGCAGAGCTGATCGGTAGAGTGGCCCACGTCAGTTGGCGAAGGAGTGGTGCGATGGGCGAAACGCGAGTCGGGCCCGCGTCGGAACTCACGCCCGGTGCTGTTCCACGCGGTGACCGGCACCGCAGCCCGCTGATGCCCCGCGCCGTGTCTCTGGAGTAAGAGGCGCCGGTGCCTGCCACGGCCACGAGCCAGGTCAAGACGCTCCTGCTGACCGACATCGAGGGCTCCACCGCCCACTGGGAGCGCGACCCCACTGTCATGGGAGCGGCGGTTGCCCGTCACGACGACATCGTGCGCGCCGCGGCGGAAGCCGCCGGGGGGAGGCTGGTCAAGAGCAAGGGCGAGGGCGACTCCACCTTCTGCGTGTTCGAACGGGCGGGCGCCGCCGTCATCGCGGCCGTGAGCCTCCAGCGCGCGCTGACGGCCGAGCATTGGCCCACCGCCGAGCCGTTGCGGGTGCGGGTCGGCATCCACACCGGCGAGGTCGAGGTCCGCGACGGTGATTACTACGGCCGGGCCGTCAACCGCGCGGCGCGGGTTCGTGCCATTGCCGCGGGCTCGACCATCCTCGCCACGGCCGCAACCGCGGCACTGGCTGCCGATGGTGTCCCCGACGGTGCGGTATTGGTCGACCTGGGCGAGCATCGGCTGCGCGACGTCGCAGGGCCCGAGCACCTCTACGCCATTGGGCACGCCGACCTCCCCGATCCCGAGGTGGCGTTGGAGTACTTACGCCGCCGTGCCGCGCCGCCGGTGCCCGCGGCGCTGCGGCTCCACGGCGACGCCGAACTGGTGGGCCGCGAGCGCGAGCTGTCGTCGCTGCGCGATGCCTGGTCGGCGGCGGCCGGTGGTCGGGCCTCGGTGGCCCTCGTCGGCGGCGAGCCCGGCGTGGGCAAGACCCGCCTGGCGGGTGCTCTGGCCGAGCTCGTCGCCGACACCGGCGCGCTCGTGCTCTACGGGCGGTGCGACGAGGAGCCGCTGCGGCCGTACCAGCCGTTCGCGGAGGCGCTCGGCGGCGCGATCGACCGGCTCTCCGGCAGCGAGGTCGCCGCGCTTGCCGGCGATGTCGCATCTGATCTCGTGCTCGTCCTGCCGGAGCTGCGGGAGCGCATCCCCGTGCACGGCCAGCCGGCCGGTGAGCGGTTCGTGGTCTTCCAGGCGGTCGTGGCGGTCCTCGCTCGCCTCGCGAGTGATCGCCCTGCGTTGGTCGTGCTCGACGACCTGCAGTGGGCGGACGAGCCCTCGCTCGCCGTGCTTCGCCATGCGCTGCGAGGCCAACCCGGCGCGGCGATCATGGTCGTCGGCACGTACCGCGACTCGGACCTCGGCGAGAATCGGTCGCTCGTCAAGTGGCTGGTCGAGCTCCGCCGCGACGTGCCGACGTTGGAAGTCGACCTGCACGGCCTGGAACAGGCGGCGGTGTCGCGTCTGCTGGGGTCGGCTCATCGGCGCCACCTCGACGCAGTGTGGGCGGCGAGCGACGGGAACCCGTTCTTCGTCATCGAGCTCCGCCGAGGCCTCGACGACGGTGGCCCGGCCGGCGTGCCGCAGTCCGTCCGCCAGTCGGTTGCGGACCGGGTCGAGCGGCTGCCCGCTGCCACCCAGCGGTTCGTGCATGCCGCCGCCATCGCCGGCTTCGAGGTCGAGGTCGCGGTCGCCGCCACCGCGGCCGGTGTAGAGATGGATGCCGCCCGGGCGGCACTGACCCGCGGCGTGCTGACCGAGGTGCCAGAAGTTGCCGGCCGGCTCCGGTTCGGGCATGGCCTGGTGCGCACCGCCGTGCTCGACGGGCTGACGTCGGTCGGGCGCGCCGGCATGCACCGCCGCGTGGCGGCCGCCATCGAGGACCTCCACGCCCACCGGCTCGACGAGCACGCCGCCCACCTCGCCCACCACTACCGCGAGGCGGGCGATCTTCGAGCCGACGGTCCCGCCTACGCCTGGTCCATGCGGGCCGGCCGCCGCGCCGGCCAGCTTCTCGCCTATGAGGAGGCCGAGGACCAGTATCGGGCTGCCGCCCGGATCGCCGGCACGGACGGCGATGTCGCGGGCCGCATCACCGCCGAGCTGGAGCTCGCCGAAGTGCTCCGCCGCAGCGGCCGCCCCGCGCTTGGCCAAACCCTCGCCGATGCCGCCGCCACCGCCGCGGCCGCCATCGGCGCGACCGAGCTCGCCGGTTGGGCGGTCTTCGCGACCCGGTTCGGGCAGCCCATGGGCGTCCCCGGAAGCCTCGAGACACTCCGGGACGCGCGCGCCGCGCTGGCCCCCGACAGCGCGTGGCGGGGCCCCGTGGACGTGGTCTACGCGGGCGAGCTCATGCAGGCCGGCGAGGTCGATGCCGGCATCGACCTGCTGCAAGCCACAACCGCTCGAGCCCGAGCGGCCGGGGATTGGGCCGTGCTCGGGTTGGCGCTCACCGGCAACCACATGTTCGTCGACCGGCTCGAAACGCCCGTCGACGCCATCCTCGCCGCTGTCGCCCATGCCGACGAGGCGGTCGCACCGTCGCTCAGGCTGTCGCCTCGGGTGCTCCGGGTGCAGACCGAGAGCTTCCGTATCGGCGAACTGGTCTGTGCGGGCGAAGTCACTGCCGCGCGGGAAGCTGCCGCCGACTTCGCGGCTCGCTACGGCGACGAGACCGGCATTTCCGAGGCGAACGTGCAGCTGTTCGCGATGACCGATGCCCTGCTGTCGGGCGACTGGGACGACTGGCGGCGCCGCCTCGCCCGGTTCCGCGACGACCCGGAGCTGGCGTCAGGCTTCGCGTCGCATCTACTGGGTTCCGAGATGATGGCGGCGTGGCTCAAAGGGCGCCTGGGCGATTCTGCCGCGCTGATCGAGGCACTGCCGTCCTCGATGATGTTCGTCCGGCCCGCCTTGGCGTTGGCTCATTCCGAGGGAGGTCACTCGGCTGAGGCGCGCCGAGTCATGGCAGAGTGCGCGGCCGAGGGAGGCCTCGAGGCCCGTGCCCGCACCGTCTGTGGGCGCGCGGAGCTCGCGCTGCTCGCCTACGCCGCGGCGGGGATCGGCGACGTCGAGGCTGCCGGTCGGATCTACGAGCTCCTCCTGTCGAGACGGGGACAGGTGGCTGCCTGGGCGGGTTGGGCGTTCTGGGGCGCGGTCGATGGCGTGCTCGGTGTCCTCGCCGCGAGCTGCGGACGACCGGACCGTGCGGTTGAGCACCTCGAGGCCGCGCTGGCGCTGCACGACCGGGCCGGCTGGCGGGCTTTCTCGACGATGACGGCGGCCGAGTTGGCGGCTGCGCTGCTCGACCGCGGCGGTCCGGACGACGTGGAGCGGGCGACGTCACTTGTCGCCGCAACCGAATCGGCGGCCCGCGCGCTCGGTCTCGCCGGCGTGCGACGACGGCTCACCGCGGTGGCGGCGCGGCTGGACCGCGACGGCGCGCCCGGCCCCGGGTAGCCACGTCGTCGTTACCGCGTCGCGCCGTCGGCCGCGAGCTCATCTCGGAAGCTTCGCCTGGTGCCCCAACGCAACATCGGTGGCACCAAGTGGCGCACGACGACCGCCGGGCGGAACCAGTGAGGGACGTACAGCTCACGCTTGTCGTGCTCGATCGCGTCGACGACGGCGTCGGCGACCTGCGCGGGCGCGACGGGCTTCGGCCGGTCGCGGTCGTACGGGTGACCCCGGGCTTCTCCAAAGCTGCTCGCCACCGGGCCCGGGTTCACGACGGAGACGCCGATGCCGTAGGGCTCGACCTCGACCGCCAACGCCTCGGTGAGACCCACTGCTGCGAACTTGGTCGCGGAGTACGCGGCTTCGAACGGCGAGCCGATGCGACCGGCGATCGACCCGATCGTGACGATGTGACCTCGGCGGCGGGCGATCATGCCGGGGAGCACGTTCCGGATGACGTACATCGTCCCGAGCACGTTGACCTTGACGAGCCGCTCCATCTCATCCGCTTCGATGTCGGCAAACGGCCCGTACGCGCCGATGCCGGCGTTGGCGACGAGCACATCGATCGGCCCGAGCTCGGCCTCGAGGGCTGCGATCGCTCGAGCGAGCGCCACAGGGTCAGCGACGTCAGCGGTGGCTGCCGCGCCTCGATGACCGAGCTGCGCGAGCACATCCTCGAGATCGCCGCCCGTTCTCGCGATGAGCCCCGCCGCTGCGCCCTTCGCCACGACGGCGCTCGCGACCGCGGCCCCGATGCCGCGTGACGCGCCGGTTACGATCACCACCCTGTCGTGCAACTCCATCTCGTCATCCCTTCTCGGAGGTGGTCAGCTTTACAGCAGTGTCCGGATGAGGGTGTCGGCCAGCCAACGCGCGTGTTGCGCCTGCGTCCAGCCCAGCTCGTCGCAGAGCATGCGACCGACGTCGGGGCTGGCGAGGGCCCAGATGATCTCGCCCGCCCGTCGGGTGCTGACGCGCAGTGGCCCGCGGGCGGCGATCCACTTCGCGAACCGCTGCATGTTGTCCATGCGGAAGCGATCCATCTCCTCGAAGGTCTTCGCCATCTCGGGCTCCACGGCCGACGCGGTCCGCAGGATCTCGAAGACGGGTCGTAGCTCCGCCGAGATTCGTGTGATGAACCGCGCGAAGAGCTCGATCTGCGTTCGTTGGTCGACCTCGTCCTTGATGGCCTGCGCGTCGGGCCGCTGCGTGACGTTGGCCACCGAGCCATCGGGCACCAAGCGAAGGTCGATGAGAGCGGTCAGCACTTGTGCCTTGCTGCCGAACGTCGCGTGGACGGTGTCCCGGGCGACGGCGGCGCCGTCTGCGATGTCCTTCATCGTGGTGCGGGCGTAGCCGCGGTTGAGGAAGAGCTCCGACGCGGCGTCGAGGATGCGCGCTCGGGTTCGGGCGGCCTGCTCGTCGCGGACGGCGGAGGAGTACCTGCGCTTCTTCTTGACGCCAGCCACGGGTTCATCCTACAGTCAACATATTGATCCGACAATATGTCGGATAATCCTTGAGGAGGACCGGTTGCTCGAATTGCTGACCCAACCCCCGCCGGCGGAGGCGATCGCCAGGATGGCTGCGATCGACGGTGTGCGCATCGTCCCGGCGATGCTCGCGACGCAGCAAGGACCGGAGGGTCACCTCGGACCGGAGGCGGCCGCGGCCGTGCTCATCCTTCAGGCGACCTTCGTGGATGAGGAGCGGGCCGCTGCGTTCTGGCTCACCGCGGCCGGGCTCATGGAGCGACTGGCTGAGGCGCCCGGGTTCATCCGCCGCTTCACCTTCGCCGATGGACCGCACTACACGTTGCTCGCCCTCTGGCACACCGCGGCCGACGCCCATGCGTTCTTCTCGAGCGACGAGCATCAAGCGGCGATGGGCGACCTGTTCCGCCACCGCTGGCAGTACAGCCACTTCGCTGCCTTGTGGGAGCTGACCACGCCGCGCGAGCGCGTCATCTTCTGCCAGCAGTGTGAAGGCGTGACCCCCGCGACCGAGGGCGTCTGCCGCGGCTGTGGCGACGATCTGTTCGACCCCTTCTCCATCCCGAGCCAGGTCGACGGCTGAGCTCGCCTAACCGCCGGCTTCGTGACGGCATGAGCGTTCGGCGCCGCGACCGGCTGCCCGCAGGTTCTACGCGACGGCTGCGGGCCCCGCCGGCCGGTAGGCGCAGATGAGCACTCCCGTCTTCGCCTGCGTCACCGACACGAGCTCGAGCTGACGAGATCGTCCGTCGGACGGGAAGATCGTCTTTCCACCGCCCAGCAAAGTCGGCTCGAGCATGAGGCAGTACTCGTCGACGAGGTCGTTCTCCACGAGCTGGCGAGCCAGCGAGGCACTGCCCCAGACCTGCAGGCCGCCGTCACCGCCAGTCGTTCGCAGCGACCGGATCGCGTCGATCGCATCGCCGTCGCCACCACCGATGAGCGTCGTGTTGTTCCAGCGCGACGATGCCTCTTTCGCCGACAGTGTGCGCGATACGACGTACTTCGGGATGGCATTCATCTGGTCGGCGTACGGATCGCCCGCCCGCCCCGGCCAGGCCGCGGCCATGCCGTCCCACGTGCGCCGTCCGAACAGCAACGCCTCCGTGCGCGCCATGACCTCGCCGATGACCGCTCCCATCGACTCGGGATCGAAGAACGGCATCGACCAGCCGCCGTGCCGGAACCCGCCGTCGGTGTCCTCGTCCTTGCCGCCGGGAGCCTGCACGACACCGTCGAGGCTGATGAAAGCACTGAGGATGATCTGCATGTCGGATCAGACGATGCACCGCCGCCGGACTCATCGCAAACGGTCTGGGCCGGGGGCGCCACCGAGGAGACCGCTGACGAGGGTGTCGAGGACGAGGTCGACTTCGGCTCTGGCGGCGGGCGGGTCCGAGGCGCGCGCGATGTACAGCGACGCGCCGTAGAGACCGCCGAGGGCTACGTAGGTGAGCGCGTCGAGGGCCATCCCTCCGAAGGTGGTGGTGCCGAGCAGCGGCGAGAGGACCGTCCGAAGCATCGGCAACTCGACCGGGTCGATGCCGACTTCCAAGACCTTCGACTGCAACACCGACACGCTGTCGAGCACCACGATGCGACGGAAGGAGGGCTCGAGGCAGGCGTCGAGGAAGGCGGAGAGGCCGGCGCGCACCGCTTCCCAAGGTGACGTCCGGGACCCGGCTGCCTCCATGACGCGGGAGACGACCTCGGCCTCGACCGTCTCGTAGACGGCGCGAAAGAGGGCCTCCTTTCCCGAGAAGTGGTGGTACAGCGCGCCGCGCGCCACGCCCGCCTGCTGGATGATGTCGTCGATCGACGTCGCCGCGTAGCCGTGCTCGGTGAAGCTCTCTCGGGCCACCTCGATGAGGAGGCTGCGCGTTGCCTCGGCTTGGCGGACCCGGAGCGGCTTGACAGGCACTCGCCACCGTACCAAGCTGACCGACCATCGGTCACCGACTACTAGTCGGTAATAGACTGTCGGTCGGTTCGGCGAGAGGCGAGGTGAGCATGACGGCAGGGATCAATGCGCGCAGAGCGCCTGGCCGCGGTCCGCGGATGAGGCTCCCGGACTCGGCGCACACCTCGCGGCCGTGGCGCATCCACGACCTCACACGCGACTTCCGGCTCGAGGACGTGTGGGCGCTGCCGGTTGGCGGCGGCCCTGACGACTTCCCTCGGCTGGTCGAGATGATCGCGTCGCGCGACCCGGCACGAAGCTCTTCGTGCGCAGTGCGCGCGCTCTTCGCGATCCGGTGGAAGATCGGGCGGCTGCTCGGTTGGGACGGCCCCGACGCCGGCGTCGGCTCGAGGGTGCCGACGCTCCGCGACCGCCTTCCGGCAGATCTGCGCGATGCCCCATCCGGCCCGGACTTCGACGCGCTCCCCTTTACCTCGTTGTACCTGCTCGACGACGAATGGGCCGCGGAGATCGCGAACCGGACGATGCACGGCGTCATGCACATCGGCTGGGTCCCGGACCAGACGGGCGGCTTTCGCGCCCACATGGCCGTCTACGTGAAGCCGAACGGTGTGCTCGGGACCGCGTACATGGCCGCGATCAGGCCGTTCCGGCACCTGATCGTCTATCCCGCAATGTTCCGGGAGGGCGGGCGGACGTGGGGTGGAGGTGTGGACCTGCGTCGCTAGTCGTCGTCCCCGTCGAGGTGCCGATGGAAGGCGACGTGGAAGATCTGGTCTCCGATGCGCCGGTAACCCGCGTCGTTGGGGTGGCTGTCGCCGCTCGCGCAGAGGAATGTCAGTTGGCAGACCCGAGCTCCGTTGACGATCTCGGAGGCATCGGCGACGCGCGCACCGTTGCGGCGTGCGGCGTCCCTCTCCGGACTCGCGTAATTGTGCCGCCACAGCCCGTCCGTCCCTGGGTTGCTGATCGAGAACGGGTTGTAGAAGACGACGAGGATGATCTCGGTGTCGGGAGCGGCGGTGTGGATCGCTCCCAGGATGCGGTCGAGACCTCGGCCGAGGCTGTCCCGAAGGC
>Ga0066708_10000407_pt1 | contig 11585 bp, 7 predicted proteins | sample GraSoiAngelo_157_FD_66504 | JGI IMG/M metagenome (GOLD analysis project Ga0066708, IMG submission 66504) | Grasslands soil microbial communities from the Angelo Coastal Reserve, California, USA - 14_1009_16_20cm | ecosystem: Environmental > Terrestrial > Soil > Grasslands | place: USA...
ATTGGAAACCATGCGTCCGCCTTCAGCCAACGATGCATTCCGCTTCCTGCCTGGAGTGATCGTGGACACGGCGGGCCAGCGCGGAGGTCTTGCGTCGCTGTTCGTGCGCGGAGGCGACTCGCGCTACAACAAAGTGATCGTGGATGGCGTCAGCATTACCGATCCCGGCGGCACATTCGATTTTGGTACTTTGCCGCTGGTTGAGGCCGATCGCATTGAACTCATGCGGGGCACTCAGAGCACCCTTTATGGATCTGACGCCATGACCAGCGTGGTGCAGGTCTGGAGCCGAACTGGCACCACTTTGACCCCAGAGCTGCGCTTTGGCGCCGATGCCGGAAACTACGGAACTGAAAATGGCTACGCAGCATTGTCCGGATCAGCGGAGGCCTTTGACTACAACGTATTCGGCAATCAGTTCAACACTTCAGGATCAGGTCCGAATGATGACCATTCGAACTCACTTGAGGGCGTGAATGCCGGTGCCAAATTGAACGACTGGGCATCGCTGCGATTACGCGCGCGCCACGATCACAGCGTCACTGGCGTGCAGAATGAGTGGAACTTCAACGGCGATCCGCTGCTGCCACCGGACCTGGATCAGCGCGCGCGCCAGAACAATTTTCTCGGGAGTTTGGAGTTAGCGATCACTGGCCCTTCTGGTTGGCAACACCGTTTGTCAGGCTTTGACTACACCTTGCATCGCACGAACGAGGACGGGATCAACCAGGGAAACCGCATCACTCCCTTCGGAAATCAGGATTTCCAGTTCCACAACGTAAACTTGTTCAATCGTGCGGGGTTCGAATATCAGGGGATCTATCAGGAGCGAAGTTGGGCCAACACAACCTTCGGCTATGAATTTGAAGATGAAACCGGCACAACAGGGAATCTTCCATTTCCCAGCCACGGACTTCGCCGCAACCACGCCGTCTTTGGCCAGCAAATTTTGAGCTTCGAGCGGCTTTCTTTTATTGCCGGAGGACGTTTCGTTCACAACGAAAGCTTCGGCAACAAGTTCGTACCGCGAGGATCGGTGACGTTACTGGCGCTCAAAGGCGGACAATTCTTCTCCGGCACGCGTGTTCTTCTTTCCTACGCAACCGGAATCAAAGAACCCTCATTTGCGGAGTCTTTCGGAAATGGTGGCGGCTTTCCTACACTGCCCAATCCGTTTCTGAAGCCGGAGGAAACCCGCGCCTTCGAAGCCGGGTTCAATCAAAACTTCCGAACGAACTACGCATTTTCAGCTGTGTACTTCAACGACCTGTTCCGCAACAAAATCGATTTCAACTTCGATCAGACCTGCTTCTGCCAGGGACAATACATCAACATCAATGAAGCTCTTGCCCATGGCGCGGAAGTGCAGTTCAATGCTCGTCCACTATCGCGCATTTCAGTCAATACTTCTTACACCTACACATCCACGCAGGTTTTGAAAGAGCCTTTCGCCTTCGATCCGATTCTCTCTACGGGAGCACCACTGATACGACGGCCGAAGCATTCAGCCACTTTGCTCACAACTTACCTCGGCGGACGCTGGGGCGCCGATCTCGCCGGCAGTTACGTCGGACGCCGTGCTGACTCCGACTTCTTCGGCTTGAACATCAATCACACCCCTGGCTATGTTCTGGTGAATACCGGAGGTTGGTTCGCCATCAACAAGCGAATCACCGCCTACGCGAACATCGAGAATCTGCTGAACCGCTTTTACGAGGAGGTCACCGGGTATCCGGCGCTGGGAATCAACTTCCGAGCAGGGATGCGGTTTCGCGTGGGCGGAGACTAGTACGCTGCGGCTTGTTGCGCGCTGCGCGCATGTGCAACGAAGCCGCATCGCTGGTTTCGGAATACACCGGCATCGCCGCGGCGGAACTTACCCCTAAATACCGGCTTCGGGCGAGCACGAGTTTTTCGAGACTCGAACAATCGAGCGGTTGCTGCTGACCTAGCATGCGGGTCACAAGTGTGATCTCCGCAAAGTGCTCGACGGTTTCCATCTTCATGTAAGCAGATTGCAGGTCGGCACCATAGGTAACGACGCCATGGTTTGCCATCAGGATGGCATCGTAGTCGGGAATGAGCGGTCGCAAGGTTTCTGCCAGCTCCGGAGTGCCCGGAGTTCCATAAGGAGCGAGAGGAATCTGGCCGAGCCCGATGACGACTTCGCAGACCAGTGGCTGATTTAACGCGATTCCGGCAGCGGCAAACCCGGTTGCGGTCTTGGGATGCGCGTGCACCACTGCGTGCACGTCCGGACGCATGCTGTAAATCAACAGATGCATCCCGATCTCGCTGGTGACTGTGCGGCGGCCCTTGATTTGCAGCCCATCCATATCAACCACGACCATGTCGGCGGTCTTCATTCCGCCCTTGGACATGCCAGTCGGCGTCACCAGTACACGGTCTTCATCCAAGCGAACCGAGAGATTGCCATCCGTGGCGGCAATGTAGCTGCGCTGGTGCAACAGCTTGCCAACCCTGACAATCTCGCGCCGAAATGTGTGATCTGTGCTCACTATCTTAAGTGCGCGTATGGTATCGCAAGTCCAAAACGGAAACAATCGGAATTTGGTGCTACAAAACCATGTTACGCGCATAAACCCGGCTCTTATAAAGGGTTTCAAGCATTTGATACAGAACTTTTACAATGCGATGGTGTTGGTTTCTGACTTCAACTACAACCTGCCGCAGGAACTGATTGCCCAGGAGCCGCTTCCCGATCGAGCGGGTTCGCGCATGCTGCGCCTCAACCGGGAGACTGGAAACATCAGCGACTGCAACTTTCGTGACTTTCCAGCCCTGCTTCGTCCCGGTGACCTGGTTGTTTTCAACAACACACGAGTTTTTCCAGCACGGTTATTCGGACATAGAAGTGGCGCAAGGGCGCAGGCGTTGAGCCCTCAAAACCCTGCCTCACGCGACTTCTTGAAAGGGAGAGTCGAGGTGCTGCTCACGAAACAACTTTCCCTGGACCCGAACGAATGGGAATGCCTCGTCCGGCCCGGGAGGAAGATCGGAATTGGTGAGCAGATTTACTTTGGCGAACGTCACGTCCTAGTCGCGGAAGTGACCGCGCGGGGCAGCTTCGGTGAGCGACGGATTCGGTTCGAAACCGTGCCTGATTTCTTTGAGCGCGTGGAAAGGCTCGGCCATATTCCTTTGCCACCTTACATTTCGCGAGAAGATCGCGCTGTTGATCGCGATCGATACCAGACGGTCTATGCGCGGAAACGGGGATCCGTAGCGGCGCCGACTGCGGGGCTGCACTTCACCCGCAATGTCCTCGCGGATATCGCGCAGCGGGAAATCGAAACCGCCGAACTCACTTTGCACGTCGGCTTAGGCACCTTTCAACCCGTGCGGACAGAGAAGGTAGAAGAACATAAGCTGCATCGCGAGAGTTATGAAATTTCACCGGACGTAGCCGCAAGCGTTAATCGGGCACTCAATGAAGGAAGGCGTGTGGTCGCAATCGGCACGACAACCGTCCGCGCACTCGAATATTCAGCACGGGAATCAGGCCGCGTTCAGTCGGGACGCGGAGAAGCCGATCTATTCATCTACCCGGGGTTTCAATTTCAGGTAGTCGGCGCGATGCTGACCAACTTCCATCTGCCGCAATCCACATTACTCATGCTGGTATCTGCGTTTGCTGGGACTGAACGAGTGCTTGCCGCATATCGTCATGCTGTCGATCAGAAATATCGCTTCTACTCCTATGGAGACTGCATGTTTGTGGAGTAGCACTTGCTTGTGGGTCGGACATTTCTGTCCGACCGGCGCTATACTGTCGTGTTGAAGAGCCGTCTATGGCGACCCAAGTTGTTCCCAGGCAGGTTTCGATCCAGGATTTCGTAACCGAATTGCACAAATTCCCGGAACCAGCCTTCAGGCACACCACTGAGTTACTGTCGTTTCTGCAGCAAACTTCCGTTGCACCGGAGAGCCTGAACCCCTATTTGACTTGGGACCCACAGCACTACACCCGTAACCTGATAGACAAGACGCCTTTGTACGAACTTATAGCCATCTGCTGGGAGATGGGCCAGATAAGCTCAGTCCATAACCATCGTGATCAGAATTGCTGGATGTCAGTACCGATTGGACGATTGCTGGTGGAGAATTTCCATCTTATTGCTCAAGACCTCGATCGCGGCAAATCGCAACTGATTCCCACGAACACCGTCGAGATGAATCCCACGCATCCTTGCGCCGTCGATCCTGCTGATCCAGTGCACCGCGTCGTCAACCCTAAGGAATTTGGTGAGCGCGCCGTCAGCCTGCATATCTATTCTCGGCCTTTCGATACCTGTGTCGTCTATTCACCTGAGCAGGGCACCTGTGGCGTGATCAAGCTGCACTACACGACAGTATTCGGGAAACCAGCGTAATAGCACTCAGCTTTCAGCACTCATCATTCAGGCTGGGTGGCACTGGTTGCCCCTGTCGCGTTCTTTGCGACAGGGTGGAGTCATCACTGCTCTTCCTTGTTAGACTTATCGCTTGCCCCCTAAAAGGAAAAGTTCGGCTATTCCTGAATCAGTGGAATCGGTGCCCGTCGATTCCCCGAAGCCAAGCATCGTCCCGCCGCGGCCAGGCCACAATCCCGACCGCATTTTCCTGATTGACGCCATGTCATTCATCTTCCGGGCCTATCATGCAATGGCGCGACAACGGGGAATGTCCACGCGCAAAGGCCTGCCGACGGCAGCGATCTACGTTTTTGTGAATATGTTGCGCAAGCTGCGCGACGACTTTTCTCCGGAATACCTTGCTGCGGTGTTCGACGTGGCAGCGCCCACATTTCGCGATCAGCAATATAAGGAATACAAGGCAAACCGCACGGAAATGCCGGGAGACCTGGCGCAGCAGATTCCATACATTCGAAAGGCTCTGGTAGCATATCGCATTCCGATTCTTGAAATGCCGGGTTATGAAGCGGATGACGTAATCGGCACACTCGCTACCAAGGCTGTCGCCGAAAACCGCGACGTGTACGTGGTTTCCAGCGACAAGGACATGCTGCAACTGGTCAACGACCGCGTGCACGTGCTGAATCCGCCCAAGGACAACCTGATCTGCGATGCTGCGAAAGTAGAAGAAATACTCGGCGTACCGCCGTCGCGTGTGGTGGACGTGATGGCGTTGCGCGGTGATTCAATTGACAACATCCCAGGCGCACCGGGAATCGGCGACAAAGGCTCGGTTGAACTGATCCAGCGCTTCGGCAGCCTTGAAGCTGCACTCGATCAGGCTGCAGAAGTTGAACGCAAGACGTACCGCGAGTCGCTGCAGAATAACCGCGAGAAGATCCTAATGAGCAAGGACCTGGTCACGATCAAGTGCGATGTCAATATCGAACTTGACGTAGACAAGATGCACGCCGGTAACCCTGACGTTGAGGCACTTCGCGCGCTGTTCAGTGAGCTGGAATTTACGTCTCTGCTGAAAGAACTGCTGCCGGTTGTTGAGATATCAGAGGCGGACTATCACGAGGCGCAAACTGCTAATGACGTTCAAGCTATCTTGAAGAAGCTGGGTACGGATGCGCCGCTCGCGATTGCAATTGAATCGCAACCGCTGGCCGAATCCAGCGACGAAAACGAACAAGACGAGCGGCCAGAAGGTTTGCTGCCTCTGACGCCCGTTGCGGTCGAAGAAGCCAAGCCCCCAATAATTGCAATCTCTTCAACTGCGGGATCCGCAATCAGTGTGACTCCAGATTCGGCTGCAGTTGAAGCGCTGAACACGGCTCTTGCGGACGAGGCGATTCCGAAAGCCATTCACGATTCGAAATTGGCATGGCATCGCCTTGGGCCGGACCGACTGGCGGGAGTGCAGCACGACACGCGACTCTATTCGTATTTGCTCGACCCCACATATTCATCTCACAAATTACCGGAGCTCGCGTTGCGACGCTTTAATCTCAAGCTCGGCGAATCACTCGCCGAAGCCGCGGATATCACTGGACGCCTCGCGACTGCGCTGCGAAACGAAGTTGACGAATCCGGACTGACGAAACTGTATGACGAAATTGATCTGCCGCTGGTCCCTGTCCTCGCGCGCATGGAGAAGGCCGGAGTCGCGATTGATCGCGCCGCTCTCTCCCGCATGTCGAGCCGGCTCGAGAGTGAGATCGACGTCAAGGCAAAAGAAATTTACGACTGCTGCGGCTCCGAGTTCAACATCAACTCGCCCAAGCAACTTGGGGATGTGCTGTTCAACAGACTCAATTTGCCAAAACCGGTGAAGTACGGCAAAGGCAAGACCATCTCAACCGCGGTTGACGTACTCGAAGAACTCGCCGCCAACCACAAAGCTCCAAAGCTGGTACTGGAATATCGACAGCTTTCAAAACTGAAATCCACGTATGTGGACGCGTTGCCTGCTCTGCTGAGCCGCAACACCGGCCGGCTGCATACGACCTTTGATCAGACCGGAACCGCAACTGGACGGCTATCGTCAGCGAATCCGAATTTGCAGAACATCCCGATTCGGACTGAGCTTGGCCGCGAGATTCGGGCCGCGTTCACCGCCGCGCCCGGGAACCTGCTCGTGGCGGCTGACTATTCGCAAATCGAATTGCGCCTGCTGGCACATTATTCGCAAGATCCTTTGCTGGTCGAAGCGTTTCGCCGTGGCGACGACGTGCATACGCTCACGGCCTCGCAAGTGTTTGGCATCCCTCCTCTGATGGTTACGGCTGACCACAGGCGTCAGGCGAAGGTCGTTAATTTTGGGATCGTGTACGGGCTGTCGCCATTTGGACTGTCACAGAATCTTGGAATAGAAACTTCCGAAGCGAAAAAGTTCATCGATGCCTACTTTGAGAAGTACAAAGGCGTACGTGCGTTCATTGATCGCACATTGGAGGAGACGCGCCGCGAAGGCCGCGTGAAAACACTCTTTAACAGGATCCGTCCAATTCCCGACATCAATAGCAAGAATTACAACCTGCGCGGGTTCGCTGAGCGGACCGCGGTAAACACACCGCTGCAAGGGACCGCCGCCGATCTGATCAAACTGGCGATGATCCGCATTGACGCCGCGATACTCGAACGTGAACTGAAGGCGCGAATGACCCTGCAGGTCCACGACGAACTCGTGTTCGAAGTTCCTGAGGCAGAGCTCGACATCATGCGCAGCATCATACGCGAGCAGATGGAAAACGTTCATCCGCTTTCGGTGCCCCTGATGGTGGAACTTGGAGTTGGAAAGAATTGGCGGGATTTGGAATATTGAGCTGTTCAGAACGCTGGGAGCCAACAAAGCAATTTGGATTTGTGGCCTGGAACGCACAGCGCAGATTGCCAGTTACGTCCCCAGCGCCGCCCTGATTGCCCCTGCGATTCCATCCGTTAACGCGTTCATCTTGCCTTCGGATTCGGCCTCGACCATCACCCGCGCCAGCGCTTCCGTGCCCGAATAGCGCACTACCACGCGGCCATTGCCGTCGAGTTCGCGCTGCGCGGCTTCGATGGCTTGCTTGAGTTCAGGGACTTGATCAAACGGGACCTTCTCGCGCACGCGGACATTCTGAATCCGCTGAGGAAAGACTTTCAGGTCAGAAATCAAGTCTGCCAGCGTGCGCCCGCTGCGCGCCATTACATCCATGACGCGCAAAGCAGTCAGCAGGCCGTCTCCGGTCGTCGCCTCGCCGTCACGAAAGATTATGTGACCCGATTGTTCGCCACCGAGGGTTGCACCGGTCTTCATCATCTGTTCGAGCACGTACTTATCGCCCACATTGGCGCGCATCATGTGGATACCCGATCTCCCAAGTGCGATCTCAAGCCCCATATTGGACATAGTTGTCGCGACCACGGTGTTCCCGTTCAACAGTCCGCGAGAATGCATGTCGCGAGCCACAAGCAGCAAAACTGCGTCGCCATTAACTACCTGACCAGTTCCATCGCTGAACAGCGCACGGTCAGCATCACCGTCGAACGTGATTCCCAGATCAAAACCGCATCTTGCCTCCGACATCTTCTGCGCTACCGTTCGCGGATGAAGCGCACCGCAACCTTCATTAATGTTCTTGCCGTCCGGCGAGGAATGAACGAACGTCGCCTGCACGCGGCATGCGCGAAATAGTTCCGGAGCTTCGGCTGTAGCAGCCCCATTGGCGCAATCTACGAGCACGCGCAATCGGCTTAGGTCGGTTGCAATCGCGCTCCCAAGCCACTCGATATATGTGGCGCGCAAGCCATGCTCACCCGGAAGCGAAGAAAAGCGATTCGAATCTCCGCCAGACTTCGGTTCACGTAATAGAGCGAATATTTCCTTCTCGATTGCTAATTCGCGTGCATCGGGCACTTTGAATCCATCGCCCGAAAAAACCTTGACTCCATTGTCCGTCCATGGATTGTGCGATGCCGAAATGACAACCCCGGCGTCGAACTTTCGCGAGCGCGCTAAGTACGCCACGCCGGGCGTCGTAATCACGCCCGCGCTGTGCACCTCCACGCCGCAGGAATTCAACCCGCACGCCACGCGATCAGCGATCCAGCGGCTGGATTCACGCGTATCCTGGCCGATGATGACACGTGGTTTCGGATTCAGCCGCAGCAAATCATGCCCCAGTGCCCTTCCGATACAGAACGTACTCTCATGGGTGAGCGGGAATTCGCCCGCCACTCCGCGGATTCCGTCGGTGCCAAATAGTTGTCTGGTTTCGGAGCTCATTCAGATTTGTTCGAAGCAGGTTTGGATGAATCAGAGTTTCCCGATGACGATGTTTTATCCTTTTCCACAGTAATCGTAATTCGTATGGGGTGGGGACCAGTAACCTGGATGAGAGGATCGGAAACATAAGCGGGCCGCATCACGGTCATGGAATCGAGTACTCCGCTTACATCGATAGGGTCGGTAATCGCGGCATCCACTGCGGCGATCTCCTTCGTGGGGCCGATGATCTGGACGCGATCGGGATCTGGCCGTGTCGCGGCAAGATGATATCCCTCTGGAAAACTTCCTACAACACGCGGCCGCACCGGTACCCAGCGGGTCGCGCGCGTGTCCAGCTGAATCCGTACTTCGCTCGGCACGACTTGAGCTATTTCCAGTCGGTCCGGCACGCCAATCGCCTTAGTCAGATCAAAACTGTGCTCGCCCGGCTTCATGTCCTTCAGGTCTATCTCGGCATGAACGTCGGAAGGCTGGAGCCGGCGCACAACTCTCTCTGGGCCGCGCACACGAATCTGGACGCTCGGAATGTTCTCGGAGCTGATCTCGAGTTCGGGCGGCATGTTGCGAAAGATGATGGCTACATCGAGCGCAACCTCTGAAGACGGGCTGCTTGCAACAGCTAGCCATAGCCCAGTCGCGAGCAGAATAGATGTCAGCTTCAACGTCAGATTATGAAATACGTGACGGCGAACAAAATCGCGCGTGCTCACAGGCCGCCTCCAGGGTTGGATCTCGAATCGGAAGCACGCAGCGAAATGTCGTCGCTCTCTTCGAGCATCGCGGCGTTATCTGAAATGGCCGTGGGCAGCGGCGTCGGTGGAACATAGCGGCGCAGCAGCACTCCCATCCGCTCGCGCAATCGCTCCACGGGCAAATCACGTTCAATGGCGCCGGCGATTGCCAAGCTGATGCTACCGGTTTCTTCGGATACCACAATGGCGATTGCGTCGGTTTCTTCAGTAACTCCTATCGCAGCGCGGTGACGCGTGCCCAACTGGGTCGAAAGCACCGGATTCATCGAGAGTGGCAGAAAGCATGCCGCGGCAGAAATGCGGTCACCACGAATAATGACGGCGCCATCGTGCAGTGGTGCGCTCGGCCGAAAGATCGTCGCCAGCAAATCATAGGAAAGCTGGGCGTCGATAGCGACCCCGCTTTCAACATAAGTACGCAGCCCAACCTCGCGCTCAATCACCATCAGCGCGCCGGTCTGGTTTTGCGAGAACAGATTCGCGGCCATAACGATATCGTCGTAAATGTCAGCTTGTTCTCCGGATGCGCGCGTGAATGCCATCCGCCTACCTAGGCGTGCCAGAGCCTGGCGAATCTCCGGAGCAAAGATAACAATGAGAGCAAATACCGCGTAAGGCAGTACTCGCGAGATCAGCCAATTCAACGTCACCAACTGCCCGATCCGGGAAAAATAAAACGCGAGAATGACAACTGATACCCCAACCAGAATGAGGGCTGCTCGGGTGCCACGAATGAGCGCGAGAAATTCATAGATCACAACCGCGACAAGAAGAATATCGATGACTGAAACTACAGTCAGATGTGGCCAGGTTCCCCCGATGAGGGCCACCGCAGATGGCGTCGCGACCAGCACGGAGCCATTGTAATTCAGTGGTCTGTGCTTGGAGCGGTAATGGCTTCACTCCGGACCAGGTCACTTACCGCTCGGGGCTATTCCTTCTTCTCCACCCGTGCTGTGAGCGTTCCGTTAGCCAACCGGGCGAAGATTTTTTCTCGGATTTCAACCTGGGCTGAACTCTTGACCAATTTACCGGAAGAGTCGAATACCAGAGCGTACCCACGTGCGAGGATGGCGACCGGCGAGAGTGCCTTCGCCTGATGCTCCAACTGGTCGATGCGCCCACGGTTCCGCTGCAAAGAAGTTTTCATTGCCGCAGCAACCGCCGCCGTTTGCGATGCGAGCTCGCGACGAATCCCGGCCAGCACTCGACGCGCGTCGTAATGCCGGACAGCACCCGATGCCCGTTCCCATCGCCGCCGATGCTGTTCAATCAGCCTGCGTTCGGAAGTTTCAACCCGGAAGCGCAGATCATCGAGCCGCTGCTGCCGACGATTGATGCCGTCCATCATGCGCCCAAACGCCCCGTGATGCGCCGCTTCGGTAAGCGCCTGCCGTGCCATCAGCAGCCGGTATCGCATGGCTCGAGCGAGCCGCAAACGTAGAGATTCGGCCTGCTCTTCAATATCCTGACGCGACCGGATGACGAGCTCAGCCGCAGCAGAAGGTGTTGGTGCGCGAAGATCGGCGACAAAATCAATAATGGTGAAATCAGTTTCGTGACCGACTGCCGAGATCACCGGAATCTCTGACGCCGCGACTATGTGCGCCAGTCCCTCATGATTGAAGGCAGCCAGATCTTCGGCCGATCCGCCCCCGCGAGCAATGATGATGACATCTACCTTTTTGGCGCGATTGAAATAGCGGACTCCTGCACTGACCTCCGCGGGTGCGGCGTCGCCCTGCACCTGTGCCGGATAGATCAGCACGCTGGCGCTATGATGGCGTCTCCTCAAGATATTCAGGATGTCGCGCAGAGCGGCGGCTTGCGGCGACGTCACAATACCGATGCATTGTGGCAGCGCCGGTAAAGGCTTTTTCCGTGCCTGCTCAAAGAGACCTTCTGCTTCAAGTTTGGACTTCAGCTGTTCGAGTGCGATCTGCAGCGCGCCAGCGCCCTTGGGCTCCAGGTACTCGGCAGAAAGCTGAAGATCGCCGCCTTTTTCAAAGACGGTTACCCGTCCGCGGAGAATGATCTGCATCCCGTTTTCAGGGCGGAAGCGCAGCAGTCGCGCCTGCGACCGGAACATCACCGCCTTGATCTGCGCATCCCTGTCTTTCAAAGTGAAATAGAGGTGGCCGG
>Ga0066708_10000414_pt1 | contig 11499 bp, 7 predicted proteins | sample GraSoiAngelo_157_FD_66504 | JGI IMG/M metagenome (GOLD analysis project Ga0066708, IMG submission 66504) | Grasslands soil microbial communities from the Angelo Coastal Reserve, California, USA - 14_1009_16_20cm | ecosystem: Environmental > Terrestrial > Soil > Grasslands | place: USA...
GGCCGTGTGCCACCACGCGAAATCAAAATCAATCACATCAATCGTCGGAATGCCGATCGCATTCAGCGGTGTGTGATCGTCGGTGATTTCGCGGTCAAAATAGCTGAAATAATTGCGCCGCTTGAGAACATCGGCCGAGGCAAAGATGTCATGGGCGATCTGCGCGGGTGAGTCCGGCGCCAGCGTAATATCGAGCGAGCGATCGCCGACCATGTCGAATAAGATTCCTCCACGAAATTGCTTCGCAGTTTTATTTTCCGCTAGCTGCCTGGCAAAATAACGGCTGCCGTAAAGCCCATCGGTCTGGGAAAACGTTTCGTAGGCCTCCTCGCCATCGAAAAACACAAGCTCGATCTTTGCTGCCAGGTTCGGATCGCGACCCAGAACCCGCGCCAATTCCAAAAGCAAGCCGGTGCTGGAACCACCATCATTCGCGCCAACAAATCGAATCGTCTGAAAGGTCTTTGTATCATAGTGAGAACACAACAAAAACGACGGCGCGGTACTGCCCGGCGCGGGAAAGCGCGCAATAAGATTAACAAAATCAACTTTTCCGCGCGGCGTGTCGTCCCGGAATGCTTGTCGCGCGACCTGCCAACCTGCCAGCCGAAGTTGATTGTCGATGTAGGCCCGGGATTTTTCGATAGCCTCAGATCCAGGGGGACGAGGGCCTAAGTCAACAAGCCGCTGGACGTGGACAAAAGCTTTCTCGCCGGAAAATTCTTCCCAAAGCTGGCCTTGAGATGAGCGATGTGAACGCGCGGGACACGCAGCCAGGACGAGTGAAACAACGCCGCCTAAGAAACAAAGGCTGCAACGTTGCGCTCCACGAGTGAATGAAGGCGCGATCCGCGTCATGCGCTTCAATTTGTCCGGAGGCGAGTCAGCTTTCGCTCACGCTCAAACCGAGGGCCGAAAGGATCCTCTGGAGATCGTCACTCCCGTAATATTCGATCTCGATGCGCCCGCGTTTTTCTCCGTGGTGCAGGGTGACGTGGGTGCCCAAATGTTGTTGCAGTCGGTTTTGCAAGTCTTCAATTGCGGCGGAAGTAACGGTTACCTCCGCAGAGCGCGGCTTCCGTCGCGCTCGGCCGATCCCGAGCTGGCGAGCCACCAGCCGCTCCGTCGCCCGAACAGTGGCGTTGCGCCGCAGAACTGTTTCAGCAGCAAGGAACTGCTCCTCCTGGGATTTCAATGCGAGCAAGACCTTTGCATGACCGACTGAAAGCAAACTCTGTCCAATCCAGACTTGGATTTGCGGGTGCAGATCCAGCAAGCGCATCGCGTTCGCAACGGCCGCGCGACTGCGCCCGACTTTTAACGCGATATCTTCCTGGCGCATCCCAAATTCGCCCGCCAGTCTGGCGTAACCTTGCGCCTCTTCGATTGGGTTTAGATCGGCGCGTTGCAGGTTCTCGATCAACGAAATCTCGAGGACTTCCAGATCGTTCGCACTCCGGATAATCACCGGCACTTCGGTGAGGCCGATCTCCTGAGCCGCGCGCCAGCGCCGTTCGCCAGCAATCAACTCGCACCGGCCGCCCACCTGCCGCACGATAAGCGGTTGAATGATGCCATGTTGCCGGATTGAATCGACTAGCTCCTGCAATGCATCGGGCGCGAAATCCTTGCGTGGCTGTAGTCCGCTCGGAACAATGCTCGCGAGGCTGACTTGGTGAATATTTTCCCGTGGATCGACATCCTCGACTCCCAACGACGCCGGGCGAGCACCAATCAATGCGCCAAGACCTTTTCCGAGACCGGATTTCGCCATGCGCCTCAGGCTACCGGAACAGCCTCGCTAACGCAAACAGCAACCGCGACTGGGACCGATTAACCGGCGGCGTTCTTGCGCGTTTCAGGTGCGCAGATAGCATGCGCTCATGCCGTCGGATCAGGCAGTCTTTACGCTCGGACATTCACCGGATCCAGACGACGCATTCATGTTTTATGCAATGGCAAAAAACAAAATCGACCTCCGTGGTTACCGGTTCGAACATCGACTGGAAGACATTCAAACGCTAAATGAACGCGCCCTCCGCGGTGAACTTCATATTTCCGCGATCTCGATCCACGCATATGCGCACGTCGGTGACAAGTATGCGCTCATGCCCTGCGGCGCGAGCATGGGAGATGGTTACGGACCGCTCGTTATCGGAAAATCTCCAACACTCAAAGAAGATGTCGATCTTCGCGAGCGGTTGCGCCGTTATGTGATCGCGGTGCCGGGACGCATGACGAGCGCTTACCTCGCTCTGCGGCTTTACCTCGGTGATTTCAAGCACATCGTCGTTCCGTTTGACCAAATATTCGATGCCGTCAAAAACAACGAGGCGGACGCCGGTCTCATCATTCATGAAGGGCAGCTCACTTACGCGCGCTCCGGCTTCGCCAAGATTGTCGATCTTGGCGAATGGTGGAAAAGCAAAACCGGCTTGCCCCTGCCGCTGGGTGGAAATGTGTTGCGCAAAGATATCCCACATTCAGTGCGGCACGACCTCCTTCAGATCATGCGACAAAGCATCGCCTACGGCCTTGCCCATCGCAGCGAGGCAGTGCGCCACTCATTATCATACGCCCGCGACATGGACGGAGAGCTCGCCGGAAAATTTATCGGGATGTATGTCAACGATTACACCCGGGATTACGGCGATGCTGGGCGCGCAGCGATTCGTAAATTCCTTGGCGATGCACACGCCGCCGGTTATATCGACCATCAAGTCGAGATTGAGTTTGTAGAGTAACGGCAACCCGCCTGTCGGGTCACTTCTTTGCCTTTTCCGCTTTGCTCGTCTGTTTAACGACAAATGCTTTTACCCGCGCGGCTTCTTTTTGGAATCCATTTGTAAAATCGTGCGCCCCGTACTCGAAGAGCACGATGAAGCAAAATGTGAAGAAAACAAAAAGGGCGAGCCAAAAAAGTCCGCGCAGCAACGCCATGCCTGAGATCGTAACGTAGGTAAATTGCTCGGTCAACGGCGCATATCGTCGCAATAAACTTCGGATTGAACCGCGGGACGAAGCTGCCAAGCTATTCGCGCCATGCGGGTGCCGCTTCTCGATTTAAGCGAACAATATCGCGCCCTGGCGGCACCAATCCGAGCGGAGATCGATGCCGTTTTAGCAAGCCAGCGTTTTATTCTCGGACCGCAAGGGGAGGCATTCGAGAAAGCGATTTGTGACTATCTCAATGCGCCCCATGCCGTTGGCGTTTCATCTGGAACCGATGCGTTGCTCGCGGTCTTAATGGCTCTCGAAATCGGGCCCGGCGATGCTGTAATCACAACCGCCTACTCTTTTTTCGCAACGGGCGGTTGCATCGCGCGAGTGGGCGCCACGCCGTTGTTTGTCGATATCGATCCAAAAAGCTTCAATCTGTCGCCAATCGCGCTCGAGTGGTACATCGACAATCGATGCAAGCGCGATTCACGCGGGCAGCTGCGCGACAGTGCCGGGCGCAGAATCCGCGCGATCATTCCTGTCCACTTATTCGGCTTGTGCTGCGAGATGGATGCGATCCACGCGCTCTCAGAGCAATGGGGCCTCGAAGTTATCGAGGACGCGGCCCAAGCCATTGGCGCGGAATATCTCATGACCCACATGGGTCCACGCAAGGCCGGAACAATGGGCGAGGTCGGTTGTTTCAGTTTTTATCCGTCAAAAAATCTGGGGGCCGCCGGTGACGCCGGATTAGTCGTCTGTCGTAGCGAAGAATTGTCCAAAAAATTGCGAAGTGTTCGGCAGCATGGAATGGAGCCGCGTTATTATCACAATTTCATCGGCGGCAATTTCCGGCTCGATGAGATCCAGGCGGCAATTCTCAGGGTCAAGCTCTCGTACCTGGATACTTGGTCGGCCGCGCGCCGCGCGGCGGCGGATTTTTATCGGGAACAGTTTACGCATTGCGGTCTGACCAACCGAATCGCGCTACCTGCCGAACCCTATCGCGACCGTGGCCTAACGAATCATCATACCTATTATCAATTTGTTATCGCTACTGACAAACGCGACGCGTTGCGCGAGCACCTTGCCCAAGGCGAGATCGAAACCGCGATTTATTACCCGCTCGGACTACACGAGCAAAAGTGTTTTTCTTATCTCGGTTACAAGAAAGGCGATCTGCCGGAAACTGAGCGCGCCGCTCGCAAAACGGTAGCACTGCCGATTTACCCGGAGATCTCGCGCGAGGCGCAACACTATGTTGTCGAGATGATCGCCGAGTTTTTCCGTTAAATAATATTTACCGGTCCGACGCTTCCACCAGCCGGCAAATTACTTGCGAGGCGCACCACGCCAGCCTATATCAACGCTCGCAAGCGAGGGGTAGGTTCCGGAGTGGCCAAACGGGGCAGACTGTAAATCTGCTGGCTTTACGCCTTCGCTGGTTCGAATCCAGCCCTGCCCAGTTCTTATCAAAGCGAACGCGACCAGGCTTTTTTAGCGGCGGCGGCGTTTGCTCGATTTCTTACGCGCGCGCGATTTCCGTGAGCGAGACTTTCCGGGACGTCTTCCCGTTCCCTTCGCCGACTTGGAAAGCAGACGGCGCCGTTTTGTCGATTTTTTCGCAGCTTTCCGGGGCTTAGAAGATTTCTTGGCTGCAACGCTCCTCGCTTTGCGTCTGCGCGGTTTCGCTTTCGGGAAGATAGTTTGGCCGCGGGCCGCCGCCCTTCCCGCAAAAGCACCAACGACTCCGCCTACGACCGCGCCGACTGGGCCTGCGACGCTTCCGATCGCAGCACCGGTTACAGCGCCAGCCGTTTGCTTTGAAATTCCCGGGATCTGGATATCCTCCGATGATTGCGCTCTCTCTCTTTTTTGTGCGTCTGATTCGTCAGCCATAAATTGCAAAGCTCCTTCCCTTTTGTTCGGTTGTCATCAAAAGGGAATTCGCACGCCGAGCCTATCGCAGCCGTCCGGGAAGGGTTTTCCGAGAAATTAGTGCCTGGTCCTTCAACCAAGCAGCGCCGAATGTCGGTTTTAGTGGCCGCGCCTTTGCCCACCATCACGGCGTCCGCCGCCGTAGCCCCCTCCACCACCATAACCACCCCGTCCACCACCGCCACCACCCGGTGGCCGCGGCTCACGGGGCCGGGCTTCATTCACCGTCAAAGCTCGGCCATCTACCGTTTTGCCATTAACTTGGGTGATGGCATTCTGAGCTTCTTGTTCGGAGCCCATTGTCACAAACGCAAATCCGCGGGATTTGCCTGTGAATTTGTCCTGCATGAGCGTCACTTCCTGCACTGTACCAGCCTGCGCGAAAAGCTCCTGCAGCTCGTTCTCGGTCGTGTTGAAGGAAAGATTTCCTACGTATAATTTAGTTCCCATTGAGTTTATTGTGGAAAACGCCGCTAGGTCACTGTTCCCGCTTATCGGATTTCAAATCGCCACTGAATAAACTCCAACTGACAATCCACCAACTTCCGAGCTCCGTTTCCGTTTCGGCCTCATTAGTAAAGTGCCTTTTTTCAGAAAGCAACATCAAATCGAGGGTCAATTGGACATATTAAAATGACCAGATCCGCCGCGTTAAACGGAAAAAGTCATCCGGCCCGCGTTGCGGTCGTAGCCGCAGGAATAATCAGCCCGCTGGGTTGCGGATTGGCTGAGACGCTCGAGTCGCTGCGGGCAGCGCGCGACTGCATCACGCCGGTCACAAGATTCCCAGTGGATCGATGCCGATGCAAGACTGCCGGCCAAGTCCCGGATGAACGCCTCATCCTCAAGCGAAATGGACGGCGCGGACAACGTCTGCATCGTGCCTCACACATGATGATTACGGCTTTAGAGGAAGCGCTCGCGCAAGATCGACAATTCGACCCGGATCTGACCGTCGTGGGCACCACAAGCGGCGGCATGAGCTACGGGGAGGATTATTATCGAGCGTTACATCGGCATGATGATTTGCGACGCTCCCCTACTTGGATTGCAAATTATCCACCGCAAAAGGCGGTAATTGACGCGCAGGAAGCATTTGGCATATCCGCGCCTTGCGAAGTGATTGCCAACGCCTGCGCTTCCGGCACAAACGCCATCGGCCACGCCTTCGAGTGCGTCCGCTCGGGGCGGTATCAGCGCATCCTAACTGGCGGTTATGACGCGCTCTCCGAATTGGTTTTTGTCGGCTTCGATTCACTGCAAGCTTCAACGCCAGAGAAATGTCGCCCTTTCGATCGACATCGCACCGGGATGGTCCTCGGAGAAGGCGCCGCGATTCTCGCTTTGGAAAATTTCGAGGCGGCGCGCGCGCGGGGTGCGGCAATCCTCGCAGAAATAATCGGCTACGGCATCTCGACCGATAACTTCCATCTCACCCAACCGAATCCCTCCGGAAGTGGAGCGCGGCAAGCGATGGAGCGGGCTCTCGAGAGCGCGCGGCTTGCCGCCGACGCAGTCGATTACATCAACGCACATGGAACGGCTACTCCGTTCAACGACGCAGCCGAGGGCAAAGCAATCGGCCAATTGTTCGGTCGAGTCCCGGTAAGTTCGACAAAAAGCATGATGGGCCACTCGTTAGGTGCAGCGGGTGCGGTTGAGGCCATCGTCTGCCTTCTCGCGCTCCAGCATCAAGTTCTCCCTCCAAACATCAATTTCCGCGCTCCGGACGAAGATGCCGATCTAAACATCGTCGCCAATGAATCGCAGGCCGCGTTTGTGCGTACAGTTCTTTCGAACTCGTTCGGTTTCGGCGGCACGAATGCTTCCATTCTAATGCAGCAATTCAAGACATGAGCCTGGGTATTGCCGGCATGGGGTGGATTACCCCGTTGGGAGCCGGCGTTGATTTTGTGTGGGATCGTCTGCTGCGCGGTGAAGAGGCGCACGCCGAAAAGATTGCCGGACAGTGTGATGGTCAACCTTACTCGGTTTTTCGAGTGCCGGACTCCGCCTTAGCCAGCCTGGCGCCGCACCCACGCCTGCGCCGTGTCAGTTTGATTTCGCGCTTTGCCGCGGCGGCCGGTTTGGAAGCACTGGCTAACGCAGGCGTGAAACCCGATTTAAAGATTGCCGAGCGAACGGCACTCATTTTCGCAATCTCGAATGGCGGCGTGATCTACACGAAGCGTTTTTACCGCGACATCGTTGAATCGGGCGCCCAGGCAGCCAGTCCGATTTTGTTTCCCGAAACGGTTTTTAACGCGCCCGCAAGCCATCTTGCTGCCATTCTTGGGATTACGGGCACCACTTACACGCTAGTAGGCGACGGTGCCGTCGGGCTTCTGGCGATGAGAATGGCAGAGGAGATAATGGCAAATGCTGCCATCGACTATTGCCTCGTCGTCGGCGCGGAAGAAATCGACTGGCTTCTTTGCGACGCGTATCGCCGGTGGCGTCTTCTTCGTTCGGAAGCTCCGGTCGAACCCTTCAGCGAAGTCCCGAAGGGGATGATTTTGAGCGAAGGGGCGGGAGCAGTCCTGCTGGCAAGGGAAGGGCCGCTGAAGATCGAGGGCACTCATGCCGCCCGCTACCGAAAACGCACTGACGCGGAAACAATCTTGGAACAAGCCCTTTCCGAGCTCATTACGGCTGAAAACGACTTTGTTATAGCCAGCGCAAACGGCACATTCGTCGATCAAGCGGAATGCCGCGCGCTATCGGGATTCGCCCCGAAGTCGGTCGTCTACACGGTAAAACCAGCGCTGGGCGAAAGTGTCGGGGCCAGCGGCCTGTGGCAGATCATCGTGGCAAGCCAAGCCCTACAGCACGAGGAATTGCCCCCATTGCTTCACGCACCAGCCAAAATTCGGTTACGAATTCCAAGCTTGCGTATGAGCATGGGGAAGGCGCGGGGCGCGATCGTCTTAAGCTGCGGGCTAAACCAGCAAATCGCGGGGCTACGCCTCGGCTTAGATGGCTGAAATCGGTCCAGGCATTTTGGTCATATAACAGGCTCTTTTGCGAACGAGCCGCCTCACTCGCACTGGTTTTTGGCTTTGCAAGAGCCCTTTGCTCCGCTACCTTCGGCGTCCGCCATGCGAATGCCGGCTCGTTTGTTCCTTGCACTACTTTTTTTGGCGGCTGGCTTGGCCAAGGGAGCGATCAAGACTCCGGAAAATTCACCGATCGAAATTACGTCCACCGGCGAAACCAAGTATGAGGATGGGCTGGCCACAGCGCGAGACAATGTCGCTATTCATGTCGGCGACACGGACATCTATGCCGATTATGCACAGTACAATTCACACACACACGAAGTGCTGGCGGAAGGCCACGTCCGAATCTATCGCGATTCCAATCTTTACCTGGCCGAGAGCGGTATTTACAACATCGACACAAAACAGATTCGCGCGACCAACATGCGAACCGAATCGGATCCATATTTTGTAAGCGGTCAAAATGTCAGGGAAATTTCCGAGAACGGCTACTTGGTGGAAAACGGAACCTTCACGACGCATGATTCCCCGAACGCCAATTTCCATCTTCGGGCGCACACGATTCGAGTTTACGAGAAAGACCGTGTCGTTTTTCAAAATGTGACCTTCTACGTCGGCGACGTGCCGATTTTTTGGTGGCCTTATTTGTACCAATCGCTCAATGACGCGTTCAGCTTTACGGTCTCACCGGCGTTTTTGAGCTCATGGGGGCCATCGCTCCTCACGCAAGTGACGTTCCCGATCCATGAGAACATCAAAGGACGCGTTCGGCTAGACTACCGGGTCCGGCGCGGCGTGGCTATCGGCTTCGAATCGGACATCGATTACGGCAAAGACAACAGCAGCTGGGCCAAGCTCAAGACCTATTATCTACAGGACCAAAATCCATTAATAAATCGAACGAACCTGCCACGTGGCGCAGTTCCGACCGGGCGCTACCGGGTTAGCCTGGAGGACCGAACAGAGTTCACTGACAATATCTACGGCATCATTGACATGACCAAGCTGAGTGACGCCTTTGTGATGCAGGATTTCTACCAGAATGAGTTCCGCATCAACCCTGTTCCCGATAATGTGGTCGCGCTAGCCAAGACCGACCCGTTTTACACGCTAACCGCGATCGGGCGTTTTCAGGCAAACAATTTCTTTGAGCAAACAGAACGGTTGCCGGAAGTGGTTCTGGACATCAAGCGGCACGCACTTTTTGGTGGGCCTATTTTCTACGAAGGCGAAAGTGGATTTGCTGACCTGCGACGAGAATTTCCCGTCGATTCGCGTTTTGAGAGTTATGACACAACTCGTTTCGATACTTTCCACCAACTTCTCTATCCAAACACATACTTCGGCTGGCTTTCCATCGTGCCGCGCGTTGGTTTCCGAGGCACCTACTATAGCGATACCCGCGACCTCGGGAAAACTATCTTCGGCCCAAGCTCAAATCCGCTGGTCCCAGATTTCCTTCTGCCAGATCCGACCCTCGCGAAACCAATTGTTTTCGGGGGCGACACCTTCCGGACGGTCTTTAACGCCGGAGCAGAAGCATCTTTCAAAATCTCGCGCGATTGGGAGGATGTCCAAAGCCGGGCGTTTGGCCTCGATGGACTTCTCCACGTAATCCAGCCATTCACGAACTTCTCTTACGTAGCCAATGGCGGCGCCAACCCAGCCTCCATTCTGCAGTTCGATCGATTTGAACCTTCCACCCAACTTCGCCCAATCGATTTCCCACAATTCACTTCGGTTGACTCGATCGATAATTGGACGGTCTGGCGCTTCGGCGTCCGCAATCGCCTCGAGACGCGGCGCGACGATGAGACTGTCACCTGGCTCGAAGTCGATACATTTTTTGACGTAAACTTCGACAACCCGTACGATCGCACGCCGTATTCGAACTTTTTTAACAATATTCGCTTCGCCCCGCTGCCCTGGGTCGCGTTCAACGTCAACTCTCAAATTCCGGCTTTCGACAAGGGTTTTACGGAAGTCAATACGAGCGTGACCGTGCAACCGATGGCGAATTTGCAATTGAGCGCTTCGCATCGCTATTTGAATGATAACCCTTCCTTCCTCGACAGCAGCTTGTTCGTCGTCGGTGGATATTATCGCCTCGATGAAAACTGGGGGGTAGGCGTTCAGGAAGTCTACGAAGAGGCAACCGGAGTTCTTGAGCAACAGCGTTATTCTGTCTACCGCGATCTAACAAACTGGGTAGCCTCGTTTGGCGCCGTGATTCGAGACAACGCAGGTGTAAAAGAATACGGCGTGCTGTTTACCTTCAGCCTCAAAGCATTTCCGAAAGTCGGGTTCGACTTGAATTTCGACCCGGCGGGGGCAGGCCAGGGCCCATGAGCGAGACAGGACGAAGAATGTCGCGCTGTCCAGACTCGGTCCGACCACCGCTTCATCACGCCTGAACCGCCGCGCCATTTCATTCGCGATGGACATTTCAATCATTGGTTCCGGTTACGTCGGCCTTGTTACCGGAGCTTGCTTTGCCGACGTCGGTCACAACGTTTTGTGCGTCGACAACGATCCGCGCAAAATCGACGTCCTGCAGGCCGGAAAAGTGCCGATCTACGAACCCGGCCTGGAGGAAGTAATCCATCGCAACGTCTCCGCTCATCGCTTGCGTTTTACCGGAAGCATTCGCGAAGGCGTCGAAAATTCACAGATCGTTTTCATTGCCGTGCCCACGCCACAACAGCCCGATGGCGATGTCGATCTTAGCTTCATCGAAAAGGTCGCGCGCGAGATCGCAGGCGTCTTGACCAGCTACCGCGTCATTGTCGATAAAAGCACTGTGCCTGTGAAAACAGGTGAAAAAGTCGCCGCATCCATTAAACGTTACAATCGCCATCGCGCGAAGTTTGACGTGGTCAGCAATCCTGAGTTTTTGCGGGAAGGCTGCGCCGTGGCCGATTTGATGCATCCGGACCGAATTGTCATTGGAGCTCAAAGCGAACACGCCATCGACCTGATGAAGAAGGTCTACGAACCATTCATGGCACCAATTCTCGTCACCGACATTAACAGTGCCGAGCTCATCAAACACGCGGCCAATTCGTTTCTCGCGCTAAAGATTTCCTACATCAATGCCGTTTCGGCCATTTGTGAGGCGAGTGGCGCCGATGTCGAAAAAGTCGCCGACGGAATTGGAATGGACCGGCGCATTGGCCGTGATTTTCTGAATGCTGGAATCGGCTACGGCGGCTCATGTTTCCCCAAGGATATCGCTGCATTTATCACGATAAGCGAACAACTTGGTGTTCCGTTTAACTTGCTCAAGGAAGTGCAGCGGATTAATGCGGCGCAGAAAGAGCGTTTTCTCAAAGTCATACGAGAAACACTTTGGGTCCTACGCGAAAAGAAAATCGCCGTCTGGGGCCTCACGTTCAAACCGGACACCGACGACATTCGCTCCTCTGTCGCGATTGAGCTGGTGACGAATCTTTTGCGCGAAGGCGCGCACATCACCGCATACGATCCAAAAGGTATGGAAAAGGCACGCGGGGTGAAAACTATCGAGGGCGTTACCTTCGCAGCTTCTGCTCTCGAAGCGGTCGATGGTGCCGAAGCGCTGATTATTGCCACGGAATGGAGCGAATTCGCGAATGTCGATCTT
>Ga0066708_10000415_pt1 | contig 11470 bp, 8 predicted proteins | sample GraSoiAngelo_157_FD_66504 | JGI IMG/M metagenome (GOLD analysis project Ga0066708, IMG submission 66504) | Grasslands soil microbial communities from the Angelo Coastal Reserve, California, USA - 14_1009_16_20cm | ecosystem: Environmental > Terrestrial > Soil > Grasslands | place: USA...
AGAATACGGGCTTTACAATCCGCAATACAAAGCCGCGCGGCGCATCAACTATCTGATCGACAAGAGCGGCAAAGTCATCGAGATGCAGATTGACAGCGAGGCGATCGATCCGACAAAGATTGTCACGCTCTGCGAACGACGCAAATCCGAAAAATAGCGTTCCTGGTATCCGGCAAGAATCACATTCTGTGTGATTGCGGGGCGTAACTAGTGCTGAAACGCCCCGAGATCCCATTTCACGGTGGTGCGGCCGCGCGGAGTGCCATTGATGTCCTTATACACCCAGGAGCTTAAGTCGCACCAAAGGGCGGAGTTCTGTGGAACCAAGGTAGCCGGGTCAGTACCGACGACGTTCATCGCAGAGCTATTTGCGGCGATGGCGAAGGCGCTGCTGACTTGGCATGTTACCCTAGAGTTGTCGCACTTCCAGGTGTTGAATGACGTACCGGCGGATGGTGGCCGTGCGGTTCTGTACTGGTCCGGAGTGGTCCCGTCAAAATGAGGCGGATTGACTACCTGCGGATCAGCGAGCAGAAACCCTGAGTTAGGGAAAGAGCAAAAGTCGGTTCCGCTGCCGCTTCCGGGAGGAGTGGAAGAAGAATCGAAGAAGCAGGGCCCGCCCCAAGACAGATTCGTGAAGAAATTTGCCAGCGAGCTGCCGTTGAGCAGTTCGTAGGGCGGATTGGTGACCTGCCACGAGACGCTAATGTTGTTGAGAAAATAGGTGTCGCTGGAATTCTGCGAACTAATGGAGCCGGCCGTGCCCGCCGCGACGTTCGGGTCGAGATTGTTAATGTAGCAGGTATTGTTTACGACCCAGGTGTTGGAAACCTGATTTGCTTCAATGCAGCTCCCCCCATTGCCATAAATTAGATTGTTAACCACCAGGGACGCCGGCGGAACGGCGCCCGAAACACAGGACGAGTTGGCGTCGATGATGATGCCGTTGCCGTCCGTGGCCGGGGTGCGGCTGACGCCGTCGGGTTGATCCACCTCTCCGACAACGATGTTGCCGGCAGCGACGAAGTGAAAGCCTGTATATGCATCGTTGCAGGCATTGTTGTGAAAGGAAATTCCGCTGGTACGGCTGAAGCCGCTGGGCGCGCCTGCCGGCAAGTAGCCGTTGTGATTGAGGATGTTGTGATCGGCGACAATGTAATTGCAGCCCACCGTCGCAATGCCTGCTCCGGCGGTGTTGGTGATTATGTTTTTGGAAAAGCGCAAATTGTGGTTTGAGACACAGGCAAAGCCGTCTAGCGCCGTACCCTGCCCGTCCAAAGTCAGACCGATGAATCGGACGTAGTTTGTGGGTTGTGAGCCCGTCTGTGTGGCATCGAGCTTGATCATCGGAAAGTCGCCGCAAGTCAATCCGCCTTTCCACACCATGAGTACGTCCCCATCGCCGTAGTTCTTAAAAGTGATCCAAGCCGAAGGAGTGCCGCTGTTCCGGACGTAAACCGTGCATGCGAGTTCATACCGTCCGCCCAGCAGGCACACGATTGCTCCCGCCGTAGCGGTTTGTGTGGCTCCAAAAAACGATATGGGTTGCGCTAATGTTCCAGGCTGAGTGTCGCCCCCATAGGCTGCGGCGAACATGGTGCAGTCGGTGGCCAGCGCAGCGTGAATACCTGGAGTGACTCTCAGCAGCGGCAAAGAATTCCCGCCACCGGAGAGCCCCGGTAAAGGCCCCATAACCATGACCGCAATCGTGATTGCGAGCAAAACGGGCTTGAACTGCCTCCTGATCATTCGATCCTCCTGGATGAAATCCCGCCGAATTACACAAATCACCCGAGCTTTTTACTCCGGCTTAACCGGTCTCCTGGGGACGTGTAACTACATTTGGGGTGTGCTCTCAAAACGCTCGGTCGAGAACTCGCCGGGGGAAGGTCCGGCGGATTGCCGGACCTAGTTGCACCTATACGAGACAGGAGAACGCAGGGACAATCAATCCGTAATAAACCGCAGCGAGAAGAAAGAAATCATGGAAGTCCTACGGGAGAGGGTTCAACGGAACGTGGCCGAATAGGGCCTCGCTACCGTACCCTTGCTCAGGGCGCCCGTTCGAGTGGTTTGCTCCACGGAATGGGAGTGCTAGAATTCATATCGAACGGCCATGCCACCAAAAACCCTTTTTCAAAAAATCTGGGATCGCCACGTTGTTTGGGAAGAGCCGGGAAAGCCCGCGCTCATTTATATTGACCGGCATCTGATCCATGAAGGCACTTCGCCGCAGGCGTTCGCGGGTCTGCGCGCGGAAGGCCGCAAAGTGCGCCGGCCGGACCTCACGTTCGCGGTGATGGACCATTCCGTTCCCACGACGGACCGCACGCTGCCCATTCTCGACAATGACGCCCGGCTGCAATTTGAGGCGTTGGAGAAAAACTGCCGCGAGTTCGGCGTGCGGCTGTTTGACATGAACAGCCGCAATCAGGGCATCGTGCACATCATTGGACCCGAGTTGGGCATCACCCAGCCGGGACAGACCATTGTCTGCGGAGACAGCCACACTTCGACGCATGGTGCTTTTGGCACGCTGGCGTTTGGGATCGGTACCAGCGAAGTCGAGCATGTGCTGGCAACGCAATGCTTGGTGCAAGCGCGCTCGAAGACGCTGCAGATTCTCGTGAACGGGAAGCGTCCCAAGGGCGTCACCGCGAAAGACATCATTCTGGCCATCATCGGAAAAATCGGCATTGGCGGCGGCACGGGCCATGTTGCGGAATACGGCGGCGAAGCGATTCGCGCGCTCTCGATGGACGGCCGCATGACCGTTTGCAATATGAGCATTGAAGGTGGCGCTCGCGCGGGCATGGTCGCGCCGGATGAAACCACATTCGCTTACCTCGCAGGCCGGCCTTTTGTGCCGCGCGGCAAAGCGTTCGAGGAAGCGGTCGAGCGCTGGAAGCAGTTGCGGACCGATGGCGGCGCGCAATTTGACATGACGGTGGAACTGCAAGCGGAGAAGATTGCTCCGCAGGTCACTTGGGGCACGAATCCCGGTATGGTTACGAGCGTCACCGCGCGCGTGCCGGATCCGCACGAGTTCAAGGATCCCAACGATCAGAAAGCCACGGAAAGCGCGCTGAAATACATGGGGCTAAAGCCCGGCACGCCCATCGTGGACATTCCTGTAGACCGCGTGTTTATCGGGTCGTGCACGAATTCCCGGCTCGACGATTTGCGCGCCGCCGCGCATCTCGTCGCGGGCAAGCACGTGGCGAAAAACATCAAGCAGGCGCTGATTGTGCCCGGTTCGCGCGGAATCAAGTCGCAGGCGGAGAAGGAAGGCCTGGACAAAATTTTTACCGCCGCCGGTTTTGAGTGGCGCGACGCGGGCTGCAGCATGTGCATCGGCATGAATGCGGACGTTCTGCCGCCGCACGAGCGCAGTGCCAGCACCAGCAACCGGAATTTCGAAGGCCGCCAGGGCAAGGATAGCCGTACGCATCTGGTCAGCCCAGTCATGGCCGCGGCCGCCGCCATTGCCGGCCATTTCGTCGACGTGCGGGAATTCGACGTCGCCCACGTCGAATAATCTGGATCTGCGAGGTCGCTGGCAGCGAGGAGGTGGCCATGCGTGGATTGCTTGTTGCGGCGGTTTTTGCCGGAACCATGGGACTTACGATGGTGGCGTCGCGGGGCGACGAGGCTTCCGACCGCGTAGCGATTCAGAAGGTGCTCGACGCGCACGGAATCGCATGGACAAAAGGAGATCCTGTGGCAGCCGCTTCCGTAATGACGGAAGATGCGGACTGGGTTTCTGGTGGTGGCGAAGTGTACGAAGGACGAGCGGCCATCGAAGCGGCTCACGGGAAGTGGCTGAACGGCGGCGCCAAGGGCACTCGGCACGCTCACCCTGGCACTCCAAAAATCCGATTTATCCGCGGCGATGTGGCCATCGTGGACGGTGACAGCTACATGGGCGGCGTCCGCGATGAATCAAGGCAAGGAACTGCCACCTTCGTTTTCGAGGTATGCGGCGGTGCTGGTGAAGAATGGAGATAGCTGGAAGGTCGCGGCATTTCGCTCGCTGCCGCAGCTCAAATCCAAACTGACGCCGGCGGACATGCACTGAACGCGATGTTGCTCGCGCGGAGGCGACCAGTGGTTGAACTTTTCGGAAAATCTCTAATACGTTCTTGGTCAGTGCAGGCAGCCAAATGGCCAAGGGCGGCAAGGGAAAAATGGTTGGCCGGAACGGTAATCTTTGCAGCAGGTGTCCTGCTGCAAACAGTCGATAATGTTTCTCGTTCTCCGCTCCTCACTCATAGCAGAAACCTCGTTGGTGCATTGATGCTCCTCGGTCTAGCGATTCAGGTCTGGGCGCTCGTGACTTGGCGTAACGACTCGAGCACCAACGAAAAAAACTGAGAACTGTTAAGGCTAAACGCTGAGGATTATTAAGCATGCAACCATTCACAACGCACACAGGGCTAGTGGCGCCGCTGGATCGCGTCAATGTGGACACCGACCAGATGGTGCCGAAGCAATTCCTAAAAGCGCTGACGCGCGAAGGCTTTGGCCGCATCCTTTTTTACGACTGGCGCTACCTGCCGGGCGAAGAGCCCAATCCCGAGTTCGTGCTGAATTTTCCACGCTACAAAGGCGCATCGGTCTTGCTGGCGCGCGCGAATTTTGGCTGCGGCTCGAGCCGCGAGCATGCGCCCTGGGGCGTCAAGGACTACGGCTTCCGCGTCATCATCGCGCCCAGTTACGCGGACATTTTCTACAACAACTGTTTCAAGAACGGGATTCTTCCCGCCACCTTGTCCGAAGAGCAGGTCGAGGAACTTTTCCAGCGCATCGAAAAAGAAGAAGGCTATTCGCTGACCGTGAATCTGCCAAACCAGACCATCACCGACAAGCATGGCCTGGTGTTCAAGTTTGAAATCGCACCGGCGCGGAAAGAAGTTTTGCTCAAGGGCCTCGACGATATCGGCACGACCATTCAGCACGCTGCCGCCATCGACGCCTACGAAAAAGCTCACACCGCAACCGCGACCATGTTTGATCCCGTCGACGTGAAGTACTACTCCACCGGCCGCTGAACACTCTCTCATTCCAATCGTGTGACCGCGGGCAACGCCCGAAACTGGAAAAGGGGAAGGCATTCCCCGACACGCACGGGGTTTAGTGACTCTCCGCCTCCAATTTCTGAAGTTGTTGTCTTGCGTAAGCACCGCGCGGATCAGAGGGGTCTTCAGTTAAGAAAAGCTTGTATTCTCGGACCGCCTGGTCCCGTCTGTTCAGGGACTGCAGTGCCGTTGCTGAGATCATGTGCGAGTAGGCATAGCCGTTGTGCTGCTTGAAATCGTGCACGCGCCGGGCGGTGAGGACGGCATTCTCCAGCTGCCCGGTGAGCGCCTGGCAATAAGCCAGCAACGTAAGCGTCTTCAGGTCGGTGGGATTCAACCGATTGGCGGTCTGCAAGGGCTCCAGAGCAGCATCGAGCTTCTGTTGCTGGATCTCGAGCACGCCCAGGTTTTGATAAGCCGGAACCATCTCCCGATTGATCTTCAGAGCGGCCTGGAATTCGTCGCGCGCCCTTTGCCCGTCCTTCAGGTTCATCGCGGCCACAGCCAAATTGTGGTGGGCAAGAGCAAAATCCGCATACTGGGTGATGGCAGATTCGTACTTTTCTTTCGCTTTTGCGTAGTCGCCGCGCTGCATTGCCGCGTTCCCCTTCTGAAAGTCTGATCGTGCCTTCTTGGGAACTTTGGAATACTCTTCGATTTCGTAGGGTACTGGGGCGAAGAGGGTTTCTCGCATGGTGATGTAGTTGCCGCCGAAACGCTCGATCAGCCGGAGGTTCTCGAACCGCCTGTTCAACTCGTTCGGGTCCACGTCGCCCGGCGTCACATCCTGAGCGTATGCGATGCCAGAAACCAGCAAGAGAAATGGGGCAGACAGAAGAAGATACCGATGCATTGGCAACCTCCTGCATTGTGGCTAGTATCACACACTTTGAGTATGGCGGAACATCCCGCTAACGTGAGTCATCTGTTGTTGGAGGCTACCCGTTGCTGTTCCAACCGTGCGGCGATCTGCATCTCACGCGCCGCTAGTTCCGATTGGCCCATCTGGCGGCAGGCTTCGGAGAGCAGGTAGTGCGCAGTGTAGTCACGGGGCTCAATTGAGATGGCCCGCTGGGCAGCCCGCTGCGCCGCCACGCATTCCCTGTTGTGGAGGAGTATCTTGCAGAGCAAGATGTACGGTCCGGCAGACGTTGCGTCCAACGAGATCGAGCGCTGCACGGCAGTCTGCGCATCATTCCAGCTTCCTTCTCGGAAGTACGCCTCCCCCAACCGAGCAAAGGCGGGAGCGTACCCGGGATTCAGCCCCAGCTCTGCCTGAAATTCGGCAATGGCCTTAGCGAGATCCGCGCGATAGAAGGCCGCCTGCCCAAGCACGAAGTGAGCCTCCGGCATGGTGGGAAATTGGCGCAGAGCCTCGCGGGCCTCACGTTCGGCAACGGAATCGAGTCCTTGCAGCAGCATTGTCTTGGCGAAGATAAGATGCGCGGCGGGTGAATCGGACGGCAAATCATAGAGCTTCGACAGGCCGCGCAAGGCTTCTTCATTCTGCTGGGAAAGCGCGTAGCACAGCGCGAGAACGTAGGCAGCATCCGCCGGCTGCTCCTTAGCTCTTGGTTGGAACTGTAGCAGGTACGGAATCGCCTGGGCCGGGCGCCCTGTCAGGTAGTAGGAGAGCCCTAATAACTGTGCAGCGTCACGATCCTGCTGATCCTGTTTCAGAGCGAGCTTCAGATGATCGATCGCCTTGAGGTAATCCCCTTTAGCATAGTAGGCAAGACCCATCTGGTGCTGCAAACCGGACAATGCGGGCTGGCTCACAGCAATCTCCTCCAATCTTGCGATCGCCGCGCCGTTCTGGCCGTTTTGAAGCAAAGTGCGGGCCGCCGCAAGCCGCTCATCCGCAGTTTGAGCTAGCCCCGCTACAGGAAAGAAAAACACTACGATCCCGAGCTTCCACCAGTGAGGCATAACCAACTCCCGCAAAGCTGCGCCGCAGTCGCGAGTACACTTCAGCGCTATCGTTTCTCTTCCGCGGCGCTCACCGGTTTACCCGTGCCTTCCATAATGGACACAATTGTGTCGATGGGCAGACCGCGAAAGTACTCGCGAAGGCCACTAGGCCACAGTACCTCAATCTGCACCGGCACGGGTTTGGGCCCGAGCCCGAAGTGGATGCGTCGGTCCTGGCTAGACATGTAGCTGGACCCACTCTGGACTTCCTGGACGCACCGACGCGAGCCGTTTGCGAGCGTCAGTTTCGCGCCGATGCCATCACGGTTGGAGCGCGTTCCAAGGGTTTTGAATTCGATCCAATGATTGGCGGAGCGTTGCCGGTTCACCAGTAAGGACGGCGTGCTATTCATGTTGGCAATTACTATCGACCAGCGACCATCATTCCAAAAGTCTCCTGTGGCTAGGCCGCGGCCCGAGGCACGCATGCGCACGTCAGGTCCTGCGGCTTCAGATACATCGGAAAAGGTGCCATTGCCGTTATTGCGATAGAGGACCCTCGGTTCTTTGTACGTCACGTCGAGATGAAGCTGGTCCACCTCCGGGTACACATGACCGTTTGCGAGTATGAGATCAGGCCATCCGTCGTCATCGAAATCAATAAATGCCGTTCCCCATCCCAGATATCTTGTATTTACCCCAATTCCGCTAGGATAAGTGACCTCGCTGAAACTCCCGTCACCGTTGTTATGGTAGAGCGTCGACGTATCTTCCGAAAAATCAGTGCGAAAAATATCCAGGTGGCCATCGCAATCGTAGTCGCCGATCGCCACGCCCATCCCGGCTTGTGCCCTTCCCTCTTCGTTGTAAGCCACTCCAGCCATGGCAGCAACGTCTGTGAAAGTCCCGTCACGATTGTTGTGATAAAGGATGCTCGGAGCACTGTCACAGGCCACGTAGATATCGGCCCAACCGTCTTCGTCGTAATCGAAAGCGGAAGCAGTAAAGCAGTAATGACCTGCAGTGCGATCAATGTGAGCCGCTGCGCTCTCGTCATGGAACCTGCCGTTGCCAAGATTATGGAATAACAGGTTCTTACCACCAGGAAGGCCCCGTGGGCCGCAAAACACCGCGATACCTTTCCAGAGGCAAAATGGGCCCGCTCCCGGCAGGGGCGCTGTCCGCAGATCAAAGCGGGCATACTGGGCCACAAACAGGTCGAGCAACCCATCGCGATCGTAGTCTGTGAACGCACACCCAGTGCTCCAACCGTGAGCGTCCCCGCCTACGTGTTTGTCTTCCATGACGTCTTGAAAAACACCATGATTGTTATGATAGAGGCGGTTCTTGCCGTAGTAGGTTACATAGAGATCCTCCCAGCCGTCGTTGTCGTAGTCGCCGACACAAACCCCTTGTCCCCATCCCGACGCGCCAAGCCCCACACGCTCGGTGACATCGACGAAGGTTCCGTCATGAGCATTACGATAAAGCCGGTTTGACGGCCTCTCCTTTCCCGCGGCATCAATTGTGGAGCCATTGACGAAGAAGATGTCGGGCCAACCGTCATTGTCGTAATCAAAAACCGCAACTCCTGTCCCCGTGCTTTCAAGAATGTACTTCCTGCTGATCTCGCCGCCGGATATGACGCGCACATCAAGCCTGGCTTTAGCGCCTAGGTCCACAAAGTCCGCAACAGATGTGCTGATTGAAGGCCTTCGCGCGCCGGCCCCGGCCAGTAAGAGTGCGCAGATCATTCCGCCACACGTGAGCTTTGCGTAGGTCAGCTTCGCAGTGCAGCGTCGCAATTCCACACGACCAGCAAGCCCCCGGCGCAAACGCTCGGCGGAGCCAGTGAAGAACTGGGAGAGCTCAGGGAGGGACACCAGTTTCCTCGCGCAATTCCGAATACTAGTAGAACGCCACGCGTGCTGCAATGGGTCCATCGAAGCGTGCTCTTGAGGCCGCATTCCTGTGGCCTATTATTTTTTTGGTTGTATGTTCTTCCTTTTGCGGGGACTATAGAGCCTTGGTGAGTGTCATTATGCATTCCTGGCTCGAACGGTGGCGCATCCTTCTTCCGTCGCGGCACATAATGATGCTGTCGGCCTTGTCTGTCTCGTATCTGCTTCTTCTGACCATATCCGCCCGAGCCCAACGCGGCCACGGCGTCATCATAGATATTGTCATCATGCTCGAGGGAGCGCGGGAACCGTACGACAAGCAGGTCACTGTCACGCTGCGAGACGGCTGGGGAAACATTGAGGGAGGGGCGACCACAGACAAGGGATATGTGCAACTGGTTGCCAACGGTGATGGGCTTCACCGCCTTCTCATTGTAGGCCCGGAAATTGAGAGGTACGACGAAGAGTTCAGTCTGGAGACGGCCGGATACACGCACACCGTGTACGTGCAACCGCGGCGCTCGCTCACCAAAGTTGCCACGTCGACGGCCGGCGAAGCTGTATCGTCACGCCGGCTGCAAGCACCCAAGAGCGCCGTGAAGGAATTTGAAAAGGGGCGAAGCGCAGCGCTCAAGAACAACCGGGCCGAGGCGAAAGAGCATCTGCTGAAAGCTATTCGTCTGTACCCGCGCTATGACGATGCCTTCAGCGCCCTGGGAGAGTTGGAACTGCGGGAAGGCGATCACGAAGGTGCCCGCCGCGATCTGGCAAAGGCTCTGGAACTGAACCCCAACCATGCCGAAGCGGCACACAACCTCGCGGGGATCCTGGTCGCCGAGGCCAAATATGCTGAAGCGGAGCCGTTGTTACAAGTGTGGCTGCGCAGCCACCCGGACGATGCCTGGGCACTCTCCTTTGCGGCGCTCGGGCAGTTCACAGAAGGCAAGTTCGAGGAGGCCGCTGCAAGTGCCCGGAGGGTGCACATCTTGCCGCATCAGGAATATGCAAGCGCGCACATGATTGCTGGCCGCGCATTGGAGCGCTTGCGGCGTCCCGAGGTCGCGGCAACAGAATACCGGTTGTACCTTGCGGAGGCGCCCAACGGACCCAATGCCGAACACGCACGCGCCGCTCTCGCGAGGCTGGCAAGCGAAACACAGGGCGCGTCGCTGCCCCAATGACACGAGCAAGAAAAAAGGGGTTGGGCAAAGGCCCAACCCCTGTTGAAGGTTCTCGCCGGCTAGAACTGAATGCGGAGCCCCAGGTTCAGGAACCGGGGGGGCCCGTATTCGGTAGTGGCGACACCGAAGGTTGACGGAACCGCGATGTCCGTGTCTGGATCCACGAACTGCATGTGGTTGAACACGTTGACGGCTTGCGCGTCGAACCGCATCTTAACGCGCTCGGTGATGTCGATGGTCTTGGTGAGCGCCGCGTCCATGTTCCAACGGTTGAAGCCGCGTACCGAGCCGAAACCTGTCCGCCGATCGCTAAACAGCACCGGGCGGAACAGTCTGTCAGGATTCGCGACGCCGAACACATTCCCAACGGATCCGCCGTAACCGGAAGCTTTGAGTTTTCCGCGCAGCGGGATCAGGGCGGCGCAGAAGTCGGCATAGCCGTTGCCCAACTCCTCGCCGCAAGTGTTAACGTCGTTGATGACCCGCAAAGGCAGGCCGGAGGCCGCTGTAAACTGACCCGTTACGGTCCAGCCGCCGATCACGCGGTTAAGCAAGCTGGGGCCCGCCAGCCGGTGGCCAAGGCCGAAGGGCAAGTCATAGATGACAAAGAAGTTCAGCACATGCCTGCGATCGAACGCGGACGGGCCGTAGTCGCGGTTCTTGTTGAACCCGTCGGTCGGCGAGATGAACACGTTCTCCTGGTTGACGCCCAGATTGTCGTTGGATCGGGACAGCGTGTAGTTGATCTGCCAAGCGACACCGTGCGTCGGTTGCTTGCGCAGAGAGACGTATCCTGCCTCGTAGTTCGAGTTGCCTTCCGACGTGCTGATCTGCTCGATGAGGAACTGGGTGTCCAGCGGAACCGTGCTCTGTAGCGCCGCCGGGAAATTTCCCACCATGCCTTCCCAATGGTCGGTCACAAAGCCATTGACCATGTTCGCGGAATCCGTCGAAGCGATAAAGTCCGTGCACGAGCTGTATGGCGCCACGCACACGCCGCTGCCACTCAACATTGCCTCGTACCACGGTTGAACGGGGATGGCCGAGGGCGCCGTCCCGGCACGGAGGGCCGATGTGACTGTATCATAGGCATCGGCAAAAGTTTGCCCACCGGCCTTAAACATGTAGGGAATCTGGTTCAGATCGTTCGCGCCGTACAGGTGGTGCGCCACGCGTCCGACGTACCCGACCTCCAGCAGCATCTTCCCGGGCATTTCGCGCTGGATGCTCAGGTCCCAGGTGTCTTCCATGCCGACCCGGCGTTTCGGGTCAATGCGGAAATCCAGCGTCTCGTAGGGGCTGTTGACGCCTGGTATCAGTGGCGGCGTGACGGTCGTCAGACTCGGCAATGGGACACTGTTGCCGTCCACGCCAATGCGGAAGGAAGTGGTCGGGTTCG
>Ga0066708_10000423_pt1 | contig 11370 bp, 8 predicted proteins | sample GraSoiAngelo_157_FD_66504 | JGI IMG/M metagenome (GOLD analysis project Ga0066708, IMG submission 66504) | Grasslands soil microbial communities from the Angelo Coastal Reserve, California, USA - 14_1009_16_20cm | ecosystem: Environmental > Terrestrial > Soil > Grasslands | place: USA...
TGTACGCCGCGACGACCAGAATGTCCTCGATCGTCAGCGCACGCGGCTGTCCGGTGCGGTCGATCCATGGCCGGCCGATCAGGTCGTCGACGAGCTGGACCACCTCAGCCGCCTCTTCGGTTGAGGACGTGCGATTGCCTGCGTGCGAGACCGGACGGTAGCGCAGCCCTGTACCGGCTAGGTCGCCCACGCCACCCACACCCTGCCTCGCGCACTCGCGCGCTGACTCGAGCCGGTTTTCGTATGCGATCTCGGATATGAAATGGCATACATCCGGATGCATTCGCCAGGTCGTCGCGAGGAATTTGCCGCGCTCCTCCGGGATCGTCTGTGCACCATCGAGAACGTGGTCCAATGCCGACAGGTCGCCGCCTTCCGGATGTGATCCTTTGGAGGGCTGTCTCAGCTGATTTGGGTCGCCGAGGAGGACGACGTTCGACGCGCATGTCGACGCAGCGATCACGTTGGCGAGCGACATCTGCCCCGCCTCGTCAATGAACAGGTCGTCGAGCTTCCCTCCGATTTCGTCACGAGCGAATAGCCACCCCGTACCCGCGACCAGGTCGACCTCGCCGGAGGCCAGCGCGTCGTCGACGTCATGGTTGCTCTCGGTGCACTCGACAATCTTCGAGCCACAGCGCTGATCGGCCGTCGCCTTCTGGAGCGCCCGGACCTTCACACCCCGGCGCTCTGCCTCGCGGCACACAGCGTCCAGCAGGTTGCCGATCACCTTGTGGCTAATTGCGGTTACGCCGACGCGGCGACCGGCGACAAGGCGGTCGACGATCATCTCGGCGCCGAGCTGAGTCTTTCCCGTCCCCGGCGGACCCTGGATAGCGAGGTATGAGTCTTCCGCTCGCGGCGGCGCGAGCAGCAAGAGGTCGCGGGTCGCGCGGTACGGTCCATCGCCTTCGATGCCATTCTTGGTGGCCGACTCCGCGACCCGCTGGACGGCATCGCGCAGGACGCGGTCTTCGATTGGCGTCGGCGGTATGAGGGCATTGGGATGTGGGACCTCGGACCCCTTCCTGCGCCGGAGGATGATCCAGCCCGCGACGTTGTCGACCTCGTGGATCTCGCCGGCTGACTTCTTCGTCCGCGGGTCGACGGGCGATACGCCGACCGCGAGCTTGTGGTCCTGCGGCGGGAACCTGTACCGGTGGAGCAGCGAGTGCTTGTACGGTCCGTCCGTGCCGTAGTACTCGAGGCCGCCGATTGACTCTGAGTCTGCGATCAGCTCCTCGCCGGTCATCTTCAGGCGCTCGTAGAAGCCCCACCAGTCCGACTTCTGCTCGCGCCGATGCCACCACAGTTGCTGGCCAAGGAGCCAGCGCGCCGAAGCGGCGTGCTCGGAGCGCGCCGGCGCAATCGGGACTCCACCGGTGAGGCGCTGCGACAGCTCCTCGATCTCGCGCTCCCATTCCTTCAGCTCGGGTGAGGGCTCCGACGCCTGCACCGCCGGCCGCGGAATGACGATGCCGAACTTCGCCTCTGCCTCGGGGCGGCGCTCCTCCAGCCATCTGTGCAGCAGCCAGGTCGAGCGGCAGTCCTGCTCGTTGTAGGCGGCGATCTCGTCGAGACTCTTCTGATCGCGGCTGTCGAGCCACCGTTCATAGGCGACGATGCTCGAGCCGGCCTCGGCGATCGCGTCGTCGCGCTTGCCCATGTACAACGCCTCGATGTCCTTCAGCGAATACGACTCGCGCGAGGCGAGGAGCGACTGCTTGACGACCCGGTAGAGATCGACGAGCACTTCGCCGCGGAGCAGTCGGTCGACTTCAGCCTCGCGCGTGCCGTGCCGGCCCATGAGGCGCTTCATTGCCGACGGTTCATATGGCGCGTAGTGGAAGACGTGCATATCCGGATGCGCGTCCAGGCGCGCGATGACCAGGTCGACGAACTCTTCGAACCGCTGCTTCTCTTCGGCCCGATCGTGCGCCCATAGCGGCTTGAATTTCGGAGCGCCGCGATCGACTTCAAGCACGCCGAACAGGTACTCGAGTCCGCCGTCCAATGCCCATGGATCGCTCTCCATGTCGAAGAAGAGGTCAGCCTCGGTCGGCTCCGGTAGAAGTGCCAGGCCGAGCTCCGGGCGCTCGGGCGGTAGCAGGTCATAGGCCGGGTGTCTCGTCTCGCGTTCATGCACCTGCAGCCCCGCCTGCTTGCGAAGGCGCGTCAGGGTCGACGCACCGATGCCGGTCGCGGCCAGGTCGTCGTCGATCTTCGCCAGTGTGGCGACTGTGTTCACGCCGGACGCATCGAGCTTCCTGGCCTGCGACCGCGACAGACCGGCGACGAGCACGAGGCTGTCGTCATCTCGCCAGCGCTTCTTGCAGACCTCGCTCCAGCGGCAAACGCGGCAATGTTCCACCGGCTCGGGGTACGTCGCAAGGGGAGGCGCGTCCGCGATCGCTTCGAGCCTCGCCTTGGCGTGTCGGAGGTAGGCGCGATAGTCGCTCACCCGGAACGACTGCCGCGTGCCGTCGCCCAGGACAACGTGCATCGACTCCGGCTCGCTGCCCTGCATTCCGGCGACCAGCTCGGAATAGAGGGATGTCTGCAGCAGCGCCGCGGCTTTGGCGCTGCGGGCAAGCTTGGTATCCACGACTTCGTATGTGTTCGAGCCGACACGCTCGAGGAAGTCGGCGTAGCCGAGCCACCGACCGTCGAAGAGCGTCGCCTGGTAGATGACGTCAATGCCTGAGCGCATCGCTTCGAACGTCTGATCGCGGGCTTTGGCGTAGGCGTCGAGCGTGGCGCCGGACTCCTCAATGATCACAACACTCTTGCCCGCCGCTCGGTAAGCGTCGAGGTAAGTGGCCTCGTGGGCGGTACCGTGGCGGGCCATCAGCTCGAGCTCCGGGTCGTCGCGCTCCGGCCGGACGACCTCGCCGCGAGTGGCCGCGAGCTCCTGCTGCGTCAGGTGCGGGCACTCAAGGAACCCGGTCAGGTCGCTCGCGCTCAGGATCAGCCGGCGGTCGGTCAGGTGCATCCGCTCTCCCAGGTCATGCGTCGAACTCCATCTGCTCAGGCCGCGCCTCCGTGTCCCTTGACACGCGCGTCCTGACCAGCGGCAGCATGTCGCAGACCCCGTCGCCGTAGGCGGCGCCGAAGAGAAGCTCGGTCATGCACGCAAGCTTGCGCGCGTCGTGCGACAGATAGTCGCGAGCGAAGTTGCGGCCGGGACCGCCGCCCTCAAAGCCAAGGCAGCCCAGGGCGGTGACGGACGTTTTGCGCAAGCCGCTCGACTCGGGGATCCAGTGCCGTGAGCCGACCTCCCCGTGCACCGCCGAGTCGTGGACCATGAACTGGACGTAACGCTCCGTGTCGCGCGAGTCCTCGAAGATCACGAAGTCGTGGTCGCGGAGGTCAAGGAGCAGCCGGCGCAGCTCCTTCTCATAGATCTGTAGTCGCATCTCTCGTTCCATGCCCAGAGCGTGCGGGTGGGCCGCGACAGCTCCCTGTCGCGCTTTTCTGGTCGCGATCAATTTCTCCTCCTCGCCGGCGGAGCGAAGCGGGTGGGGCCCGCCCCCTGGTGAGCGGGGAAGGCGCTCAGGTGGACAACGCGGCCAGCGTGGAGCAGAGTCGCCGCCTCCAAGTCGGGCGCGACGACGCATACGTGCGCGCCGAGGCCTATTTCAGGTCCGACGCTTACGCTCCCCGCGGCGATGGAACGGAACCAGCGCCTCGCCGCGGCGTCAGCCCGGGCGCCCAGTGGCTTGGACGATGTGCTTTCCGTCATAAACGCCTCCGCCTGATAGCTCGCGATCAGCCCGCTCCAGAGGCCCGCCAGCACCGCGGGCGCCTCGAAGAGGTCGACACATGACACTTGGCCGCGGACGCAGGCGATGACTCCGACCTGGCCAGGTTCAGGCTCGACGCTGCTCGCGATGTTGGTGAGATGCGAGACGTTACCGGACGCCAGGTCGGCGTAGGACCGGCTAGGCGCGTGGGCAGCGTGGCCGTCGAGGACGCGGTCGACGCCGGCCCAGACGGCTCCCTGGTCGGAAGCGAAGGTGCGGGCGCTGCGCATCGAGCGGGCTACGGTCACGGTCTTGGCAGCTCGAACGCTGGGCGCGAGGTTGACGGCAGCCCTGCCGGTCGCTTCCCTCGAGACCGCCCGCCAGCGCCCGGACTCCACGCACGACACCGGAACCTCGAGGGCCGTGGCGGCAGGGACCAGGATGGTGAGGTTGAGGACGCGAGTCTGCTTCATTCCAAGCAGGACCTCACCCTCGACCAGGAGCGCGGGCCGGTCGGCGCGGTTGGCCACGCGGAGCGCACCGACGGCGCCGGCCTCGCTGACCTCCTCGATCGAAATGAGGCCCATGTCCTGCGCCTGCTGGTAGAGGAGGTAGTGCGGAGGGTCGGCCGCCCTCGTCCGGTGGTTGGCGAGAAGCGGGAGCAGGGCGAGGTTGCCGGCGGTGGTTGCAGAGCCGATTTCGAGGCTCGAAACGAGATCGATCAGGGTCTGTACATCGTTCATGACGCCATCGTCAGGGGTCGTCGCGACAGCTGGTTGTCGCGTTCGCGCGGCATCGTTAACCAGGCTCTTCAAGCGGTGACATAATGCGGCCCTCGATGCCGCGCGACAACTTCGAGAAGCACGACCGGCTGATCCGGCTCATGCGGGAGCTGGCGCTGTTCCAGGCCCAGCCGCGGGGCTTGACGTCGGCGCAAATCGCGCAGCGGATGGAGATTTCGCAGCGGCAGGCCCAACGCGATCTCGTGGCGCTGGAAAGCGAATACAAGGTGCCCTTCGTTAAGCAGGGCACACGCTGGACCCTAATCGAGGGCTACTTCCTTCCGCCGGTCAACTTCAGCATCCCCGAGGCGATGGCGATGGTCGTCGGGGCCCGGCTGATGTGGCGCTACGCAGACCGTGCCAACCCCTTTGCCCAGACCGCATACGAGAAGCTGACCGCCGTCTTGCCGGAACCGATGAAGGAGCCGGTGATGGAGGTGGCGGACGGTCTGTCGGACAAGCCGGAAGACGGGGCGTGGACGAAGGTGTTCTCGGCGCTGACGACGGCGTGGGCGGAGCGGCGAAAAGTGCGCATTCGCTATACGAAGGAGAACGGCAGCACGTCCGAGCGCGTGGTCTGGCCGCTGTTTATCGAGCCGACTCCGGCTGCCCATTCGCTGTACCTGATCGCGTACGACGAGAAGCGCCGAGCGCCTCGGAACTACCGGATCGACCGGATCTCCTCCGTGGTCGTCCTGGACGAACGGTTCTCGGCGCCGCTGGGCTCCTCACTGCGCAAGCTCCTGGGCCACGCGTGGGGGATCTGGACGTCTGACCACCCGGTCGAGGTGGTGCTCCGGTTCACACCGCGGGTCGCGGTACGGGTCGCTGGGACGAGATGGCACGAGTCGCAGGACGTGCAGGAGCTGCCAGGTGGAGGCGTCGAACTGCGCCTGATCATCGCGCAGCCTTCCGAGATCAGGTCATGGATCCTCGGTTGGGGAATGGAATGCGAGGTCCTAGCTCCACAAGACCTGCGCGATTCAATCCTAATGGAGCTCGAGGAGGCGGCCGCCGCTTACAGCAAGGAGAAGAGTCGACGTAGTGGGTCGCCGTTCGAGGCGGTCCGTACGTCGATCGCAGGGTAAGCCGGCAGCCCAGTGGGGATCCCGGACGCACGTCCACTCCCTTAAGTAAATCTGGCGTTGCGATTTCGCCAGGTTGGTGTCAGGATCGGGAACGACCCGCCTCCCTTCGACCACTGCGCTAGCATAAGCCGAACGCCCGTTCGAGCCATGGAGGATTGGATTGCGTGAACTGACTGACCCAGAATCCGACGGCAGCCCAACAGAAGCGCTCGTGGACCTTGTAGCCGTTCGTCAACCAATGCTTCAGCCCGAGCCGTCTGCATCGGGAGTCTCGCCACGGAACCAGCTCAACGACCTGACCGCAAAAGAATGGATTCCCGAAACAGTTTCGGTCTGGCGACAGCGAGGCCTCGGCGCAGACCACCCCGATGCCCAGATTGAGCGTCGACACCCGGCGCCGTTTTCATTTACGGATGTTGGTCGCTTGGTCCGATTCTTTACTAAGCGGGGACAACGAGTGCTCGACCCGTTCGTAGGTGTGGGGTCAACTCTAAAAGCATGTGCAATCGACGATCGCTGTGGCACGGGGATAGAACTCAATTCCGACTTTGCTGAGCTTGCGAGGAAACGTCTGTCGACCGAGGCTCAAGGACTGTTTGCGAATCCGGACCAAGTCGTCTTAGAAGGCGACGCTCGCCAGATTCTGCCCACATTGGAGAGGTCGTCCTTCGATTTTGTTGTGACGAGTCCGCCCTACTGGAACATCCTTCATAAGCAAGATCACAAAGTTCGGCAAGAGCGCTTGAGTCGCAATCTTCAGACTAGATACAGTGAAAGCGATCCGCGCGATTTTGGAAATATCGCTGACTATCCGCGGTTCGTTACCGAGCTGACATCTATCTTTGAAGAATGCCGTTTACTGCTCCAGCGCGGTCGGTACCTGGCGGTAATTGTCGGCGACTTCCGCGACGGCGATCGCTACAGAATGTTTCACGCAGATCTGGCTAACCAGCTTGAAACAGTTGGATACGTCCTCAAGGGTGTGACGATTCTTTACCAGACTCATAAGCGGGTATTTCCGTATGGTTATCCTGCTGCCTTTGTTCCGAACCTTCACCACCAGTACATACTCATCATGCGAAATGGCTGAGCTCGCCAGCAGACGCGGCTCCATTGACCTAGATGTCATTCATGTAGGCGATTGCCTTGACTGGCTGCCGAAACTCCCTGACGGATGTAGCACGCTCGTAATAGCAGATCCGCCTTACAACTTAGGACCGTCGTTCGGAAATGAGCGCGACTGGCGCCGGAGCGCCGACTGGTTGCCGTGGTGTATTCGCTGGTTAAATGAATCAAAGCGAGTTCTGGCTGACGATGGGAACCTGTTCGTCTATGGCATTCATCATTACCTCTGCTACCTGCAGGTCGAGCTGTATCGCCTAGGCATGCACTACCAGCGACAGATTATTTGGTATTACGAGAATGGTTTCGCGACGCAGCGGTCCTTAGCAACCCACTACGAACCTATCTTATGGTTCTCCAAAACGAAGCGGTATTGCTTTCGGGAAATCCGTGAGCCGTACAAGAGTACGGAGCGGTTGCGTCACAGGATTACAAAAAACGGCAGACTGTGGACGCCACACCCAGACGGGCGCCGTGCTGGGGACGTGTGGCGATTTCCCACGTTGGCGGGTCAGCGGTTTAAGGATGAAAGGGTTGCTCATCCCACCCAAAAGCCGCGGGCTCTTACAGATCGCATCGTGGGCCACTTCTCGAGGCCTGGTGACTTGGTAGTGGTGCCATTCGCCGGGAGCGGCACGGAATGTGTTAGTGCCCGAGCTCTCGGACGCCGCTACTGGGGTGTGGAGCTCAACCCACAGTACGCTGCCCTAGCAGCGTCGAGACTTGCCTCGACTCAAGTCGACATCGAGTCACTTCTCGGGCCGGAGCCCTAGACCTTCAGCCAGACTGGTCTTGAAATGGCTCTCAAGCAATCCTTGAAGATCGCCAGCTGCTGTCAACCTTGTCGCGGTCAGGGTGTCAATAGGATCAGCCACCGCTTCGTTAAGCATTAGCTGCCACATCGTCCACGGTACGGTAACGACTTGGAGCCCGAGGCGGGTCTTGACGTCGGATATCAGCTCGTAGTAGTCGACTCGTCGGTTTGGCAATCGATCGCACCCGACAACAGGCACCAAGTCCATATCGCCGAAGTTCAAACGACTTCGAGCAACTGCCACGTCGGCGAGTAGCCTCCTGAGCGCGTCAAGCAAGTCGGTCCCCGGATGCAATTCACCCAATACCGCCGACTCTTCGTCCCAAGCGATTAGTTCGATACGCATGCTTGTGTCGCCCGGAGTTCCGAGTCGGCAGTGCAGGCCTAGCGCGAGAAACACATTTCTGAAGAAGAGACCAAACGTTCGGCGACGGTCAACGGAGTTCGCGATTTGCTCGAGAAATCTATGTCGCTGAACCTCGAGATATCTGGAGCTGACTGTTAGCTTTCGTCCGGCAGCAGTTGTGAGACTACGTAGTCGCTCTCGGCCTGCAACAAATTGCTTTCGATCGGCTACAGCTTTGAATTGAGGATGTGTGTCACCAACTACGGCAGCGTGGCCATCACGGTGCAAGACAATCGCCCCTACTGGACAGCGGCGGACACAGAGACCACAGCCGGTGCAGACGTCTACCTCGACAACTGGAATGCCATCCGCCCCGAGTTGGATGGCATCGACCGGACAGACCTGGCGATCGGGTATGTAGCTTGTTTCGACTGGACCCACCGCTTCGATCTCCTCAGACGCGAATCGCAGGCAGGGAGCATCAATACATCGAAGACACCCGAGGCGACCACTCTCGGAAGCGACCGAGATTCGAGGCGCCTTCGATGTGGGACCGCCAGGCTCAGTAATCGTGACCGCCTTCCATGGCACTCCTGGCAAGTACCCAGCAGGCCTGTCGAAGCCTAGCTCTATTCGCTTCAAATGATCGCCGGACCTTGCAATCCGCCCAGGACAGACCAGGGATGGACCTTTGACTCCAGAGCGTGCTCGATTGCAATGCGGACCAAAGTCGCAAGATCCAGCAGGCCGATTCGAATGCCATGCACGGCATAGATATCGTCAATCAGTTCGTAGACATCGCTCCGGTTCGGAGGGTAGAAGTAGCCAATAGCAAGCGAGGTCGTGGCTGGGGTCGTTGGCCAGAACTTTCGAGTGTCAATCACGACCTTGTTTTCAAGAGCCTGTTGCACCGCCTTCACGTTGAGTACCAAGGATTCAACCGGCGCCTTAACCTCAACTGGTATCGATGTGACGTCGCTTTGAATGACCACGTCGATTCGATTGCTCGTGTCGCCGACGGGTAATGCGATGGCAGGGAAGCCAGCCCCTGTAAGAAGTCTCGCGACTAGAGGATAGAACTCATCCTTCGCAAGATCGGCCGCCCGCAATACGATGCGCTGAATTAGATCGTGCTTTGTCTTTGCATCGAGCCGAGTGTCGAGCGACCATCCCCCCCAATATTCATTGAATTCATCGTCATCTCCAACAGGAACGAATCGCCCGCGCGCACTGTCGTCCTTGATAGCCGGGCCGCGCTCCGGCAATCCCAACGAGCCGTAAGGGCACCGGATCACGCACAACCCGCACCCGATGCAGTTAGGAAGAATTCGGACGCGACCATCGGATTCGAACTGAATCGCATCTACAGGGCAAACCCTGCGAATTCCGTCACGGATTTCGTCGCGACTGAATGTGTCGCACCGATGCCCGGGACACCGCACGCAGGGCATCGGCACCGAACGGCCCGTGATGGCAATTCGAGCCGGCGCGACCAGATCATCGCGGGATACCTTTGGCAAGGCACCCGTGTACACCAATGGTCGCCTGGTTGTCTCGCCAATCGAAACTCGCTTCACGCGGCCAATCGCTCGGCCAGATCAAGCACATTCAATGACGCCTGCTGTGCGGGCGAGTAAATGAAGGTCCCGGGCTGATCAATGCCCAACGAGTCCAAGAGACGCTTGCATCCGGCCCTAGCTACCTGTCGTTCCACCGCGAACACTGCCGGATCGTATCCGGCGTTCTCAAGAATCGAGTACATGCTGTAGTTCGCAAATTGAGCGCGCTGTTCTAATGAAAAGGCCTCAATGTCCGCCTCGCGCACGTCCCGGGCCGCCACGATCTGGGCCGCCATCGCCCGGCCCCTGTGTGTGAGTCGACGGACAATTCGAGTTTCGCCATGAATCTTGACCCGACCTTCAACAGCCCAGCCCACCTCCGGGGCAGCGATTGCCCCCAGTGGAAAGCGAGTGTAATTCTGAAGCGTGTTGTGCTGAACATGATTGGCAGAGGCGACGGCCGCGGCCGCCCGATCGATAGCTCCCGCTCTGGTCCGATTTGCGGTCAGCTTTGCGACCATGTCAGCGAACACGTTGGGGATCCGATCATCGCGAATCGCAAGCACGCCGACAATTAGTTCCTCGCGATCGATCCATCCCTCGAGTGCTTCCATCAGACGCAGAAAGAAAGAAAAAGGTCGATGGTTGGTCACGCCCTGTAGCTCGGTATGGGGACTGGGGAGTGTAATCCCGATCAACGAATATTGCAGGAGTCGCTCGAGCTGATCTCGCCGACCAGCCTTGAGGTTATCAACGATCGCGTAACCAAAAGGGGTTGTTCTGAACAGCGAACGCTTATCTCGCACCCAAAGCCAACCGAGCATGCGAAAGAGTTCGCTATACATCTTCGACTGGTTAAAGAGTGGGTCTCGACTTCTGTCGATCCGGGTAGAGCGGCGGAGCGCCTCCGCTCCGACTGCTCCGCTCGAGGACGCTTGCTGCTTGCTGACCAGAGCTCGCGTCATTCCATCGATGTCGATCTGGCCGTTGTCCTGTTCAGCCGCATCCCAGATGACCTTGTATGAATTCATCAGCCGACCCATGTCGGATCCGGGGTTGGGAAACCTCAGGATGGTCAATCTAGCCTCCTACGAGCCGACCAGTGCCTCTCAAGAAAGCAGCAATGGAGAAGCTCCACCCGTGACGGTTCCCGCCTGCTCGGGTGTGCCGACAACAGTTCGCCTTTGGCATCAAGATGACAGTTCACCTTTCGCATCAAGAGGATTAAGGAGTCCTGTCGGCCACCCGCGTGGGCACCTCCCTTATGTACGTCACCGTGATCCCTGTGAGATTGCTCCCCGTAAGCGACTGGATAGTCCACCCATCTCTAGACATCGTCTCGGCATCTTCAGCAAATACCTTGTCCGCCAGTTTGTATCCTCGGTCAGGCTTGGCGCCCGACTTGTAAGTCTTAACCCTGATGCTGTGCTGATCCGTCGTATTCATCGGACGCAGGATATAGGACTAGTCAGCAGCAACGCCGCACCCCTAAGCGAATCCACCGCTGCCCACCACTGAACGGCGTGGGCAGTCCTTGTCTCCTCACGCCGAATGGCGTCATTTTTCACTACCTCGGATCATTGCTCATCACCTGAACCCGGGCTTTGAAGTCGGGATCTCCATCGGGCCCGTCCATTACGCGTTCTCGACGCGCTAGCGGGAGCGCTCGATCCGATCTTCTAGCGCCCACATAGCTTCGCAGCGCTGCACCACTCGCATCAGCTCCACTAGCTGCCAGCGCAGCAGGCCCTGACTGCGGGTTTCGCGGCGGTCGGCCATTTTCTGGGCGTAGAACTTGTAGTTGTCGCTCATTTCTGTTCCGCCGCTCACGTTAGGTTCGGCGGACGAGTTCAAAAAGGCGACAAACACCTGAACCTGGTTCGCTTCGGTACCTGAATTCAGGTACCTGACCTGAG
>Ga0066708_10000426_pt1 | contig 11356 bp, 11 predicted proteins | sample GraSoiAngelo_157_FD_66504 | JGI IMG/M metagenome (GOLD analysis project Ga0066708, IMG submission 66504) | Grasslands soil microbial communities from the Angelo Coastal Reserve, California, USA - 14_1009_16_20cm | ecosystem: Environmental > Terrestrial > Soil > Grasslands | place: USA...
TTCGTCGCCACCACCGCATCGATTAATTTCATCTGATCGCCGGGCAAGTCGATCGTCGAGCGCGAACTGGCTTCGCCGGTCATGCCCGCAAGCTCTCCAACGAATAACACGATGACGTCAGCTTTCTTCGCGGCATCTACGGCATCGGGAATACTAGCGGGCTTGTTTTCCGTTTCAACATTCTTCACACCCGTCGCTGATGGCGGTGCCGGAGCCGCAACTCCGGCCGCGAGCCCACTCTCGAACGGAGGTATATCAACTCCCTTTGCGTAGAGCACATGATCGTTGCCCATCTTTTCGCGGAAAGCCTCGAGCGGAGTCACCGCGTCCGCCGCCTGGCCATTTCCGGCCCAGGGTCCGAGTTGTGAAGATTTGTCGTTTGCCAACGGACCGATGACGGCAATGGTCTGCTTTCGATTCAAGGGCAGCACGTCGTTCCTATTTTGCAGCAGCACCATCGATTCGAATGCCAGCTTGCGCGCGACCTCTCGATTTTGGGGCGTGAGAATATCAGTTTTCTCGCGGTTGCCGTCAGCGTAAGGATGTTCGAACAGTCCGGCTGCGAACTTCACGCGCAACACTCGGCGCACGGCTTCGTCCACGACGCTCATCGGCAGTTTTTTCGACTTCACCAACTCCGGGATGTTGTTTATGTAGGCGCCGTCCACCATGTCCATGTCAACGCCTGCGGTAAGCGCTTCAACTGCGGCTTCAGCATCGTTCGCTGCCGTGCCATGTGCGATGAGCTCGTGCGTCGCGCTCCAGTCGCTGACCACAAATCCGTCGAACTTCCATTCATTGCGCAGGATGTCAGTCAGTGTGTGATGATTCGCTGAAGCGGGAATGCCGTTGAGGTCCTGGAAGGCTGACATCAGCGTGCCGACGCCCGCATTCACCGCTGCGTGGAACGGCGGCAGATACACTTCGCGGAGCAGTTGCTCCGAAATATCGACGGTATTGTAATCGCGCCCGCCCTCGACGGCCCCATAGGCAACGTAGTGCTTGGCGCAAGCCACTACGCTGTCGGGATCGGCCATGCTCTTGCCTTGAAATCCCCGAACCTTGGCGGCCGCAACCATTGAGCCCAGGTACGGATCTTCTCCGGCGCCTTCCACAACTCGTCCCCAACGAGGATCGCGGGCGATGTCAACCATGGGAGCGAACACCCACTTCACGCCCCCAGCTGTCGATTCCTTCGCGGCAACTCGCTCCGCCTGTTCAATCAGTGGCATATCGAAGCTGCCGGCGCTCGCCAGCGGCACCGGAAAAACCGTGCGATAACCGTGAATGACGTCGTAACCAAGAATCAAAGGAATTTTCAGGCGTGAATTTTCGACAGCGGCGCGCTGCACTTCATTGGCGTCCTTCGCTCCGAGCACGCCCAGCAGCGATCCCACTTTGCCCTGCTTGATCATCTCGATATTTTGGGAGCTCTTTCCCGCGAATTGCGTAAGCTGACCAACCTTTTCCTCCAGCGTCATCTGACCGAGGAGAGCATCAACTTTGCGCTCAATCTCTGGACTGGAAATCTGTTGAGCGGCGGCGAAAAGAGAGGACGCGAATAGAACGAGGCATGGAACTACACGGCGGGTTCTAAGCATGAATTTCTCCGGAGTGGAGTAAACGAGTGAGTCAGTCAGTGTAACGCAGTCAGCAGCCTTCAAGAAAATCGGTTTTCTTGAAGAAGTGCCAGTGGCAACTATCCAGAAATCATTCAAGTACAGGGGTGTTTGCAGTATCAGGTTTGCGAACTGAGTGTCCGGTGGAGAGAATTTAATATTTTCTCAGCACGCCAATAACTCTCCCCTGAATTTCCACACTGGCGGCGGGCACCATGATGGGCTTCATTTTGGCATTGGAGGGTTGCAGCCGGATTTTATCGCCTTCACGGTAGAAACGCTTGAGCGTAGCATCGGAGCCTTGAACGAGTGCGACGACGATATCGCCATTGTGTGCAGTTTTAGTTTTCTCAATCAGAACGTAGTCGCCATCAAGGATGTGCTCGTCCTGCATCGACTCGCCGCGAACTTCCAGCACAAAGACTTCCTTGGAACGCGTGAAGTCAGCGAGAGATATTGTCTCAGGACGCTCGATGGCTTCAATCGGCTGACCAGCCGCAATCCGTCCAACCAGCGGCAGCACCATACCGGTATTCACAGCCATTGCCTGCTTCAGACGCCCCTTCGGCGGCAGCAAGTCAATCGAGCGACTGCGGTTGTAGTCGCGATTGAGCAGGCCTTTTTTCTCAAGATTCGTAATGTGCTTGTGCACGGTGGCTAGCGAACTCAAGCCCAGTCCGACGCCGATCTCTTCAAACGAGGGCGAATACTGGTTCTTCTGCACAAAGTCGGCGATGAAGTCGTAAACCTGCCGCTGACGCTTGGTGATTGCCATGAGCACATTTTAGGCGAATATAAAGCGAAGTCAAGGGCTACTAACTTCCGGCTGTTAGTTTTTAGCTACTAGCGACCCAAGCATTGGGCCCATTCGCACCTGTAACTTTCGATCCGCAGACGAATCTAATCAGTGCAAGCCTTCAAAGACGCCAATTCGGGCGCTCTGCATGTTTCCAATTACATTAGAATTTTGGGTTGCAGGTAGCTAGACGCTAGGAGCTAGAAGCTGATCTTATGACTGAAAACATTAAAAAATCGGAAGCGGAGTGGCAGCAAGAACTCACCCCAGAACAGTTTCAGGTAATGCGTAAAGCCGGTACGGAGCCTGCGTTCACGGGCAAGTATTACAAGACGAAAGACTCCGGAACCTACGTGTGTGCTGGTTGCGGACAACCGCTGTTCAATTCAGAAACCAAATATGAATCGGGCACCGGGTGGCCAAGTTTCTACAAGCCGATAGAAGAGGGCGCAGTCGAGGAACATAGCGACGATGCTTACGGAATGAAGCGCACGGAGGTTCGGTGCGCAAAATGCGAAGCGCATCTGGGCCACGTCTTCCCGGATGGCCCACGTCCGACTGGCATGCGCTACTGCATGAATTCGGCTTCGCTGGATTTGAAGAAGAGTGAGTAGTGGCTGTTAGAGTCAAAACCCCCACCCCTAACCAAAACCAGGTTAGGGTGGGGCACCCTCAATTCCTCCAACTATTACCAGTAAGCTGCGCAAGCTACGGCGCTTCGCGAACTAGCCACTTGCAACTAGTTGCCCTTTCCTGCCGCTGCGCCGAACGCCTTAGCCGTCTCCGGCTTCTCATGCTTATGCTCAGTCGGGCTCAACTGCACACTACCGCGCAACATCGCGCCATCTTCCACGCTGATGCGTTGGCTGACGACGTCACCGGTGAGCGTGCCCTCGCTGCGGATATCAACACGATCGCTGCATTCCACGTTGCCGGTGACCTTGCCCATAATGACGACTTCGCGTGCGGCGATGTTGGCCTGCACCACGCCATTGCGGCCCACAGTCACGCGATGGTCTTTGAATGTGATGGAGCCTTCCACGCGGCCGTCAATGTAAAGCGATTCGCTACCGGTGATTTCGCCTTTGATCACCAGGGTGCGTCCGATGGTGGCTTGTTCGATCGGCGACGCTACGGTCTTGACCGGCGCGGCCGGGTTCAGGGTTGAGGGTGTGAATTGTGATTTGGGAGCGTTGTCGGTCGAGTGCAGCATCGGAGCCTTCCTTGAATTTATTTATCGCGCTTTGCGGCGATCACTTGTAACAGTGACTATGACACGGAGTTACCAAAGTGCGGCAGGTTACGGAGGGAGGTGTACACGCGGAGTTTTTGGTCAAAAGCATTTCACCGCTGAGATCGGAGAGAGAGCCAAGAAGCAACTTTCTTAAACTTGGTCGGCAGCTAGAAGACTGCCGTGGATCAATATTTCGTGCGCTTGCAATTCGAGCATGCATTCAGCTTCGTGCAAAGCCCAGCGAATTGGGGGACAATAGAAGAAGTTGTCAGTCCCTGTTGTTAGCCGGCCCGAATCTCTTAGCGAGGTTCAACTGACAATTGGCAAACTAGCAACTAACCCCTGAGTCGTCGGGCCCGAAGTCATCATCATTCATTTGGAGGAAGAATCCATGGCGCACGAATTACCCCCTTTGCCGTATGACTATTCTGCCCTCGAACCTGTGATCGACGCGCAGACCATGAAACTGCATCACGATATGCACCACGCAGCATATGTGAAGAATTTGAATGCCGCGCTGGAAAAGCACCCGAATCTGGGTTCCAAGAGCGCGGAAGATCTGATCCGCAATTTGAATGCAGTGCCAGACGACATTCGTGCAGCCGTCCGCAACAACGGCGGCGGACACGTGAACCACACCATGTTCTGGAAGATTATGAAGCCGCAAGGTGGCGGTGATCCGGCTGGCGCAATTGCGGATGCCATCAAGAAAAGTTTCGGCAATTTCAACGATTTCAAAACCAAGTTCAACGATGCTGGCGCGAAGCAATTTGGCAGCGGATGGGTTTGGCTGGCAGGAAAACCTGGTGGAGACGTGCAGATAATGAGCACGCCGAACCAGGACAATCCGATTTCGCAAGGCCTGTTCCCTATCTTCGGCAACGACGTTTGGGAGCATGCTTATTACCTGAAATACAATAACCGCCGTCCCGAATACCTCGCTGCCTGGTGGGGCGTGGTCAACTGGGACGAGGTCAACAAACGTTACGAGGCGTTCAAGTCGGGAAAACTGGAGCCGGCGCTCGCCTCTCGGTAAATCGCGTTTTCTCTGGATTCGAGTTGCCCCACCCTTGTCGCGCTCTTTGTGACAGGGTGGGGATTTTGACTTTTATCCTACTTAGCGGGGCATGTCTCCAGACGTTCTCATCCTCGGTGCCGGTGTCGCCGGACTTTCCGCCGCAATCGATCTCTCCCGCGCAGGGCTACGGGTTGAAATCATTGAAGCCCGCGATCGCATTGGCGGCCGCGTCTTCACCCAACTTGATCAGAGTCTTAATCACCCGGTCGAACTCGGTGCGGAATTCGTTCATGGTCTTGCGCCGGAAATCTGGCTTCCGATGCAGGACCACAACCTTGCAGTGAGCGAACTCGAAGGTGATTTCTGGTGCTCGACTGACGCTAAGCTTGAGCGCTGCAAATTCTTCAAAGAGGTCGAACAGATTCTCAGCAAAATGCACGATGAATCTCCGGACCAGTCGTTTCTCGACTTTCTTTCGCGAAGATTCGGCGACTCGGGACACGAGGAGGCTAAGCGGCACGCGATCGGGTACGTTGGCGGATTCAATGCCGCCGATCCCGGACAAGTGAGCGTGCACTGGCTGGTGCATCAGCAGAAAGCCGAGGAACAGATTCAGGGTGGCCGCGCCTTTCACATCAAAGGCGGATATCAGTCGCTGCTGGAAATCTTCACGGATGAGCTCGCCGCGCGAGGGGTTCCGGTCCACCTAAGCACAAGGGTTGACGAGGTCCGATGGAAGTCGGGAATGGTCGAGGTTGTCGCCCGTTCTTCGCGCGGAGATGAGGCCTTTACCGCTCCGCGCGCTCTGGTTACGTTCCCGCTGAGCGTTTTACAGAAAGCTGTGCTGGACCAGGATGATGGCCTGCACTTCCAGCCAGGGTTGCCGCCCGCAAAGCTTGGAGCGTTGGAAAAGCTTGCGATGGGGAAAGTGGTGCGCGTGGCGCTCTGCTTCCATCGGCGCGTTTGGGAAAGTGTTGCGGCAGATGGGGAGACCCTCGCTGACATGAGCTTTCTATTTTCAGGTGATGAAATATTTCCGACCTGGTGGACACAGGCGCCAGATCCGGTGCCGATCATCACCGGCTGGGCTGCCGCTCGCTACGCGGACAGCCTGAGCGGTATGAGCGAGGGCCGCATTGCTGATAAGGCCATCGATTCGTTGGCGGGGCTACTCGGCGAGTCTAAAGAGCCATTACAATCGGAACTCGCCGCAGCATATTTTCATGACTGGAATTCCGATCCGTTCTCGCTCGGCGCTTACAGCTACGTGAAAGTTGGAGGTGAGGGCTGTCAAAAAACGCTGGGAGCACCAATCGAGAACACATTGTTCTTCGCCGGCGAGGCGACGGACACTTCGGGCAACAACGGCACCGTACACGGCGCGATTGCAAGCGGGAAGCGTGCCACCCAAGAAATACTGAGCGTGCGGTAAGTTCTTGGCCCTGGGAGATCCGTCAGAATCCAAATTACGGCACGTTAATCTAAAGTCAGAGCTTCTTTCCTCCGATATGCCTGAGCTTCCTGAAGTCGAAACCATCGCTCGCGGTCTGCACAAGCGCGTCGCGGGGGACGTGATTGAATCAGTGTGGCTGGGCTCGAAGCCTGAGCCGCTGAAGTCGTCGGCCGCAGAAATTGCCGCCGCGCTGCAGGCAAAAAAAATTATGGGTGTACGACGCTCTGGAAAACACATCGTATTCGACCTGGCACCGGAAAGGCCGAGCCCGGCATCGAACGGCGCGAGACCGGCGCAGTGGATCGTCCACCTCGGCATGACCGGCAGCATGCAGGTTTGCGCGCCCGACTCGGATCGGGAGAAACATACCCACGCTGTCGTTAGTCTCGCCTCGGGACGCGAGCTTCGCTTCGTTGATCCTCGGCGTTTCGGACGGCTCAGCGTAATCGAGAAGTTTGAAGCGCCAGGAAAAGAGCCGCTTGAGATATCTGCATCTGATTTCGCAAAATTGTTCGGCGGACGCAAGACGGCGATAAAGAGTGCACTGCTGAATCAGAAGTTGCTCAGCGGGGTGGGAAACATTTATGCCGATGAGGCCTTGTTCCGCGCCAGGGTGCGCCCACGCCGCCGGGCGGCTTCGCTGACGCGACAAGAATTGGCGCTTCTGCATAAGCGATTGGGGCGAGTCCTACAGGAAGCCATTCGGCTGGGTGGATCCAGCATTTCAGATTACGTTGACGCGAATGGTGATGAAGGATTCTTTCAATTGCGGCATCGCGTTTATGGACGCGAAGGCAAGCCTTGCCTGGTTTGCAAGACTCCGATCAAGCGAGTTGTGATCGCTGGTAGAAGCAGCCACTACTGTCCAAAGTGTCAGAAATAATTTTCAGGACGCTTTGGGCGCCCCCTGATCCATTACATAAATCCGCCCTGGGCCGGCTGGCTGCACATTGTTTTTCTCGAAACAATCTTTGATTCGGCGTCGCATCTCGCGAGTGACCGCATATTGCTTGTTTGGTCGCGTCTTGATCAGCACGAGATATTCGGCCTCACCGTTCCCGACTCGATCAATTCCAGGCACGTCGATGTCGCTGACAATCTCCTGCCCAAACGTTTCGTCGTTTCTAAGATCCGCGCCAATGTGTTTCAGCAACCCCACTATTTTGTCGCTGGGTTCGCTGTATGCCACCGTCACTCGAAGAGCAAGCTGCGACCAGTCGCGCGTGGTGTTCGACACGATCTGGATCGCACTGTTCGGAACCATATGTACGGTGCCGTCTTCGTCCCGTAAAACAGTATTGCGCAGGCTCATTCGTTCGACAGTTCCCTTCACGCCGGCTATGCGAATTGTGTCGCCAATGTCATATTGATTTTCGAGAAGAATGAAGAAGCCGTTAATGAAATCATGCACCAGCGTTTGCGCGCCGAAGCCGATTGCGAGGCCGGCAATTCCGGCGCTAGCCAGCATGGGACCAAGATTCAGCCCAAGCTGCCCCAACACCATCAGCATAGCAACAAAGGAAATGACAAAAACACCAATGCTGGTGAGTACGCTCGCCACCGTCCGCACCTGCTGCACGCGAACCCCCGGCGGCAATTTACGAATTTGCAATTCGGCGCTTTTTCTTGCGACTGCGCGCAAGACTCGAATCAGAACGTACGCACCGATCACAACCAGCACAATTTTGGGTACGTCATGACGTAAAAATTCCAGCGTGTCCTGGCGCCAATCTCGCAACAGCGCCGGCATATTGACTACCGCTTCAGTGATAAGACTGGTTTGCAGCAAGCAGAAGGACATTGCAGTGCCTGATTATAACAATCGGCAAGAGAGCGCCCTGCGAACATATAATGTGCCGCATATAATCGTGATCACGAGGTCCACCGTGCCTTTGAAAAAATATGCGCTTGCGGTTTTGTTTTTTTTGATTGCGTCGCCGGCGATTCCAGGGCAACAGCAGCCACAACTTCCGGAAATTTCCCCACCACCCGGTTCTCAACGTCGGCCCCCGGAAAACGAACCCAGCGTTCCTCCAGAGATGCAGAAGAGAATGGAGAAGCAGGCGAATCAGCAACGACAAACGGAACTAAAACGTGACGCCGATAAGCTTTTCAAGCTTTCGACTGAGCTCAAAGAGTACGTCGACAAGTCCAACGAAAATATTCTGTCATTGGATGTGATCAAGAAAGCGGACGAAATCGAGAAACTCGCGCATAGCGTGAAAACCAAGATGCGCGGTAGTGATTAAGAACGAATTTAGAAGTAAGAATGCAGAAGTGAATGGAGAACTAGACAATCTGTGTTCTGATTTCTGCCTTTTTGATTCGAATTTTCACTTCTGCATTCTGACTTCTCCTTTCTGACTTTCCCGACAGATTGCATTCCGCCGGTTCTTTGTTCTATCCTGTTGCAACACAGTTTCATTAACAGGCGAGAACCTAATATGCCACTACCGGCAACTGAAGCTCCGGGGCGTTTGCAGGCCGCATTGGCATCGCGCGGTCTCCGGTTGACTCGGCAACGCCGCACCATTCTAGGCGTGGTCGAAAATGCCAAGCAGCACCTTGACGCGTCGCAAATTCTTCGTCATGCCAAGAAGCTCGATCCCGAAATTGATCGTGTCACTGTTTACCGTACGCTTAAGCTCCTCAAGCGCCACGGGCTGGTGGACGAGCTCGACCTGATGCACATGCAGGGAGAGAAGCACTTTTACGAGCGTCGTCCGCAGCGGGATCACATCCATATGGCCTGTCTGCGCTGCGGGAAAATTATGGAGTTTGAGAGCGATCTTTTTGATCGACTCAAGGGACAGATCCAGCGCGACTGCCGGTTTCATATTGTTGTCAGCCGACTAGAAGTGGGCGGCTACTGCGCGGATTGCCGCACCAATCCATCCGAATAGCTGTTGCAAGTGGTTGCATCCTCACTGAAACACAAAATATCCGCATGTCTTGACGCAGATCCCTCAGCCGACTTAGGATGACCATTGCCAATTACATGCAACTCAGTTGCAACTAGAAGTTGCAAACGAATTGCAATTAGGAGAACAATGTTCAAGGCTTGCTTCCTCTTACTCGCATCCGCTTTCCTATTGTCGGGAACAGCCTTCGGGCAGGAGAGCCCTTTTTTTGTGACTTACACGCATCACATGGAAGAACCTGGCAATCTCGAGATCGAGACATCTACTACCTCCGGAATTCCTCGCTCTGGCCAAAGGTCCTACACGGCGCCGTATATGGAAATGGAATACGGGGTAACCGCACAGTGGACTTCGGAGTTCTATCTTGAGGGCCAATCCTCGCCGGGCGACAGCAGCGTGTTTACCGGATGGAGATTTGAGAATCGCTACAAGCCGCTCAGTCGCGAGCACTGGATTAATCCGGTTCTGTATCTGGAATATGAGAGCGTAAATGAGGCCAGCCGCATTCAGAAGGAGGTCGAAGGCGGAGGCCCGGACCTGACGTCGCGTAATGCGCTTCTCACTCCAGAGCATGCGCACGAAGTCGAGACCAAGCTGATTCTTTCGAGCGATTATCACGACTGGAATATTTCTGAAAACTTTATCGCCACCAAGAATTTCTCAGAGTCGGAAGGAGTGGAATTCGGGTATTCGTTCGGGGTTGCACGGCCGCTGGCCAGGCTTGCTTCTTGCGCCGAATGCCGCTTCTGCCGCGAGAACTTCATCGCCGGAATCGAGATGTACGGCGGACTCGGCAGCACTCTCGGCTTTGGAGTTCACGATACTGCACACTACGTCGCGCCGGTGATTTCATGGGCGGTGAGCGACAACTCCACACTACGCTTTTCTCCCAGTTGGGGATTAACCCACGAAAGCAATCCGGTGCTGATTCGGTTCGGATATTCATACGAGTTTCAAGGAGTTGGTACCAGGATTTCCAAGCTATTTGGGAGGAAGCCGTGACGTTTTGGGCGGGGCTGGTGTGCTTAGCTTCGGTGGTCGCGGCAGCGCAGAATCCCGGATATCAGCCGGATACAAGTTGGCGTGCCTCGGAAGTAGCCACAGCTCGGCAGAACCCCCTGGCATCGCGCCCTGAAGCCGCTGCAGGTGGACGCAAGCTGTTCGCGAAGAATTGTGCTGAGTGCCACGGGAAAAACGGTTCCGGCATGGAGAAGAAGCATTCGGCGAATTTCCATTTGCCCGTCGTGCAGGAGCAGAGCGATGGGACACTGTTCTGGAAGATTACTAACGGAAATGCCAACCGCGGAATGCCGTCGTTTAGCAAGTTGCCGGAGCTACAGAGATGGCAGTTGGTGCTGTACATCAGGCAACTGAGAGAACCTGAATAATGGTCGAGCGTCGCTCGACCGGACAGCCGAGAGCGGCTGGCCTCACCAGACTGCTGGACGGGCGAGGACGCCCGTCCTCCATTCGCAGTTCTAATCTGCCGCAACTCGAACTTCCTGCTTTTTCACATCTACTCCAATGCGCATTCCGTAGAACGAGCGATACACAAAGAAGAAGGACACAAGGAAAAACAGCAAGGCGAGTCCGTGTGTAAGCGGGCCGTTCTTCGCCGTCAACTCGACTGCGAGTTCGACGGCTAGCAATCCGAACAGAGTCGTGAACTTGATTACCGGGTTTAGAGCCACGGACGAAGTGTCTTTGAACGGATCACCCACAGTGTCGCCGATAACGGTAGCGTCATGCAGCGGCGTTCCCTTTTGCTTTAAATCCACTTCGACAATCTTCTTGGCATTGTCCCAGGCGCCGCCGGCGTTGGCCATGAAGATCGCCTGATACAAACCGAAGATAGCGATCGAGATCAAATAGCCAATGAAGTAGAACGGCTCAATGAACGCGAACGAGAGCGTGGCAAAGAACACAGCCAGGAAGATGTTAAGCATGCCTTTTTGAGCGTATTGAGTGCAGATTTGCACTACTTTCTTGCTGTCCGCGACTGAAGCTTTTTCAACGCCCTCAAGACGAATGTTGGCCTTAATGAATTCCACCGCGCGATACGCACCCGTGGTCACGGCCTGAGTGGACGCGCCAGTAAACCAATAGATGATCGCTCCGCCACTGATCAGTCCTAACACAAACGGCGCGTGGAGAAGCGAGAGTTTGTCCACATTGACCGTCAGCCCCTCGGTGAGCGCCATGATGATGGAGAAAATCATCGTGGTCGCGCCGACTACAGCAGTACCGATCAAGACCGGCTTCGCTGTTGCTTTGAACGTATTGCCCGCACCGTCGTTGGCTTCGAGCAGGTGCTT
>Ga0066708_10000430_pt1 | contig 11332 bp, 11 predicted proteins | sample GraSoiAngelo_157_FD_66504 | JGI IMG/M metagenome (GOLD analysis project Ga0066708, IMG submission 66504) | Grasslands soil microbial communities from the Angelo Coastal Reserve, California, USA - 14_1009_16_20cm | ecosystem: Environmental > Terrestrial > Soil > Grasslands | place: USA...
CCGCAGGGCGATTTGCTTTTCCCCGAGATGACGGTGACCGAAAACCTGCTGATGGGCGCTTACCACGGTCCGACGTGGTCGGAGCGCAGCGCACGGCTCGGGCGCGTGTACGAGCTCTTCCCCTGGCTCAAGGAGCGGGGAGGCCAGCTGGCCCGCACGCTCTCAGGGGGCGAGCGGCGGATGCTGGCCCTGGGCCGCGGTTTGATGTCGAAGGCAAAGCTGCTGCTGATCGACGAGCCCTCGCTCGGTCTGGCGCCGATTACCACCCAGCAGATCTACGCCAGCATCCACAAGGTCAAGGAAAGCGGACTGTCGCTGTTGATCGCGGATGAGAACGCAAATCATGTCGCGGGGCTCGCGGATCGCGTCTACCTTCTCGAGACGGGTTCGCTGGTGCGCCAGGGTCCTGCCGACGAGCTCCTCCGGGACAAGGCGCTTCTGGAGAGCTACCTCGGATGAGCACGCAGTTCGTTCAGGCGGTATGGGGCGGGATTCTCTTCGGCTCGGTGTATGGCCTGATGGCGCTCGGGCTGACCCTGGTCTGGGGGGCGGTTCGGCTGTTGAATCTGGCCCACGGGGCCATCTTCGTGGTCGGCTCGTATGTCGCTTTCTTCGTGGTGTCGAAGCTGAACCTGCCGATCCTGGTGGCTCTGCCGATCGGGGTGCTGGCGGCGGCGGCATTTGCGTACCTGATGCACCTGATCTTCATCCGCCCGGTCATAGGCAAGCCAGGCTTCGACAACTCCACCCTGATCGCCACAGTCGGCATCTCAATCGCTGTCTCTGCGGCGGCGATCCTGATCTTCAACCCGGAGTACAAGGTCATCCCGCCCATCATCTCGGGCAACTTCACTCTCAGCGATGTCCAGATCACCAAACAGGGACTCCTCGTGATCGGCACGTCGCTTGCCCTCTTTGCCCTGGTCTACCTCTTCCTCACCTACACGCGGCGCGGGATGGCGATCCGCGCGGTCTCCCAGCAGCAGGAGGCGGCCAGCCTGATGGCCATCCCGGTCGTGCGCACTTACGGCATGGTCATCGCCATCAGCGGCGCGCTCGCGGGACTGGCCGGTGTGTTGCTCTCACCTTTCTTCTTCCTCAACCCCAACTCAGGGTTCAACCCCATGATCCAGGCCCTGATCGTCACCATCTTCGGGGGCCTGGGCAGCGTGCGCGGAGCGCTGGTGGCGGGATTTGTGCTTGGCATCTTCGAGTCTTTCGTCGAGGTCTACTACGGCGTCGCATGGGCTCAGCCCGGTGTCTTTCTCCTGATCATCCTGATGCTGATCGTGCGACCAAACGGCCTGTTCGGGATCGGCGAGGTGAGGCGGCTGTGAGCGCGCAGGCCGCCGGGGCCGTGGGTGTTTCGCGTCCACAGCTCGACCAGGCTGCCGCGCCGTGGCGCCGCCCGTCCATATGGGCGATAGGCGGCGGACTTGCCGCAGGCATCGTGCTGCCGCTCCTGCTCGTCCGCATCGACATCGGCACCTACCTGATCACGCTCTTGATCCTGTTCTTCGTTCAGGCGGTGGTAGCGCAGTCGTGGAACCTGATCATGGGTTACGGCGGCATCTACTCCTTCGCCCAGGTGGCGCTCTTCGCCGTTGGCGGCTGGACCTCTGGAGTGCTCGTTCACAGCCTCGGCTGGAATCCATTCCTCGCCATCCTCATCTCGCCGCTGGTTGCAGTGGTCGCCGCGCTGGGCATCGGCCTGCCCACTCTGCGGCTGCGCGGCGTCTATGTCGTGCTTTTGACCCTGGCGTTCCATGAGCTGGCGCGCGTTTTCGCCGTGACCGGGCCCCGCTTCATCAGCGGTGGTGGATACGGCCTGGTCACAGTCCAGACCTTCCAGTTCGGCGACGCGATCGGCGACCAGCGCACCATCTACCTCTATTACCTGGCCGGGCTGATCTTCGCCATCGCCACGTTTGTCATCTGGCGTGTGATCCATTCACCGCTCGGTGTGGCGATGACCGCGCTGCGCGACTCCGAGACGTACGCCGTGAGCCGCGGCATCAATCAGTTCCGGGTCCGCCTCGTGCTGTTTGCGATCAGCGCCTTCTTCACCGGGCTGGCAGGCGGCTACAGCACCCATTACAACGGCGGGATCTCGACGACGATCTTCGATTTCCCGCGCATCATCGACCTGCTGGCGATGATCGTGATCGGCGGCTGGGGCACTTTCGGCGGGCCCATCCTCGGGGCCGGCATCGTGATCGGGCTCAACCAGTACCTCGTGGCCCTGGGCGACTACCAGACATTGATTCTTGGGCTCGCGCTCGCCGGGATCGCAGTATTCGCGCCACAGGGATTGTGGCCGCTGATCCGCCGCCTGTACGAGAACTACCTGGCGCCCGAGCCGCTGGCACCTGCGGTCGAGGTCAGCCCCGCTGCGCCGCGCGACACGACGGAGGAGCTGTGACCACTGGATTCCTCTGGCACGAGCTGTACGCGTGGCACGACACCGGCACGGGTGCCTGGGTGATGCCCGCGAGCCTCACCGTTCAGCCTTTCGCGCATATCGAAAGCGCCGAGGGCAAGCGCCGGATCCGCAACCTGGTCGAGGTCAGCGGCCTCATGGATCAGCTCGTCCAGCTGAAGCCGCGGCCCGCCACCGAGGAAGAGATCCTCCGGCTGCATACCCGCGACTACGTCGAGCGGATCAGGAAGCTGAGCGCGGAGTCAGGTGGTGAGGCCGGAGAGGAGACGCCATTCGGGCGCGGATCCTACGAGATAGCCCTGCTGTCGGCGGGTGGCTGCATCACCGCGGTCGACGCCGTGCTCGACGGCAAGGTGGACAACGCGTATGCATTGGTGCGACCGCCCGGGCATCATGCCGAGAAGGACCAGGGTCGCGGGTTCTGCATCTTCGGCAACACCGCTCTCGCCGCCATGCATGCACGCCAGGCCCGCGGGCTCGCGCGAGTCGCGATAGTGGATTGGGACGTGCACCATGGCAACGGCACTGAGCACGCCTTCTACTCCGACCCGACAGTGCTCACCATCTCGATCCACCAGGACAACAACTACCCGCCGGGATCGGGCGCGATCACCGATACCGGCGAGGGCGACGGTCGGGGCTACAACATCAACGTCCCGCTCCCGCCAGGATCTGGCGTCGGCGCCTACGTGGCCACCTTTGACCGCGTGGTGGCTCCGGCGCTGAGGGCATTTCGACCGGAGCTGATCCTGATCGCCTCCGGCCTGGACGCCAGCGCGATGGATCCACTCGCCTCGATGATGATGACCAGCGACGGCTATCGGAAGCTCACGCAGATCGTGTTATCCGTGGCGAAGGACGTTTGCAGAGGCCGGGTGGTCGCGTGCCACGAAGGCGGTTACTCGCCGGCGTATGTCCCCTACTGCGGGCTGGCGATCATCGAGGAGCTCGCCGGCATCAGGACAGGCCTGGACGATCCTCTCCTCGGCCTGCTGGCGGCGTTCGGCGGCCAGGATATTCAACCGCACCAGGATGCTGTGGTGCAGCGGGCGGCGGTGCTGGCAGCCGGGCTTCTGCCCGCGGCGCGCTGAGCCGTGGACAGGTTCTCTTCGGACTACCTGGACGACATCGAGGCTCGACTCTACTCGTCGGTGCTTGCGGACATCCTTGACGACGCCGGCTACCGCCATCAGGTGATGCACCACGACGTGCGCCCGCTTTACACGGGCGCCAAAGCTGTGGGCCGGGCGGCCACGATGCTCGCCATCGAGGTCACGGAGCTGCCCCCGGAGCCGTACAGGCTGCTGATGGATCTGCTCGACGGCCTCAAGGCAGGTGAGGTGGTCGTGGGCGCCGTGCAGGGAAACCCTGGCGGTGCGCTCTGGGGAGAGCTGCTCAGCACTCACACTCGCGCCAGGGGCGGGAGAGGCACTGTGCTCGATGGATTGAGCCGTGACAGCTGGGGGATCGTCGACATGAAGTTTCCGGTGTTTGCGACAGGGCTGTCGCCGGCCGACTCCAAAGGCCGCCTGGAGGTGATCGCGATCCGGGGCACGATTCCCGTCGCGGGGGTGTCAGTGGCAGACGGCGACCTCGTCTTCGCGGACGGCGACGGCTGCGTGGTGGTCCCCGCCGCTGTCGAAGAGGATGTCGTCGGCCGCGCGCTGGAGAAGGTGTCGGGCGAGGACACGATGCGTGAGATCCTGGCCAAGGGGGCAAGCATCAAAGAGGTCTTCAAGGAGTACGGAATCCTGTGAGCGGGACATGTCCAACTTCTCAGTCTTGAACAAGGTCTACGCAGAGATCCTGCGTGAGCCCATGCCGGCACGGGCCACGATCCAGTCGGACCTGCCTGGATTCGAGATCGAGGTCGACGCCGTCATCGCGGTGGCCTGACCAGGGAATGCGGTTCGACGGCCGGGTGGTGATCGTCACCGGAGCGGGCTCCGGGATCGGGCGCGTCATCGCGCAGAGGTTTGCAGGGGTAGGCGCGAAGGTCGCGGTGGTGGACTGGCTCCCAGACCGCGCGGACGCGGTCACCTCCGAGATCACCACCGCAGGCGGAAGCGCCCTGTCCGTGCACGCGGATGTCAGCTCCCGTCGCGATGTGGACGCCTTCGTCGGGCTGGTGGCCTCGGAGCTTGGGCCGGTCGACGTCCTTGTCAACAACGCAGCGATCGCTGAGGGCGACGACGTGCTGCAGATGGACGAGGCCACCTGGGACCGGGATGTGGCAGTGGTGCTCAGGAGCGTCTTCCTCTGCTGCAAGGCGGTGCTGCCTTCGATGATCGAGCGGCACACCGGTTCGATCGTGAACATCTCCTCGGTCAACGCGATCACCGCCCTCGGCAACGAGGCATACAGCGCGGCCAAGGCCGGCATGATCAACCTGACCCAGGGGATCGCCGTGCGCTACGGCGCCCACGGGATCCGGTGCAACGCGATCGCGCCAGGCACCATCCGCACCCCAATCTGGCAGGCGCGCATCGACCGCGATCCTGTCGTGTTCCAGCGGCTGCTCAAGTGGTACCCCCTCGGGCGTGTGGGCGAGCCAGATGACATCGCCAACGCGACCATGTTCCTTGCCTCGGACGATGCGTCCTGGATCACCGGCGTCGTGCTGCCTGTGGACGGAGGCCTGCTCGCGGGCAACTACCGGATGACCCGGGAGCTGCTGGCCGAGGCCGGCAACGAAAAACTCGACTCGTAACCGGTGAACTTTGATGTCCTCCTCACCGGCGGCGACGTCGTCGACGGCACCGGTGCGCCGCGTAGGCGCCTTGACGTCGGAATCGCGGGCGGCCGCATCGCTGCGATCGATCATCTGGAGGATGCGTCAGCCGGGCGCGTGATCGATGCGCGAGGCCTGGTGGTGGCGCCGGGCTTCATCGACGTACACGTCCACTCCGAGCTGGCCCGCCTCGGAGGCATGGACCAGTTCGCCGGAGTCCTCGAGGGCGTCACTGCAGAGCTCATGTCGCCCGACGGGTTCAGCTGGGCCCCGCTGCCGCCAGACCGGCTGCGCGAGGTGAAGGACTACCTGCAGGTGTTCTATGGCGACCCAGACATCGGCTGGGACTGGACGTCGGTGGCCGGCTACCTGTCGCAGTTCAAGGGCCGGATCCCCAACCACCTAATCCCGCAGGCGCCCCATCTCGCCATCAAGGTCGCCGCCATGGGCTGGAGGCCCGGGACTCCCTCTGACGGCGAGTCGAAGGCGATGCGCTCACACCTGGTCGAGTGGCTCGACGCCGGCGCGGTCGGCATGTCCGCCGGCCTCGAGTACCAGCCGGGCGCGCTTTCTGCCGTGAGCGAGCTGGTCGATCTCTGCCGCATTGTGGCCGCGGCCGGCGGCGTGTACGCGCCTCATCAGCGCGGTTACTGGAGCCGCGTGGCTCAGGGTTGCCGCGAGAGCTTCGACATCGGACGACAGTCGGGGGCCAAGGTCCACGTCTCGCACCTGGCGATGGACGAGGCAGCGCTCGGCTTGATCGAGGAGGCGCAAGCGTCCGACGTCGATGTGAGCTTTGACATGTACCCGTATTCGGCCGCCTGTACGCACCTGCTGATGATGCTGCCGGAGTGGGCGCAAGCTGGTGGATACGAGGCCAGCATGGGGCGCGTCAGAGCCGAGCGCGAACGGCTGCGGGACGAGACTGCGACGCGCGTCGCGGAGAGGGGGGAGATCACGCTCAGCAGCGTGGAGTCCGGTCAGGAGCTGGAGGGCAAGAGTCTCGGTCGCCTGGCACACGAAGCGGCGAAGGCGGATGTCGACTATCTCTTCGATCTGCTCTCCGGCCATGCCGGCCGCGTCCTGGCCGTCTATCACTGGCCCGAGTCGATCGATGGCCAGGCGATCCTCGGGCGAACCATTGCGCACCCGCTGTATATCGGCTCCACCGATGGCATCTACATGGGGAGTCGCCCGCACCGCCGGGGTTTTGGCACGTTCGCCCGGATCGTGGGCGAGCATGTGCGCGGAGGCACTGTGACGCTGGAGCAGGCGGTGCGCAAGGTCACGGGACTCCCTGCCGAACGCTTCTCCCTCAAGGACCGGGGACTGCTCAAGGATGGTCTGGCCGCCGACATCACGGTGTTCGATGCCGGCGCGCTGGCCGACCAGAGCACGTGGGAGAACCCTCGTGTCCCGCCGTCGGGCATCGCCCACGTACTGGTCGAGGGCGAGGCCGTCGTGACGGACGGCCGGGTGACCGGGGCGCTTCCCGGCCGGATCGTCGGACGTGCTTAAAGTGCCGCGTGGATCAGGTCGAGCGTATCCAGGCGCATGAAACCGTAGTGGTAGAAACCAACCTCTGTGACCTCCAGCTCGCGCGCGATTTCGAGCTTCGCAGCCAGGTTCTCCACACCGTCGCAGTCCGGCGCCATCGGCCGCATGATCACGGACAGCCTTCGCCCTGGACCGATGACGGCTCGATAGGCGGCGAGGTCCAGCCGCAACCTCTCCGGATCCGCGGCATAACCGATCGCTTCGAGCTGGCCGCACGCGGCAGCCACTTTGCCGACGTCGATCCCGAACTGCCAGGCGATGCCGGCGGCAGGTCCACCGTGCGGCCGTCCAGTGGCGTAGCCCTTGACTGCCCCGGACAGGTCGATGAAGGCAAAGCCGGCCTTCTCCGCAGCGGCGGCCTGCGCGGCCTCGGTCACGAGCGAGACGACAGTGGCGGCCCGGGCTTCGAGGTACCCCGCCAGCTCGCCACCCGCGAACGCTCCCACGGTCTCCAGGACCAGCTCGGCACGCTCCGGTTCGGGATCGGCTGCAAAACGGCGCTCCAGCTCGCGGCGCGCCTCCGACCGCAACCTTTCCGCCTGCACTCCGTGCAGCCTCGCGGCCTCCAGGCAGTGATCGCAAAAACACAGGCCGAGCAGGAAACGACCGAACAGGCCGAGCTCGATGAAATATCGCTCGTGATGGAATCCGTGCTCGAGACCGTGGAAGTGAAGGGACTCCGCGACGACGCTCGCCACGCCCTTGCTCGCGATGTCCGCGCTCAGCGCGACGACATAGGCGCGCACGTCGGGATTGGACGGGCAAAGGTCCGTGAGGTGTGCGTCGCCGAATGCGTTGCGACACGCGCACCCGGGATGCCCGGCCCCGAGCGTGTAGTTGTGCAAGAACACAGTCCACGCGCGCACATGCAAGGAGCGGGCAGAGGCTTCGCGGCACAGGCTGGCGAGCGGATCCGACTCCTGGGCCAGTGCACTGACCTTGGGCTGCAGCGCGAGGCCACGGTACCGGCGGGCGTCCGGCTGGAAGAACACGCTGTCGCCCTCCAGGAAGTGCACCTTGCGCGCCGGGTTGTGCGGGAAGATGTCGCGGCCCTGGTGATAGGCGGCTGCCATCGTGATGCCGTCCAGGCCGCCGCGATCGGCAGCGTTGTCCAGCACGTTCGCCATCCCCTCGTCGGCGAGGTCGCTGGCGAATGTGAATATGGACGTGTCGATGGTCAGGATGTTAGCGCCGCCGCGGCAGCCCTACGCGCACGGCGCTGGACGGATTAACTTTCACGATGATGGCCGACACCCCCCAGAAGGCGTTCCAGCTCCGGGCCGACCGGTCGGCGCTGATAGTGGTCGACATGCAGAACGACTTTGTCCGGGTTGGCGCTCCGCTCGAGGTGCCTGATGCTCGGGAGACCATCGACGTTCACCTCGAGCTGCTCGATTGGTTCCGATCCCGCAAACGGCCGGTGATCTTCACCCGTTTCGTCGCAGGGCCGCACCCGACTTTGATGTGGAAGTGGTCGCCCCAGATCGCGCCTCCCGTGTGCTGCTGCTGGCCCGGATACATGCGTGGCTATGGCGACATCGAGGGCGAGCGCGACTGCGTGGCCGTGATCGATGAGCTCGCGCCGCATCCCGGTGAGGCCCAGATCGACAAGTACGGCTACAACGGGTTCCATCGCACTCGGCTGACCGATCTTCTGGTCGCGCACGCCGTGGACACCGTCCTCGTCACCGGTACCGTCACTCAGATCTGCGTCGAGGACACAGCCAGGGGCGCTTTCCATGAGGGCTTTCAGACCGCTGTCGTCGCGGACGCGGTCTCTTCGTACGCGCCGGACCTTCAGCGCGCGAGCCTGCAGACACTGGCGATGAAATACGGCCGCGTGGTCAAGGCCGATGAAGCCATGCGCGAGCTGGAAGCCTGATGGCCCGGTCGCAGGCGACACGTCTCAATCTCGACCCGCTCCTCGACGAGCCGGTGGACTGGCGCTACAAGTCCTTCCCGCCGGGACCTGCGGTGCCGCTCAGATCGGTCGGGGATCGCGGCTGGAGCGTGCTGGGTGGCGAATTCATGCTGCCGGTGATGGTCCTCAAGGACTCAGCTTTGCAGCACAACATCGAGCTGATGGCGCGCTACTGCCGGGAGCACGACTTCCTGCTCGCGCCGCACGGAAAGACCAGCATGTCGCCACAGCTGCTCAAGCGCCAGCTGGAGGGCGGCGCCTGGGCGGTGACCGCGGCGACGATGAGCCAGGTCCGGGTCTGGCGTGAATTCGGCGTCGACCGCGTGATTCTCGCCAACGAGCTCGTGGAACCGGCCTCGGTACGGTGGATCGCGAGCGAGCTGCACCGCGATCCTGAGTTCGACTTCTACTGCCTGGTCGATTCTGTCGCGCAGGTCCGCCTGATCGAGTCCGCCCTCGAGGCGACGGCGCTCGACCGGCCGCTGCAGGTTCTGCTGGAGGTCGGGTTCACAGGCGGGCGGGCCGGCTGCAGGACTCCTAAGCAGGCGCTCGAAGTGGCCCGCGCGGTGAGCGCATCCGGGCGGCTCACGCTCGCGGGAGTCGAGGCATTCGAGGGGATCATCAGCTCGGACAGCCTGAACGGCACCATCGAGGCGACGGATCGATTCCTGAGCGACATGCGCGCGCTTGTCGAGAGGGTGGATCAGGCAGGGCTTTTCGCCCGGTCAACGCGCGTGATGGTCAGCGCGGGCGGCAGCGCGTTCCCCGACCGCGTCGTCGCGGCGTTTGGCCGTCCATGGGACTTGAGCCGGCCGGTGGAGCTCGTGCTTCGCAGCGGCTGCTACATCACGCATGACGCAGTCCACTACCAGCAGCTGTCACCATTCGGCGGCCGCATCCCCGAGACCGGACCACTGAAAGAGGCGCTGGAGGTGTGGGGTGTGGTCCTCTCCCTGCCCGAGCCAGGGCTGGCGTTGATCGGCTTTGGCAAGCGCGACGTGCCCTACGACCTCGAGCTGCCAGTGCCCCGCATGATCAAGAGTGGGGGTGAGGCCCCACGTCCTTTCCAGAGCGCAGCAGTGATCTCTGGGACCAACGACCAGCACGCGTACCTGCGCATCGACGGCCCGGAAAACTTGAAAGTCGGTGACCTGGTCGGATGCGGCATCTCACACCCCTGCACCGCCTTCGACAAATGGCGCCTGATCCCGCTGGTCGACGACGGCTACCGCGTGATCGACGCCATCCTGACCTACTTCTAGGCCTTGCCAAAATGGCAGCTGGTCACGCTCGGCGAGGCCATGCTCCGGCTTTCGGTCAGGCCGGGCGATCGGATGGAGGACGCGCCGGCCTTCGATGTTCACGTGGCAGGCTCTGAGGCCAACGTCGCTTACGCTGCCGCGCGGGTCGGGGTGCGCGCGGCATGGGCGTCGGTCCTTCCTGACAATCCACTCGGCCACAGGGTCGCCACCACGCTTGCCGGCGGGGGTGTCGACACCTCGCTCGTGCGTTGGGCAACCGGCGGCAGGCTGGGCCTCTACTTCGTCGAGCTGGGAGTGACACCGCGGCCGATCAGCGTCACCTACGACCGCGCAGCGTCCACCATGGCACTCGCGTCCACCTCCGATTTCGACTGGCAGGCAATGGTCGACACGCAGGTGCTCCACGTATCGGGCATCACCATGGGACTTTCCCCATCGTGCCGCGAGCTTGCAAAACACGCGATGCAGGAGGCCCGCCGCGCCGGCGCCACCGTCACCTTCGACGTCAACTACCGGCAGAAGCTGTGGGACCGGAAGGATGCGGCCGCAGCGGTCCGTGATGTCGCATCCCTGATCGACGTCCTCATCTGCACGCAGGAGGACGCGCGCGACCTGTTCGGTGTCGGCGGCGCCCCGGACCTCGGGGTGGAGACCGTCGTGGTGACGCGTGGCGCGGAAGGCGCGGTGGCTGCTCGCGCCGGAGCCTCGATCGAGCGCCGCGGCCACCCGGTGGAGACCGTCGACCGGGTCGGCGCAGGGGATGCGTTCGTGGCCGGCCTGATCTGGGGCCTGCTGGATGGATCTCTGGAGCTCGGGCTTGAGCGAGGGCTGGCGATGAGCGCGCTGAAGATGACTCTGCATGGCGACCTCTTTCGCCTCGATGCCGCCGACGTCGTCGCCCTGCTCGCGCGCGAAGGCCGAGAGGTCGGGCGCTGAGCGCTGTCGACCGGCTGCTCAGGTCGAGACTCATCGGGATCGTCAGGCTCGACGACCTCGAGCTCACGGTGGCCTCAGCGGCGTGCGCGATCCAGGCGGGCCTCGAGGTGATCGAGGTGACCTTCACCCTGCCGAGCGCGGCCCGCGCCATCGAGAGGCTTCGCCACGATCATCCGGCGGCGCTGATCGGTGCCGGCACAGTCCGCACTGTGGCCGAGCTGGAGGATGCAGCCGCTGCCGGTGCGGAGTTTCTCGTCGCGCCTGGACTCAATTCGCAGCTTGTCGAAGCTGCCCGGATCCGCGGTCTCCCAATCCTGCCCGGCGTTTTCACGGCGTCGGAGGTCGACGAGGCCCTTCGCCTCGGAGTCGAGATGCTGAAGCTCTTCCCGTCCGAGCCGCTCGGCCCGGCTTACATGTCCGCCCTTCTGCAGCCATTCCCTGCCGCGCGCCTGGTCCCGACCGGCGGCATCACCGCCGCCAACGCA